>Ga0172372_10010084_pt1 | contig 12173 bp, 23 predicted proteins | sample LakKiv5m_2_FD_114544 | JGI IMG/M metagenome (GOLD analysis project Ga0172372, IMG submission 114544) | Freshwater microbial communities from Kabuno Bay, South-Kivu, Congo - kab_092012_9.5m | ecosystem: Environmental > Aquatic > Freshwater > Lake | place: Democratic Republic of the Congo...
ATATCCAATGAAATTCGGAACTTTGGATTTTGCAAAAGATATAAGTGTTGTTAGTGATGGAACTAATTTAACTCGAATAACACCTCAATTTTCGGGGGTGTTTAATTTACAATTTTCTTGTCAATTTCAAAACATTGATAATCAATTACATGATGCTTGTATTTGGTTGAGGAAAAATGGGTTAGATGTGGATAATTCGGCAAGTTTGTTTACTATACCAATAAGAAAGTCGGCAAGTATATTTGGTTCAATAATTACCGCTTGGAATTTTTTAGTGGAGAGTGATGGCAATGATTATTTTCAACTTATGTGGAGTACGGATGATGCTACAAATGTGAATATGCCTACTTTACCCGCTTCAAGTCCATACCCTCAAATCCCATCGGTTATAATGACTATGCAAGGCGTATAAAAGTTTTGAAACTTTCGCTTACTTAATTTTCTTTTTATCGTACTTTGTACTATCAAGTTTTTCCATTATGGCGGAAATGAACATAAATGAACAAATAAGAGAATTAAACTCAAAAGTAGATAAGATAATTTTCGTGCTAATTGGCGATGAGGATTTAGCGCAACAAGGATTAGCAAAGAAAGTAGAGGCACACGATAAATGGATTCAAGAAAAAAAAGTGCATGATGCCAAAGTCATAGCCATATCAACGGGCGTTTCGGGTTTGGCTATCTACATTTTGAATTTTTGGATTACAATGAAAGGTAACGGATAGTATGGCATTAACTATTTCACTAACAAATACAAGTACGGAAGACCAAAGCGTTACTCTATTTGATAATGGGGGTGCAAATAGTAACAACTTTACTACGCTCAATCAATCTTCGGTAGCGCAAAGTCAATTTATTAGTGCGCCAAGTGGAATACCCGCTACTCAACAAGTTTTTCAAGCGGGAAAGTATTATTATGATAGTGTTTTTGATAGTTCTGGATATTATTTTGGTAGTGTTGGAACTATATTAGGTATAACGGCTATAATAAATGGTGTTACAAGGACATATCAAGAAACATTAAGCACAATAACAAATAGGACTTTTGATGATATTCAAACCATTTTAACTAATTTATTAAGAAATGCGGGTGTTGACCCAAGACCAAATGCACAAGTTATATTAAATGCTACAACACAAAATGGTATTCAATATCTAAATGTGAATGTTTTAGATAATGTACTTAATGGAGATTCGGTTTTATATTCATTTTGTAGATTATATTGTAGTACCGCTAATATTGGAGTAGGCTCATCAAATCCAATTTTTTACGACCAAGTATATTCTACATTATTCAATGTGTCTAATACGTTTAGATTATCAACGTACCCTAATAGTTCTTTTGCTAATAGTGATGGTTGGATAACTTTTCAAGGTTATAATATGACCAATCCCTCGTTTATTCGATTTAGGATATATGATTCATACCTACAATCGGTTTCCCTTGCAAGTGGATTTGCATATCAATTTGAATTTGAACAAACCGAATTGTTAGATTTCGGTACTAATTTTCAACTTACTTACGCCCCCGCCACTATTATAAATATAAATAATTCTTTAGGTGTTCAAACTTTTAGTAATATAATTCCGAATGCAACCGAATTAATACTTGTTTCAAATGCTACACAAACATCTGGTTGGAACGGGCAACTAAAAATGCGAATAAGACCCATGAGTAATGTAAATGCGCCATACCATTATTCCGACCAAGCTATACTTAATCAAATTGGTAGTGGGGGTAGTTTTATATCAAACAATCCAAATGTAGTTACACCCGCTCCCGTTAGTGGAGTAGGACTTAAAGAAATAATCAATTCAACGGCGGGTAGTGTTTACAAGATAACATCTATTTATATTTTCTCTACAAATCCTAATCAAGTTACCTCACCCATCATATTTGCAAAGAAAGATGCTAATGGTAATTTAATTCAAACCGACCTTGATGTTGTTATTGACCCTAATGCACCACAATCAATAGCATATAGGACAAATGCGATGGAGGGATTTATTATTGATTCAAACGCACTCATCAATTTAACTATAAAAGCCGAATCAAGCGTTAATGTCAAAATGGAATATGAGGTTTTGAGTTATGACGAGATAAGAGAAAAAGCGTTAAGTTTGGATTTGGATTTGAATAATATAGAGATTGAAAAAGAGATTTTAGATTTAGAATACGGAACACCTGGCTCCGACCTTGACGATTTTTATACCCTACAATAAAACAAATATGGCGTACAAAATAACCAATTATACAAAACAACAAGCAAAGAAACTTGGAGTATCGGTAAAACCGAGTAGCGTGAAGGGTAAAAAGATTGATGTTTTCAAAGGCGACAAAAAGTTAGCCTCCGTAGGTGCGTTAGGTATGAATGATTATCCAACCTACAAGGCTAAAGAGAGAAAAGGAGAAGTCGAAAAAGGAACGGCGGAGCAACGAAGAAAACTCTATAAGATTCGCCACAAAAAAGATAGAAACGTAAAAGGAACAAACGGCTATTATGCCGATAAATTATTATGGTAATATGAACTCCGCAATTAGAAATGTAATGTCTATGACCTCAACATCATCAAATAATACAACAAACAATTTAAGCGACCCCGAAAAGCAAGAAAGATTAGAATTGCTTACTTATGCAAAAGCGCATTTCGATTTGATTGCGGTAACACTTTTAGTGGGTTACTTGGGTTTTGCTTTATACAATGAATTTAATAAGAACAAATAATGAAACTCCCGATAAACTTTGAGCAATTTTCAAAAGACCCCGTTAAAGGCTTATTCTTTTTGGTAATTTTAGCCGTAGGTTATCTATATGTAGATAATAGAATGAACTATACCGCACAAATAGAAAATTGTGGTGTACAAGTCCGAGAGTTATCTCAAAAGATAGATGTTTTAGAAATAATGCTACATAGAAGCGATAGCACACTTGCAAGAGCCACCGCTAAATTGGAAATGTTAAATGAAATAAATTTGCAAAAATGAAATATGTTATTTATGCCATCGGATTAGGTTTGCTTATGTCGTTTTTATTCTTTGTAAATGGTAACGGAGCAAAACACCAAGAAAATGTAGTAGTTGAATCAAGCATTATTGCGGAAAGCGACACCTCTAAAACTTTAGAAAAAGCAAATGAGATACTTTCGCGTTCCGAAAATTTAGAAGAAGATTTTGAAAAAACCTACCACGATAAAGAATCGTTATGGAAACGCAATATTGATTTGAGAAAAGAAAATGAAACCTTAAAAGATAGTGTTGAAACAATAGCTAATGAACTAAAAGTCATACAAATACGACTAAAGGAAGCGAAAAAGAGAAATCTTATCCAAAGAGTTTTCAACATGACACCCGATACAATTGAAACAATATTTTTAGATACTATTCAATGAGTAATTTGATAGGAAAAAACAAATGGTTTATTTTAGGTTCAATCGGTATGGTTGGATTGGGAGTAGCCGTTGCTTTTTTGTTTAATAGCTTTAGGAAAATAAAAAACAAAAATCCTAAAAAGTTATTATTTGTAGGTGATTCAATTACAACGGGGCAATCCGCATATCCATCCATTATTCAAGGAGAAAGAAGCGACCTTACCATAGATAGAGTTTCAAGTATTGGAAAACAAACATCATGGATGCTTGACAATCTTAAAAATCAACTTTCATCCAATAAGTACGATAGAGTTTACATTTATGGAGGTATTAATGATTCGTTTTCAAGCGTTCCCGTTTCAACATCATTAGCAAATATTCAAGAAATGGTGGACTTAATTAACCAAAGCGGTGCGGATGCTTTTGTTATTCAAGGATATGTTATAGATGGCTTCATGGATTATCTAAAAATGCCTATCACTCAATATGTTACAACTAAAGAAGATTACATACCGCTTATAGAAAAATACAAACAACTACAAGCCTCAATATCCTCAACAATCAAAAACGCAAACATCATAAAACCAATCAATCTTGGTGATAAAACACAAGATGGAATACACCCTAACGGAGAAGGGCAACAAATAATAGCCAACCAAATATTAAAAACCTTATGATTAAATTTTTGAAAGACTTAATGAGTAGTAAAAGCGAATACTCTTCCAAAAGAGCATCGGCTTTGTTTACTTTATTGAATGTTATTATACTAACATACATAGCAACATTTAGAAACAATGACCATCTAACTCCCGAATTTATGTTTGATGCGCTTTGCTTAATTGCGGGTGGTGGACTTGGACTAACTGTAATAGAAAAAATCCTTGACAAAAAAAACCAACCAACTCCCGAAACTCCAAAAAATAACAATCAAAGCATAGAAGAAAATGGAAACGCAAATATCGGATAATCTCGTAAAAGTAATTAGCGAGTATGGACTAATTGGTGCTTTACTTTTAGGAGCGGGGTACTTTGCATATACATATTGGAAGAAAGACCAAGAAAAAATAAAAGACCTTGAAAAGAAATTGGAAGAGGCAAACGCAAAGATTATAGAATTAATTGAAAACAAAGAATAAAATGAATCCATCGGACAAAATTTGTAAGTACCTTACTCTTGGAGAAGTTACACGCTCGGAAAGTGCAAAAAGAAACAACATTTCTAATATGCCAACCGAAGAACATTTAGAAAATATGAAAGCATTGGGTGTCAATGTCTTTGATAAGTTAAGAGAACATATCGGATGCCCAATAGGATTAAGTTCGGGTTATCGCTCGGAGGCTCTAAACAATTCAATACCTGGCTCCTCCACAACAAGTCAACATTGTAAAGGTGAAGCGTTTGACATTGATGCCGATATACATGGAAAAACAACCAACAAAGCTATCTTTGATTATATCCGACAAAACCTTGACTTTGACCAATTGATTTGGGAATACGGAACGGATGCTCAACCCGATTGGGTTCACGTTTCATATAAGCGTGGTGGCGGTAATAGAAAATCTATCTTGCGTTGTAAAAAAGTAAACGGAAAACCTTTTTATGAAAATTGGAGAGGGTAAGGATATAAAGAAAGTTATTATTATTGGCTCAATAGTTTTAGCATCATTGATTGGTTTATCTTTCATAAATTATCGAAAGAAAAAAATCGCTTTGGTATCTAAAATGTTTGAGGGTATTGAAGAGGTCGGAAACAATCAAGGTTTTGCCGATTCTACTTTTGAAAATATGATGCGAAGTGTAGGGTGGAAAGATGGAGAGGCTTGGTGTTCTTATTTCGCGAAATTGGTTTACATAAAAGCATTACCATCATTAGAGCAAGATATTAACAAATGGTTTTCGGGGAGTTCCCAATTGACTTACCAAAACGTAGCAAATGGTAAGAGTGATTATTTTGAAATAGTACAAGATGGAAAACCGAAAAAGGGCGATGTTGTTATTTGGCAAAATATAGGAGATTCAAGTAAAGGTCATGTCGGAGTTGTGGTTAAAACGTATTTGGGTAATCCAAACAAGTTTGATGCGATGGAGGGTAACACTAATTTCCAACCCGATTTTAGCGGTCAAGGTCAATTAGTCGATGTTGTTCCACACGAAGGTAAAGTGAATGAAGCGGATAGTGTTTATCAAAGTAAAATTTTGAGAGGCTTTATTAGATTAAAGTAGTGTAGAATGAAACGAGTAGATGTTTATGCAACTTTGCCATTAAAGTTATTTATAGCCAATAGAGGTTATAAAACGGGAGATATGATATTGGCGACTTCCGAAGATTTCCCTTTAATAAAGCATAGAGGCATAGTAGTAGTAGAAGATGATGGACAAATAAATGTTTTTCATAACGTACCATCGTTAAAAAACATAAGGGGCGGTAGTATTGTAAAGGAGAGTTTAGAAGATTGGACAAAGAATAGGTTAATCAAGTCCATTGAGCCTACTAATTTAACCAAAGATGAAATTGTAAGGGCATCCAATACTCTTGGGGATAAATGTTTCGATGTTTTTTCTTTCAATTGTGAGCAATATGCGTATTTCATAAAAGATGGAGAAGCCAAAAGTCCTCAATTGTTATGGTGGGGCGTAAGTGCGGGTATTGTGCTACTTGGATTTGGCGCATGGTATTTATTAAAACATAAAAAATGAAAAGAGTAGGTCGTAAAAGCGTGGCTCAAACTCCCGCACCGAAAAGTGAGCGTATTTATGGCTCAAAGACGAACAAACCAAAGTCGGCAAGTTCCCAATCAAGCGCATCGAAAATTGAATTTAATGATGCTCTAATTGATGCTATTGCCAATAAGGTGAGTAATTACAATGAAAAAAATCCTAAAAAGAAAATAACCATTGCAACCGCAAAAGCGGTAGTTCGTAGGGGTATGGGTGCTTATAGTACAAGTCATAGACCAACAATAAGTGGTGGTGCGCCTAATTCAAGACAAGCGTGGGGTTTAGCGAGATTAAATGCTTTTATGAGAAAAAAAAGCGGAAGTACAACCGCTAATGGTGTTGTAAAATCCGACACTATAAAAAAAGCGTATGTGCAAGATAATGATTTGTTGTAATTGATAGATGGCTAAAAGAATAGTGTTGTTAAGATTCCCTAATGAGTGGGGTTGGATAAAGTTCAAAATAGAGTTGAACGACTTAAATGTAATAAGAGTTTTTGATGATGAGGTTTTTGCATACATAGGAAATAATTGCGTTTCAATAAAAAGAGATTCTTTACCTAAAAATTTTGTCATTGAAAAAGGGAATAGTGGATATTAATAAAGACCATTCAATCGAATGGCGCACTATTCACTTTTTATTCAATTCTAAAAGTTGCGAAAGTAAAAGTAGTTTATAAATACAATGCAATAACTTTGAGATATGAATAAAGACTTAAAAAATCTATTAATATTTGGTGGTGCATCGGTAGGTGCATATTACTTATACAAAGCATTAAAGTCCAACAATAACGCTCAAAGTAGTGCCGAATCACAAAGTTCATTTAGTAACTTTATGAATCAACAAGGCAACACTTTGGTATTAAGTCAAATACCATCGGGGTATGGAAATTTCATAACGCAATACGCATCTCCTAATACCGACCAATATGGAAAAAGATGGTATTTGTATGTATTTCGCAATACTCCGCAACAATTTGTTGGAAATTACCCAACAATATCAACCAATTTATCTACTCAAACGACTTCATTACTTAAAACTCCCGCTTGTACTCAATTCGTAAATAGAGCAAACCAAATAAGTTTGCAATATCCTAATTACGCACCTTTTTCGGTTTATTTACAAGCGTTTCTTGAATCTCCAACAAATCCATGTGGAAGAGAATGGTGGTTTAAGAATATGTTTGGGTCGGAATGGGTTGCTCCTAAAGTAACGGCTACATATACAAATGAAGCAAGTATTGGAACGGCAATAGCACAATTAAAAACTTATGTGGCAAACACATATCCTTCATATAGAATAGCAATAATTAGACAATAAAAAAATGGACAAGAAAACAAAAATGTATTTAGGAATTGGATTAGGTGTAATTGTAGTTTACCTAATTTGGAAAAATCGTAAGGCTTTTAGTAGCGATGTAAACCTTCAAACTCCAATTGGAGGTGTTCGTGCATCCGTTGGTGGAGGAGCAATAACTCTTGCCACAAACCCCGCACCGACTTCACCCCCCGTTGCTAATGACAATACGAATAATGTAATGAACGGGGAGAGTGTTCAACCATCCGAACTAATGTAATTTAGAATATGCGATTCGATAACTTTTCGGCGGTAGATAATGGCTTTGTGAATTTCGCGCTTTCAAATGCGTGGAATCCATTTATTTATAGCAATGTTCTTGCGATAGATATTTTTTATTATCCGACAATGTATAATAATGTGTCCTTATATCCCAATAGAAAAATTATTCTACAAACAAGGAGATTAGGGGCGTATAATGGTGTAAATGAAGCCGAAACTATTTTTCCTAAATTGGTACAAGCAAGGTATAAATTATGTGTAGATGTACTTAATCAAACACAATATACAACACAAGCGACTTTGCAATTAACGGAACAATATTACGATGATTACTTGGCTCAACTTAACGCTACTATAATTCCATTAGGATATAGAATTGACAAAAGCGTAGTAAATAATTTGAGTATTACTAACGTAAGGGCATTTTCAACTTGTGGAAGTGGCGAATCATTGTTAAACGATTCTATGGTCGGCTATTTCCCAACAAAGTATCAAGCTATGCTTACCGCACCGCAATTAAACTTGCCAGGTTCTTGTTTAATTTTTAGACTTATGGCAAAAAACGGAACTCCTCAATGGCAAATAGAAAGTGGAGTTGGGGGCATACCCCCAGCTCTTTTGTTCAAATCGGTAATTCAAGCGGTATCAAATAGACCTTTTAGAAATATCCCTTGTGGAAGCTACCCAAAAACTTTAAGTTCATTAACGATTCAAAATAATCCGTTGCTAAACCAATTGAATAATGATATTTCCCAAGCAAATACCATTTTGGGTGTCAATAAATGCAAAATACAATTGGTTAGTGGTAGATTTCCATTGACTATGTTACCTCAAATCCCGAACACTTAATATAAACAAATAAAAACAAACAATTATGAAATTCGATTTCAATTTACAAGACCCAAACTCATTTTTGGGAGGACAAAATGTTCACAATCTTATCATTATCGGATTGCTTGGCTACTTGATTTACAAGTGTAAGTAATCAAAAATGACCGACTTATAACCTCTAAAGAAATTTAGGGGTTTTAGTGTTTTACAATGGATAATAGATTGAAAATAGTGTTGTTTGGTATAGGCGTATTATTGCTTATTGTATTTTATTTTGGGTGTAAGCGACAAAAGATGTACAATGAAGTAAAAGAGAAGTTAGATATTTTGAACTTTGAGCATGGTCAAGCCATAGCCGAAGTCATTAAGGAAAGGAATGAGAAAGGCGAATTGATTGCAAAAGCAACAAGTATTGTTTTTGAAAATGAGCAACTTGCAAAACAACTCAAAGATGAGAGGTTAAAAAAGTTAAGAACAAAGGTGGAGTTTCAAACCGAAACAATTTATGATACAATCCTAATGAATATACATGATACCATTATCATTGAAAATGGTGTTGAAATAGCAAAAAGGACTTTTGAGCATAAAACCGATTGGATTAAGATTAAGGGGGAGGTGCATGATAGCATCGTAAACATAAAAGAATTGGCAATACACGATTCACTTGATGTTCAAGTGGGTTATGAAAAAGATGGTTGGTTCAAAAAAAAGAATGTAGTAGTAATAAAATCGAAAAATCCTAACTCCGATTTGCAAAATATACAACCTTATGAGTTTAAGGAAAAGAAAAAGTGGCATGAGCGAGATGGTTGGAAAATTGGTGCGACTTCAATACTTACTATTTTAATAATGTGGCAATTAAGCAATTAAAAAATAAAAATTTATGACAGATAATACAAAAAAATGGATATGGATTTCAACGGGAGCAATAACAATAGGTGTTGGCGGTTTTTTTTTATTCAAAGCTATAAGAGATAAATTTTTCAATGGTGGTTTTGAAAACAATAGTCGCAATCAAAGTCCATCGTCTTCGGGTAATATATCTTCAAGTAATCCTTTTGCATCGTCTAATGAGTTAAAAGCATTTCAAAAATGGGTTATTAATGTAAAAGGGAATAAAACAATTTTAGGCGGTGGCGGAGATTCGGGTTTTGGAGATGATGGTATATGGGGTTCAAAAAGTGCTTCCGCATGGGCGCAATATGGCTCGGAATATCAATCATCGGGGGGTGTTAGTAGTGGAAGTCAAACAAATACTTGGGGTAAAGATGCTTTAGCTTTGTCGGAATTAAAAGATAGATTAGTTTATGACCATAATCAAGATGTTGATTGGATTGGTTCAACGAAAATTGAGTGGGATGTAACAAATGCCTATCCAACTGTTTTCTTTCAAGCCTATCCTGGCGGACTTTTAGTGTTAGAAAAGAAAAACACATTATTTGGAGGTCGTTATCAAAAGCAAACGGGTACTTGGGAAAAAACTCCATCGGGAAATTGGAAATTCACTTTTGGAGGAAAAACCTATGAAACACCAACGGGGCAACAATTAATCAATACACTTTGGGGATTGATGAAGGATGCAAATTATTTTAGTTGGGCGGATGGGTCTTTTGTTCCGTTTATAAATGAAAAATCAATCAATAATGATTGGCAAAAACCTTTATTATGAATAATAAAAACGCAATAATACTTACCGCAAGTGTTCTCGGTGTAACCATCGGGGCATACTTTGTTTTCAAAGCAATAAAAAATAAATTACCTATTGATTCCCCCGTTAACAAGAGAAGGGTCGTTACTAATACGGGTGATGTGTTAGAAACCAAAATTGATGCTTTACAAGACACGCCTTTCGACAATCAAGAAGAAGGCAACGCATTTCGTAATTGGGTAAATGATAATTACCCTTATTATGCGGAAATAATTAACCTTGATAGAGAAGGGTTAATGAACAATACATACATCAAAAAAGCGTATGCGAAATTTGGAAGTCAATACGAGTTGTCAAAAAATGGTTCGGTGCAAACGCCAACGGAAAATGATTTTGGTGTATTAAAATCTATTTTGGTTGAGCCAAACTTTATTGTTTCCAATAGTGAAGATGAATTGTTACAAATATCAAGTGGGGAGAAAAGACCAAACATATTGGTTGACTTTTATCCCGATAGCACTATGATAGTTCAAAAAGATAGAAGTTTGATTACTCCCTTATATGATAGAATAAGCGGTTCGTGGAAAATCTTAAATCAAAGGATTGTTCTATCATTAAATGGAAAGGATTACACGCTTCCAAACACCAATCCGCAAAACGTATTTACAACAATGTTAAAAGATGCGGGTTATTTGTCAAGCGATAGTTCTTTCGTTCCTTTTGTAAATCAAAATATAGGTAAGACTTTAACGAAGAATGATATGGAGTTGAGCGAAACATCCGTAGAAAGTTTAATGTAATGGAAAAAAAGTACAAAATAGGAATAGGATTCGGGTTATCGGCATTAGTGATTGCCGTTTTTGTACGCATTTACACTCAAAAGGGTGGCTTTCGCGGTTTTTCAATTTCTAATAAGCCAAAGTCCTTACAAGATATTTTCGCAACTTTTAGAGATAACGATGCAAATGTTACTACGAGTTCTTACAACGACCCCAAAGGGTATGTAGATTTCAATTTCAAAGCACCTTACGGCAATATTCTTTATCGTTTTAACGATGATAATACATTGACTATTGTTACCGAATGGAATGGAGTAACCTATAATGGAACATGGAGTACGGATGGTAAATTGAATATAGAAAACATAGGGCAAATCAATGAAGGAGATATTTACAATTCGGCAAGAGCATCAAGTAATTGGCTTTATTAATAGATTAAATGGTTGAAAAACAAATGGGTAACATATCTTGGTGGAGTTGTAGGTATTTATCTTTTGTATTTGATAGTAAAAAAACAAAACAAAAACGAAGTCGTGGGATTTGTAGATGAAAAAAATAACAAGTTGTTGAATTTCAATGACTTTTTACCTCAATTATATCCTTTGCTGCAAACAAGAATGTTAGAGGCTACCATAGAAGAGTTGAATAAAATGATTAAGGAAAAGGGAAAAGAGGCAACCATTTCCGAAACTAAAAAGCGTATTAATGATTTAGCCAAGTCCAATCCCACTGTAACGCAAATCGAAATGATGTATTTTTATCGCGACATACTAAATAGATTAAACAAAATACAATGAATAATAAAGTATTAATATATGGTGGAATTGGTTTAGGGGTAATTGCTTTGGGAATCGTTGGCTATATTGTTTTTTTGAAAGTTAAAGAAACAAAGTCAACAACCGAAGCAAACGCTTCTAATAATTCTTCCAATAACTCTTCTAATCAATCTTCTAATAATCAACAAGGCGTAACAACGGGAGAGTTCAAAGTACCTCTTGCACTACAAGGAATGACACAAGCGGAGATAAATGCGTTATTATCGGGCGGAAGACAAGTGTAAAAAATATTAAAAAAAAGTCATGGCGGAAACAACAAGCGGAAAAAAGAATAAAGGCTTACTCATTGGATTGGGTGTACTTGCATTAGGAGGGTTAATTTACTTTTTAATGCGTAAAAAAGGAACATCCTCAACAAGCGTAACCATCAATGTCGCAAATTATAGTGCAAGTGATTATGCTCCTTTAACCGA
>Ga0172372_10010085_pt1 | contig 12173 bp, 15 predicted proteins | sample LakKiv5m_2_FD_114544 | JGI IMG/M metagenome (GOLD analysis project Ga0172372, IMG submission 114544) | Freshwater microbial communities from Kabuno Bay, South-Kivu, Congo - kab_092012_9.5m | ecosystem: Environmental > Aquatic > Freshwater > Lake | place: Democratic Republic of the Congo...
CGAGGGCGAGGCCGGCCATGAACGCGGCGAGCACGGTCGCAGCGGCATACACGGTGACCCCGAAGACGAGCGAGAGCTCGCGGAGCCAGAGCTGCTGGTAGACGAGCCCGCACGCACCGGTGACGAACAGCGCAGCGGCCAGGAGCGGCAACAGCACCGGGACCCGGCGAGCCGGACCGGGCGGGTCGCCCGGGGTCGCCGGTGCCTCAGTGACCTCGATCGCCATGGCGGGACCCCCGATGCGACGTGATCCGGCGCCGAGGGTGTGGCGACCCGGATTTCCGGACGTTCCGGTCGTGCTCCGGCAGGGAATTCTAGGGGCGGGCGCGCCCGGCTTCCGGGCAACGCAGGACCCGCAGGCTGCCGGTGGTGGACACCGGCACGAAGCCCTCGGCGACGGCGGTCCGCCAGACCCGGAACGGGGCCTGGCCCCCGGCAGCGGGATCCTCGAAGACGTCGTGGAAGACGAGGAGACCGCCGGGCGCGACCCACGGCGACCAGGCCTCGTAGTCGGCCCGGGCGACGGCCTCGGCGTGCCCGCCGTCGATGAAGCAGAGGCCGAGCGGGGTGCGCCAGTACCGGGCCACCGTGGGCGAGTCGCCGATCACCCCCACGACGGCGTCCTCGAGTCCGGCCGCCTCGATCGTGCGCCGGAACCATCCGAGGGTGTCGATCCGCCCCGTCCGGGGGTCCACGATCCGGGGGTCGTGGTGCGCCCAGCCGGCCTGGTTCTCCTCGGAGCCACGATGGTGGTCGACCGTGAAGCACACGCTGCCCGCCGCCCGGGCGGCCGCGCCGAGGTACACCGCCGACTTCCCGCAGTAGGTCCCGACCTCGAGCAGGGGCCCGACCCGGCCGCCGACGAGGCCGGCGTCGTGGAGGGCGAGTCCCTCGTCGTCGGGCATGAAGCCCTCGGCGGCGCGGGCCGCGGCGAGCAGGTCGCGATCCACGGGCGGGTCGGTGTGGACGGTCCGGGTCAGCGCCCGGGCCGGGCGAGTCCAGCGGGCACGAACTGCCCGGTCCCGGCGGTCACCCCGCCGTCGACCGGGAGCAGCACCCCGGTGATGAACGACGCGTCCTCGGAGAGCAGGAAGGCGTGCGCGGCCGCGACCTCCTCGGGCCGGCCCCAGCGCTGGAGCGGGAGATGGCGCCGCATCGCCTCGTAGGTCTCGGGCCGGCCCTGCTCCAGCGGGGTGGTCATGCCGGTCCCCCCGATCGGGCCCGGGCACACGCCGTTGACCCGGACGCCGTCGGGCCCGAGGTCGAAGGCGGCGGTGCGCACCAGGTTGACCGCGCCCCCCTTGGTGGTGTTGTAGGCCCACATGTCGGGGTCGGCGAAGAGACCCGAGACCGAGCAGGTCACGGTGACCGCGCCGCGCGCGTCCCGCAGGGCGGGCAGCGCGGCCTGGATGCCCAGGACCACCGCGCGCACGTTCACCGCCCACATCCGGTCGAGGTCGGCGACCGGGCTGTCGCCGAGCCGGCCCTGCCCGGCGACCCCGGCGTTGCAGACGAGCCCGTCGAGCCGCCCGAACGCGCCGAGGGCTGCGTCGACCATCGCCCGGTTCCCGGCCTCGTCGGTGACGTCGGCCACACAGGCGACCGCCCCGTCGATCCCGGCGGCCACCGCGACCACCGCGTCGACCCGGTCGACCGCCACGACCGACCAGCCGTCGGCCCCCAGGCGCCGGGCGGTGGCCGCCCCGATGCCCGAGCCCGCCCCCGTCACGATCGCTGCCTTCGCTGCCGCCATGGCTCCTCCCCCGGTCCGGGCCGCAACCTAGCCGCAGGGTGGCGCGCCGGTGCCGGGGGTGGACGCCCCGGCCCCGGCCGGCCCGGCGGGGCTAGGGTCCCCCCCGTGGATCTCGAGCAGGCCCCCGACCGCAACCTCGCCATGGACCTGGCCCGGGTGACCGAGGCGGCCGCCCTCGCGGCCGGCCGGTGGCTCGGCCGGGGCGACAAGAACTCGGCCGACGGCGCCGCCGTCGACGCCATGCGCCTCGTGCTCAACACCGTGACGATGGACGGCATCGTCGTCATCGGTGAGGGCGAGAAGGACGAGGCGCCGATGCTCTTCAACGGCGAGGAGATCGGGGCGGGCGGACCCGCCTGCGACATCGCCGTGGACCCCATCGACGGGACCACCCTCACCTCGCTCGGGCGCAACGGCGCGATCTCGGTGATCTCGGTGGCCGAGCGGGGCACCATGTTCGACCCCGGCCCCTGCGTCTACATGGAGAAGATCGCCGTCGGCCCCGAGGCGGCCGGGGTGATCGACTTCGACGCGACCGTGACCGCCAACCTCGAGGCGGTGGCCAAGGCCAAGGGCGAGCAGGTCCGCGACGTCACCGCCGTGGTGCTCGACCGCGACCGCCACGCCGACATCGTGCGCGAATGCCGCGAGGCCGGGGCCCGGGTCAAGCTGATCCCCGACGGCGACGTGGCCGGCGCCATCGCCACCGCCTGGCCCGGCAGCGGCTCCGACATCCTGTTCGGGATCGGCGGCACTCCCGAGGGGGTCATCGCGGCCTGCGCCCTGAAGGCCCTCGGCGGCGCGATCCTCGGTCGGCTGTTCCCGCGCAACGAGGAGGAGCGCCGCGCCGCCCTCGACGGCGGGTACGACGTCGACCGGGTGCTCCTCACCGACGACCTCGTGTCGAGCGACGACGTCTTCTTCGCCGCCACCGGCATCTCCGACGGCGAGCTGGTGAAGGGCGTGCGCTACTTCGCCGACGGCGCCGCGACCCAGACCATCGTGATGCGGTCGAAGTCGGGCACGATCCGCACGATCGACGCCACCCACCGCTGGACCAAGCTCAACCAGTACTCCGCCCTCAAGTACTGAGCCACTCCGGCAGGTCGGCCACGCCGAGCGCCCGCAGCTGCCGGGCCAGTCGGGCGTTGGGCGCCACGAAGCGCTCGGCCGCCGCGGCCCGCTCGGCCGGGGTCACCGTCGTGCGCACGGCCCGCCCGTTCACCCGCAGGTAGGCCGAGCGCAGCCGCTCCTTCAGGCCGTGGTGGCGGCGCAGGAACGGCTCGAAGCGGTCGTTGATCCCGAGGGCGACCCGTTGCAGGACCGGGTTGCGGAACCCCGCCGTGCGGTTCTCCGAGCCGAGGCCGTCGGTGGGCAGTCGCGCGGGGTCCACGCCGAGGAACCCGGCCACCCGGGCCACGGTCGCCGTCGGGTCGCCGACGAGGTCCTCGAAGAAGAACACGCCGACGTCGGCACCGAACTCGCCCGTCCAGTCGGGCAGCGCGTCGGCGTACATCCCGCCCCGGGCCCCGAACCACACCTCGTGCTCGGGGTCGCGGAAGTCGGCGGCGCTCAGCGCGTCGGCCCGGGCCAGGTACTCGGTCAGGGTCATGGTGGCGGGGAGGCGCAGCCGCATCTGCTGGAAGGTGAAGTACGAGACCAGGCGGGCCACCGGCTCGCGCAGCACCACGACGATCTTCGGGGTCCCGCACACCCCGCGCACGGCCGCGACCAGGTCGGGGCCCCCCGAGAAGTACCCGGGGGTCGCCTCCAGCCGCACCGGCGCGGGACCGGCCCCGGCCCAGTACGCCTCGTAGACCGACCGGGGCTCGAGTGGGCGTCCCCAGCGGGCGGGCAGGAAGTACCGGGTCTCCTTGACCGACGCCGGGGCGATGTCGGGATGCCCGGCCAGCGTCACGAACAGCGACGTGGTCCCGGCCTTGTTGACGCCGGCGATCAGCGCGTTCGCAACCGCTCCGGCCACCGTGGTCAGCCGGTGGCGCCCGCCACCTGGAGCCGGACCTGGGCCCGGGTGAGGGCGGCCTTCGCCTCGGCGTCACCCTCGTCGCGGCGCAGGGCCTCCTCGGCCCGGGTGGCGGCGGCGCGGGCCCGCTCGACGTCGATCTGCTCGGGCAGCTCGGCGACGTCGCTGAGGACGATCACGCGGTCGTCGCTCACGTTGACGAAGCCTCCGTGCACCGCGGCGGCCTGCTCGCCGTCCTGGGGCAGGAGCACCCGCACCGCGGCGACCCCGAGCGAGCCGATGTAGGGGGCGTGTCCCGGGAGGAACGCGATGTCGCCCGACTCGGCGCGCGCCACCACCATGTCACCCTCGCCCGAGTAGAGCACCCGCTCGGGCGACACGATCTCCACGTGGAGGGGCACCGCGCCGACCTCAGCCTTCCTGGAGCTGCTTGGCCTTGGCCAGCACGCTCTCGACCCCGCCGACGTTGAAGAACGCCTGCTCGGGTGCGTCGTCCAGCTCGCCGTCGCACAGCGCCTCGAAGCTCTGCACCGTCTCCTCGATCGGCACGTAGATGCCGGGCAGACCGGTGAACACCTCACCGACGAAGAACGGCTGCGACAGGAACCGCTGGATCTTGCGGGCCCGGGAGACGATGACCTTGTCCTCCTCGGAGAGCTCGTCGAGACCGAGGATGGCGATGATGTCCTGGAGCTCCTTGTAGCGCTGCAGGATCTCCTGGGTGCGCCGGGCCACGGTGTAGTGCCGGTCACCCACCACCTCGGGAGCCAGGATGTTCGAGGTCGAGGCGAGCGGGTCCACCGCCGGGTAGATGCCGAGGGCCGCGATCTGGCGGGAGAGCTCGGTGGTGGCGTCGAGGTGGGTGAAGGTCGTGAACGGCGCCGGGTCCGTGTAGTCGTCGGCCGGGACGTACACCGCCTGCATCGAGGTGATCGACCGGCCCTTGGTCGAGGTGATCCGCTCCTGGAGCTCGCCCATCTCGTCGGCGAGGGTGGGCTGGTAGCCCACGGCCGAGGGCATGCGGCCGAGCAGGGTCGACACCTCGGAGCCGGCCTGGACGAACCGGAAGATGTTGTCGATGAACAGCAGCACGTCCTGACCCTTGACGTCGCGGAAGTACTCGGCGACGGTGAGGGCCGAGAGGGCGACCCGCAGCCGGACCCCGGGCGGCTCGTCCATCTGGCCGTAGACCAGGGCGGTCTTCTCGATCACGCCCGACTCGGTCATCTCGAGCCAGAGGTCGGTGCCCTCACGGGTCCGCTCGCCCACGCCCGCGAACACCGAGACGCCACCGTGCTGGGTCGCGACCCGCTGGATCATCTCCTGGATGAGCACGGTCTTGCCCACGCCCGCGCCGCCGAACAGGCCGATCTTGCCGCCCTGGACGTAGGGCTCGAGCAGGTCGATGACCTTGATGCCGGTCTCGAACATCTGGGCCTTGGGCTCGAGCTCGGAGAACGGCGGCGGGTCGCGGTGGATCTCCCACCGGTCGTCGATGCCCGACAGCTCGGACTCCGAGATGTCGAGCGGCTGCCCGACGACGTTGAACACGTGCCCGAGCACCCCGTCGCCCACCGGCATCGAGATGCCCCGGCCGGTGTTGCGCACCGCGGTGCCCCGGCGGAGACCGTCGGTCGGCTTCATGCAGATGGCGCGGCACCGGCCCTCGCCGATCTGCTGCGCCACCTCGGCGACGATCGTGATCGTCGTGCCCTCGAGCTCCGCGTCCATCTCGAGCGCGGTGTTGATCTCGGGGAGGGCGTCGGGCGGGAACTCCACGTCGACCACCGGGCCGGCGATGGCGACGACGCGTCCGTCCTTGAGGGCCGTGGGCTGCGGGCTGCTCGGCTCGGCGGTGACGGTCATGGCGGGACTCCTACGAGGTGGGTCGGACGAAGGTCAGGCGGCGTACTGGGGCGGTTCGGACGACGTGTGCATGGAGTCGCCCGAGCGGAGGGCCTCGGCCCCGCCGACGACCTCCATGATCTCGGTGGTGATGGCGTCCTGGCGGGCGCGGTTCATCACCCGGGTCAGGTTGGTGATCAGGTCCTCGGCGTTGTCGGTGGCCGCCTTCATGGCCCGCTGCCGGGCGGCGTGCTCCGAGGCCGCCGCGTTGAGCAGGGCGGCGTAGACCCGGGCCTCGGCGTACCGCGGCAGGAGCTGCGCGAGGATCGCGGCCGGGCTGGGCTCGAACTCGTAGTCGGGGGCGACGGCGTCGGCGGCCCGGTCGGGGCGCTCGAACGTCTCGGGGTCGAGCGGGATGAGCGGCCGCACCACGACCTCCTGCGACCCCGCCGAGACGAAGCGCGTGTACACGAGCTGCACGAGGTCGACGTCGCCGGCGAGGAAGGCGGCCTCGGCCGCCGCGGCCACGGCGCGGGCGTCCTCGTAGGAGGGCTGGTCGGAGAAGCCCGTGTGCACCGAGTCGATGCGGAAGTTCCGGTAGCGGAAGTAGCTCTCCACCTTCCGGCCCACCACGTGGAGCTGGTAGTCGCGCCCGGAGGTGGCGTGCTCGCGCATCGAGCCCTCGGCGGCCCGGATGACCGACGAGTTGTACCCGCCGCACAGACCACGGTCGGCGGCGATCACGATGTGGGCGACGCTGCGGATCTCGGGGCGGGGCACCAGGAACGGGCTGGCCGACGCCGTCCCCCCGGCGGCGGCGAGGTCACGGACCACCTGGGTGATCTGGTCGGCGTAGGGCGCCGCCGCCTGCACCCGGGCCTGGGCGCGCACGATCCGACTCCCGGCGATGAGCTCCATCGCCCGGGTGATCTTCCTCGTCGAGTTGATGCTCCGGATCCGCCGGCGGAGGATCCGTTCCTGACCGGAGGCCATGGGTCCCTTATTCGGTCTCGAGGGTCTCGGGGCTCGCGGGGGCGCCCGGAGCCTCGGCGTCGGTGGTGGTGGGGTCGCCCGGAGCGCCCGCGCCGCCGTGGGTCTCCACGAACGTGCGCTTGAAGTCGGCGACCGCGGCCTCGAGGGCGCCGCCCCCGGGCATGGCGCCGGTGTCGCGGATCTCGGCGAGCAGTCCGCTGTGGCGACCCCGGATCCACTCGAGCAGCTCGGCCTCGAACCGCCGCACCTGGTTGGTGGGGATGTCGTCGAGCACGCCCGAGGTGCCGGCGTAGATCGACACGACCTGCTCCTCGACCGGCATCGGCGAGTTCAGCGGCTGCTTGAGCAGCTCCACCAGGCGCTCGCCCCGGTCGAGCTGGGCACGCGACACGGCGTCGAGCTCGGAGCCGAAGGTCGCGAACGCCTCGAGCTCACGGAACTGCGCAAGGTCGAGCTTGAGCGTTCCCGACACGTTCTTCATCGCCTTGATCTGGGCGGCGCCACCGACCCGGGACACCGAGATGCCCACGTCGACGGCGGGGCGGACCCCCGACTTGAACAGGTCGTCCTGGAGGTAGATCTGCCCGTCGGTGATCGAGATCACGTTGGTCGGGATGTAGGCCGACACGTCGCCCGCCTTGGTCTCGATGATCGGGAGCGCCGTGAGCGATCCCGCACCGAGGGCGTCGCTCAGCTTGGCGGCCCGCTCGAGCAGGCGGCTGTGGAGGTAGAAGACGTCGCCCGGGTAGGCCTCGCGTCCGGGCGGGCGGCGCAGCAGCAGCGCCAGCTGGCGGTAGCCCTCGGCCTGCTTGGAGAGGTCGTCGTACACCACGAGGGCGTGCTCGCCGTTGTCCATCCAGTGCTGCCCGATGGCGCAGCCGGCGTAGGGGGCGAGGTACTTGAACACCGCCTCGTCGGCGGCGGGGGCGTTGACGACCACGGTGTACTCCATGGCCCCGTACTCCTCGAGGGTGGCCACGGTCTGGGCCACCGACGAGCCCTTCTGGCCGATCGCCACGTGATGCACTTCACGCCCAACCCACGCTGGTTGAGGATGGTGTCGATGGCGATGGTCGTCTTGCCGGTCTTGCGGTCGCCGATGATCAGCTCACGCTGCCCCCGACCGATCGGGGTCATGGCGTCGATGGCCTTGATCCCGGTCTGGAGCGGCTCGTGGACCGGCTTGCGGCCGACGATGCCGGGCGCCTGCACCTCGAGCCGGCGCAGGGTCGTGCTGGCGATCGGGCCCTTGCCGTCGATGGCCTGCCCGAGCGAGTTCACCACCCGTCCGATCAGCGCGTCGCCGACCGGGATCGAGAGGATCCGACCGGTCGCCTTGACCGCCTGACCCTCCTCGACCTGCTCGGCCTGACCGAGGACGACGGCACCGATCGAGCGCTCGTCGAGGTTGAGGGCGAGACCGAGCACACCGCTCTCGAACTCGAGCAGCTCGTTGACCGACGTCTCGGGCAGCCCGGCGACGCGGGCGATGCCGTCACCGACCTCGAGCACACGGCCCACGCGGGCGGCCTCGGTCGACGGCGTGAACGTCTCGACGTGCTTGCGCAGCGCGGCTGCGATCTCGTCGGCGTTGATGGTGAGTTCGGGCATGTCCTGGTTGCCTCTCGGTTGCGTGGTGCAGTCGGGAGTTAGAGCTGGGCCTTCATCTGGTCGAGGCGGTGGCGCACCGTCCCGTCGATCACGGTGTCGCCGATCCGGGCCACCAACCCGCCGAGCACGGACGGGTCGACGACCACCTTCACCTCGACCGCCTTGCCGGTCGCCCGCCCGAGCGCCTCGGTCAACCGGGCGAGCTGGGCCTCGTCGAGCTCGACCGCCGAGCGGACCTCGGCGACCTCGCGCGACCGCTCGGCCGCCGCGAGCTCGATGAAGCGATCGGCGATCGCCCCGAGGTCGTTGACCCGGCCGGCCGCGATCACGAGGCCGATCGCCGCCGCGCTGAGTCGGAGGGCCCTGCCCTCGGTCAGCTCGTCGACCACCGCGAGACGACGCTCCACCGGCAGCTGCGGGTCGCTCAGCGCGGCCCGCAGGGGCTCGGAGCCCTCGAGGGCCCGCACGAAGCGGAACAGGTCGTCCTCGACCGGGCGGACCCGGTCCTCGGCCCGGGCGAGCTCGAGGATCGCCCGGGCGTAGGCGTCGACCTTGGAGCCGTCGGCGGTCACCGCGAGCCGCTCCCCACCGAGTCGATGTAGGAGTCGATCAGCGCCCGCTGGGTGTCGGCGTCGAGGTTGCGCTCGACCACCTTCTCGGCCAGGCCGATCGAGAGGTCGGCCACCTGGGCCCGGAGGTCGGCCATGGCCCGCTCCTGCGCCAGGCGGATGTCCTCCTGGGCGCGCTCGCGGATCTCGGCCGCCTCGGACTCGGCCCGTGCGACGACGTCGCGGCGCACGCGCTCGGCGTCGGCCCGGGCCTCCTCGAGGATCGTGTTCGCCTCGGACCGGGCGTCACCGATCGCCGACCGGTACTGCGCCGATTCGGCCTCGGCTTCCTCCCGGGCGCGCGAGGCGGCTTCGAGATCCTCGCGGATCTTGTCTTCGCGAGCCTTGAGGCCCTTCTTCAGGGCCGGGAAGGCGAACTTCATCAACGCGAGGAGGACGATGAGGAAGGCCAGACCGCCCCAGATGATCTCGGGCAGCGCCGGGGTCACGAGGCTCTTGGCCTTCTTGCAGTCCTCGAGGCTCTGCTCGAAGCCGACGTAGTCGACCTTCTCGCCGTCGCTGTTCGCCTCGATCGCCTTCTCGACGCACTCGAAGAGCTCGGCGGGACCCCCGGACGCGTGTGCTGCGGTGGGAACGGCGGCAACCGCGCCCACCCCGAGCAACGCCACGAGGAACAACCTACGAATACGCATCTGAGACCTCTAGAGGAAGAAGAGCACGAAGCCGATGAGGGCCAGTGCCTCGGCGAAGGCGATGCCCAGGAACATGGTGGTCCGGACCTGGCCGGCCATCTCGGGCTGGCGGGCCATCGCCTGGACGGACTGACCGACCAGGTAGCCGATGCCGATGCCGGGGCCGATGGCGGCCATGCCGTAACCGACCTTGGCCAGTCCAGCGGCCAGGTCGCCGGTGAGACCGGCGGAGGCCGCCAGGAAGAAGTGCAGTGCTGACATGCTCACTCGTGTGCTCCTGTTCGGTGACGACGCTTGGGTTCTGGGGACGGGGACTCGAGACCGACGAACGCCGGCCCTGGGGGATCAGTGCTCCGGGTGCACCGACTCGTTCACGTAGACGGCGGTCAGGATCGTGAAGATGTAGGCCTGCAGCACGGCGACGAGCAGCTCGAAGGCAGTGAAGGCCACCAGACCCAGGAAGGGCAGCGGCGCGAAGATCACCTGGTACCAACCGCTGTTGCGCTCGATCAGCAGCTCGTTGGTCATGATCGCGAAGATCGCGAGCAGCACGTGTCCCGCCGTCATGTTGGCGAAGAGGCGCACAGCCAGCGTCAGGGGACGCAGCAGGTACTTCGAGAAGAACTCGATCGGAATGACGAGGAACTTGAGCGCCAGCGGCACACCCGAAGGGTTGATGTTCGAGAAGAAGTACTTGGGGCCCTGCTTGACGAAGCCGGCGACGATGAAGGTCGCCCACGAGACCAGGGCGAGAAAGAGCGGGATCGCCAGGCGCGAGGTCGCCGGGAACTGGATGAACGGGACCACGGACCAGATGTTGATGAAGAAGATCCAGAAGAACAACGTGGCGAAGAAGGGGGTCCACTTGCGACCCTCCTCCCCCATCGCCGCGAGGCTGACGTTCTCCTCGATGGAGAGGTAGCCGGTCTCGGCGAGGTTCTGGACGCCGACAGGGACGAGCTTGCGCCGGGTTCCCCCGAACCAGAACAACGCGATGCACATCGCCGTCGACACGAAGGCCATGAGAGCGACCTTGTTGAACTCGTACCACGTGTGCGGGCCGACGAGGCCCTTCCACTCGAAGAGCTCGTTGACGTTGGGCAGCAGTTCCCCTAGGACCAACGCGGGTTACTCCTCGTGGTGTCCCGGCCTGGGCTTGAGACCGGGGTAGGCGAGCGTGAGGCTGACCGAGCGCAACTCCCAGAAGAGCAGGAGGAAGTACGACCCGACCAGGGTGAAGCAGAAGACGGGCCAGTCGACCACGTCGAGGGCCTTGATGCCGGCGCCGACGGCCGTGATGATCCCGAGTCGGACCAGGAAGCTCATCAGGGCGACACCGGTGAGCGCATGGGGAGCCACCCGTGCGGTCCAGCCCAGGACGCGAGCGGCTGCGAGGAAGTTGACGACCACGATCACCAGTGCCACGAGCGCACCCAGGACGGCATCGAGACCACGCCACACGCCGATCCCGACCAGGAGGACCGGCGCCACGATGACGGCCTTGCGGGCGAGGTCATGGGCGATGGTCGACTCGATCCGGTCGGTCGACGGAGCGGGGACGGCGAATTCCATCGGGATCAGGCCGAAGCCTCGGGGTCCGAGCCCCCGGCCCGCGCGAGCGCACGCCGGGTCCAGGGCTTGCCGTCGTCCTGTCGCTCGATGCGGGCGTTGTAGCGGTAGTAGGCCGACACGAAGGCGCCGACGACGCCCATCCCGGCGAGGAGCGCGGCGAAGACCCAGCCGGACCCGAGGCGAGCGTCGAGCCAGGCGCCGAAGAGCCCCATGCACAGCGGCGCGACCACCATCGCGAGGGCATGGCTCAGGGCGTCGTCCTCGCTGCTCGGCACGGAGAACCGTCGCTCCCTCAGACCCACGCTCGCCCTCCCGATCGGATCCGGGTTCCGACGTCGGCGCTTCGTGCCCCGCGCGCAGCAGGGCCCGGACGCCCACGACCCGGAACGGAGTCGCCTCGATGACAGGCGAGAACCTATACGGCTCGTCCCGCCCGACGCCAAGCGGGGGCGCGCACCCGCCGCGGTCCGCCACGTTCGGGTGCCGGTCGTGCTCAGCGGCCTCCGGCGGCCCGCCGCCGGGCCTCGAGGTCCACGATCGTGGCCGCCGGCCCCGGGGGCTCGTCCGGGGCCCGGGGCCCGACGGGATCGACCGGATCCGCCCCGCTGCGGTCGTCCCGGGCCGCGCGGTCCCGCCGCCGGAGCCGGACGACCCCGGGGTGGAAGTAGCTGTAGAGGAGCAGCGCGAGCGCGGCAAGGGCGATGGGGACCAGCGAGTTCCCCCGGTTCGTGTAGGTCGGCACCAGGGCCGCGGCCGAGAGCACCGCGGTCCAGAGCCAGAGGATGACCACCGACCGCCGGGGCCCGTGGCCGAGGCGCATCAGTCGGTGGTGGAGGTGCTCCCGGTCGGCCTGGGACACCGACTGGCGGCGCAGGAGGCGCCGGAAGAAGGAGAACGCGGTGTCGGCGATGGGCACCCCGAGGATCACGATCGGGATGACGAGCGGGGCGAAGAAGAAGTAGGTCTGCCCGCTGAACTGATCGGCCGTGCGACCGCCGATGGTGATGGTGGTGACCGCCAGCAGCAGCCCGAGCAGCATCGCCCCGGCGTCACCCATGAAGATGCGGGCCGGGTTGAAGTTGTGGGGCAGGAACCCGACCGCGACCCCCACGACGATGATCGCCACCAGCGGACCGACGTTGGTCCCCTCGAGC
>Ga0172372_10010086_pt1 | contig 12172 bp, 8 predicted proteins | sample LakKiv5m_2_FD_114544 | JGI IMG/M metagenome (GOLD analysis project Ga0172372, IMG submission 114544) | Freshwater microbial communities from Kabuno Bay, South-Kivu, Congo - kab_092012_9.5m | ecosystem: Environmental > Aquatic > Freshwater > Lake | place: Democratic Republic of the Congo...
ATCTATTTGAACCGGCAGGGCGAGCGCCTGGAGCAGACTGCAAAAGACAGTGAAATCGCCTATACCGATTATTTCATCGACATTCGGCCGAATATTCGTTACCAACCCCATCCGGCACTGGCAAAAAACACGCAGGGTGATTATAGCTATCATCACCTGAGCGAAGCGCAGATCCAGCGACTGACAACCTTGGGCGATTTTACCGATACCGGCTCGCGGGAACTTACCGCCGATGATTACGTGTACCAGGTCAAGCGCTTGGCTCATCCCAAGACGCAGTCGCCTATCGCTGAAATCATGAAAAACTATATTGTCGGCTTCGATGAATTTTCTAAACAGGCCAGCGATAGTTCCAAAGCAGCGGTAAAAGACCAGGTTATGGAAGGGGTGGAAGTTATCAGCCGTTATCAATACCGCATCCGCATCAAGGGAAAATATCCGCAATTCATCTACTGGTTGGCGATGCCGTTTTTCTCGCCGATGCCGTGGGAAGCCGATGTGTTTTATGGCCAATCCGGCTTAAGCGATAAAAATATCACATTGGACTGGTACCCGATCGGCACCGGCGCGTATTTATTGGCCGAGAACAACCCCAATCGGCGTATGACGCTGCTGAGAAATCCCAATTTCCACAAGGAAAACTATCCTGCGGAAGGCGAACCGGACGATAAGGCTGCGGGACTGCTTGCGGATGCCGGAAAGCCACTGCCGTTTATCGATAAAGTGGTGTTCATGCTGGAAAAGGAAACCATCCCGTATTGGACAAAATTTTTACAAGGCTATTACGACGCCTCCGGCATAGCCTCGGACAGTTTCGACCAGGCCATACAATTTACCGGCAGCGGCGGGATTGCATTAACGGATTCAATGCGCGAAAAAGGCATACAGTTGCAAACCGCCGTTGAAACGTCCAATTTCTATATGGGCTTTAATATGCTCGACGCCACTATAGGCGGCGACAGCGAAGCGGCCAGGAAGCTGCGGCAGGCCATATCAATCGCCGTAGACTATGAAGAATTCATCTCCATTTTCAGGAACGGGCGCGGGCTTGCCGCGCAGGGCGTCATACCGCCGGGCATTTACGGTTATGCCGACGGTAAAGAAGGGATTAACCCCTATAGTTACGATTGGGTCAACGGCAAGGCGCAACGTAAAAACATTGCCGCGGCGCGGCAATTGATGACGGAAGCGGGCTATAGTAACGGTATGGATCCAAAGACCGGGGAGCCCCTGATTTTGTATTTCGATACGATGTCGGCCAGTATCGATGACCGCCCGATGATGAACTGGTATCGCAAGCAATTTGAGAAACTGGGCATTAAACTGGTTATACGCGCCACTGATTACAATCGTTTTCAGGAGAAAATGCGTTTAGGCAATGCGCAAATCTTTGTTTGGGGCTGGAACGCCGATTACCCGGACCCTGAAAATTTCTTTTTCCTGCTCTACGGCGCGAATTCAAAAGTAAAACACGGCGGTGAAAATGCCGCCAATTACCAGAATCCCGTTGCCGACCGCTTGTTTGAACGCATGCGCAATATGGACAATACGCCTGAGCGTTATGAGATTATCCAGCGCCTGCAGGAACAAGTCCGCCATGACGCGCCGTGGGTTTTTGGTTTTCACCCGAAGAATTTTTCGCTATATCACAGCTGGTATAAAAACCTCAAACCCAATTTAATGGCCAATAACCTGCTTAAATATGCCCGCATCGACACGGTGGAACGCGAGCAAAAACGCGCCCTATGGAATCAGCCGGCGCTTTGGCCGCTGCTGCTGTTCGCTATCGCTGGCGTATTGGTGCTAATACCGGCGATTCGGGCTTACCGCCGGCATTCGGCGGCGAGATTAATGCAATAAAGCGCATTGGGCACAAAATAAGACGAGGTGAACGTCGTTTTTGGATACGGGTATTGATGGCATGACTTTAGAATTAAGCTTGATTTTGTTGTTGATCGTCCTGAATGGGATATTCGCGATGTCGGAAATGGCTATCGTGTCCGCGCGCAAGGTGCGTTTGCAGCAAATGCGGGAAAACGGTAATGAAGGCGCTGCGAAGGCGCTGGAACTGGCCGAACACCCGACCCATTTCCTATCGACGATTCAGGTAGGCATCACTTCCATTGGCGTGTTGAGCGGCGCCTTAGGTGAGAATGCCATTGCGAAGCCGTTGCTGCCTTACCTGATGCAAATTCCGCAATTGGCGCCTTATGCCGAAGAGTTGGCATTGACGCTGACCGTGATACTCATCACTTATTTTTCGCTGATCGTCGGGGAACTGGTACCCAAGCGGCTGGCGCTCAATTTCCCCGAGCGCATCGCCGCCTGGGTCGCAAGGCCCATGTACGGGCTTTCGCTGGCGGTCCTGCCGGCCGTGAAACTGCTCAGTCTTTCCACGGAGCTGGCGTTGTGGCTGCTGAGGATAAAACCTAAGAAAGCCCCCTCGGTCACTGAAGAGGAAATCAAGATATTGCTGGAACAGGGCGCTGAAGAAGGTATTTTTGAGGAAACCGAACACCGGTTTATGGAAAACATCCTCCGCCTGGATGACCGCAAGGTCGGCGCTATCATGACCCCGCGCAAAAATATCGTCTGGCTCGACCTGTGTTTGCCTTTCGATGAAAACCGGCAACGCATCCTGGATCATAACCATTGGGTCTTGCCTTTATGTAACGACGGCCTGGAAACCATCATCGGTTTTGTGAAAACCAAGGACCTGCTGGACCGCCTGTTGATTGGCGATCAACCGAGCTTGCAAGCCGTTGCGGTTAAAGCGCTGTTCGTGCCGGATTCCTTAACCCTGTTGGGCTTGTTGGAACAGTTCAGGAAGTCCCATTTACATACGGCATTAGTCGTCAATGAATACGGCGAGATCGATGGCCTGGTGGCGCTCAGCGACGTTATGGGCAGCATCGTCGGCAACCTGTCTGTCGGCGGCCGGGACGACAGGCCGGAGATAGTCCGCCGGGAAGACGGCTCCTGGCTGGTCGACGGCATGCTGGACATCGACAGTCTCAAGAAACAATTCGACTTGGACGATCTGCCCGATGAACGCGACGGACGCTTCAATACCGTAGGGGGCTTCGTCATGCTCCATTTCGGCCGCGTGCCCAAGGCCACCGACTCCTTTGACTTCGCGGGGCTGCGGCTTGAAGTCATCGACATGGACGGCAACCGCGTGGACAAGGTGTTGCTGACGCAAATTCCCGTGCCCCCGGATGACGCATAAACAGGCCAGGATAATCCAAGTGCGAATGGCCTGATAAGGACAGCCGCGCACTAAAATAGTTTTTTTGCACCAAAATAATGCAAAAAGCCACCCTTGCCACAGATTGCCCTGCGCAGGGGCAATAGCTTGCATAGCAATGCCGACGCGGCTCCGAGGCTCTTATAGTAAAAAACATCCGTCAGGCATAGCAATTGCATAGCATTATTCAAACTCCAATGCAGGAGTAATACCCGGTTCAAAGTTGAATCGACCAGACAAAGGCGTCTCATGACATAAGCACTGCTTATGCTCATAGACGCCTTTTTTTTTGCCTGTAGAGGTGCTTATGAAACAAACATTAGTGGTCATCGGTAACGGCATGGTCGGCCAGAATTTTCTGGCCGGATTGGCCGCGAGTCCTGCGAAAGAAAATTACGATATTATTACCTTCTGCGAAGAACCCAGGGCGGCTTATGACCGTGTGCATTTATCCGAATTTTTCGCTGGCAAAACCGCCGAGGATTTATCGCTGGTTGAAGACGGTTTTTTTGCCGCGAACGGCATCACGATTCATTTAGGCGATAGGGCGGCGGCCATCGACCGTGAGCAGAAAACCGTCACGTCGGCGAAAGGCGTAATAGTGCGTTATGACAAACTGGTGCTGGCGACCGGTTCTTATCCCTTCGTGCCGCCGGTGCCGGGGCACGACCGTCCGCAGTGCCTGGTGTATCGCACGATTGAAGACCTGGAAGCGATGCGGGCGGCGGCGCAAACCGGCAAGGTCGGCGCCGTGGTCGGCGGCGGCCTGCTGGGTTTGGAAGCGGCGAAGGCGCTGAAAGATTTAGGCCTGGAAACACATATCGTCGAATTTGCGCCACGCTTGATGGCGGTGCAGCTCGATGACGCCGGCGGTTCGATGCTCAGGCGCAAGATTGAGGCTTTGGGCGTGACGGTGCATACCGGCAAGAACACCAGCCTGATTACCGACGGCGAGCACTGCGTCAACAAAATGTGTTTTGCCGACGGCGAGGAACTGGAAACCGATGTCGTGCTGTTCTCGGCGGGCATACGTCCGCGCGACGACATCGCCCGCGCCTGCGGCCTGGAGACCGGGCAGCGCGGCGGCATCGTTATCGATAACCAGTGTCTTAGCTCCGATCCGGCTATTTATGCGATAGGCGAATGCGCGTTATGGAACGGCATGATTTTCGGCCTGGTCGCGCCGGGTTATGCGATGGCGCGAACAGTCATCTCCGATTTGAACGGTGAAACCACCGGCTTCACCGGCGCGGACATGAGCACCAAGCTGAAATTGATGGGCGTCGATGTCGCCAGTATCGGCGATGCCCATGCGAAAACGCAGGGCGCGATGGTGTACAGCTACCAGGATGGCGACCACGAAATCTATAAACGCCTGGTCGTCAGTGCCGATAAAAAACGCCTGCTCGGCGCCGTGCTGGTTGGCGAGGCCTCCGGTTACGGCGCCTTATTGCAATATTGCCTGAACGGCATCGAATTGCCGGAACATCCCGATACGCTGATTTTGCCGCACCGCTCCGATGAATCGGTTGGTTTGGGACCGGACGCGTTACCGGCATCGGCGACTTGCTGCTCTTGCTACGATGTCAGCAAGGGCGCGATCTGCTCGGCGATTGACGCCGGCTGTACGACGGTTAATGCGCTGAAAGCCGAGACCAAGGCCGGGACCGGTTGCGGCGGTTGCGTGCCGTTACTGAAATCGGTGCTGAACTGCGAACTGGCTAAACACGGTTACGAGGTTAATACCGATTTGTGCGAGCATTTCGCGTATACGCGCCAGGACCTGTACAACCTGGTTCGCATCGAAGAGATCAAGACTTTCGCCGAACTGCTGGAAAAACACGGTAAAGGCCGCGGCTGTGAAATTTGCAAGCCAGCCGTCGGTTCTATCCTGGCTTCGCACTGGAACAACTACATCCTGGAAAAAGAACACTTAGGTTTGCAGGACACTAACGACACCTTTCTTGCGAATATGCAGAAAGACGGCACGTATTCGGTCGTGCCGCGCATCGCCGGCGGCGAAATAAGCCCGGATATGTTGATTGCGTTGGGACAGGTCGGCAAGAAATACCAGCTCTATACCAAGATTACCGGCGGTCAGCGCGTGGATTTGTTCGGCGCGCGGGTCGACCAGTTGCCGCAGATCTGGAGGGAACTCATCGCCGCCGGTTTTGAGTCCGGCCATGCTTACGGCAAATCCCTGCGCACCGTCAAATCCTGCGTCGGCAGCACCTGGTGCCGCTACGGCGTCGATGACAGCGTCGGCCTCGCAGTCGAGCTGGAAAACCGCTACAAAGGCCTGCGCTCGCCGCATAAACTCAAGTTCGCCGTGTCCGGCTGCACGCGTGAATGCGCCGAAGCGCAGGGCAAGGATGTCGGTGTGATCGCAACCGAAAACGGCTGGAATCTCTATGTCTGCGGCAACGGCGGCATGAAGCCGCGGCATGCCGATTTATTCGCGACCGGGCTCGATAAAGCGACGCTGATCAAGTACATCGACCGTTTCCTGATTTTCTATGTGCGTAGCGCCGACCGTTTGCAACGCACGTCGGTATGGATGGAAAACATGGAAGGCGGCCTGGATTATCTTAAAGCCGTCGTGATTGACGACAAGCTCGGCTTGTGCGGGCAATTGGAGCAGCAAATGCAATATGTCATCGACACCTATCAGTGTGAATGGAAGACGACGATTGAAAATGACGAAAAACTGAAGCGTTTCCGGCATTTTGTCAACAGCGAGCAGTGCGATGACGCGATCGTGTTTGTCGAAGAGCGGGGACAGGTTCGTCCCGCGAATGACGAAGAGCGCAGGCATTTCAAAATGGCAGGGGTGGCGTGATGGCTTGGTTTGATGTCTGTAGCGCCGATGATTTGCAACCGGATTCGGGGGTTTGCGCACTGGTTGCAGGGCAACAGGTCGCTGTTTTTTACATGCCCAAAGAGAACGCCGTATACGCGGTCGGTAATTACGACCCTTTCGGCAAAGCCAATGTCTTGTCGCGCGGCTTGATCGGCGATATCGCTGGACAACCCGTGGTTGCGTCGCCGTTATACAAGCAACATTTCAACCTGGAAACCGGTAGCTGCCTGGAAGATGAAACGGTATCGATACCCAGCTATCCCGTGCGCATTGCAGAAGGCAGAGTCCATATCAACATCGGGGAAGGCCTGTGAAATATAACTATTACATTGCCGATGTGTTTACGCGGCAGATTTTCGGCGGCGCGCAAATCGCCGTTTTCCCGAATGCCGAGACCCTGAACCGGCAACAGATGCAGCGGATAGCCGGAGAGCTGAATTTATCGGAAACCGTCTTCGTTAAAAAACGGGATAAGCATACGGGTAAGCGGGTTATGCGGGTTTTTTCGCCGCAACGGGAAATAGATTTTGCCGGACACCCGATTATTGCGACGGCGTTCGTATTAGCCGACATCGGCGATATTGAGCTTAATGAAGCGATTACGCCGGTGGTTTTTGAGCAAAACGCAGGCGCGATTGAGGTCAATATTTCCGGGGCAAACGGCAAGCCGACGTTTGTGCAATTCACCAATAAAGCCACGGCCGTTATCGACCGCTTCGCGCCTACGCTTGAAGAACTCGCCGACTTTTTATCCCTACGGAGCAGCGATTTCGATACTAAAAAATATTCCGCACGCCTGGTGTCCTGCGGTTTCCCGTATTTGATCGTGCCGGTGTTCAGTTACGAAAGCGTCAGGAAAGCCCGCTTTAATTATGCCAGCTGGAGCCAGTCCAGCGCGCCGCAAACCGCCGCCCAGGAAATCTTGCTGTTTTCACCGAAGACACCGTTTGCGGCCGCCAATTTTCATGCGCGCCTATTGGGTTCGCGTATCGGCAACCACGAAGACCCGCCGGTCGGTAGCGCGATGCCTGCCTTTGCTGCGTACCTGTGTTCATTTGAATTCATGCAGAAAGGCACGTACGTGTTTTCGGTCGACCGCGGCGAAGAAAAACATCGCCGCAGCCTGCTGAACCTGGAAATGGATCATAAGGGGCTGGATACCTTGACCATCCGGGTGGGCGGGGAGGCTGTGATGGTGGCGGAAGGGCTGATGACGGTCCCCGACGGACTGTAAACCTGATGATTAAGGTGTTGATGTGAAAAAGCGATTAGTCGTTATCGGCAACGGCATGGCGGGTATGCGCACCGTAGAGGAATTGCTCAGCGCCGCGCCGGATAGCTATGACATTACCGTATTCGGCGCCGAACCTTACGGCAACTATAACCGCATCATGCTGTCGTCGGTATTGTGCGGCGAAAAGACCATTGAGGACATCGTCATCAATGACCGGCTATGGTATGCCGACCACAGCATCCGTCTTCATGCCGGCGAACACAAGGCGGTCGTGCGTATTGACCGTGCCAAGAAACAAGTCCATGCGCAAGACGGCACGGTTGCCGCGTATGATCGTTTGCTGATTGCAACGGGTTCTAATGCCGTCATACCGCCGATACCCGGCCATGATTTAGAGGGCGTGATCAGTTTTCGCGACATCGTCGATGTCAATAAAATGCTCGCTTACAGCCGCAGCCATAGTAAAGCCGTCGTGCTGGGCGGCGGCCTGTTAGGGTTGGAGGCCGCTAACGGCCTGGCGTCAAGAGGCATGGACGTGACCGTCGCGCATAACCATGACAGCCTGCTGAATCGGCAAATGGACAAGCCGGCGGCCCGTTTATTACAGGCTGAGCTGGAAAAACGTGGACTGAAATTCAAGATGGCCGCCAAAGCCCAGGCATTGCTGGGCGATGGCAGCGGGCATATCGCATCGGTCAGCTTTGGGGACGGCAGCCTGCTTGCATGCGACCTGTTCGTCATGGCGGTGGGCGTGCGCCCGAACATAGCGCTGGCCCAGGCATCCGGGCTGTATTGCGAACGCGGCATCGTCGTCAGCGATACCTTGCAAAGCTATGATCCCAGCATTTATGCGGTCGGCGAATGCATACAGCATCGCGGCGACACCTTCGGCCTGGTCGCGCCGTTGTTTGAGCAGGCGAAAGTCTGCGCCAATCATTTGAGCGCGCACGGCGTCGCAGAATACATCACGCTGCCGACTGCGACGAAGCTGAAAGTGACCGGCATCAAGCTGTTTTCGGTAGGCGATTTCCTGGGCGATGCCGGCTGTGAACACATTTATTTTACCGATCCTGCCGCGGGTATTTACAAGAAACTGGTCATCAAAGCGAACAAGCTGGTCGGTGCGGTGTTGTATGGGGATACGGCTGACGGGAGCTGGTACCAGGAGTTGCTGGAGCAAGGCGCGGATATTACGGGGATACGCGAGAGGATGATTTTTGGGCGGGGGTATGTTTGAGTCTACAATAATCCTCTATTCGTCTGGAGAATGTCATGAGACAAGCAATAGAAAAATTAGACACGGCCAACGAAGCCAATGATTTGGCGCAAGGAACCTCAGCACCCGCCAAAACACAACAAGCCGAATGGCTGGCTGATAATCGGGCCGCAATCGTTGAGTATAATCAGTGCGTTCAAGAGCATGGTGTGTTTTTTGATGGGTTTCTGAGTCTTTCACCATCGTTCCCACGCCGGAGCATCACTGCCATTAAGTTAAGGCAAAATCGTCATTTTAGAAGCGGAAATCAGGAGTACAAACCTAGGTTTGTACTCCGAGCAGACCATGCTGAAAGGCTTAACTTAATGGCAGTGACGCCGGAGCATGGGGACTATACGCGATGTGGGGGAGCATTTGTTGCTTAACCCTGCTTTTATTTTGCAACGCCGTGATGTTTTTAAAATAGCGGTCGAATTGTTTAAAGAGAGCCCAGCGGGGTTTGCCGATTGTATGATATTGGCTGAAAGCCTCGGTATTAAGAGCCTGTTATATACTTTCGACAAACGCTTAGGCGATTTCCAAGAATGAATGCACCCAAATCGCGCAGGATTTTTGTTCATTTTCAACGACTTGCAAGGATGCAGGAGGTAGGGCAACGCAGGAGCGGTTGCCGAGGCGTAAAAATAGGCGCATAGCGAGCTATGAAACTATTTTTACAACGCAGAAAATGGACAAAAAGACCAGCGAGTTGGGTATATTCTTCGCCGGAAATCGCCTTAAGCAAACATCTCAACACTCAATTGCTATAAGCCATCTTTTCCTCATGACTCACACCATAAAAACCACTTGCCCCTACTGCGGCGTAGGCTGCGGCATTACCGCCGCGGTCGACGAACAACAACGCCGCGTCAAAATCAGCGGCGACAAGGCGCATCCGGCTAATTTCGGGCGGCTTTGTTCCAAAGGCTCGGCGCTAGGCGAAACCGTCGAACTTAAAGGCCGTTTATTGCAGCCCCGGATTTTGGGACGGGAAATTTCCTGGGACGAAGCGCTGGAGGTGGTCGCCGATTCTTTTCTCAGCACTATCCAAAAGCATGGCCCGGATGCGGTAGCCATTTACGGTTCAGGCCAGCTGTTGACGGAAGATTATTATGTCGCGAACAAATTGATGAAAGGCTTCATCGGCAGCGGCAATATGGACACCAACAGCCGTTTGTGCATGTCGTCTTCGGTGGCGGGCCATAAACGCGCCTTCGGTTCGGATACCGTACCGGGATGTTATGACGATTTTGAACTCGCCGACATGATCGTACTGGCCGGGTCGAATACCGCATGGTGCCATCCGGTCAGTTTCCAGCGCATCCGCGCGGCCAAGGAAGCCAATCCCGAATTAAAAATCGTCGTGATTGATCCTAGAAAAACGGCCACCTGCGATATTGCCGATTTGCATTTGCCGCTGGCGGCGGGCAGCGACACGGTTTTATTCAACGGCTTGCTGAATTTTATAAGCGTAGGATCCGCATTGAATTTGGACTATATCGAACAACACACCGAAGGCTTCAGCGAGGCACTAGAGTGCGCGATGCGCAGCGGCAACATCGAGCAAATCGCCGCGCAATGCCGGCTGAATACCGAAGACGTACAGCGCTTTTATGAATGGTTCAGGGACACCGAAAAAGTCATGAGCCTGTACAGCCAGGGCGTCAACCAATCCACCTCCGGCACCGATAAAGTCAATGCCATCATTAATTGCCATCTCGCGACGGGGCGGATAGGCAAACCCGGCATGGGACCGTTTTCGCTGACCGGGCAACCGAATGCGATGGGCGGCCGTGAAGTCGGTGGCTTGGCGCACCAATTGGCGGCGCATATGGATTTTTCCAGCACGGAAGAGGTAGACCGCGTGGCGCGGTTTTGGGGCGCCGACCGCATCGCCAAAACCGCAGGCTTCCCCGCCGTGGAATTATTCGACGCGATTTATGACGGCAAAGTCAAAGCCGTCTGGATCATGGGCACTAATCCCGTCGTCAGCCTGCCCGATGCCGACAAGGTAAAGCAGGCCTTGCAGCGCTGCGATTTTGTCGTCGTTTCCGATTGTATCGCCGATACCGACACGACGGCTTTGGCGCATGTGCTGTTACCGGCGCAAGGCTGGAGCGAAAAAGACGGCACCGTGACCAATTCCGAGCGCCGCATCTCCCGGCAGCGCACATTACTCAAACCCGCCGGCGACGCCAGGCCGGATTGGTGGATTATCACACAAGTCGCGCGGCGCATGGGCTTTGGCGTAGCGTTTCCCTACCAAAGCCCGGTCGAAATTTTCCGCGAACACGCCGCCTTATCGGGTTTTGAAAATAACGGTGAACGCGATTTTGATATTTCCGCTTTTGCGCATATCAGCCAGCAGGATTATGAGCGCTTTCAGCCGGTACAATGGCCGGTTAATGCCGCTTATCCGCAAGGCAGGCCACGATTTTTCGATGACGGTCGCTTCTTCACGCCGTCCGGTAAAGCCCGGTTTATCGCCATCACGCCCAGGCCGCCCGCCAACATGCCGGATGCCGATTATCCGCTAATCCTGAATACGGGCCGGTTACGCGATCAATGGCATACGATGACGCGCACCGCCATCGCCGCGAAGCTGAACCAGCACAAACCGGAACCCTTCGTTGAAGTGCATCCTGTCGATGCCGAATGCTATAGGCTATCGCAAAATGCGCTGGCTGTCATCGAGAGCCGCTGGGGGGCCATGCTTGCCCGCGTGCAAGTGACGGACGGCCAACAACAGGGCAACCTGTTTGTGCCGATGCACTGGACCGAACAATATGCCGGTCAGGGGCGCATGGGCGCGTTAGTCAATCCCGTCGTCGATCCCATCTCCAAACAGCCCGAATGCAAGCATACGCCGGTGCGCATCAAGGCTTGGCTGCCGGCCTGGCATGGCTTCATACTGTCACGGCGCGAATTAAAGATGGCTGTTCCCGATTATTGGGTAAAAATCAAGGGTGAGCAGTGTTATCGTTATGAACTGGCCGGGCAAAATGTGCCGGACGATTGGCAACACTGGGCGAAAACCCAGCTAGGTGACGGCGCTGAGGCGCAATGGCTGGAGTACCAAGATAAAAGCACCGGCAATTACCGCGCCGCGCAACTGGTCGATAAGCGGCTGGACAGCGTGGTGTTTATCGCGGGGCTGCGCAACTTGCCCGAGCGCGGCTGGCTGGCTGGTTTGTTTGCCAAAGACAGCCTAAACGCCGAGGAACGGCGTGCGCTGCTGACCGGCATACCGCCGCTGGGCGCACCCGACGTAGGCGCTATTGTGTGCGCCTGTTTTAATGTCGGCGAAAAAACCATACGCGACGCCATCAAGGCAAAAGGCCTGGAAAGCCATCAGGACGTAGGCCGGTGTTTAAAAGCGGGGAGCAATTGCGGATCGTGTGTGCCGGAGATTAAGGCCTTAATCACAGCACCGTAATTATCAACGCAAAAACAAACGCAAACATAACAAACAGCGCAAATAACGCCTGCCTGGACAGCCCGGCTCTTATCTGCCGCCATTCCAGCAGCAGCCCCTGCTTGATATTGCCTGAGTCCAGGATGCGTTGGCAGCGTCCG
>Ga0172372_10010087_pt1 | contig 12171 bp, 24 predicted proteins | sample LakKiv5m_2_FD_114544 | JGI IMG/M metagenome (GOLD analysis project Ga0172372, IMG submission 114544) | Freshwater microbial communities from Kabuno Bay, South-Kivu, Congo - kab_092012_9.5m | ecosystem: Environmental > Aquatic > Freshwater > Lake | place: Democratic Republic of the Congo...
TCTTGCGGTGCAATTCGTGTCCCTACGATTAGTAACTTACCATTTTTACCCAGACGGGTAATAACCTCTTTTTGTAACCAGTTAATCTGTTTATCAAACTCATGTGCGTTTGCTGTAGTTATGCAGTCATCAAGAATGATGAGGTCAGCACGGGCACCATAAATCTGTCCACCCATACCAAGTGCTTGGATGGTAGGGTCCTTCTCGCTAGAATTTCTAGCATCGCTCCCAAGGTAAACGGTGTCAACTCGCCAAGTGTCTGAATCTTCTTTCCAACCACCTTCGGGACCAAAAGTTGTTTGCAACTTTAACCAACGTGGATGGGAGAGTCTCTGCTTGATTGCGTACACGAATTCTCGTGCTTTGATTAACGTTTTAGAAACCACGATAATGCGGATATTTGGATTGAGAGCGATACGATATGTGGAGTAGTTTACGGTGATGACAGTACTCTTGGCGTGCTCAGGTGGCACGTTAACCAAGAGACGGGCTGGGTCACCCTTCTCGTAAACCATACTAGGGTGCAGCCATGAAGGCTCTCTGTCCTCTAGTAAGTCAATCCAATCCTGATGGTGAGGGAATACCCTCTGCTGTAAAAAAATTTCGGAGAACCTAGGAAAATCTATTTCTTCTTTAGGAATACCTAGGGCTGCAAGGGAAGCATCCTTTGCGGTAGCCTTAGCCTCTGTTAGGTCAGCAGCAAACTTCTTATCCCTAAGACACCAGATTCTTACAGTGTCAGGTTTTTTGCCGCACATTTCCATAGCCTTATGAACGGAGTGGCCTTCGGCCACTAAGGCTAAAACTTTAGCCTTTGCTCCTGCCATAGCATGGGTTCTGGGGTTATTACCCCCTTTTTGAAAAGTCATAGTCCTGTCCCGTTTTCATCAGTTGTAACAGTTCTTATATACAGTCTGTAACGCAAGTCCCCAAAGGACTTGCTACTGTTAAAAAGAAACAGCCTCTATATAGTATTAATCCGTTCAACAGGCCAAAACGAACGTTTTTGGCCTAAATATTTTTTAAAGTCTATTCAAAAATAGTACAAAATAGGACAAAAGGATACTGGTATGGGGGATATACTTTGTACGGGAAAATCTTTTCTGGAGATACATATACTGATTCTACTCTCCATTAAACACTCTGGGGTCAATATGAGTTGACCCTAGTCTGCTACTGCTACCTACTATACTGAATAGAAGGGGGCTGAGCGGATAGCAGTCTTCGGCGCTTGAGTCAGTAAACTGGCGCCTCAGATTAAGTTAAGTTTTAGTGTCAGCCATTCATTCCTTGTCAAGCGGAAAGGCTGCTTGACAATTCCCTTCTGGCTGATGTGTCTGGTTTTTGTAATCAGTAAATTACTGGTTACCGCATTGGGATTTTCCCCTTGCGCTTAGTGCTAGGGGAAAAGTCCCCTAGTGTAAAGGAGATAGTCATGAATAAGTTCTCATTTGAGAATGCCCGTGTTAACAAAGTCTGGGATAACAAGAACCGTTTCAATCTTGGTATCCTTGACAGCAGAGCAGTTGCTCAACCAGACGGTTCCTACCAATCCGTCTTCGTTGCCTCCCGTATCGTAACAACTGCTAACCCTGACCACCTTGAGTTCATCCGCAAAAATCTTGTGGATACTCAAGACGCAGTGGTCAACATCAGTGGCTACATGGAAACCAAGGCTGGCAAAAAGCCTGGCACTTGGTATGACAACCTAGTAATCACCGATATCGCACTGGCCTAACCAACCAGCCGATGACATCATTTGCTTTGTCATCTTCTACGCAGTCTTTCTCATGCTCACACGAGAATCCAGCCACATCGCTGGATACTCGTGATGAGTATTGCGTAGAATGTAATCTACTTCAAGAAGGTTCTAGTGCCGAATACGCACTAAACATTCAAGAGATTAATAGAAGTGAGCAGGAGTCAGAACCTGCTCAATCTAGTGATACACCCAATGATAAAGGCTATGGCCATCAATGGACTAACCGTGATGGCGAATACCTAGAAGGTGCATACGATATAACTGACCGTCTTCCTAGTTGGTTATTCCTTGGCAAACATGTCTTCCCTTTGGTTGAACCAGATGAACTTAGTGCTTATCTGGCTCTACCACCATGGGCTGCTATTTGTAGCACATGTAATTATCAAATCAATAAGTATATGGGTTGCTTAACCTGCCATATTGGTTACAGAAATACCAAGTATCTATACTGGATAAGTTAAGCAACAGGCAAGGTGGGGTTATTGCCTCACCTTGCCACCAAAAATTTTTTTATTTTGCGGGACCGCAAAGTAGGTTCATTGGAGCACTACGAGTCGAACGGAGATAGCATGGCAAACAATGATAGAAAAAATGGTAAGGCTTATAAGAAAAAGCCAAAAGTTCAAAAGAAAACAGGCAAAACAATAGGTGGGTATAGTCTAGCCAAGTTGGCTATTCGTGCCCAAAAAAGGGGCAAGTAATGTATCTAGACACAGGAACAATGATAGCAATTATGATAGCACTAATAGCCAGCATCTTGACTATTGGCTACTGCATCTATATCATTAAGACACAGAATGAAATCATAGACAGAACTAACTCTATGATTACATACAGACGCAAGCAAGAAAGGTAGATAGCAATGAGAACACTGACAGAACTACACAAAATCAAAGAGGCTTTTGCCTATGCGATGCTAGACCTACTAGATGTATATGATGAGTTAATTGCAACAGGTAGGATTAATGTAGATATGCAGGACATTGACGAGCCAACAGTTAATGACCTTGCCAAAAATCAGGAGGAATCTAATGCTTGATGAAGATACCCCACAATGGGAGCATACCGTGTGGATTATGGCCAAAGTTAGGTGCCGAACTACACATATAAATATAGATACCGCAGGTGATGAAGCCCTTGATGACCCATCAGAGTGGCATGTGTTAGAGTTTGATAAAGGTATTAAGCATAGCCAAGAGATTGTAAGGGTGAAATGATTGACCAGTTCATTACAAATTCATACCTCACACCATCACAATCCTGGACATTCTTACTACTCTTTGGATATATCACATGGAGGTTTATTAGATGAAGAGATTGTTAGCAGGGTATTTAAGTTGGCTACTAGCGTTCTTGTCCGCACCATTCTTGCCCAGTCCAGCAATGGCAGTAGCAGTAGCGACACAATTGCAAGCCAACTGCACAGACATATCTATGTGGACACCACGCATGGCCAAGGCATACGCCCAAGGCTTGATGCAATGGGAGTATCCACATTGGAACAAGTCTGAGTGGCGTGCACTCGCTAAACTATGGGGCAAAGAATCTGCATGGAAACACGATGCAGCCAACCCTAAATCCACTGCATATGGCATAGCCCAAATGTTAAAGACTAAACCTGGAACGCCAGCCCCGCTTCAGATTGAGCGGGGGCTGGCTTACATCCAGCATCGCTACAACAAACCATCAATGGCATGGGCACATTGGCGTGCCAAAGGATGGTATTAACTAACAAAGGAGATATATGGCAAGAGGAAATGGCAGGACAATTAATGTTAAGATACCTACAGTTAAGGTAATTAAAGCATTAGAAACTAAGTTAGCCCAAATAAAGGCTGACTATACAAAGCAAGATGAACTTGAAGCAAAGTATCAAAAAGCCAAGGATAAATGGACAAAAGAACTTGCTGAGTTTGCCGTTGCTAATATCGCAAAGGCTGAAAATCTACGCACAAATTACCGCTCTTGGAACAACATGTTAAATGTTGATTTTGATTTAAATACAAATAACAAAGAGTTCCCTGCGGAACCTGAGCGTGAGTTTGAATCAATAAATTCTTGTATGTATCGTGATATGGTAAAAGAAATTGAGAATGCTATCCGTATTCTTAAACTTACAGATGAAGAAACAGTATCAACATCTACCTACAATTCAATAGCCAGATACCTATAACAAATCGGGCGCCCGCCAATAGGGGCGCAGCGCCCTCAAACAAAGGAGATAAAATGCTAGACCTAGACTACGACACGCTTCGTGTTGAAGTAAAAGACAAGTTGGTTGAACAAGAAGGAACATACAATCCGCTTGACCGTGATACAAATGTTCGTATTGTTGAGGACATTCGTAAAGCAATTGATGAGTTAGCAGATGGTGTTGTACCATCAGCCCAACACATAGCAGAGGTAGCCATTGCTACCAACGAGAACCTACAAATCCGTGACTTCTTAATGGGTATTCAACTAGAAAAAGACATTGATTATGTAGGTGAATACATATCATTACTTGGTAATGTTGTTGTTAAAGATAAAGCAGTTCCATTAGCCACAGTATTTTGTGGATACTTATATCAAGTTGAAAAAACAGAGCAGGCTAAGTCAATGTTAATTGAAGTATTAAATCTTAACCCAAATTATGCATTGGCTAAATTACTTAGTAGAGTATTTACTGCTGAGTGGCCAGCAGGCGCATTAAAACAAATGGCCGAAGAACTACACCCTAAAATTGTAGATGAAATCTACGCAATAGAAACAAAGGAGATAAACAATGACAACAACAACTGATACAGTTGTATATGGTAAGACAAGAGCAGCAGCCTGGAACAAAGCAGGCGTTGCAGTTGAAGCCACATCAGCCAGTGAGGTAGCCAGTCAAGCAGGATTAGACTGGACAGTTTCACTACATGATATCGAGGCTAACTATCAAATACCTAACAGCGATACAGTTAATCGTATACCAGTAACAGATAAAAAAGCGGTCATCAAAACAACACCATTCGGTGAAACCACAGCCATTGGTGTAGTTGGTAATCGCTACAAAGTATTTCAAAATGCAGAAATCTTTGGTGCATTAGATAATCTTATTGACAGTAATGGGATTAGATATGCAGCAGCAGGGGAATACGATGGCGGTGCGAAGGTTTGGATGTTGATGGAAACTCCATTGGAAATGACCATCGCCAACGACCCACATGCAGCGTTCTTGTTAGCAAGAACCAGTCATGATGGTAGTAGTTCAGTAATAATTAAACCTATTATTGAAAGACTATTTTGTATGAATCAAATCAATAAGATATACAAACGCAATAACAAGTATACTTATCAACTTAACCATACAACTAATGCTCAACTATCAGTATCAGAAATCAGCCACATCATTCAACTAAGTTATGATATGGCTAATGACTATACAGAATTGGCTAGTAGTTTGTTAAACAAACAGGCTAGTCACGAGCATGCCAAAAATTATTTCAAGAAAGTATTTCCTTTACCTACCAAAATAGAGGAAGCGCCGTATCATCTGTTATCAACAGGTGAAAAGAAACAATTTAATAATGCAATCAATGCTAGAACAAAAGCATTTGATATATACTCAGCCTCACCTACACAGGAGAACATACGAAACACAGAGTTTGGTATGTGGCACGCAGTTATAGAGTGGGCTGACTACAATGCTAAAGGCAAGAATCTTGCAGTTAGCACAATGGCTGGTCGCAATGATGGTATTAAAACCAGAGCACTTGAATTGTTAGTATCATAATGGGTAAAAATTTTGCTACAGAATTAGCCAGTTCTAATACAGATTTAGAATGGCAAATAAAATTACATTTACAACAAAACCATTATCCAATGGTTCCAGTATCTATGGTACAACCTTGTATATCTGCTATTGAAGCATGTAATGAAGAGTGTTATAATAGAATGATAGAACTACCAGACGGCATACTCTGGCGTGGCCAGAGTTCAGCGCCTGCCCACGCCATCGTGGAAGGACACCACCTTGAACCGTGGTTACTACAAGAATAGGAGATAAAATGACAATGTATTACACTGAGTTAGATGGTGCTGAACCAACAGTATCTATCCAGGTAAAGGATACTAAGTATACCTTTACTAATGAATCACTAACTAGATTGATAGAAGAAAAAGAAAGTATTAAAACAGAATTACTACAGGCTGAGCGCAAACTTAGAAGCGCTCAGTTTGATGTAAAAGAATTCTTTCAATCTAGATATGAAGTTGACAACTTTGAAATTGTAGCAGAGGTAGATGATGTTAATGAGTTGCTCAGGCAAATAGGTAGTGAAGAACTAACTAAGACTTGGTCAGCAACAGTAATCATTACAGCCACAGTTACAGGTGTAGAAGCAGCCAGTAAAGAATTAGTTGAAGACATAATTATAGATAGTATTGAACTCAACTTTACTGCTGATGGCGATGCATGGGTAGATGAAATCAAAGTAAATTCAATAGACCCTGAAGCCTAGTATGTGATATACTAATCTTGAGCAGCCCTGGTTTTGGCTATCTCCTTTCTCAGGGCTACTCATAAAGGAGAGTAATGGCAAAAGTAGAAATAGATAGAGATAGATACGGCAGACCATTAGTAGTGCCACCCAAAGGTGGCAAGCCAGTGGCTTATACACGAGCAACTACAATTGCTAACTCATTAGATGATGCTTCAGCATTAACTGCATGGAAAATGCGAATGGCAGCAATAGGTTTAACCACACGACCAGATATATTGTTGTCTATTACTGCAGCACAAGAAGATAAACTAGCAGTTAACTCTTTGATTGAAGATGCTATGGAAATAGCAGGTGCAAACAAAGCAGCCAACATCGGCACAGCAATCCATTCATTTGCTGAACAATTAGATTTAGGACACGACTTAGGCGTGGTACCACCAGAGTGGATGCCAGATATAAAAGCCTACGAACAAGCAACTAAAATTCTCAACAAAAAGTTCATTGAACAGTTTAGTGTGTTAGACAAATATAAAATTGCTGGCACACCAGACAGAGTTGTTGAGTATGACGGTGAGTTATTTATTGCAGATATTAAGACTGGTCGCATAGACCATCCAAGTAATATTGCAATACAGTTAGCAATATATGCTAACGGCTTGCCGTATGATAGTGTTACGGCAACCCGTAGCACATGGGGAAATGTAAACAAAGAAAGAGCAATTGTTATCCATCTACCTGCAGGAACAGGCACGTGTAAACTAATGTGGATAGATATACAAGAAGGCTGGAAAGGTTTACAATTAGCAATGAAAGCAAGAAAGTGGAGAGACCAGAAAGGTTTAACCACTACATTTGAATAGGAGAAAAATGAGTAGCACTGAAGCACCAATCAGTATCAATCTCAAAACAGCAGGAGGCACACAGATAACTCTGCGTGCAGAAACAGCAGACCAATTTGCTGACATGATTGCACAAGGTATACACATAATTACCGATGCAGTTACTGAAGTAGAACTAGCAGTGAAAGGGACATCAGCAAGTAAGCCAATGTCTGTATCAGATATTGCTTCTAGTTTTAATTCAAACATCTCATCCACAGAATCAAGTGGAGAAGAAACAGTAGAAGATAAATGGGGTAACACTTGGGTATATAACAAACCAGGTGCACCATCATGTGAGCGAGGAGTTATGGTTCTTAAATATGGCAAAGCACAGGCAACTGGCAAACCATATAAAGCATTCTATGACCCAGCAGCAGGTCCTCGTTGGACAGGTCCAAAAATTCCAACTGAACTACGTACTAAGCCAATCTTTGCTTAGTGTTTAACAGTAAACGGGGGCTGAGTCGTGGTGCCCAGCCCCCGTTTATATTAAAGGAGAGTAATGAAAACATTAACTAGAAGTGTTAACAATACAAATGTGGGTGGTGAGCCATTACCTGCTGTGTTTAAAGTATTTGAAAACGCAGGAATTATATTACGTAGAGCAGAGGTAACAGTAATAGCAGGCACTCCAGGTGCAGGCAAGTCATCAATTGCATTAGCAATTGCAGCCAAAACTAAACTGCCAACTCTTTATTTCAGTGCAGATACTAACGCACATACAATGGCAATGAGATTAATTGCTATGACTGGTAACATCAGTCAACAACAAGCAGAACAACTAATCAAACGTCAGCCAGAAAAAGCAAAAGAAGTATTAGCCAATGGTAATCATTTGTTTTGGTGTTTTGAATCTACCCCAACACTAAAAGATTTAGATGAAGAAGTATCAGCATTTGAAACCATATGGGGCAAGAGTCCAGCACTTATAGTTGTAGATAATCTTATGGACATAGCAATGGATGGACACGATGAATTCGGTGGTATGCGTGCAGCAATGAAAGAACTTAAGTATCTAGCCAGAGATACAAATGCAGCATTACTTGTATTGCATCATACCAAAGAAGGATACGAAGGCAGTCCTTGTCAGTCAAGGTCATCAATCCAAGGATTAGTTAATCAAATACCAGCAATGGTATTAACTATTGGTCAAATGAAACAAGCAGATATGAATTATTTGTGCGTAGCAGCAGTTAAAAATCGTTATGGCAAGGCAGACCAAACAGGTAACAATTATGTTACTCTTGCATTTAACCCAGAATCTATGTATTTAGATGATGTTATGATTCGTTATATGCCACAACAACAGGAGTTTGAATGAGTAATTCACGCAAAGCAAAGGGTTCCAAAGCAGAAGCAGATGTAGTTAAATGGTTAAAGCAATGGTATCCCTATGCAGAGCGTAGGATTGCAGGCTCTCAGTTAGACAAAGGTGATATAGCGGGAGTTAACGGTGTAGTAATAGAAGTTAAAAACCATTATCGTTTAGACCTATCAGCATGGATAAAAGAACTAGAAGTAGAAATTAAAAACGATAATGCATGGACAGGTGTAGTGATACACAAACGAATTGGCAAAGGAGATGTAGGAGAATGGTATGCAACAATGCCAGCAAAAATATGGATAGAATTAATAAAAAAAATTAATGGACAAACATGATGTCGCAGCCTATCTAACATATATAGGCGCCACCCTGCCAGCCGTGGGGCATGGATGGCGCAAGATGAAATGTCCATTCCACGGAGATAAACACGCATCAGCAGCCATTAATTATGATGAAAATAGATTTAAATGTTTTGGTTGTGAAGCATCAGGTGACGTATATGATTTAATAATGTACAAAGAAGGAGGTAATTATATTGAGGCTATCAAATTCGCAGAGAGCATATCTCTTGCAGGCAACAGACCAGTACGCAAAACATCTGCATCTAGCAGAAGAATATCTTTCAACCCGACATCTCTCGGTAGAAGAGGGCAAAAGTTTTAATTTAGGTGTAGTAGCAAAACCATTGCCAGGGCATGAGACCTTCAAAAATAGGTTAGCAATTCCCTACATAACACCATCAGGTATAGTTGATATTAGATTTAGAAGTATGAATAACCATGAAGACCCTAAGTATATGGGTGTGCCTGGGGCTAAAACTACAATGTTTAATGCACAAGTAGTATTAACAGCAGGTAGTTATATATGTGTAACTGAGGGTGAGTTAGATACAGTAGTACTATCAGTTAAAACTGGACACCCATCAGTAGGTATACCTGGAGTTAATAACTGGAGAGCATATTATGCAAAAATACTAGATGATTTTGAAACAGTAATTGTATTAGCAGATGGTGACAATGCAGGTCTAGAGTTTGGTAAAAGACTAAGCAGAGAATTACACAATGTTAATTTATTACAAATGCCAGAAGGACACGATGTTAATAGTATTATTGTGCAAGAAGGAAAGGAGTGGATAGATGAACGAATTAGAAAATGTTTGGGACAGTGATGAAGGTTTTTGGAATTTTGTAGGAGAAAATAAACGTATGGTTGGCTTAGCCATATCAGAAGGCCAAGGACTAGACATACTAAACGCACTACGAGATATTTATTTAACAATGAAAAAAGAACCAGAGAGTGCTATGCGTATGCTTACACTATTAGGCACAGTTATATATGCCAGCAGCATAGGAGAAGGCAAACAATTTACAGATGAAATACAAGTAACAGCAGCAATGGAACAGTTTGATACAAACATTAAGGAGATATTAGATGAAAAATCCAGGTGATATAGATACAATTACAAATGAATTAACAGCCTTGCTACTCAAAAAACAACAGGACTACGGCCCATTAAATATAGCCCACGCTCCAGGTGGGGCTATGAATGGATTACGGGTTAGGATGCACGACAAACTAGCCAGATTAAATAACCTAATAGATAAAGGCAACACGCCCAACTATGAATCAATAGAAGACACACTCATAGATATGGCTAACTATGCTATAATCGGACTATTGGTACAAAGAGGACAGTGGGAAGGCGCAGATTAGCCAGTGAGCGAGGTGTGGGTACAGGAGTATGACCTGCTTGTATCCTCCCTTGCCGCCGAGTATGCTAAAAAATATCCAATGGTTGAGCCAGCGGATATCCAACAAATACTATGGATGTGGTTTATTACCCATCCAGTTAAATATACAGAGTGGTCTAAACTACCAGCCAAAGATAAAGAAAAGTTAATTGCAAAATCATTGCGTAATGCAGCGCTTAAACATTGTGAAAAAGAAAAATCAGTTAAGTTTGGCTATGATTTAATAGACCTTTATTACTACGACCCATCAGTTATAGAAGCATTTTTACCATCTATTATTGGAAATACCTATGAGATACCTAACAAAATAAAAGACTTAAACTTTAAGTTTGGTAGGGGTGAGGTTACAGATGGAAACAACTGGCTAGTTCTACGGTCAGATATAGAAAAAGCATTCAATCAGTTGGCAGAGGCCAAACAAAATATTTTAAGACTACGTTTTTCTACGGATAACTGTGAGTGGAATCAGTTAGGTAAAGAACTAAATACATCTGCAGATGGTGCACGTATGCGAGTTAGTCGTGCAATTAATTCTTTAATTAGAAACCTAGGTGGCTGGAGAACTTATAACGATGTAGACAATCCAGATATTAAAGAAGAAGATGAAGACGATGACACAAGAGCCTAAAGAAATAAAAGATTTATTTAAAAAAGATTATAGTAGGGCTATGGATTTGCGTGGCAATCCCATAGGAGATGTATGTGTATGTGGTTCAGAACTATTTACGGCTATAGTAGCCTTTGACCATGGGGAAATAGCCTTTTACTTTTTAGATGGTGAGTGTGTAAACTGCGGTTCATTAGTAACATTACCCACTCCAATAGATGACTATGGAATGGATTGTGATTAATGCCTTACTATGATTTTGAATGTAAAACTTGCACTAAAATAATAGAAACAACTGATTCTGCAGCACCATTTTGTACATCTTGCGGAACTCTTATGATTCGTATATGGTCCTCTACACCAGTACATTTTAAAGGAACTGGGTTCTATTTAACGGGAGGCTGAGATTAAAAGACTACGTCATTGGTTTTGCTTTAATTATAATTGGAGAGTAATAGACCCAAGTAAATCTTTATGGCATCTTGAGTGCACTAAATGTGGCTATCAGGAGGTAATTAATCTTGGTTAATTATCCAATATGGAAAGGTGTTCCATCATGCACTGGCATTGATGTAGAAGTATTCTTTACAGAAGAAAATGGCAACTATGCTAACTTTGATTATATAAAAAAATTGTGCAACAATTGTCTAGTACGAGTCCAATGCTTTGACTATGCAATAGAGCATTTAGTTGAAGGAATCTGGGCAGGCACTACCAAAAAAGAAAGGGATAAGCATAGAAGTAAACGTGGGATAATTGGTAAAACAGTTGTTCCTGCTTCTATATTTAATAATAATTATGATAGTTAATTTAAGTCAAGAAGAAGTTAGAGTATGTACTTTGTTAGCAGTAGAACGATGGCTAACTAAGTTTGGTTCAACAGATAGACCTAATTACGCACAAGGTAAAGCAGATGGTAAATTAGAGCCAGAGATTAATGCAAACATAAGGGCTAACGTATGTGAATGGGCAGTTGCAAAACAATATAACCTAGCCTGGAACACACCTTGGTATCCAAATGGATTGCATACTAGACGTCACCCACTATCAGATGTTGGAAACAATATAGAGGTTAGGTCAGTTAGAACTCAAACAAGTATTCCATTTTGGAAAAAGGACAGGGGAAGAATTATTGTTGGGGCTAAATGTTTAGATACAGAATACTATTCTTCAATAGAAATATATGGTTATATTAAACCAGAAGATTATATGAATGATGAGTACTATGATAATTACATCAATGGCTGGCGGGTACCTTTAAGTTTGTTTAAAGAGTACATAACTGGAGTTATCTAAGTAGCAGGGGAACTACTTAGAAAACAAGAAAAGCCCCCGCTTCCTAGTATAACTACTAGGGCGGGGGTTCTTCGTGTCTATAAA
>Ga0172372_10010088_pt1 | contig 12171 bp, 10 predicted proteins | sample LakKiv5m_2_FD_114544 | JGI IMG/M metagenome (GOLD analysis project Ga0172372, IMG submission 114544) | Freshwater microbial communities from Kabuno Bay, South-Kivu, Congo - kab_092012_9.5m | ecosystem: Environmental > Aquatic > Freshwater > Lake | place: Democratic Republic of the Congo...
ATCACCGAGATCGGCGCGGTCAAGGTCCAGGGCGGGCAGGTCATCGGTGAGTTCAGCACGATGGTGAATCCGGGCCATCCCATCCCGGCCTTCATCGCCGCATTGACCGGCATCACCGATCACCTGGTCGCTGACGCGCCGCCTATCGCCGGCGTGCTGCCCAGCCTGCTGGAGTTCATCGGTGACGCCGTCCTGGTTGCGCACAACGCACCCTTCGATGTGGGCTTCCTTCGAGCCGCCTGTGCGCAGCATGATCAGCCCTGGCCGACACCTGCAGTCCTGGACACCGCTCGCATCGCCCGACTGGCCCTGCACCGGGACGAGGTGCGCAACTGCAAGCTCGGCACCCTGGCCGCACATTTTCGGACCAGGACGGTCCCCTCGCATCGAGCCCTGGACGATGCGAGGGCGACGACGGAGGTGTTCCACGCGCTGCTGGAGCGCGTGGGCAACTTCGGCGTCGGAACCGTGGAGGACCTCGTCGGCTTCACCTCTCGGGTGAGCGCCCCGCAGCGGGCCAAGCGTCATCTCGCTGACGGCCTGCCGGACCAACCGGGGGTCTACGTCTTCGCCGACGCCCAGGGCGCGGCGCTGTACGTCGGCCGTTCCACCAGCATCCGGCGGCGGGTGCTCACGTACTTCACCGCCTCCGAGACGCGGCGCCGGATGACCGAGATGGTGTCGATCGCCGTCGAAGTCCGGCCCATCCCCTGCGCGAGCGAACTCGAGGCGGCCGTTCGGGAGATCCGGCTCATCGCCAGCGAGCAGCCCAGGTACAACCGAGCCTCGAAGAGACCCGAGGCCACCTCCTGGCTGGCCCTCACCCCCGGTCAGGCACCGCGGCTGAGCATCGTCCGCCAGGTCAAGCCCGAGCACCTGGCCTGGCTCGGCCCCTTCGGCGGACGGCAGCAGGCTCAGTTCGTCGCCGAAGCCATCACCGCCGCCCTCGGGCTGCGAACGTGTACCGATCTGATCAGCCGCCATCGCCGCCCTGGTCACTCCGGCTGCCTGGCTGCCGGCCTGGGTCAGTGTTCTGCCCCGTGCCGAGCGGACGCCGACGAGGCCGAGTACCAGTCGGTGGTCCGGCAGGCGGTCCAGGCGCTGGACGGAGATGCGGGCCAGGTGATCGACCGACTGCAGGCACGCATGCGGTCCGCGGCCGACCGTGGCCGCTACGAGGAGGCGGCCGCCTGGCGGAACCGACTGGCCGCCTTCCTCGACGCCGTGATGCGAACCCATCGACTGCGCGCCCTGGTCCGCTGCGACCTCCTGGTCGCCGCTCGGCCGACGGCGGAGCGGGGGTGGGAGGTGCACTGCATTCGCCATGGCGTGCTGGCCGGGGCCACGAACGTTCCAGCGGGGCTCGATCCACGGCCGTGGGTGCAGGCCCTGGTCGACAGCGCCGCGAGCGTGGCCGCACCGGCGTGCCCGGTGCCCGCGGGCCTGGCGCAGGAGGCGGGCCTGATCCTGACCTGGCTGGAGTCCGACGACGTCCGACTGGTCCGCACCTCGACTCCGCTGTCCATGCCAGCGGCCTGCGGCGGTGCCCTGCGGGATCGACTCGCGAACGTGCCCAGCGAATCCGCGATCGAACGGCACTGGTCTGCCGGTGAGCGACCCATCGGGCCGGTGAGCAGACCAGTCAGTCGCCTGCGAGTTCCCGGCTGAGCGCCGCCCAGCGCTGCAGCAGGTCCGCGGCCTGGCCGCTGGCCATGGCCTGCCGGGCACGGGGCAACTGCTCGGCGAGTTGCCCGCCCAGTGGCAGGCCGATGCCGACTCCGACTCCCTGCCAGGCGACCAGTGCGCCAGCAGCGTTCACCGCCACCGCATCACGGACCGCGTCCACTCGGTGTCGATCCACCGCGAGCACCTCATCCAGTCCGAGGGTCATCCGCAGCAATGCGGCATTGCGAGCAGGGTCTCCACCAACCAGGTCGCCGGCCCGAGCAGGGGCCACGTCCAGGGCCGACATGTCGATCACGTCCGTGCGGACATCGCCCAGGGATGCGATCCAGGCCGTCGTTCGATCCGCCGTGGAGATCTCGTCCAACCCATCATCACCGCGGACCACGATCGCGGACACGCCTCGGTGCGCGAGCACCTGCGCCATCACCGGGGCGAGTCGAGCATCCGCGCAGCCGATGAGCGCGGCCCTGGCCCCGGCCGGGTTGGTCAGCGGCCCGAGGATGTTGAACACCGTCGGCACCCCCAGGTCACGGCGGGCCGAAGCGGCATGGCGCATGGCCGGGTGGTGAACCGGAGCGAAGGCGAAGCCGATGCCGATCTGAGCAACGCACTGGGCCACCTGACCCGGTTGCAGCGAGATGGCCACGCCCAACTCGTCGAGGACGTCAGCGGTCCCGGTCTGCGAGGAGGCCGCCCGATTGCCGTGCTTGACGACCGGCACCCCGCAGGCAGCCGCCACCACGGCGGCCATGGTGGAGATGTTGACCGATCCGGAGTGATCGCCGCCGGTGCCCACCACGTCCAATACCGGGACATCCATCTGGATGCGCTCGGCGTGCTGCAGCATCGACGCCGCCAGGGCCGAAACTTCGACCTCGACCTCGCCCTTGGCCCGCAGCGCCACCGCGAAGGCGGCGATCTGCGCATCACTGGCCCGACCGTCGAGGATCTCCTCCATCGACCAGGTGGCCTGGCTCGCTGTCAGATCCTGTCCGTCCAGCAGGGATCGCAGCACCTGCGACCAGTTCGGATCAGGCACGGCCACGGTGTCCGCTCACGTCGGCTCGCACGCAGGGCACAGGCGCGCAGCTACCGGGAGGTGAGCGCGAGTCGTGTGCGCAACAGCCCGGCAGCAGCCTGCGCCAGCGCCACCGCATTGATGGGATGCGCCACCACGGCGTCGGCCCTGGACCAGGTGGCCAGCCATGCATCCTGCGGGCGGGCGATCAGGACCAGGACCGGCGGGCAGCGGTAGACCTCGTCCTTCAACTGACGGGCCATGCCCAGCCCGCCTGCAGGTACTGCCTCACCGTCGAGGATGAACAGGTCGACCCGACCGGCATCGGCAGCAGCGAGCAGGGCTGGCTGGGTCGCGACTTCCAGGTACTCCACGGCCGGCAGATCCGCTGCCGGCCGCTTGCCCAGGGCCAGCATCACATCCCGGCGCACCGTGCGATCGTCGCTGTAGACGACCACCTTCAGGGGTCGATCCGCGGTGGGCGCTGACTGCGTCTGCTCCATCACAGCCGAACTGTAGCCACCCCGGGGGGTCAGGACGCATCCAGGGACGGCATCTGCCAGACTCCATCCGTGGCAACTGCAACGTCCGCTCCCACTGCTTTCGTCCATGCCCCGGCGAACCGGCCCAACATGGTTGCCATCGGCACCATCGTGTGGCTGGCCAGCGAGCTGATGTTCTTCGCGGCCCTGTTCGCCATGTACTTCACGATGCGGGCCGTCAATCCGCAGTTGTGGGCCGAAGAGACGCAGTTGCTCAACATCCCCTTCGCCAGTGTGAACACCACCGTGCTGGTGCTCTCCTCGGTCACCTGTCAACTCGGGGTGTTCGCCGCCGAGCGGGGTGATGTCAAGGGCCTGCGACGCTGGTTCATCATCACCTTCCTGATGGGCGCCTTCTTCATCGGCGGCCAGGTCACCGAGTACGTTGAACTGGTCCATGAGGGGATCACCCTGTCGGACAGTGCCTATGGATCCGCCTTCTACCTGACCACCGGCTTCCACGGCCTGCACGTGACCGGCGGCCTCATCGCGTTCCTGTTCGTCCTGGCCACCACCTATGTCACCAAGCGATTCACCCACGACCAGGCCACTCGAGCCATCGTGACCTCGTACTACTGGCACTTCGTCGACGTGGTCTGGATCGCCCTGTTCTTCATGATCTATATCCTCAAGTAGCCGAGCCGCTCAGGCGAGCAGCCGGCGCGGCAACCCATCCAGGAAGGTGCGAACGACTGTGAAGTTCCTAGCCGCCAGGCGACGACATCCGCTGGTCGCGGCCACGCTGCTCATATTGGCCCTGGGTGCGACCGGGGCGATCTACGCGGCGGTCGCCACCGTGCAGCCCGCGGTTGCCGCCGTCGGCACCCAGACCCAGGTCGAGGAAGGAAAGCAGCTCTACCTGCAAGGCTGCTCCTCCTGCCACGGGCTGCAGTCCCAGGGAACGGCCACCGGCCCGACCCTGATCGGCGTGGGTGCGGCCTCCGTGGACTTCCAGGTCTCCAGCGGTCGGATGCCGCTGGCCGCCCCGGGAGCCCAGGCGGTGGCCAAGACCCCCTCGTACACCGAGGAGGAGACTGCTGCCCTGGCCGCCTACATCGCCTCCCTGTCCCCCGGCCCGGCCATTCCGACGGCCGAGCAGCTGGACTTCGCCGATGCAGACGTCGCCGAGGGCGGTGTGCTGTACCGGGTCAACTGCGCCCAGTGCCACCAGGCCGCCGGCCAGGGCGGGGCGCTCACCCAGGGCAAGTACGCGCCGAATCTGATGGAGGCGACGCCCAAGGAGATGTACGAGGCCATGATCACCGGCCCGCAGTCGATGCCCGTCTTCGCCGACTCCACCCTGCCGGTGGAGGACAAGCAGGCGATCATCGGCTACATCACCGCCCTCCAGGAGGCCTCCAGCCCGGGTGGGCTCTCCCTGGGCCGCCTCGGTCCGGTGACCGAGGGGCTCTTCGTCTGGACCGCAGCAGCCGCCGCCCTGGTCGGGGCGGCCGTATGGATCGGAATCAAGGCACGATGAGCGACTTGGCCCACCCCACCGAGCACGGCACCAGTCCAGCACCCCTGGGGCACTCCCCAGTTGCCGACATCCCGCATCGGCCGCGGGTCACCGACACCGACCCCAAGGCCGCCCGACGGGCAGAACGCCAGGTCGCGTTCATGTTCGTGCTGGCCATGCTGCTGTTCATCGCCTTCGTGGCCTCCTTCGTGCTCATCGACCCCCAGGCCGTCGTCTACATCCCGGTCTTCGGCACGGTCGGCGCGATGAACATCGCCCTGGGCGCCTGCCTCGGCGCGGGCGCCTTTCTCATCGGAGCCGGCGCCATCCAGTGGGCGAAGAAGCTGATGCCCGATGTCGAGGTCGTCCAGGAGCGGCACACCATGCCCTCGGACCCCGCGGCCACGGCCGAGGCTGCCGCCAACTACGCCCGCGGACGGGACGAATCCGGCTTCGCTCGCTACAAGCTGATCCGCCGCACCCTGATCGGGGCCATGGCCCTGTTCCCGATCCCGATCATCGTGCTGCTGCGGGACCTGTGGCCCACTCCGCCCGGGAGCCCGAGTCCGGACCAGATCCTGTCCACGACCCTGTGGAAGAAGGGTGAGCGCATCGTCACCGACGCCACCTACCAGCCGATTCGCGCCGCCGACATCCCGGTCGGGGGGCTGGTCTCGGCGGCTCCGGCCGACCTGATGGAGGTTCAGGAGGCCGAGCACAACCTCAACGCCCGGGGCAAGGCCGCCATCATCCTGGTCCGGATGGACCCCACCGAGATCCGCTCCCAGCAGGGTGACGGCTGGGACTACCAGGGGATCCTGGCCTACTCGAAGATCTGCACCCACGTGGGCTGCCCGATCGCCCTGTACGAGCGTCGGACCCACCACCTGCTGTGCCCGTGCCACCAGTCCACCTTCGACCTCGCCGACTCCGGCCACGTGGTCTTCGGGCCGGCTGCCCGGCGCATGCCGCAGTTGCCGATCGGCGTGGACGAGGAAGGATTCCTCATGGCAATGTCCGATTTCCAAGAGCCCATCGGGCCGAGTTTCTGGGAGCGATCATGAGCATCACGGCACCTGCCCAGGCCAGCACCTCGCCGGTGGAGAAGGCCGGCGGCGCCACCGCGACCTTCGTCGACTCCCGACTTGGCAGCAATCGGTTCCTGGCCCGCAACCTCGGCAAGGTCTTCCCCGACCACTGGTCGTTCATGCTCGGGGAGATCATCCTCTACAGCTTCATCGTCATCCTGCTGACCGGCACGTACCTCACCCTGTTCTACAAGCCGTCCATGGTCGAGGTGATCTACAACGGTTCGTACGTCCCGCTGAAGGGCGTGCAGATGTCCGAGGCCTACGCCTCGACCCTGGACATCACCTTCGACGTGCGTGGCGGACTGCTGATTCGGCAGATGCACCACTGGGCAGCCCTCATCTTCGTGGCAGCCATGGCCGTGCACGCCTTCCGGGTGTTCTTCACCGGTGCCTATCGCAAGCCGCGCGAGTTCAACTGGCTGATCGGCGTGGCACTGCTCACCATGGCCCTGGCTGCCGGCTTCACCGGCTACTCACTGCCGGACGACCTGCTCTCCGGAACCGGCCTGCAGATCATCCGCGGCATCCTGCAGTCCATCCCAGTGGTGGGCACCTGGGCGGCGTTCTTCGTCTTCGGTGGTGAGTATCCGGGGACGGACGTGATCTCACGGCTGTACAGCGCCCACATCCTGCTGGTTCCGGGCCTCATCCTGGCCCTGGTCACGGTGCACCTGATGATGGTGTGGACCCAGAAGCACACCCAGTTCCCCGGGCCCGGTCGCACCAACGACAACGTGGTCGGCTACCCGCTGATGCCGGTCTACATGGCCAAGGCCGGTGGCTTCTTCTTCGTGGTCTTCGGCATCATCGCGCTGATGGGCGGCCTGGCGACCATCAATCCGATCTGGATCTTCGGGCCCTACACCCCAGACCAGGTCACCGCCGGCACTCAGCCCGACTGGTACATCGGCTGGCTGGACGGAGCCCTGCGACTGATGCCCAACTGGGAGTCGGTGCTGCTCGGGTTCACGATCTCCTGGAACGTGTTCATCCCCTCGGTGGTGATTCCCGGCATCCTGTTCACCGGCATGGCCCTCTACCCGTTCATCGAGGCCTGGGCAACCGGCGACAAGCGGGAGCACAACCTGCTCGACCGGCCTCGCAACGCACCGGTCCGCACCGGGATCGGGGTGATGGCGATCGTCTTCTACGGCATCCTGTGGATCGGCGGCGGCAACGACATCATCGCCGGAGCCTTCAACCTGTCGATCAACGCGATCTCCTGGACCCTTCGGATCAGCCTCATCGTGCTCCCGCCGATTGCCTTCATCGTCACCAAGCGCATCTGTCTGGGACTGCAGCGACGGGACCGGGAGAAGCTCCTGCACGGCTATGAATCGGGTCGCATCCTGCGCCTCCCGCACGGGGAGTTCGTGGAAGTGCACGAGCCACTCAATGTCAAGGACAAGGCGGTGATCATGGCCAAGGTCGACGTCCCGGTCCTGGCACTGCCGCAGAAGGAGGACGAGGACGGCGTCCGCAACAAGTGGTACCGGGTGGACCGACTGCGTTGGCGCCTGAACCGCTTCTTCTACGGCGAGAACATCCCCCGGCCCTCCGATGCCGAGATCGAAGCGGCCCAGCACCACGTCAGCCACGACGCGGCCCTGGAGGCACCCCTGCACGACTACGAGGATGCCGACCAGATCCGACGCGGACACGGCGGTGTGCTGCATCACCCCGGAATGCCCCAGACGAACGCCGAGCAACTGCAGACCAGCGGCGACCACCGCTAGACCTCGTAAGGCGCCCTACCAGCCGAATCCAGGCTCGTAGGGCGCCTTACGTTTGGTGTCCCCAGCCGACAGAGTGCTCCTACCCGGGACCACCGAGTTGTCCCAGTTCGGCCGCCCGGGTTCGGGCTTCCCAGAGCAGTTCCTGACTGCGTCCCCGCTCGGGAGCCAATGTGGCCAAGGCGCAGGCGTCGGCGACGGCGGCGTCCAGGGCGAAGGCATCCTCGGCCAGGCGAATGCCACACAGCACCAGGTGCTCACGGGCCGCCATCCGCAACTCCTCCAGGTGAGCGCGCCGTGCCGCCAGTTCGACACCGTGCAGGCCGCCGAATGGGGTGCCTCGCCATAGGTCGAGGGCCCGCCTCAGCAACGGCTGGGCCAGTTCGAAGTCACCGCCCTGACAGTGGCCACGGGCAGCGGCCAGCAACCCTTCGAACTCCTCGGCATCCACGGCACCGACCGGAATGTCCAACAGGTATCCGCCGGATCGGCGCAGGACGGCCGCCGACGTGCCCAGCACGGCTCGAAGGCGGGAGGCATGGACCTGCAGGGTGTTCGCCGCCGTCCTCGGGGGTGAAGGACCCCACATCGCCTTCAGGATCAGATCGTCCGGCACCACCTGCACCGGCCAGCAGGCAAGGACGCTTCCGAGTTTGCCCACCTGCCGGGATGAAGCAAGAGTCCACGCCTGCTCAGCATCGGACCGAACACCGAACTCACCCAGCACGCCGATCTGCACGACACCGCGCCCCGAATGGGCCAACATGCCCACGCCGCCCCCTGCCCGCAGACTACGCCAGGCACCGCTGAACAGGGGACAAAGGGGACGACCCCTGCGTAACCGCCTACGTACCCGCAGCCAGCGTCGGGTTCGCCAAGGGGCTGCTGAAGGCGGAGGGCAGCGGGATCGGCAACGTCGCTGCCTGCGAGGGCTCGATCGTGGGAGTCGAACTGTCCGGAGTGGGCGTCGAGGGGCGACTGGCGGCCGGCTGTGAACCGTCAGCTGCCGTCGTCCATACCGCCCCGCTCGCGGATCCTGCGATCCACTCATCCCAGGACTCGTTCCAGATGGTGATGCCGTTTCCCAGATTTTGCTCGCGCGGGGTTCCGGTCACCTCCACCACATCCCCCACCATGGAACGCTCGTACAGCCAGGCAGCGTTGCTGACGCTCATGCCGACGCATCCATGGCTGACGTTGGCGCGTCCCTGGGAGCCGACCGACCAAGGGGCGGCGTGCAGGAACTCCCCCGACGGGGTGATGCGCATGGCGTACTCCGCCAGGACTCGGTAGTACTCCGGATCGCCGCGCGAGGTCCCGCCGGAGGCAGCGTCCATCACCCGACTGCGCTCCTTGCTCAGGATGACCTTGACCCCGGAACGGGTCTCGAAGCCGGCCTTGCCGGTGGTGATCGGCATGGTGCGGATGGGTTGGCCATCCCGGTAGATCGTGGCTTCGAAGGTCGTGGCGTCGACCTTGGTCACCATGGACGGGCCGAAGGTGAAACTGGTGGAGCTGTCCTTCCGGCCGAAGACCCCGGGTGATCCCTCCACCCCGGCCAGGTTCAACTCGACGGTGACCTCGATGTTGCCAGGCCAGTAGGCGCGCGGCCGAAACTCGACTGTTCGATTGCTCTCCCAGGACCAGGCACCTTCGATCGACTGTGGGGTCCTGATGACCATGGCCCGCTCCACTGCGGCCTTGTCCTTGATCGCTCGGCTGAACGTCACCGCGATCGGCATGCCGACCCCTACCGTGCTGCCCTGCTCCGGACTGACCTGACCGCCGAAGAACTCCTCGGGCTCGATGGTTCGGAACTGAGTCGCGGTGCTCACCGGCACCCCGCGGGCATCGACCGCGGTGGCTTGGATTCGGTAGTCGGCCCCGAAGCCGAGGACCCCGGGCTCAATGGTCCAGATCCTGCCGTCGGAGGACAGGACCCCGGGCACCGGGCCTGCTGGTCCGGTCACGGTCACCGATGACAGGCGTCCGTTGGCCGCGATCACCTGAACCTGCTCGCTGGGCTTGATCGGTGTCGAGCCGGTCGGCCGAGCCGCGATCGTCGCCTTTGACTGCTCGGGCACTGAACTGGTCTGCAAGTTGGCGATCGGCGCACAGGCCGACAGCCCGCCGGCGAGGATCGCGCAGGCCAGCAACCGCCTCCTTGAACCCACCCTCACCTGCACCCTTCCGATTCTGGCAATGTGCCGAGCCGGTTCATGATGCAACACCGTCCGAACCTGCACCCGACGGGGGTGGGTTCGGTCAGTGGCTAGTGCGCGAAGGCGCCTCGGTAGTACTCGAAGAGCCAACCCACCAGGGCGATGATGAGGAAGAACGCCCCGAACACGAGCAACCACACCGCGAAGATGAGCCCCAAGACCACCAGGAAGGCGGCGAAGGCCAGCACCAGCGGCCACCAGGAGTGCGGGCTGAAGAAGCCGTACTCGGGATCCGCCTCGTCCACATTCGCCTCGGGCCGGTCCTCCGGTCGGGGGTAGACCCTCTTGGAGGTGTAGAGCACGTAGAAGGCGATGAGGAAGGCCAATGCACCGCTCAGCGCCAGTGCGGTCGCGCCGACCGGATCCCCGGACAGAAACCAGTAGACAACCGAGATCGGGACGAAGAAGACGAAACCCAGCCCGAACAGGGCCCCTTCGATCCTCACTTGGACGCCCCCTCCAGGATCCCGGCACTGCCATGGCCCGCAAGTTCGGGATGGTGCAGGTCAAAGGCCGGCCGCTCCGACCGAATCTTCGGCAGCGAGGTGAAGTTGTGTCGCGGCGGCGGACATGAGGTCGCCCACTCCAGGGACGAACCCCAGCCCCACGGGTCGTCAACCCCGACCAGGGTGCCGGACTTGAAGGTCTTGAAGACGTTCCACAGGAAGAAGAGCGTCGAGACGCCCAGGAGGGCCGCGCCCAGGGTGGACACCTGATTGAGCAGGGTGAAGTCGTCCTGCGGCAGGTAGTCGCCGTAGCGGCGAGGCATCCCCTGCACCCCGAGCCAGTGCTGGACCAGGAAGGTCAACTGGAAGCCCACGAAGAGCAGCCAGAAATGCACCTTGCCCAACCGCTCGTCGAGCATCTTGCCGGTCATCTTCGGCCACCAGAAGTACAGACCGGCGAAGAACAGGAAGACCACGGTTCCGAAGACGGTGTAGTGGAAGTGGGCGACGACGAAGTAGCTGTCCGAGACATGGAAGTCAAGCGGCGGGGCCGACAGGATGATCCCGGTCAACCCGCCGAAGAGGAAGGTGACCATGAAGCCCAGGGTCCACAGCATCGGGGTGTCGAAGGAGACAGATCCCTTCCACATGGTGCCGATCCAGTTGAAGAACTTCACCCCGGTCGGCACGGCGATCAGCATGGTCATGATGGCGAAGAAGGGCAGGTACACCGCACCGGTCACGTACAGGTGGTGCGCCCACACCGCCATCGACAAGGCCCCGATGGCCATCGTCGCGAAGACCAGGCCCTTGTAGCCGAAGACCGGTTTGCGCGAGAAGACCGGGATGATCTCGCTGGCGATCCCGAAGAAAGGAAGGGCGAGGATGTAGACCTCCGGATGACCGAAGAACCAGAACAGGTGCTGCCACAGGATCGGCCCGCCGTTCTCCGGTTCGAAGACCACTGCCCCGAATGCCCGGTCGATGAAGGCCATCGCCAGGGCCGCCGCCAGGATCGGGAAGGCGAGCAGGACCAGGACGCTGGTGATGAACACCGTCCAGGTGAAGATCGGCATCCGGAACATCGTCATCCCGGGCATGCGCATGCAGAAGATGGTGGTGATGAAGTTGACCCCGCCGAGGATGGTGCCGAGGCCGCCCATCGCCAGGCCGAGCAGCCACAGATCCGCGCCCACCTCGGGTGAGTACAGGCCGTTGCTCAGCGGCTGGTACGCGAACCAGCCGAACGCAGCCGCCCCACCCGGAGTGAAGAAGCCGAGGGCGACCGTCAGGCCGCCGAAGAAGAACAGCCAGTAACCCAGCATGTTGAGGCGGGGGAAGGCGACGTCCGGGGAGCCGATCTGCAGGGGCATGATCACGTTGGCGAAGCCGACGAACAGCGGGGTGGCGAACAGGAAGAGCATCACCGTGCCATGCATGGTGAACAGCTGGTTGTACTGCTCCAGCGAGATGAACTGCAGCCCGGGCACCGCCAGTTCCGCGCGCATCACCAGTGCCATCAGGCCGGCGGCCAGGAACCAGAACGTGGAGGTTGCCAGGTACATGTAGCCGATGACCTTGTGGTCGGTGGAGGTGATCCACGACACGATCAGTCGCCCGGGGCTCGGCTTGCGCGGTGCTGCAGCGATCGGCGCCTGGGTGGTGCGCTCATTGAGCATGGTCATATGCGATTCTCCCCTGGGATAGCGCCGTCGTCGTTGAACCGCCCCGTCTGCAGCAGGCCGGTCTGGCCCCGGTCCTTCAAGCCTTGGACGTACGCGTCGAACTCAGCCTGTTCGACCACCTTGACCTGGAACAGCATCCGCGCGTGGTCGACCCCGCACAACTCGGCGCACTTGCCGGCATAGGTACCCACCTTGTCCGGAGTGAGCTCGAAGACGTTCGTTCGGCCCGGGATCACGTCCATCTTGAACAGGAAGGCAGGAACCCAGAAGGAGTGGATGACGTCCGGGG
>Ga0172372_10010089_pt1 | contig 12168 bp, 5 predicted proteins | sample LakKiv5m_2_FD_114544 | JGI IMG/M metagenome (GOLD analysis project Ga0172372, IMG submission 114544) | Freshwater microbial communities from Kabuno Bay, South-Kivu, Congo - kab_092012_9.5m | ecosystem: Environmental > Aquatic > Freshwater > Lake | place: Democratic Republic of the Congo...
GGCGGCATCCTCGGCGCGTTCGCGTCGCTGAACCTCTTCTTCTTCTACTTCTTCCACGAGCTGGCGCTGGTGCCGACCTTCATCATGATTGGCGTCTGGGGCCACGGCGAAAACCGCAGCTACGCCACGTTCAAAATCTCCCTCTACCTCAGCCTCGGCGCGCTGCTCGCGCTCGGCGGCCTCATCGCGCTCTACCTCCAGTCCGGCGCGAACACCTTCGACATCGTCGAGCTGACCAAGGCCGTGAAGGCCCGCCCGCTGCCGCTCGCCGCGCAGTCGCTCATCTTCCCGCTGCTGCTCTTCGGCTTCGGCATCCTCGTCTCGCTCTGGCCGTTCCACACCTGGGCGCCGCTGGGCTACGGCTCCGCGCCGACCGCCACCGCGATGCTCCACGCGGGCGTGCTGAAGAAGTTCGGCCTCTACGGCCTGCTGCGCGTCGGCATCCCGCTCATGCCCGACGGCGCGGCGGCGTGGCTGGAAATCCTCGCCTTCCTCTGCCTCGGCAACATCATCTATTGCGGCCTCGTCGCGATGCGGCAGAAGGATTTGAACCTGCTCATCGGCAATTCCAGCGTCGCGCACATGGGCTTCATCTTCCTCGGCATCGCCAGCCTGAACCTCGTGGGCGTGACCGGCGCGGTCGTGGTGATGGTCGCGCACGGTTTCCTCGCGGCGCTGACGTTCGGCCTGAGCGGGGCGCTGCGCGCGCAGACCGGCACGCTGGAGATGGAGAAGCTCGGCGGCCTGCTGCGGCAAATCCCCTTCCTCGGCGCGGCGCTCGTGATGGCGATGCTCGCGGGCTGCGGCCTGCCGGGCTTCGCGAACTTCGTCGGCGAGGCGATGGTGCTCTTCGGTTCGTGGCGCGTCTTCCCGCTCGTCACGACGCTCGCCGCGTGGGGCGCGCTCATCATCGGCGCGGTCTATATGCTGCGCGCCGTCCGCGATATCCTGCACGGCCCGGAGAAGCCCGAGTGGGCCGCGCTCAAGGACGCCGGCGCGTGGGCGAAAGTCCCGTTCGTCCTCCTGCTCGCCGCGCTGCTGCTGCTCGGCGTCTGGCCGCGTCTGCTGACCGACAAGATTCAACCCAGCGTCGCCCCGCTCATCGCGATGGCCGAGGCCCGCACCACCGACAAGGCCGCCCGCCCCGGCGACGTGAAGAAGGCCGCCGGCGAGGCCAAGCAACGCGCCGTGCAGCCGAGATGATTTCGCCGATGACCAACGACGTTCAAATTGAAATTCGCAGCCGGACGAAGGCCTGTCGCATGGAGCGCGGCATTCATGGCGCAGAAACGTCCAGCTTCACGGGCTCGTCCGAACGCGCATTTTGCAATGGACCCTTCTGCGGCATGAATGCCGCGCTCCGCCGCCGCGCGTCGCGAATCTCGGCGACCCTTTCCTGAATGAACGCCTCTCTCATCGTCCTCGAACTCGCCGTGGTCGTCCTCGGCCTGGTCGTGCTGGTGCAGGATCTCTTCACGCCCGCCAAGGACCGCCGCACGCTCGGCTACGGCGCGGTGCTCGGCGTGGCGGTCGTGCTGCTCTACAGCTTCTTCGCGTTCGATGGCACCGAGACGCTCTACGCCTTTGGCAACGCCTACGTCCTCGACGGCCTCGCCCTCTGGTTCAAACGCTTCTTCCTGCTCGCCGCGCTGCTCGTGCTGCTCATGGCCACCGAGTTCAGCGACCGCTTCGATGCCGGGCAATCCGAGTTCTTCGCGCTCACGCTCTTCGCGCTCGCCGGCATGATGTTCGCCGCGTCGGCCAACGACTTCACCCTCCTCTTCGTCTCGCTGGAGCTGATTACCGTTACGTTTTACGTTTTGGTCAGCTTCCTCCGCCGGCGAGTTGAGTCGTTGGAGGCCGGCGTCAAATATCTCATCCTCGGCGCGCTCTCGTCCGGCTTCCTCGTCTATGGCATCGCGCTCATCTTCGGCGCGAGCGGCACGATGAATTTCAACGAGCTGGCCGACAAACTCACCAACCACCCCGCGCTCGGCCACAAGTCGCTGCTCTTCGCCGGCCTGCTGCTCGTGCTCGTGGGCCTCGGCTTCAAGATGGCCGCCGTGCCATTTCAGATTTGGGCGCCCGACGTGTATCAAGGCTCACCCACGCCCACGACCGCCTTCCTCTCCGTCGGTTCGAAGGCGGCGGGAGTCGTGCTCCTCATGCGCCTGCTCGGCACCGCGATTCCCGACCTCGCCTTCAACTTGGAGAGGCTGCTCATGGCGATGGCTGCCGGGACGATTCTCTACGGCAGCCTCTGCGCCATCCCGCAGCGCAACCTCAAGCGCCTGCTCGGCTACAGCAGCATCGCCAGCGCGGGCTACCTGCTGCTCGGCTTCGCGGTGATGAACCGCTCCGGTTCGTCAGCGATTCTCTACTACCTCGCCGGCTACCTCTTCACCGTGCTCGCCGCGTTCACCGTCATCGCCGTGGTGGTGCAACAGGCGGGCGCGGAGGACATCTCCTCACTCGCCGGTCTTGCGCAGCGCTCACCGCTCCTCGCCACCTCGTTGACGCTGGCGATGGTTTCGCTTGCCGGCATCCCGCCGCTCGCGGGCTTCTTCGGGAAATTCCTCCTGCTCAAGGCCGTCATCGCCGAGGGCATCCGCTGGAGCGCCTACTACTGGCTGTTCGGGGTCGCCGTCGTGGGCGTGCTCATCTCGCTCTACTACTACTTTGGCGTGGTGAAGGCGATTTACTGGAGCAAGGGCGCGGCCGACCTCACGCCGATTCCCGTCTCGCTGCCCACCAAGTTCGCCCTCTTCGTCTGCATCATCGGAATGCTCTGGCTCGGCCTGAACCCCGACGGCGCGCTGGAACTGGCGGTCGAGGCGGTCAAGTCGCTGAAGCTGGCGGTCTGATTCAACGCCAGGTCGCAAAGCCGCGGAGACGCAAAGGGGAATGAGATACTTGCGGAGCGGGAGCGTTTCCGGCGTTTGCTTGCGTCTCTGCGCCCTTGCGCCTTTGCGTTGAAGTTCAACTGAGCCTGCCAGTTCCCACACGAGGGATCACCGCTCAGTGCATCTCCACGTCGCACGAGCCGATGCCCTTGCGGTAGTAGTTGAACTGCACGTTCGGGTGGTCGGCGAGGAGGGACATCGGCACGGCGCTGTCCGCAAGCTTGTTCGCGATCATGAACGCGGTGAGCCGCTGGCCGAAGGGGTTGTCGTGCGTGCCCGCGTGCCAGATGGAGACCTTCTCCGCCAGCCACGTCTCCGCCGGGCCGACGGTGATGGCCTGCTTGGGCACGAGGGTGACGTTGCCGCCGCCGCTGGTGCGCGCGTTCTGCGCGATGGTGACGGGGTGCAGGTCCACGACGCGCGTGGTGAGCTTGCGGTATTCGGCCGGCGTCGGGGGAGCGTCCTTGTATTTGCCCTTGCGCGGGAGCGGGTCGTTGAAGGCCCAGTGTTTGATGTCGCCCTGGCCGCCTTGCATGACGACGCAGCGCACGCCGGAACCCCAGGTGGCCCGGTAGGCGCGGGTGTCGGCCTTCGGGAAATGGAGGTTGGCGTCGGGCATGACGAGCTTGCGGTCAATGCGGTTGAAGCACATCTCGCGGTCGCACTTCTCGAAGGACAGCGGGTGCGTCACGGACGCTTCCTTGCCGTCAATGACCCACTCGTCCATGCCCCAGAAGTGGGCGTCGTGGAGCTTGAGGCCCATCTCGTTGACGATGCGCGCGACGAGCGGGAGCTGCTCGGTGGGGCCGATGGGCCCGCAGATGCCGGCGGGATTGTCGGGCGTGGCCTGCTTCCAGGCGTGGATGTATTCGAGCGCCTCGGCGCAGTAGAAGTCCTCGAGCGTGTCGTAGAAGACGACCTTGAAGCCGGGCCGGGAGAGCTTGAGCAGCTTCTCCGGCGTGAGCTTGGCGGCGGCTTCAATGAGGTCGGTGTCGAGCGTGGTGTAATCCCACCAGGCGGGGGCGAGGGCGCTGAGTTTGCGAGGCATGGCGGCGTTGTAAGGCGCGGCCGGGGCGGGGGCAAGTTTTCAGTGGTCAGTAATCAGTTTTCAGGCTGCGGCCGGGCGCATTGGGATCCCGTCTCACTCGGCACTGAAAACTGAATACTGATTACTGACCACTGCCGCCTCGACGCCGCCCCGACTCCCGGCTAAACCACCCGCATGAACCGCTTCCGCCTCGCCTTCGCCACCCTGCTCGCCCTCGCCGCTCCGCTTCGTGCGGCCGAGAACTTCACCGCCGACCTCGTCATCTACGGCCCCACGTCCGCCGGCGTCATCGCCGCCGTGCAGGCGAAGAAGCTGGGCAAGTCCGTCATCGTCGTCGGGCCGGACAAGCATCTCGGCGGGTTGTCGGCGGGCGGGCTGGGTTTCACGGACACGGGCAACAAGGCGGTCATCGGCGGGCTGGCGCGGGATTTCTACCACCGCGTTTGGAAGGAATACCAAAAGCCCGAGTCGTGGCGCTGGCAGAAGCAGTCGGAATACGGCAACAAGGGCCAGGGCACGCCCGCGATGGACGGCGAGAACCGCACGATGTGGATTTTCGAGCCGAGCGTCGCGGAGCGCGTGTTCGAGGATTACGTGAAGGAGTTCCAGATTCCCGTGCATCGCGACGAGTGGCTGGACCGCGCGAAGGGCGTGAAGAAATCCGGCGCGCGCATCACGAGCATCACGATGTTGAGCGGCAAGACCTACACCGGGAAGATGTTCATGGACGCCACTTACGAGGGCGATTTGCTGGCGGCGGCGGGTGTGGATTATCACGTCGGGCGCGAGGCGAACTCGGTTTATGGCGAGCAATGGAACGGCGTGCAGGTGGGCGTGCTGCATCACCGCCACCATTTTGGCGCGCTCAAGACCAAGATCAGCCCCTACGTCATCCCCGGCGATCCTAAGTCCGGCGTGCTCCCGCGCATCAGCACCGCGCCGCCCGGCACCTACGGCTCCGGCGACAAGCGCGTGCAGGCCTATTGTTACCGCTATTGCGTGACGGACCATCCCGAGAACCGCGTCCCGTTCCCGAAACCCGCCGGATACGACCCGAAGCAATACGAGCTGCTCGTGCGCATCTACGAGGCCGGCTGGAAGGAGACCTTCGACAAGTTCGACCCCATTCCGAACCACAAAACCGACTCGAACAACCACGGCCCGTTCAGCACCGACAACATCGGGATGAACTACGATTACCCCGAAGCCAGCTACGAGCGCCGCCGCGAGATTCTCGCCGAGCACCGGACTTATCAGCAGGGCTGGCTTTACTTCATCGCGAACGACCCGCGTGTGCCCAAGGAGGCGCAGGAGCGGATGCAGAAGTGGGGCCTGCCCAAGGACGAGTTCAAGGACAACGGCGGCTGGCCGCACCAGATCTACGTGCGCGAGGCGCGGCGGATGGTCGGGCACTTCGTGATGACCGAGAACGAGCTGACCAAGAAGAAGCCCACGCCGGACTCCGTGGGCATGGGCAGCTACACGATTGATTCGCACAACGTGCAGCGCTACATCACGCCCGAGGGCTACGTGCAGAACGAGGGCGACATCGGCGTCGGCATCACGCCCTACGCCATCGCCTACGGGTCGCTCGTGCCGAAGAAGGGCCAGGCCGACAACCTCTTCGTGAGCATCTGCGTGAGCAGCTCGCACATCGCGTTCGGCAGCATCCGCATGGAGCCGGTGTTTATGATCCTCGGCCAGAGCGCGGCCACGGCAGCGGCGTTGGCGATGGACGGCAACCCCACCGTGCAGGACGTGCCTTACGCGAAGCTCCGCGAACAAATGCTCAAGGACGGCCAAGTCCTCGAATACGCGTCCGCTGCGACCACCGGCAAGTCGAAGTCCACGAAGGGCTTCGTGAACCCGAAGCAACTCCCCGGCGTGGTCGTGGACGACGACGACGCGAAGTTCACCGGCGAATGGAAGACCAGCAGCGCCGCGCCCAGCTACATCGGCAACGGCTACAAGCACGACAACAACGCGAAGGACGGCAAGTTCAGCGCGCGCTTCGAGGCGAAGGTGCCCAAGACCGGCCACTACGACGTGCGCCTCGCCTATCCGCCCAACACGAACCGCGCGTCGAAGGTCGCCGTCGAGATCACTCACGCCGGCGGGAAGGAAACCGTCTTCGTGGACCAGCGGAAGACGCCGGCCATCGAAGGCCAGTTCCACCACCTCGGCCGGTTTGATTTTGTCGAGGGCCAGCCGGCCGTCGTGGTCATCACCAACGCCGGCGCGGACGGCTACGTGGTCGTGGACGCCGTGCAGTTGGTGCCGAGGTGATCGAACGATCCGGATGGGAATTGGGAGCGCGCCCGCCCTGGGCGCAGCCAACCGCGCCCTCGCGGTTGGCGTGGGACGCCCGAACAGCCACGCCGTTTGTTGGCATCAGGCGCGGCCAAGTTCGGCGCGAGGGCGCGCCGAACAGCAGCCGGGGCGGCTGCGCTCCAAGAGTTTGCTGTATCACTCCGTGGAAAGCGTCGGCTTCGTGATTGTAACAGACCGCTTCATCCGGGCGTCAACTCCTCCGACCACATGAACCGCCGCGTTCTCCTTTCCTCGCTGACGCTGTTGCTCGCCCTCACCGCCGCGTCCGCGCAGGACAAGGCCGCGACCAAACCCAAACTTCCCGCCGGCCAGCTTCCCCGCCTGCCCGAGGGCGTGAAGGTCGTGCGCGAGCTGCCCTACGCGCCCGGCGGGCACGAGCGCCACAAGCTCGACATCTACACGCCGGAAAACCTGGCGCCGGGCGTGAAGCTGCCGCTCGTCGTGTGGGTCCACGGCGGCGGCTGGCAGAACGGCAGCAAGAACGCCTGCCCCGCGCTGTGGCTCGTGCCGCGCGGCTTCGCGGTGGCCAGCATCAACTACCGCCTCAGCTCGCACGCGACGTATCCGGCCCAGCTCGAGGACTGCAAGGCCGCCCTCCGCTGGCTGCGTGCGCACGGCGCGGCCCACGGGATTGACGGCGCGCGCATCGGCGTGTGGGGTTCCTCGGCGGGCGGGCACCTCGTCGCGCTGCTGGGCGTGACCGGCGACGTGAAGGACTTCGACCGGGGCGAGAACTTGGGCGTGTCCAGCGCGGTGCAGGCGGTCTGCGACTTTTTCGGGCCGACGGACTTCCTCCAGATGAGCAAGTTCCCCAGCACCATCCCGCACGACTCGCCGACCTCGCCGGAGTCCAAGCTCATCGGCGGCGCGATCCAGGAGCACAAGGACAAGGTCGCGCGCGCGAACCCGATCACCTTCGTGTCGAAGGGCGACGCGCCGTTCCTCATCCTGCACGGCGACAAGGATCCGCTCGTGCCGATCCACCAGAGCGAGCTGCTCGAAGCCGCGCTGAAGCAGGCGGGCGTCGCGGTGACGCTCGTGAAGCTCGCGGGCGCGGGCCACGGCGGGCAACCGTTCAACGCGCCGGAGCAGCAGGAGCGCGTCGCGAAGTTTTTCGCCCAGCATCTCAAGCCCGCCACGAAGTGACCCGCAGCCGATCCCAAGTCAATGCATGCAGCGGAAAGCAACGCAGGCCGCGATGGAATCCTTCTCCCTTCGCGCAGCGAGGGGAGAAGGTGGCCGGCCTGTCCACCGTAGCCTTGGCGAAGGTGGAAGGCCGGATGAGGGGTGGGGCCGCTAGCGCCAACGATGCCAACCCCTCACCCCGGCCCTCTCCCCTTGCTGCGCAAAGGGAGAGGGAGTTGATGGCTTCCGGAACGCACATCTACTCGCCGAAAGTCATCCGCAGATGAAATCACTCAGCAAGCTCATGAACCATCTCCTCATCCTCGCGCTCAGTCTGTCATTCGTCCTGTCCGCGTCCGCGCAGGACCAGCCCAAGGCCAAGAAGGCCGGCAAGGCCAAATCTGTGCCCGCCGCCGACGCGCCGCTGCCCGAGGGCGTGAAGGAGTTCACCTACAAGCGCGCCCCGCAGGGTGAGTTGAAGCTGCAAGTCCACTACCCGGCGGACTGGAAGGCGGCGGACAAGCGGCCCGCCATCGTGTTCTTCTTCGGCGGCGGGTGGAAGGGCGGCACGACCGCGCAGTTCCTCAACCAAGCCACCTACCTCGCCACGCGCGGAATGGTCGCGGTGCGGGCCGACTACCGCGTCAGCTCGCGCCAGCAGACCACGCCGGAGTCCGCCGTCGAGGACGCCAAGAGCGCGGTGCGCTGGGTGCGCGCCCGCGCGGCGGAGCTGGGCGTGGACCCGCAGCGCATCGTCGCCGCCGGCGGCTCGGCGGGCGGGCACCTCGCCGCCTGCACAGGCATGACCGACGCCTTCGAGGCGAAGGACGAGGACGCGAAAATCTCCTCGCGGCCCAATGCGATGATCCTATTCAACCCCGCGCTCGACCTCGCGGCGCTCGACGTCGCCGCGAAATGGCCGGAAGGCAAGGGCGACGGGAAGGCCATCGTGCCGCAGATTGACCCGGCGCGCTTCATCAAGCCGGGCGTCGTTCCCACCGTCATCTTCTTCGGCACCGCCGACCGGATGCTCGACCATGCGCGTGCGTTTGCGGACCAGTCCAAGGCCGCCGGCAACCGCTGCGAGGTCTTCACCGCCGCCGAGCAGCCGCACGGGTTCTTCAACCGCCCCCCGTGGCAGGAGGTCACCCTGCGGCAGGCGGATGTCTTCCTCGCCTCGCTCGGCTACCTCAAGGGCGGGCCGACGGTGAAAATCCCCGGCGAGGCCAAGGCGGAACTGAAGCGCGAGCATTGACCTCCGCCGCGCACGGTCAAGCGGCGGCGAAAGTTTCCCTCCGTGAATCACCACACAGATTGGGGCGGAACACAGATGGATTTTGGTATCTGTGTTCCGCCCTGAATCTGTGTGGCTTTCGCGTTGGCCGTGGTCGTGATGCGAGGCCCTCGGGCTGCAGTGGCAAGTGCCCGGACTTCGCAACGGGCCTCACCGGCTGCCGCGCCGTTCGGGCATTAGCCATTGCTCGCCGTTCTGCGCCTTGAGAAAGGCCAGCAGGTCGCGCAATTCGTCCTGGGTCAGCGCGGCGATCAATCCCTCGGGCATCACTGAGACCGCGCCGGGCGTGATGCTCTTGATCTCCGCGCGCGGGATGCGCTGTTCGAGCGCGGCGTTGAGTTTCACCACCACGGCGCTGGCGTCCTCGCGCACGATGTTGCCGGTGATGACATCGTCCTTCGTCTCCACGCGCATCGGCTCGTAGCCGGGGACGAAGCTGGCGTTGGGGAAGACGATGGCTTCGAGGATGTCGCGGCCGGAACGAATCGCGCCGATGGAAGTCATGTCCGGCCCCAGCGTGCCGCCCTCGCGCCCGACGGCGTGGCACGCGGCGCACTGCGACTTCTGGCCGTAGAAAACCGCGCGACCGCGCCCCACGTCGCCACCGGTGAGCAGCGACTCCATTTCCGCCAGCCGCTTGATGCGCTCGGCCTGGCGCGCCTCGATGGTGCCCAGCAGCGGCTTCGCGGCGGCGCGCACAGCTTCCGGATAGCTGGCGAGCAGCTCGTTCACCTGCGTCGCACTCAGGACATCTGCCGCCGCCTTGTTCTGGGCGAGTGCGGCGACAAACGCCTTCCCCGCCGCGTCACTCTTGCCGCCGCGATACGCCTCGACTAGCGCGAGCAGCGTCACGCTGTCCGCCGACGCGACCGCCGAGTCCGCGAGCGCGACTTGCTGCGCCTCGCTCAACTTCGCGCGACCAAGCACCTGCGCGGCGGTGCTGCGCGTGGCGTAGTTGTTACTCAACATGACAAAGCTCAGGAAATTGAAGTGGTTGGTGCCAAGCGGCAGGGTGCGCGCTGCGAGCGCGCCAATCGCCGCGATCCGTGAGGCGGCCGGCTCGGTAGGCTTGGCCGCCAGGGATCGCAATTGCGCGTCGAACTCGCTGAGGCCGCGCGCCCGCAGCAGGGCGAGCGCACGCAAACGCAGCGGCTGGCTCTGGCCATCGAGCAGCGCGGCGAGAGCCTGGTTCCATTGGTCGGGGAACTTCTTCAGCGGGCTGCGCTCCAGCACGTCGAGCAGGAAGAAGCGGCGTTCGTCCTTCAACTCCGGCGTGTTCAAAGCGACGGCGACGACCTGCTGCACGCCGGCGTCGGCCGCGAAGTTGGCGAGCGTCTCGCGCAGCAGTTCGTCCTCGCCCGCGTCCCATTTTTCCACGCGGAGGCGGGACTTGAGGAAATCACGCACACCCGGCGCCCAGTCGGCGTGGCGGGTGAAGACCGACAGCGCGGCGCGGCGGAGGGCGGGGTCGCGGCTCTTGAGCAGCGGCGCGACGTGCGCCATCTGGAGCTGGCTGCGGTCCATCTGGTCGAAGGCGATGAGCGCGGCCCGCGCGCTGCGCGGCGGCAGCGTGTAAAGCTGCGGGATCGAGGGGCCGATGCTCTGGTTGGTCAGCCGCGAGAAATTCCCGATGAGCGCGAAAGTGATGGCGTGCTCCTCGAAGCGGTCGGCCGCGCGCGCGGCGGCGGTGACGAGCGGGCCGTTGCTGCGCTTGTCGCCGATGCGGCCGAGCGCGGTGGCGGCTTCGCGGCGCACGGGCGGTTGGTCGCGCTGAAGCAGCGCGTGCAAGGCGTCGAGCGCCTGCGCGTCACCGGCAAGGCCCGCGGCCTGCGCGGCGGCGATGCGAACTTCAAGTGAATTGTCCGTCAGAGCGGCGCGGATTTCGGCGAGGGCTTTGGTTGAACCCACGCGGAACAATGCCCACACGGCGGTGCAGCGGGCTTCAACACTGCCTGACTTGCGACGCAGTTCCGCCAGCGGCGCGACGGCGGCTTCGCCCTTCTTCACGAGCGCTTCCACCGCGCGGTCCACGACGAACGGGCGCGGGTCTTCGAGCAGTTTCGCGAGCGACGCGGGCGCGGGTTGCTTCCAGTTGAGCGAGTCGCCGCGCGGGTCGCCCCCGGACGGAGCATCCGCGAGGCGCACGCGGTAGATGCCGCCCTTGAACTCCGGCTTGCTGATGCGCGAGAGCGGGCACTGGTCCACATACCAGCCGCCGGTGTCCACCACGAGCAGGCTGCCGTCAGCGTCTTCCAGCACGTCGCACGGGTGGAAGTCCGGGTCGGTGGAGACGAGGAAGTCCGAGTCCTCCGTGGTGAACGTCGCGCCGTGCCGCGCCACGACGTGGCGCTGGACGCGGTGCGGGTTGAACTGCGCGCTGAAGAGGTTGCCGCGAAACTCCGGCCCGAAGCTCGTGCCGCGATAGCTGGCGAGGCCGGCGGGCGCGATGCGCGCGAACTTCGTCATCGGTCCCATCAAGTCACCGGTGAGCTTAAACTCGGCGACGCTCTCGTGCCATTTGCTATAGACGCCGCCGTGGAGGAAGTGCATGAGCGCGTCGCGCTGGCCGTGCTGCGGGTTCACGAAGTAGGTCATCGTGCCGACCATCTCGCCGGCCGGCGTCCAGATGACTTCGATGGGATTGTCGAAGCCGCCGCCCGCGAAGGATTGAAGCTGCGAGCCGTCGGGCCGCACCCGCCAGATGCGCGAGGCGAGGCCCTTGAGCTGCGTGCCTTCCTTGGTCCTGATGTCGAAGCCGTGCCGGCCGTCGGTGAGATACAGCCAGCCGTCCGGCCCGAGGAACGGCCCGTGCAGGCTCGCCGTGCCGCGCACGTTCCAGCCGGTGAGCAGCACCGTGCGCGAGTCCGCGCGGCCGTCGCCGTCCACGTCATCGAAGCGCACAAAGTCCGGCGGCGACGCGACGAACAGCGCGCCGTCGTGCCACAACACGCCCATCGGGATGCCGATGCGCTCGACGAAAATGGTGCTCTTGTCGAACCCGCCGTCGCCGTCCGTGTGCTCGATCATCCGGATGCGGCACTCGGGGGCCTGCGCCATCGCGAGGCCCTTGAGGTTCCGGCCCGACGACTCGGCGAGGAACAGCCGGCCGCGCTCGTCCAGCGCGCCGAACATCGCGTAGGGCGCGAGTTCCGGCCCGGCGGCGAGTTCGACCTTGAAGCCCTCCGGCACGCGGATGGCCGCGAGGCCGGTGGCGGGCGCGGCGGCGGTGGCGAGATGAAACTGCGCGAGGCAGGCGCACAGCGGGAGGAGGAGTCTGCTTTTCACGCGCGCAGCGTAGCAACCGGGGGGAATTTTGCCACTGCGTTGCGCGGCGGGCGGGGACAGTTCAAAAATTATTGAACAAACCGTCCGACTATGCTCCACTCGGCCCCTGTCGTTCATGGCCATCACCGCCACCGAAACCGCCGGCAGCCGGCCGGCCGGCTTGCCGCCGCCCCCGCCCGCGA
>Ga0172372_10010090_pt1 | contig 12166 bp, 8 predicted proteins | sample LakKiv5m_2_FD_114544 | JGI IMG/M metagenome (GOLD analysis project Ga0172372, IMG submission 114544) | Freshwater microbial communities from Kabuno Bay, South-Kivu, Congo - kab_092012_9.5m | ecosystem: Environmental > Aquatic > Freshwater > Lake | place: Democratic Republic of the Congo...
AGCCCGGGCGCGAGCCACCCACCGCGACGCCGGGCGCAGTACGCGACCACCACCGGCCAGACCACCAGGGTCGGGTACTTCGTGGAGGCCGCGAGACCCAGCGCGACGCCGGCCAGCACGCTCCACCCGCGCCGGTCCTCCTCGGCCGCCTCCCGCAGGGCCGCGAGCCCGGCGGTGACCAGCGCGGCGGCGGGCAGGTCGATCATGAGCGAGTCGTGCAGGCCCAGCACGACGGTGCTCGAGGCGAGCCAGGCCGCCCCCGCGAGGTGAGGGTGGTGGGTGGCGCGCTCGGCGAGGCGCCCGACGCCCCACCCGAGGAGCCCGCCCCACCCCACGAGCGACACGAGCCGTTGCCCGACCAGGGGCAGGTCCCCGAGGAGCCACATCCAGAGGAGGTGGAGCGGGGGGTGGGCGTAGACGAAGCCGTCGGCGTCGTAAGGGGGCCAGGCGCGGGACCAGTCGTAGGGGCGGAGGGGGTCGAGGTGGGCGCCGAGCCAGAGGTAGGATTCCTCGTCGAGGGTGGGGACCTTGCCGAGGGCTGGGAGGGCGATCACAATCGCGGCGAGAGGGAGCCAGACCGACGGTTTCATGGCGCCCGGTGTCCGGCCGGCTGATCGCGGGTGGGGCCCCCGGCTCCGGCCGGCTGATCGCGGGTGGGGCCCCTCACGCGCCGCCGCCGCCGAGCCAGTCGGCGAACTGCCGCCAGCTCCGGTGCAGGCGCTCGACCTCGAGGTACTCGCCCTTCTGGTGCGCCTGCGCGACGTGACCGGGGCCGAGGTTGACGGCGTCGATGCCGGCGGCGCCGAGGCGGGCCACGTCGGTCCAGGCCTGCTTCGCCTCCACCCGGCTGCCGGTCCGGGCGAGGAAGTCCTGCAGGAGCGGGTTCCCGGTCACCACGGGCCCGGAAGGGGCGGCCTCGACGATGGAGACCTCCGGCCCCTCCCCCACGATGGCCCGCACCTCGGCCTCCGCTTCGGCGAGCGTCCGGCCGGGGGCGAAGCGGTAGTTCAGGTTGAGCAACAGCTCGTCGGGGATGACGTTCCGGGTGCGCCCGCCCTGCGCGAGGGTGGCGCTCACCACCTCCCGGTACGGGAAGCCGGCCACCTCCACCTCCACCGGCGCACGCTCCCCGAGCCGGGTCAGCAGCGGACCGGCGGCGTGGATGGCGTTGACCCCCTGCCACGGCCGGGCCGAGTGGGCGGCCTTGCCCACGAAGCGCACCCGCGCGTGCAGCGTGCCCAGGCACCCCACCTGGACCACGTTGTCGGAGGGCTCGAGGCAGAAGGCGAGCCGGGCCTCGTGGAGCCAGCCCACCCGCTCCAGCACCGGCCCGAGGCCGGAGTCCACCCACGGCCCCTCCTCGCGGTCGTAGAAGACCAGGCCGAGGTCGAAGCGCGCGGCGTCCAGGTCCAGGCGCTCGGCCAGCGTCAGCATCACCGCGAGCCCGCCCTTCATGTCCGAGGCGCCGAGGCCGACGATACGGTCGCCCTCGCGCCGGACCCCCTGCTCGCCGGGAACGGTGTCGGTGTGGCCGACGAGGAGGACCAGCGGGCGACCGCGCCGGGGCCCGCGCGCGAGGACGGACAGCCCCACCCGCTCCACGGTGAGCGGGGTGGCGCGGAGCAGCCGCTCGACGTGGTCCGCGCACGCGGCCTCGTCGCCGGTCACCGAGGGGATGGCGCAGAGCGCCTCGGTCAGGGCCTCGACCCGCTCAGACGGAGACACCGAAGTCCCGGAGCGCGGCGTTGAGGGAGGTCTTGCGGTCCGTGGACGGCTGGCGCTTGCCGATGATGAGGGCGCAGGGCACGCCGTACTCGCCGGCCGGGAAGCGCTTGGGGCGGGTGCCGGGGATGACGACCGAGCGGGCGGGGACGCGCCCGGTGTAGCGGACCTCCTCCGGGCCGGTGACGTCCAGGATGGCCGTGGAGGCGGTGAGGACCACGTTCGCCCCGATCACCGCCTCCTCTTCGACCACCACCCCCTCGACCACGATCGCGCGCGAGCCCACGAAGGCGCCGTCCTCGACGATGACGGGGCGCGCCGAGGGCGGCTCCAGCACGCCGCCGATGCCGACGCCACCCGACAGGTGCACGTTCTTCCCGATCTGGGCGCAACTCCCCACCGTCGCCCAGGTGTCCACCATGGTGCCCGCGCCCACCCTCGCCCCGATGTTCACGTACCCGGGCATCACGATGGCGCCGGGCTCGACGTGGGCGCCGTACCGCACCACCCCGGGGGGCACGACCCGCACGCCGGGGAGGTCCCGCTTCAGCGGGATCTTGTCCTGGTACACGAAGGGGCCGACCTCGGTGCGCTCCACGGACTTCAGCCCGAAGTAGGCCAGGATCGCCTGCTTGACCCAGGCATGGACCATCCACTCGCCGTCCATCTTCTCGGCCACCCGCAGCTCGCCGCGATCCAGCGCGTCGATCGCGTCCAGGACCGCCTCGGGTTCGTTCGCAAGCACACGTTCGCGCAGACTCGACATGCCGCGACTGTATCGCGGGCCGGGGTGGCCCAGGGCTGTCCAGCGGCGCGCCGCCCGCGGGCCCGCAGCAGCCACTCCCCCGCTGGCTGGTCCGGCCCCCCCGCCCGCGGTACACCTCCGGGATGCCCGGAACGCCCCCACCTCGCCCCTTCCTCAAGTGGGCAGGCGGGAAGAGCCAGCTCCTCGCCGAGCTCGTCCCCCGGGCCCGGGCGGCCCTGTGCGGGGCGGGCGGCTACCACGAGCCGTTCATCGGCGGGGGCGCCCTCTTCTTCGAGCTGGCCGCCCTGGGCGCACTCCCCCCGCGCGTGCGCCTGGCCGACACCAACCCCAACCTGGTGGAGGCCTGGGCGACGGTCCGCGACGACGTCGAAGGGCTGATCAGGCGTCTGGCCGAGCACCAGGCCGGTCACGACGAGGCCCACTACTACGAGGTGCGGGCCGCGGTGCCGGCGGAGCCGGTGGACCGCGCGGCGCGGCTCGTCTACCTCAACAAGACCTGCTTCAACGGCCTGTACCGCGAGAACTCCAAGGGGCAGTACAACGTGCCCATGGGGCGGTACGCCCGGCCGAGCATCCTCGACGCCACCAACCTCCGCGCCTGCTCGGCGGCGCTCCAGGGCGCGGAGGTGGTGCGGGCGCCCTTCGCCGCGGTCGAGGCGGCCGCCGCCGAGGGGGACCTCGTCTACTTCGACCCGCCCTACGACCCCCTCTCCCCCACCTCCTCCTTCACCCGCTACGCGCGTGAGGACTTCGGCGCGGCGGACCAGGAAGCCCTGGCGGGGCTGTTCGGGCGCCTCGCGGCGCGCGGGGTGCGCGTGCTGCTCTCGAACTCGGACACCCCCCGGGTACGCGCCTGGTACGCGGGACACGCGGTCGACACGGTGTGGGCGGCCCGGAGCGTGAACAGCCGGGCCGACCGCCGGGGGAAGGTGGCCGAGGTCCTGGTGCGCGGCGGCCCCGAGCCGGGCCCGGTGCGGTAGACTTCCCCGGTGGAAACGACCGGGGACAGCCTACGAGAGAGCTTTGGGCGGTACCGGGTGGTCCGCCGGCTCGGCGCAGGCGGGATGGGGCAGGTGTACGAGGCCGAGGATGTGCGCCTCGGACGGCGGGTCGCGATCAAGGTGATGAGCGCGAGCCTGGTGGACGACCCGGTCCACCGAGCGCGCTTCATGCGCGAGGCCAAGGTGGCCGCCTCGGTGTCCCACCCCAACCTCGCCGCCCTCTACGACGTGGGCGAGGACCCCGACGGCGCGGTGTGGTTGGTCATGGAGCTGGCGCCGGGCCGGAGGCTCCGCGAGCTCGTGGCCAGCGCACCCCATCCCCGGGCGCTCCAGGTGGCGCTGGAGGTGGCGAACGCGCTCGCCGCCCTCCACGCCGCGGGCCTGGTCCACCGCGACCTGAAGCCCGAGAACGTGCACGTGGACGAGGAAGGCCACGCGAAGCTCCTGGACTTCGGGCTCGCACGGAGCAGCGGCACCACCGACGAGTTCCGCACCGAGGCGGGCGCGGTGGCCGGCACCCCGCTCTACATGGCGCCGGAGCTGTGGCGCCGCGAGGCCGCCACCGCTGCGAGCGACGTGTACGCCTTCGGGGTGCTGCTGCACGAGCTCGTGGCCGGCACGCACGCCTGGGCCGGCTGGACCCCCGGGCCGTGGAGCACCAACGCCGCCGCCTGGCAGACCATGCCCGAGGGGCTCGAGGCCCTGGTGGTCGATTGCCTGGCGCCGTCCCCCTCCGCACGCCCGGCGGACGGCTCGGCGCTCGCCGCCCGCCTCGCACCCCTCGTCCACGCGGGTCCACGCGACCCCACCGCCGCGCCGGCGGGGTACACGCCGGCCGGGGACACCATCGCGCTGGACTCCCAGTCGACCTTTCCCCCCGTCGCAGGCTCGCCCCCGCCCCCCGGCCCGCTCGCCTTCGCCGGCCCACCCACGCAGCCCGCGACGCCGACCCTCCCCGAGGTACCGTCCGAGCTCGCCCCCGCCGCCACCGACGCCCCCGGCCGGTCCGGCACACCGCTCCTCCGTGGCCTCGCCGCAGCCGGCCTGCTCGGCGCGCTCGCGCTCTCGACCGTGGTGGCCCTCCGCACCTTCGCCATCCCGGACTCGAGCCCCGGGACCGACCTCACCGAGCTCCCCGTCCCGGCCACCACCGACGCGGGCCGCCGCGCCTGGGCCGACACGGTCGACGCCCAGCGACGAGGCGACCGCACCCGCGCGATCCGAGCCTCCCTGGCCCTGGTGGAGGCCGAGCCGGACCTCGCCCAGGCCTGGCTGCGACGCGGGATCGTGCTCCACCAGACGGGGGACCGCCACGGGGCCCAGGCGGCGGTGGCCGAAGCCTCCGCCCGAGCCGACCGGCTCCCGACCCGCGACCGCCACCTCCTCGACGCGCTCACCCCCCTCGTGCTGCAGGTGAAGGTGGACTACGACGGCGCGGTGGCCGCCGCCCGCCGCGGGGTGGAGGCCGAGCCCGAGGACGCCGAGCTGCGCCTGACCCTCGCCGAGCGGCTCAGCAGCACGCGCCACCTCGATGAGTTCCGCGCCGTCTCCCTCGAAGCGCTGGAGCTGGACCCCGGGTACGCGTGGGTGCGATTCGTCCGGGCCAAGCGCTTCGCCAACTTCGGCTACACCGACGACGCCGCCGCCGAGCTGGCGGCGTGCGCGGACGGACCCGACCCGGCGCCGGCCTGCCTGCGCCTGCGCGCCGAGCGCGCCAACCTGATGGGGCAGTGCGAGACGGCCGAGCACGACATCGACCAGGAGATCCGCCTCTCGCCGGGCGACGCCGACGCGCTGCGCCGACGCGCGAGCCTCCTCCTGAGCGCAAACCGCCCGGTCCCCGCGGTGTCGGAGGGGCTGCGCATGGCGCGGGCCGCGGATCCGTCCACGACCCCGGACGTCGAGCACGCCCACCGTGCCAGCGTGGCCGCCTGGAACGGGGACTTCGCCGGCGCGCTCGCCGCGGTCGCGGAGTGGGAGGAAGGGGTGGCCACGCAGTCCACCGCCGAGACGCGCATGCCCCCGCGCTGGCTCGCCATCCGGCTGCTCCTGGAGTCGGGCGACACGGCCGGGGCCGCCGACCTCGCCGAGACCACGCTCGCGCAGCAGGAGGCCTGGTCGGACGACCGGGACCAGCGGTACCCCAAGCGCCCCTGGGAGCCGGCGCTCAAGGCGGTGAGCGTCGCCGCCGGCCGCCTGGACCCCACCGCCTACGACGCGTGGCGCGAGGCCTGGGAGGCCGACCGGATGGGCCCGTCCACCCTCTCCGTCGGCACGATCTGGTTCTGGTCCCGTGGCCTACCGGTGCGCGACCGCGTGGACGCGGAGGCCGCGGTGGCCGCCGTGGGGCGCTTCGCCTTCCAGCTCGGCGCGCTCCTCTCCCACACCAACAACCCGGTGCTCGGCCTCGGCGTGGCCCGGGTGCAGCGACTGGCCGGCACCCCCGATGCGTCGGCCTCCCTGGCCAGCCTCGCCGACCGCTGCCTCGTGCTCGACGAGCCGCTCGTGCCCCACCTCGCCCGCGCCGAAGCCGCCCGGCTGGCCGAGACGAACGGGGACACGGCGGAGGCCTGCCGACGGTGGGGGCAGGTGGTGGACGCCTGGGGCCGCGCGGTGCCCCGCTCGGTCACGGCCGAGGAGGCGCGGGGGCGCCTGGACGCGCTGGGGTGCGGCCAGGCGGCGGGGTAGCCCAGCTTCCGCTGCCTACCCCCCCGCCCCCCTCCACACCTCGACGGCGGCGCGGCAACCGGAGGGGTCGGGGACCAGGGCCAGCCGGAACCAGGCGTCGCCGGCGTCGGTGACCGCGAAGAAGTTCCCGGGGTTGGTGAGGATCCCGAGCTCCAAGAGGCGCCCCGCGTAGGACGCGCCGTCGTGGCCGGCGGGCGCCTTCACCCAGAGGTAGAAGCTGGCCTCGGAGCCCGCCACCTCGAACCCCGCCTCCCGCAGGAAGTCGAGCAGGATGCGGCGCTTCTCGCGGAAGAGCAGGCGGCGCGACTCGGCGTGGGCGTCGTCCGACCAGGCGGCGGTCGCCGCCGCGTTCACGAAGTCCTGCGGCGCCAGCCCGGGGTTGGAGCGCAGCTCGCGGAACTTCTTCACCCACGCCGGGTCCCCCGCGATCATCCCCGAGCGGTAGCCGGTCATGCCCGAGCGCTTGGAGAGCGAGAACACCGCCACCACGCCCTCGGTCGCGATCTCGAGCATCGACGCCGGCTTCTCGTCGAACCAGACGTCGAGGTAGCACTCGTCGGAGGCGATGAGGATGTCGTGCTCGCGGCACACCTCCCAGGTGCGGCGCAGGTCGTCGCGCGACATCACCGACCCGGAGGGGTTGTGCGGCGAGTTGATCCAGAGGAGCCGGGTGCGCTGCAACACCGCCCGGGGCAGCTCCCAGGCGCGCTGGACGAAGTCCCCGGAGAGCTTCTGGGGCACCGGCTCGCCGCCGGCCAGCACCGCTCCTCGGTAGTACACGGAGTACCCGGGGTCGGGGAACACGACCGCGCGGTCCTCGGCCGCGGGGTCCACCACGAGGAGCGGCAGGTGGAACACCACCTCCTTGCTCCCGGAGCTCGGCAGCACCTGCGTGTCCGGGTCCAGTGCGATCCCCAGGCGGCGCTCCGCCCAGCCGGCGAAGGCCGCGCGGACGCCGCGATCGCCGAGCACGGTGGGGTAGCGGCAGTTGTCGGGCACGCTCCCGACCAGGGCGGCGCGGATGAACTCGGGCGTGGGCTCGATCGGGTCGCCCGTGCCGAAGTCGTAGACGGTCCGGCCAGCGGCCAGGAGCTCGTCGCGGCGGCGGTCGAGGATGACGGTGGGGTAGCCGGGCAGCGCGGCGAGGCGGGGGTTCAGGCGCACCCGGGCAGGGTAGCGCAGGGCGGGGGGGGCCGGGGAGTGGGCGCGGGTACCGGAGCGCGCCGGAACCCGGCGGGGCGGCGTCGCGGCGCTCAGCGCCGGAGCTTCGCCCGGTGCCCCTCCGCCCACCCGAGGAGCCGCTCGTCGTCGAGCCGGGCGCCCGCGCGCGCCAACGCGTCGGCCACGTCGGGATGTACGGCCCCGGTGGTGGCGAGGAGGTCCAGGAGGTCCACCAGCGCGCCGTCCACGGGGCGCGCCTCGGCGGCGAGCAGCGGGACGTCGAGCGCGGCGGGGATGGCCTGCCGGTAGCCCCCGGCGCCCCGCTCCACCGCGGCGGCCAGGGTGCGCCGGGCATCCTCGGGCCGGTCCAGGCGATCCAGGCAGATGGTGAGGCCGAGCAGCGGCGCGACCACGTCGCCCGCCCCCGCGTCCTCCACCTCCACCAGCGCTGCCCGGTATCGGCGCACCGCCTCGTCCAGGAGCCCCGCGTCCCGCGCGAGGTCGCCCCGCAGCGTGTCCAGCTCGGCCTGGCCCCGGCGCCAGGGCGTGCGCGCGAGGAGGACCTCGGCCGAGGCGGCCAGCTCCGCCGCGTGTGCGCCCTCGCCGGCGCGGCGGGCCACGTCCACCCGACCCAGCAGGCTCCCGATCGCCCCCCGGGACGTGCCGGTGCGGGAGAACAGGACCTGCGCGGCCTGGAACCGCCGGGCGGCCGTGCCGAGCTCGCCGGACCAGGCCGCGAGGTGGGCGAGGTGGCGGAGGACGTGGGCCGTCTCCACCGTGTCGTGCGCGGCCTCGGCCCGGGCGAGGGCGGGTTCCAGGAGCGCCCGGGCGCGCCCCGGGTCGCCGTCCAGGCGCGCCAGCTCCCCTGAAAGGGACAGGGCGGCGGGGAGGAGCGCGTCCCAGCCGTTCCCCTGGATCGCGCCCAGGGCGGACTCGGCGAGCGCGCGCGCCTGCCCCCGCTGCCCACGCCGGGTGAGCAGCTGGGCCCGGAAGAGCCGCGCGGCCACCGCGGTGGCGTCCTCGCCGTCGCCCATCGCCGCTTCGAGCGCATCCACCAGGGTCTCGGCCGAGGTGTCCTCGCCCAGGCGCACGGCCCGACGGGCGGCGGCCACCAGCACGGGCGCCGCCTCCTCGGGGCGGCCGGCGCGGAGCAGGTGCAGCCCGAGACGATCGGTGACCCCCGGCTGGTCGCGGAGCGCCGCGGCCGCGGCGTCGTGCCAGCCTCGGAGCCGCCCCCCCTCCTCGGCCCGCGCCAGGAGCGCCTCGCGCGCCAGGGGGTGCTTGAAGTGCCAGTGCACCTCGTCCCCTTCGGCCAGGCCCGCCGTCACGAGGGGACGGGCCGTCGGCTCGGGGAGGCCCGCCGCCGAGCAGGCGTCGTCCCACTCCGAACCGACCACCTCGGGGCCCAGGACCGCGGCGAGCTCGAGCGTCTCCAGCGGTCCGGCGGCGCCGAGCTGCTCGAGCCACCAGGCCCCCAGCGAGGCGGGCAGCCCCAACTCGGCCCCGGGGGCGAGCACGAAGCCCTCCGGACCGGGCACCAGGCGCCCTCGCGCGACGAGGTCCGCCACGATCTGCACCATGAAGCCAGGGTTGCCCGCCGCGCGCGCGCGCAGTTGGGCCGCGAGCCCGGACGAGAGGGCCAGGAGCCCCTCGACGAGCTGGATCTGGTGGGGGATGGCCAGGGGGCCGAGGTCGATGGTGGGCGCGCCGGCCACCTCCACCCCGGCCACCAGGACGAGGAGCCGGTCGAGCTCGGGCGCTTCGGCGAGGATCTCGAGGAGCCCGTCGCCCTCGTGGTGGTCCAGGACGAGCACGAAGGGGTGGCGCGCCGAGAGGCGGGCCAGGAGTCGGCGCAGCGCCGCGACCCGCTCGGGGCGGCTGGTGAGCCGCAGCGCGCCCGACCGGTCGGCATCCTCGGGGAAGAGGAGCGCATGCGCGGCGTGCCACTCGTAGGGGTCCGAGGCGCCCAGCGAGCGCAGCCGCCGCTCGAGCCGACCCGGGTCGCGACCGTCCACCCGCAACGCACGCGCCAGGGCGGCCGGGAGCGAGGTGGACGCGACCGCGCCGTCCCCGCGGCCCGACTCGCGCACCTCCTCCACCAGCCACCGGCACAGGCGAGTGGCGCCGAGGCCCGGCTCCCCGCGGATCACCCGCACCAGCGGCCCCTCCCCGTCCACCGCGGCCAGGAAGGCGTCCGACAGCGCCGCCCGCTCGGCATCCCGACCCACGAGCGGAACGGGCCGACGTCCGAACAGGCCGAGTCCGGTGCCCACGAGGCGCATCTCGGCACGCCGGGCGCGCGTGGGCGCCGGCGGCGGGGGCGGCTCGCCGTCCACCAGCCGGAGCGCTTCGAGGACCTCGGCCGCCGAACCGGGACGGGCCCCCGGGTCCTTGGCGAGGAGCCAGCGAAGCAGCTCGGGCAGCTCCGAGGGTACGGGTACGCGGGGCTCGAAGGTGGGGAGCGACAGCTCCGCGTGCGCGAGCGCGAACGCCGCCACGGGGCGGTCCATGCCGAACGGCGGCGCGCCGGTGAGCAGGTACCAGAGGAGCGCGCCCGCCGCGTACAGGTCCGACCACGGGCCCACGTCCGGCTCTCCCGAGAAGAGCTCGGGAGCCATCCAGGCCGGCGTGCCGAGCACTTCGCCGGGGGCCCGCGGCCGCGCGAAGGCGAGGCCGAAGTCGGTCAGCTTCGCGCCGGGGCGGAGGTCGTCGGGGCCGGCGAGCAGCACGTTGGCGGGGGTGAGGTCGCGGTGCACCACCTCCCGGGCGTGGGCGTGGGCGAGCGCCCCGATCACCGCCTCGGCGGCCCGCCGCACCCCCACCCAGCCCGTGGGCGGGAGCACCGCCAGCGAGCCGCCCTGGCACAGCTCCATCGCCAGCCAGGAGCGCCCCTCCTCGGTGCGTCCGTGGTCGTACACGCGCACCACGTGGGGGTGGTCCAGCCGCGCCACCGCCTCGACCTCAGCCGCGAAGGCCTCCGGGTCGCCGGGGGCGATCTTCACCGCGACGGGCACGCCCTGCTCGGCGTGGTGGGCCCGCCATACCTCGGCCATGCCGCCCCGCCCGATGGGGTGGTCGAGGATGAAGGCGCCCAGCGTCGTGCCGCGCATGCCGCGCATTCTGCCCGGTCCCGAGCGCCGGCGGGGGCGCCTCCGCCCGTCGCGGGCGCGGGGCCGCCCCGCTCAGAGGGTGCTGACCGGGTAGAAGCGGAACTTGCCCGCCAGGAAGGCGGACAGCGCGGTGTTCAGCTCGTCCAGCTGGTCGTCCTCGGTGAGGTTCATCCCCGCGACGCCCACGGCGTACGCGGACGCGCGCGGGAAGGCCGACCCGGGGATCTCCACCGCCAGGGCGCCCCCGCCGTGGGTGAGCTCGTAGAGCTCCTCGATGCCGCCGGGACGGTTGTCGAAGGTCACCGCGCCGCTGGAGGCGTCCATCACCACCACGAAGAGGGTGGTGAGCTGGTCGTCGCCGGCCGCGACGCCGAGGGGCTCGCCAGCGGTGTGATTGACGGGGATGTTCGCGTCCACGGCGGGCGGCGCCACCACGGTGGCGCTGTGCTTGCCGTCCAGCTCGACCGAGATGGTGACGGGATCGCCGTTGTCGTAGCGCAGCCCGTCGTCTCCGGAGGCGGTGTAGGTCCCCCCCCCGCCGTCGTTCATCGGGAAGTTGCCCAGCGCCTCGCTGCGGAGGTTCACCTCGGCGCCCTCCACGGGCGCGTTGGCCAGGTCGGTCACCGAGGCGGCGTCGGCGAGGAACGCGGTGGCGAACACGCCCTGGTCGAAGTCCGTGCCGGAGAGGTCCACCGTGCCGGCGTCCGGCTCCTCCACCCCCAGGTAGATCGCCTCGATCACCAGGGGGTTGGTGAGCCCTTCCACCTTGTCCTTGAGCCCGCTGATGGCCTCACAACCGGTCAGGAGCGGGAGGAGCATCCAGAAGCGCATCGTTCACCTCGGTGCAGACGTAGTCGGATCGTGCCACGTCGCACAGTCCGCGTTTGCGTCCCGCCCGACTGTCGGTTCCAATGAACGACATGCGCCCGATCTTCCCGTTCCTGCTCCTCGCCGCCGCCTGCAAGCCCCCCATCGACCTGGACGACTCGGGGCCCCCGGACACCGGGACCGACGACACCGGGACGACCCCGACCGTCCCCGAGGCCACCTACGCCTACGTCATCTCCGAGCTCCTCGTGGCGCCGGCCGACGAGGGCTTCGACCTCGACCAGGACGGCTCCCCCGACAACGCGCTGTCCGCGGTGGACCGGATCGTCGACCCGCTCCTCCAGGCGCTCATGGCGGACACCCCTCGCGTCCAGGTGATCGTGCTGGACGCCCTGGCGGACTTCCAGAACGACCCCTCCGTGCACGTGTCGGTGTTCGGCGCCGACGATCAGGACGGGGACCACTCCGCGCTGGACAACTTCAGCGGCGAGGAGATCTTCGAGGCGGCCGGCTCGGTGGACGAGGAGGGTCACCCCACCAGCTGGGAGGACGTGCCCTTGGAGGACGGGCTCTACATGGCCGTGTTCACCGACGTCCGCAGCGTGGACCTGGGCGGGCTGCAGCTGGGCGGCGACACGCCGCTGGTGGTGGGCTCCAACGAGGTCGACGCCACCTCGCAGAACGGGCTCCTCGGCTTCGGCGTGGGGGCGTCGGCGCTGGTCGACTTCGCCGAGTCCGTGGGCATGGACCCCGACACCGCCGCGGGCCTGGCCGCCCTGGCGGACCTCGACCTCGATCAGGACGGCACCGACGAGACGGTCTCCGTCGCCCTGCGCTTCGGGGCGGTGACCTGTGGGCTCGACTGAACCGGACAGGCGCTCCCCGAGGTG
>Ga0172372_10010092_pt1 | contig 12166 bp, 8 predicted proteins | sample LakKiv5m_2_FD_114544 | JGI IMG/M metagenome (GOLD analysis project Ga0172372, IMG submission 114544) | Freshwater microbial communities from Kabuno Bay, South-Kivu, Congo - kab_092012_9.5m | ecosystem: Environmental > Aquatic > Freshwater > Lake | place: Democratic Republic of the Congo...
CGTGCTGGTGTCGACCGACAAAGCCGTCCGTCCGACCAGTGTCATGGGGGCGACGAAGCGCCTTGCCGAGATCGTGCTCCAGTCGATGCAGGATCGATTCGGCCACGAACGGGGCATGCGGTTCACTATGGTCCGCTTCGGCAACGTGCTCGCCTCCAGCGGAAGCGTGGTCCCGATCTTCGAGCGGCAGATCGCGCAGGGAGGGCCCGTCACGGTGACCCACCCCGAGGTCACGCGCTACTTCATGACCATCCCGGAGGCGGTGCAGCTCATCCTCCAGGCGGGCGCGCTCGGAAAGGGCGGGGAGGTCTTCGTCCTCGACATGGGCGAACCCGTGCGCATCGACGATCTCGCGCGCAACATGATCCGTCTGGCGGGTCGTAGCGTGCGCGACGCCGGCCACCCTGATGGCGATATTGAGATCATCTACACCGGGCTTCGGCCGGGCGAGAAGATGTTCGAGGAACTGGTGATCGGTGCGGATCTTGAGCCGACGAATCATGCGGCGATCCTCCGCGCCCGCGAGGGCTTCGACCGCTGGGATCACGTCGAGCAGCAGCTCTCGCGCCTCGAGGCGGTGGTGTCGCAGCACGATGCGAAGGGGGTGCGGGCCGTCCTCGTGCAGCCCTCGCGGGAGTACCGTCGCGTGGATCAGCCCGGGGCGTGATCGCCCGCGTGCGCAGCCGCTGTCGCGGCCGCCGTGCCTGCAGGCGTCGGCTCGCGTCCCGCACCGAGCCACAGCGTGAGGACGGCGAGCGTGGCGTAGAGGCCGAGCACGGCGAGCAGCGCATGCTCGCCCCCCGACTGTGCGTAGAGCGCGACGGGAAGCACAGCCAGCGCGAAGGTGGCGAGGTAGATCGCCGTGACCGCGAGGTGCGGGAATCCTCTCCGGAGCAGCCGCTGGTAGGCGTGCGTGCGGTGCGCGCGCGCCGGATGCTCGCGTCGCAGCATGCGGACGGTGAGCGTGACGGTGGCGTCGGTGACGAAGATTGCCGGCAGCGCGATCGCGGAAAGGGGCGCGAGCCCTCGTCCGGCGGCGAGCGCGATGAGGATGAACGCGATCGCGAGACCAAGCGCCCCGCTGCCGGCATCGCCCATGAAGATTCGCCAGCGCGAGATATTGACGAGGCCGAAGCCTGCGACGGCGGCGGCGATCGCGAGCGCGAGCGAGCGCAGCGCGTGTGCGTCGTCGCGCAGCGGCGCGTCCGTCGGAGCAAGCGCGGGCAGCAACGCCGCGGCAGCGAGGATCGAGGCTCCGCCCAGCGACGCGAGTCCATCGATTCCATCGATGAAGTTGACGAGGTTGACCATCCAGGCGCTCGCCAGCGCAAGGAGGAGGATGCCGGCCACCGGGAGCGCGGGGTGTTCGGCAAACTCGGGCGGAAGAACGCTTGCCGCACCCTCGGTGGCCGCGAAGACCGCGGCAGCCGCCCCCGACATGTGCACGGCGAGCCGAGGGGCCGCACCGACCGGGCGGCGGTCGTCGAGAAATCCGACGGCGGCGACCGCAAGGAGGCCTCCGAGCGCCGCGAGCAGTGGGAGTGCGAGCGCGCCGGTTGCGACAAGCACGGCGAAGGCAACCGACGAGACGAGAACGAAGACGACTCCACCGCCGCGCGCGATGGGCGTGGAGTGCGAACTCCGTTCGTTCGGAAGATCGAACATCGCTGCGCGCAGCAGCACGCGACGGAAGGCGAGTGTTCCGAGGAACGATGCCGCGAGGCAGCCGCCCGCAAGCATCGGATCGATGGATGCGAGCACGCTCATGCGGCGGACCTCGCCGTCGATGCGCGCTCGTTGGCGGATCGACGAAGGAGCGCTCGGAGCGCGTCGGTCGCATCGACCGGTGGAGTCCACGACGCGAGCCGCGCGAGGGTGTCGTCTTCCACGACCGAGTGCTCAAGCAGGCGCTCGGCGGATGCCGCCGCGTCGATGCCTAGCGATCCGAACACGCGGCCGAGTACCCGGAGGAGCGCTGCGGGACACGGCACGGTGCGCACGGGAATGCCTGCGCCCGCACCGATCGCGCGCGCGACCGACAGGACGTCGAGCGTCTGGCGGTCGTGCGGAAGCGCGACCTCGCCCGCAAGGGGGGCGCACTCCGAGGCTGCGATCAGTGCGTCGACGGCGTTGGCGACGGCGATCATGCTGCGTCGCGCGTGCCGAGCGCAGCTCGGGATCGGCCGTCCCCGTTCGATCCAGCGCGCAAGTTGCGTGACCGCACCCGGTGCATCGACGCCATAGATCGCCGGAAACCGCAGGACAACGATCGAGGTGCCGGATCCATCGAGCGCCGCGCGGGCCCGTCGTTCACCCGAGAGTTTGCTGCGGCCGTAGGCGGTCTTCGGCGTGGGTGCCGTGCCCCGGTGCATCGTCGTCGTGCCGTCGCCGCCGATCGCGGCCACCGAACTCACGAGCACCACGCGCCGCGCCCGGTTGCGCGCCGCGCGCGCGACGGCCTCGCTGCCGAGGCCGTTCACGCGCTCGAACTCATCGTCGCTCGGCACGTTCGGTGGAAACCGGTGCGCCAGTCCCGCGAGGTGGAAGACCGTGTCGACCTCCATGGAAACCTGTGAGAGCGATGCATCGTCGAGGTCGGGTACGAGCACCGACGCATGCAAGTCTTCGTGGTCGCGCCGTGCCGACGGCGAACGCAGACACCGTGTGACCGACCATCTGCGCCGTTCGAGTTCCGCGACGAGATGACGTCCGAGATATCCCGACGCTCCCGTCACCACCGCGGTTCGAACTGGTTCGGAGCCACTCCGCATCAAGCGGGGGAGTGTACCGGACCGGAACCGAGCGCGTCCGTCATGTACGCGATGAAGGCCTGCTCGAGGCGCGCGCGCGTGAACCGCTCAAGCACGCGCGCGCGGCCCGCGGTGCCAAGCCGATCGCGCAGGACCCTGTCATCGACCAGCATGCGCATCGCCTCGCCGAGCGCGGCTTCGTCGCGTACCGGGACGAGGAGGCCCGTCTCGTCCCTGACGATCGCGTCGGTGAGTCCGTAGATGTCGGTCCCGATCGCGGGAATGCCGCAGGCCGCCGCCTCGAGGACGGAGAGGCCGAAGCCCTCGCGATGGCTTGGCAGCACCAGGAGATCCGCGGCGGCCATGAAGGCCTCCGGATCGCGGACGAGCCCGGGCATATGCACGCGACCGGCGAACGGCGCAAGAATCGGCTCGATGCGGCCGCGCATGGTTCCCACGCGGCCTCCCACGCGGCCTCCCTCCCTTCCTTCTTCGTCCGGTCCCGCGAGCACCAAGTGCAGCGCAGGGAACGCTGCTGCGATGCGGGCGAACGCGCTCGCGAGTTCGGGGATGCCCTTCTCCGCGTTCATGCGGCCGAGGAAGAGCGCGACGACGGCATCGTCATCGATGCGGAGCCGACGGCGCACGGCCTGACGCGCCGACCGATCCGGCTTGAATCGTCGTGTGTCGACGCCGCAGACGGATCCGTCGCCGAGCACCGTGACGCGCGCTTCGGCCGCCACTCCCTCGTGCGCAAGAAACGCACGTTGCGACGGGCTGTCGGCGAGCAGCCCTGTCGCGCATCCCGCGGTGACGCCGTCGAGTGTGCGCAACGTCCGGCGCACGAGTCCGCGCCGCGTCGCCCAGACTTGTCCCGTGAACCAGTGGATGCGCGTGGGGATGCCCGCAACCCGCGCCGAGACCATGCCAAGCAGGCCGGCCTTCGGAGTCATGGTGAGCACCGCATCGAAGGCTTCGCGGCGGAAGTGATTACGCAGTTCGACCAGCGTCCGCAGGTCGGAGCGCGGGGAGACCTCGCGTGCAATGCCGATCGGGATGAAGTCGCACCGCTCGCGCAAGGCCGGGTCGAAATCCTCAACGGAGCCGTTGGCGAGCAGCGTGACGTCGTGCAGCCTCGCGAGCGCGGGAAGGTGGCTCGCAAGGAACATGTTGAACGTGTAGGGCACCGTCGCGACCACCGCGATCCGGCGCCGCGGCGCGTCGATGGCCGCGTGCGGGTTCGTGCGCGAACCCGCGCTAGGTGTTGGCGCGGGTGCGTTTCTCGGGGAGTTGCTGCGGGAACTCGTTTTTCTCATGCCGGGTTCTTCTTCCCGATTTCGTCAGTACGGGCTCTCGACACGCTCACGTCTTGGCCCGACGTGCCCCGGCGTGCGGGTCTTGGCCAGTCCACTGCCGTGCGAGCTCCGCGGCAGCATCGGGCATCGGTCGTTCGAAGGCAAACCCGAGTTCCTCGCGGAGACGCGTGCTCGGATACGACGTCCGCGAGATCAGCGCTTCGAGGCGCGAGGTCGTGAGCGGAACACGACGAAACCCCGCGAGGCGGGCGAGATCGCCGATCCGCGCGAGGGCGCGCATCGGGAGAAGCGGCGCGCGCATCGAGCGCCGACGCGCGCCGACCGCGTCTTCGATCGCGCGGAGAAGTTCGGTCCACGGACAGTCGCAGGAAACGTCGTAGATCCTTCCCGCTGCCGATGGGTGCATCGCGACGAGTTGTGCGGCGCGCGCCACGTCGCGCACGTCGACGTAGGTCGACATGGCGCCTTCCGAGGCGATCTCGATGAAGCGCCCGCGTCGCACCGCGTCGACGAGCGCGCGGAACGAACCGTTGACCATGTGCGTGCCGATCACGTTCGATGGACGCAGGATGCGGAGATCGAGGCCAAACTCGGTCGCGAGCGCGGTCAACTCGGCGTCGGCGAGTGCCTTCGACCGCTCGTATGGATTCACAGGAGCGGGCGGCGTGCGCTCGTCGATCCGTCGCCCGCGGCCCGGCCCGTACACGCCGACTGAACTCACCTGAAGAAACGCGCCGACACGTCCGAGCGCCGCGCGGGCGAGGCGGATGCTGCCCTCGACATTCGTCGCGTGCATCCGGTCCGGGTCGGCGAGTTCCGCCGCGGCGTGGTAAACGATGTCGGCGCCGTCGACGAAGCGACGCAGCGCGTCGTCGGTGCCGGGGGCGTCGTTCGCGAGATTGGCCGTGTGCCACGAAAGACCCGTCGTTTGCGCGTCGGCCGGCCCTCCGCGCCGGGAGAGAGCGCGCACCTCGTCGCCGCGCTCAAGGTGCAGGCGAGCGATCTCGCCACCGACGAAGCCGTTCGCGCCCGTGATGGCGACGATGAGGCGCGGGGAAGCGAGGCTTCGCGGATGGAGCGGAGCGCTGGACACGCGCCCAATGTACGGCCGCGCCGCAGCGGGGGGATTCTGGGACGCGGTGCGGTCGTGCGGATCAATCCGGTCAGATGGACCGGCGATTTCGGGGATTGCGATGGCGCGCGCGTGCGCGGGAGTTATGTTCCAAAGCGATGAGGCGCGCGGATTGCAGGTTCATCGGGTTCCGGATGTCGACCGTGCTCACGGCCGTCGCGATTTCCGCCGCCGCGTGGATCGGGGCGACCGCGCACGGTGTGGGCGACGAGCCAGGCTTTCTCTCCGTGCCGCGGGTCAGCGTCCAGTCGACCGCGAGATTCCGCAGCGTGCTCGAGGGTGCGCGCGAAGAAGTTGTGCGCGTGATGGTGTTGGGCGACTCTCAGGAGACATCGCCGAATGGTTGGGGGAATCACTACATCGCGCAACTCAACGCGCGATTCGCGCGCATCTACGGCGCTGCTGGCGAGTCGATCCTCTATACGAATCTTTGGGCCCAATCATCACCGAACTGGCTCGCGACATCCACGCCCAGTTTGTCTCAGCTTCCAACGACTGTCGCGGCATCCGCCGTACCGCCGGGAGTCGTTGTGCATCGGTTGCTCGCGGACGACGGAACACCGACGGGTTCAAGTAGAACGGTCTTTCTGCACGACGCCGCCGTTGCGGTAAGCGATGAACTCGTGAACGGTCCGTGGTTCGACCGTACCGGCCCGTACGTGGCTGATGTGCTGGTTGCGGCGAGCCTCTTGACAGCACCCGTGCGATGGCGAAATGCGCCAACGGACAGCAATCTCCCCGACGCCGCGGCACCAGTCGTGCAGTCGGGATTGCTCACGCCTCCTTCGAAGGCGGTCGCCGGATCCTTCCATTGGCTCGCGACGCCTCCACTTGATTTCGCGGGCATGCGTCATCTGCAGATACTCCTCAGCGGAGGGACGAAGAATGCGGGGGTTGAGGTCGCTGGCCTCCGATTCCGTAGTCTTGGTGCGCCACGTGGTGTCGCGGTGCTGCCGTTTGCCCGTGGCGGCATGAGGCTCGCCCAGATAGAAGCGGAGCACGCGGCGTCTGGCGCGTTCCTGCGGACGATCGATCCCACCGTCATCGTGCTTCACTACGGCGCGAATGATCCGGGAGCAGTCTTTTCAGTCGAGCAGTGGCGCGCGCAGATCGTTTCGGCGATCGCCTGGCTTCGCGCCGAACTTGATCAGCCAATGCTTCCTGTCGTGCTCGCGAGCGATCTCCGTTGCTCGTGTCCAGATGCATTCTGGTTGCAAGATCAGATGCCCGTCGTGGCGCACGATATCGCGATGGAGGATCCAAATGTTCTTGCGCTCAATCTTCCGCGCATCGTGGCCGAGGAGTACATCTGGCTCGACCGTCGGCCGTATCTCTTCGACAGCGCGCACCTGCGACCGTACGCACAGCGCATGCTTGCTGAGGCGTTTGTCGGTGAGTTGTGCGCAGCGCTTGCAATCCCCGATCCGGGCTGCACGCAGCCTGAGTGGGCCGACTGCGTGCGAACGCTCGGCTCAACCTGCTCCTACGGAGGCTGTGTGCTCGTGACCGATGTCGATGCGGCGGCGATCGGAATCCCGTGGAACGGCCCGGGAACGGACTGCACCGATGCCGATGGAGATGGATTCGCGGATCTGTGTCCTCCGCCAGCCGAGCCCGACATCAACGGCGACGGCGTTGTTGATGGGGCAGATCTCAGCATCCTCCTGAGCGTCTGGGGAGATGAGTATCCGCCCGCCGACCTCGATTTCGATGGTGAGGTCGGCGCCTCCGATCTTGCGATCTTGCTCTCGGTCTGGCGTGCGTGACGATCCGTCGCGCCGCTTCGGCTACCCTGCGCCGATGAAGGACGCCGATGTCGGACAACTTTGAAGCGCTGGGCTTTGGCCCCGAGATCCTCACCGAGCTCGCAACCCTCGGCTACGAGGAACCGACACCCATCCAGCGCGCGGCGGCCACGCCGCTCCTCGGCGGGCGCGACCTGCTCGGACAGGCCGCCACGGGAACCGGAAAGACAGCGGCGTTCGCGCTGCCGCTGCTTCAGCGTGTCGCGGGCAAGACGCCGGAACCGGGACAGCCGCTCGTCCTCGTGCTCGTCCCGACGCGCGAACTCGCGATGCAGGTTTCGGAGGCGTTCCACCGATACGGGCGCGGGCTTGGGATCTCGGTCGCGCCGATCTACGGCGGTCAGGACTTCCGTCGGCAGATCATCGCGCTGCGCCGCGGCGTGCATGTCGTGGTCGCCACACCCGGCCGCATCCTCGACCACATGCGCCGCGAGACGATTCATCTTGCGGGCGTGATGTCGGTTGTTCTCGACGAGGCCGACGAGATGCTCGACATGGGCTTCGCGGAGGATCTCGAACTGATCCTTGAGGCGCTGCCCGAAACGAGGCAGACCGCGCTCTTCTCGGCGACGCTGCCACCGCGCATCGCGGGGATCGCCGAGCGCCATCTGCGCGAACCGGAGCGCGTGCTCATTCCGCGCGATCCGGCGGCGTCGGGCACCGCGCCCAAGGTGCGGCAGGCCTGCTACATCGTGCCGCGCGCCCACAAGATTGCGGCGCTCGGGCGCGTCCTCGACATCGAGGCGCCGACCCTTGCGATCGTCTTCTGCCGCACACGGCTTGAAGTTGCGGAACTCGCCGAGCGTCTCGTCGGCCGCGGATACTCGGTCGAGGCGCTGCACGGCGGCATGACGCAGGCCGAGCGCGACCGGGTGATGAAGAAGGCGCGCGCCGCGTCGGTCGACCTCCTGGTCGCGACCGACGTCGCCGCGCGCGGCATCGACATCGAACACATCTCGCATGTGGTCAACTTCGATGTGCCCAGTTCGCCCGAGGCGTACACGCACCGGATCGGCCGTACAGGCCGCGCGGGCCGCGAAGGTGTTGCGATCACGCTCGCCGAGCCGCGCGAACATCGGCTTGTCCGCAACATCGAGTGGATCACGAAGTCGAAGATCGAGATCGCCGTGGTGCCGACGGCGCACGACATCAAGTCGCATCGGCTCGACCTCACGAAGGGCGCGCTGCGCGAGGTGCTCGCAGCGGCGGCCGCGGCGCGGCAAGCGGGAGAAGCGGGCGACCTCGACGGGTTCCGCACCGTGGTCGAGGCGCTCGCGGGCGAGTTCGATCCGATGGATGTCGCAGCGGCGGCGGTCAAGCTTGCGCACGAGGCGTCGGCGGGCGATGCGGCGGCCGAGGACGACCTGCACATCCCGTCGTACGAGAGTTTCGCACGGCCGAAGCATGGCGCGGCGGGCGGCGCTGCGGGCGGAGCGCGCTTCGACGATCGCGCGGCCCGAACAAAGGATCATGCGCCGCACCACGCGGCGGGCGCCGCGAGACGCGATACATCCCACGCGGTTCCGCTCGAGGAACGGCCTGTGTATCGGCGACCCGTCGAGGGTGGCGGGTACGAGAGCCGCGGGCATGAGAGTCGCGGGCATGAGGGTCGCTCGTCCGGCGGTTGGTCGAACGAAGGTCGCGGCGGTTGGCGCGACGAAGAGCGCGGTCCGCGGCATGGCGGGCGGCATGAAGCCGATCTCGTGCGTGTCTACATCGCGGCGGGTCGGCGCATGGGTATGCGGCCTGCGGATCTCGTGGGCGCAATCGCAAACGAGGCGCACGTGAACCCGCGCGGCATCGGTGCGATCGAAATCGCCGACGGCTTCTCGATCGTCGAACTCCCCGAGCGCGACGCCGAGCGCGTGATCGAGGCGCTGCGCGGGGCGACCTTGCGCGGACGACGCGTCACCGTGCGCCGCGACGACGGGCGGGCTCGGGCGCGCTGACTTCCCGCGCGCGCAGAACGCTGTGCCGCTCAGAACGCTTCTGCCGTCGAGCTTCTCGCTTACGCGCCGAGGTTGCGCCGCTTTTCGGCGACGAACTTCAGATGGTGGTCGACGTGGTTTGCGTAGATCTCCACGATTTGGAGGAGCGTGACCTTGCCACGCTGTGTGTGGATGCCGGTGCGCGCGAACGCTTCGACCGGAAGCGTGCGCAGCCATCGCGCGGTGAAGCGGCGGTTCGCATCGAAGGTGTCGAGCACCTCTGCGAGATTGGCCTGCGATGATGGGAGTTTGGCGATGAACGCGTTCTCGTCGTACGAGACGAGCAGCGGGTTCTCCTCGGCGACGATGCGCCGCATGCGGTGCGTCGACGCGAGGTCGCTGTCAAGGAGATGCACGGCGTTCTCCATCACGCTCCACTCGCCGGGGCCGATGCGGGTGTGGAGCTGTGCGTCGGTGAGGCCCGCGCAGCCCGCGCGGAGTTTCGTGGCTCCCGAGGCGTAGGAGTCGAGCGCGGCGGCGATGGCGGGGGTGGTGGAGGCGGAGGCGGAAGCGGTGGTCATGGTCGTCGTGCTCGGGGTCGTACTCGGGGTCGTACTCGCCGACGCGAGCCGTGGTGAGGTCCTGCGCATCGGCGCGGGCTCTGCGCACATCGGGCCGCGAGTGTAGACGAGTACATTGCCGTGATGGAGATCAAGTCATGAACTGCTGTCCCGTGCCTTCGGCATCCTCTCCGTCCGACGGGCATGTGCTGCGCCTCGTTCGCAGGGTCGGTGCGGCATCGGCGCCGTCCGGCGTCGCATGCCTCCTCTTGTTCGTCGGCGCTTGTGCGCCGATGGCGCGCCAGACGACGATCCGCGCCACTGTGCCCGCGGGGACGCCCGTGGTCTACGTCGCGGGCAGCGTGCCCGAACTCGGGTCGTGGGATCCCGGCAAGGTCGCGATGGATGGCGACGGTCGTGAGCGCGTGCTGCGCGTGGCGCCTTCGGGAGACGCGCGCGAGATCGAGTTCAAGTTCACGCTCGGCTCCTGGTCGCGCGAGGCGCTTGGCGCCGACGGCCGCATCATGCAGAACCAGCGCGTTGCGCGCGACGGAACGGCGCACGTCGCGATCGCGGGATTCCGCGAGGATCACGCGCAGGCCGCGCTCGACGATCCAGTCGCGGGCGGCGTCGTCGGGACGATCGTTCGCTGGGAGGACGTGGCCTCGCAGCACCTCCCGCGTTCACGTACGGTCGAGGTGTGGCTGCCGCCCGGCTACGACCCACGCGCCTCGGTGCGGCACCCCGTAATCTACGCGCACGACGGGCAGAACATGTTCGATCCGCGACTTGCTGCATTTGGCGTCGACTGGGGCCTCGACGAAGCGATCGTCGCGCGCGCTGGATCGTCCGGTGATCCTGCGCAGGCCCCACCGCCCATCGTCGTCGCCGTCTGGAACACCGCCGATCGTCGGCGCGAGTACAACCCGTGGGATCTTGGCGATCGCTACGCGCGCTTTCTCGTGGAAGAACTGAAGCCGCGCGTCGACGCCGAGTTTCGCACGCGTACCGACGCTGCGTCCACGATGACACTCGGTTCGTCGATGGGCGGGCTCATCTCATTCCATCTCTGTCGCACACGACCGGAGGCCTTCGGACTCGGCGCATGCATCTCGACGCATGTGCCGTTTCATGCGGGCAACCTCGCGCGTGCGCAGGGGCGGGAACAGGGAGCCGCTTCCGATGACGGGCAGGACGAGACACCGCTGCTTCTGCGCGACATCGCCGCCGGCATGACGTTTCCGAAGGGGCCGCGGCTCTGGTTCGACTACGGCACCGTCGGGCTCGATGCCGCGTACGAGCCGGTGCAGCGCGAGGTTGATGCATGGCTGGCGAGGCAGGGGCTCGTCGAGGGTGTCGACTTCGTCTCGCGTCGCTACGACGGCGCCGATCACAGCGAGCGCGCGTGGCGCGCGCGGGTCGGCGACGCGCTCGCGTTTCTCCTGCAATCACCCGGCGAGTCCTGACGCGCTTGCGCATTCCCTCCGCGACTTCGAGGCCCGGGAACATGCCGGAAGCCGGGCAGAACACGCCCCCGAACGCGGCGTTTCCGCCTGCGGCGCACCGCCGCGGTTTTCGTACACTCTGCGGTCCCGCTCCGGCGCGAAACGCACAGAAAGAGGTACGAAACGATGTCCGCCCACCCGACGATCATCTACACGCACACCGACGAGGCGCCGATGCTGGCGACCTACTCGTTCCTGCCCATGATCCGCATGTTTGCGAAGCCCGCGGGGATCGCGGTCGAAACGCGCGACATCTCGCTCTCGGGCCGCATCATCGCTGCATTCCCCGAGCGGCTGAAGCCCGAGCAGCGCATCGGCGACCACCTTGCCGAACTCGGCGCCCTTTGCCTCAAGCCAGAGGCGAACATCATCAAACTTCCGAACATCTCGGCTTCGGTGCCGCAGATGAAGGCCGCGATCAAGGAACTCCAGTCGAAGGGCTACGACCTGCCCGACTTCGTCGATGAGCCGAAAACCGACATCGAGAAGGATGCGCGCGCCCGCTACGCGAAGGTGATGGGAAGCGCCGTGAACCCCGTGATTCGCGAGGGCAACTCGGACCGACGTTCCACGAAGTCGGTGAAGGATTATGCGCGCGCGAACCCGCACAAGATGGGCGCATGGGCGTCCGATTCGAAGGCCTCCGTCGCGTCGATGACGGGTGGCGATTTCTTCGGCAACGAGCAGTCGGTCACGATTCCGGCGGCAACGACTGCGCGCATCGAGTTTGTCGGCGCCGACGGTGCGACGACTGTCCTCAAGGACAGCCTCAAGCTCTCCGCGGGCGAGATTCTCGACGCGACCTTTCTTTCGAAGAAGGCGCTCGTCGCGTTCCTCGAATCGACCGTCGCCGACGCGAAGGCGAAGGGCGTGCTCTGGTCGCTCCACCTGAAGGCCACGATGATGAAGGTCTCCGACCCGATCATCTTCGGCCACGCGGTGAAGGCGTTCTTCAAGCCGGTCTTCGAGAAGCACGGCGCCGCGCTTGCAAAGGTGGGCGTCGATGTGAACAACGGCTTCGGCGACCTCGTCGCGAAGATCGCGGCGCTCCCCGAGGGCGAGCGCAGCGCGATCGAGGCGGATATCAAGGCGGCGCTTGCGAACGGCCCCGCGATCGCGATGGTCGATTCCGACAAGGGAGTCACCAATCTCCACGTTCCGAGCGACGTC
>Ga0172372_10010094_pt1 | contig 12165 bp, 10 predicted proteins | sample LakKiv5m_2_FD_114544 | JGI IMG/M metagenome (GOLD analysis project Ga0172372, IMG submission 114544) | Freshwater microbial communities from Kabuno Bay, South-Kivu, Congo - kab_092012_9.5m | ecosystem: Environmental > Aquatic > Freshwater > Lake | place: Democratic Republic of the Congo...
GACCTCGTCGGCTACGATGGTAGCTGGAACCGCCTCGTGACCTCGTCGGCTACGATGGTAGCTGGAACCGCCTCGTGACCTCGTCGGCTACGATGGTAGCTTGGAATCGCCTCGTGACCTCGTCAGCTACGCCGCGCAGTCAGTACTGCAATGAGCGGAGGACTTCCGACAACCGCCGGAGGTGGGCGTCGAGGCCGAAGCGGGCGAGACCGAGGGTTCGGAAGCGGATGCCGTCCTCGGCGAGCGCGACCCGGCGGAGGGCCACGGCGGCGGCGGCGGGATCGCGTGGTTGCACGAGTCCGGGATAACCTTCGGGGAGCATCTCGGGGATGCCGCGCCAGTGGGTGGTGACCGGCACGAGCCCATGGGCCATGGCCTCGATCAGGTTCAATGGTTGTCCCTCGTTGGCGTAATAGCTGGGGAACAGGAAGACGTCGGCGGAACGCAGGCAGGCGGACTTCGTGTCGCCCTTCACGAAGCCCAGCGTGCGGACCCGCCCGCTGAGGTCGGGCTGGGCAATGCGTTCGTGGTACCGGGCTTCGTCTTCAGGCGTGACGAACGAGCCGGCGACATCCAGATGGAAGTCGAGTCGTTGCGCGGCGGGTTGACCCTGCTCGTTGGCGTTGGCGAGAGCCATGGCTTCGAGGGCGTCGAAGATGCCTTTGTCCGGGGTGCAGTGGGCGAGGAAGAGCACGCGCACGATGCCACCGGACTGGCGATCGCGGTGGCGTTGCCGACGGACGGCAGCCAGCGTGGTGTCGAAGTCGGGGCAGGGATCCGGAACACCGTTCGCGACCACCTCGGCGTGGTGCGGACGGAATCGAAGCGCATCCGGTGAATTGAAGGCCGAAAGCGTGATGGCGAGCGTAGGGTGCCCCAGCAACCGATGGCTGATCCAGCGTTCCCATGGGCGCGCCTGTTGCTCCAGCCACGCTCCAAGCCCGACCGCGTGCCAATGATGGATGCTGTGCCGGAAGAACGGCCGAACGAGCAGGAGGACGATCCAATCCCGGTACAGGCTGTTCCGCTTGGGTGGCGAGGGGACGTAATACCAGGTCGTGACGCCATGGGCGAAGCGGGCGCGGATCGCCTGCCAACAATACCCCAGGAGCCGCGAGAGCTTGCCGCCGCGCGCGCTGCCGACGTCGGCGAGGTCTTCGGAGAGACGGGCATCGACGTGGATGACCTCGATGCCCAGGGCGGGATTGTTGCGGAATCCGTCGACGAGGTATTGCACCATCTGGCTCTGGCCATGATGGGGCGGGGGAACGTGGGCGAAGACGAGGAGCTTCATCCCCGGTTCAGCGTCCACCCGCCTTGCGCATCACCTCGCCCAGCGTCACCTCGGCGCCGTTGCGGCGCTTGCTTTCGTCAGCCGCTTCCATGAAGGCGAGGATTTCGAGCGTCTCGCGGGGTTCGACCGGCGCCTTGCGCGTCTGCAGGAACTTCACGATCTCGGCTACCAGGGGAGCGTAGCCGTCATACGAGCCGACGGCACTCTGGCCGCGGGTGCCTTGGGCGGTGCCGGTGTAGCCCTTGCCTTCGGAGAACGTGCCCTTGCGGCCATCGGGCCAGGTGCCGATGACCATGATCCCACCGGTATCGTTGGTGCCGCGCTTCACGGAGATGCAGCCGGGGCCCATCACGGTGAACAGGGATTCAACGCCATGGATGCCGTACCAGAAGAGGTCGGGGTGATGCGGTTCCAGATGCGCCGGGCTGGAGGTGATGGCGTTGGTCACGATGCCGATCGCCCCGGCGCGGACAGCGAGGGTGTTGGAGGCGAAACGGAGGGAGGAAGCGGTGAAGACGGGGACGTTCGCTGCCTGCGCCAGGCGGAAGATCTCCATGCCGTCGCGCAGGGATCCGGCGAGCGGCTTGTCGATGTACAGGGGTTTGCCGGCGGCGATCACCGCGCGCGCCTGTTCCAGGTGCGGCCGGCCATCCACGGATTCCACGAGGACGGCGTCGACGTCCTTGCACAGTTCCGGGATCGAGTCGTAGATCCGGACACCGTGCTTGGTGGTGAGCGTCTTCGTGTATTCCTCGACCCGCGACCAGCTGGATTCGATGTCACGGCTTCCCCCCTTGAACGCGGCCACCACGCGGGCCCCCGGAACGTGTCCCTTGGTGGAGGGATTGTTGAGGATGTCCGTGAAGGCGGTGACGTGCGACGTGTCGAGTCCGATCAGGCCGAGGCGCAGGTCCGCGGCCAGGGCCTGGACGGCGCACGCGACCGCGAGGAGGAGGAGTCGATGCATGCCGCGATTTCCGGGAAGCGGGGCGCGAAGCGCAAGCAAAGTTCCGCACTTTTGCCCGGAACGACAGGATCAGGGCGCGAACAGCGATCGGGCCGAGGCGAGGTAAACAATGGCTCCGAGGGCTGCGAGGGTGGCGGGCAGGGGAATGGAACCGGGGCGCTTGCGGGTGAAGACTTCGTCGAGGGAACCGGTGGTGGGGATGCGGAACAGTTCGATGAGCATGTACGTGGCGATGGCGAAGTTGCCCCACAACAGCACGGCGATGACCCACAGCACGCGCGCGGCGGTGCGTTGTTCCTTCCAGGCGATCCACACGCAGGCGGTGAGGAAGGCGAAGTAGGCATCGAACAGGGTGACCTGGAACCAGGGGTTCGAGGTGACGGCGGACGGGATGTCGAACATTCCCTGGGCCATGGAGGCACGCAGGGTGCCCCACGTCATGACGCCAAGGACGGAGAGGAAGAGCAGTCGGAGGAAGACGATCATGGAGTGGGGGTGGCGGGGCGGCCCTTGCCCAGCAGCAGATCCCGCAGTTGCGGGCTGATGGGATCTTCGCCCAGCCAGATGCGGAAGTAGGCCGCGGCGAAGTCGGCCCCTTCGACGGTCACGAGGGGATTGCCGTTGAGGCGGAGGGTGGTTCCTTTGCCCGGCACATACGTCAGCGTGTAACGGTCGCCCGGTTTCACGTCCACGTAGGCGCGGTTGAGCTTGGCGAGGCGGTCCTGCAGGGAATTCCACGCTTCGGCGGAGACATTCCGTCGGAGCAGGGCGTCACCGCCCGAGACGATGTCGGCGGCGGAAAACTCCCGGCGGTAATGGATCTCGAGGCGGATCGGAGCTCCGGTGAGGAGGTTGGCCGGGGCGGAATCCTTCCCGGCGTGGAGCCAGGCGTCGTAGGCGTGGATGAGGCGTTTCCACCGGAAGGCACCCTGGCCCACGAGCTCGAAGCGGGTGTCATCCTCGTCGAGGGCCGCCGGGGCGTTGAGGGCGGCGAGGAGGGAAAGCTGAAGCCCGAGGAAAAGCGTCAGGCCCAGGGTGCCGACGCGGCGGACCCCTGTGGAACCCAGGCCGGCGACCGCGCCGCCGAAGAGGGCGTGTGGAGTGCTGGAAGGTTTCATGGCGACCGTTGGACGTGATTCCGTCGCGGACGTTCGATGCCGCGACGCGCATACAGGTGCGCGCGAATCAGGGGTTTCGCAATGGGGGAGAGAGTTTCAAGTGTGAAGATTCAAGTTTGAAGTCCCAGAGCCAGTTGCCAGATTTTGGAGCGGGTACGCCGGAGGCGTTGCAGCGAATAGCCCGGGGTGCGAAGCAACCCCGGGTCCTGGGTGCCTGAAGAGGCCCTACCCCGGCAGGGGTTGCAGCCTCCCGGGTCTTCGCACCCCTGCCGGGCTGCGGATTGCAAATGAACGCCTGCTCCCCGGGTGCGTGCTGCGCACGACCCGGGGCTATCCGCTTCAACGCCTCCGGCGTGGGGTCTGGTACTGGCATCTGGGATCTGGAATCCGGGAACTTCACTCGGGACGGATAGTCGGGGTGCAGGTAAACTCCCCGGGCATGGAGATACCGGGCGTATTGGTGGAGCGATTGAAGCGGGTGAAACTGTTCGTCTGCGATGTGGACGGCGTCCTCACGGAGGCACGGATCGAGATGGGCGGCGGGATTGGCGAGCGGAAGACCTTCCATATCCGCGACGGGCTGGGCTTGCGGTTGTTGCAGGCGGAAGGCCTGAAGGTGGCCTGGGTGAGCGCCCGGCCCTCGGAAGCCACGACGGAGCGGGCAAACGACCTGAAGGTGGACTACGTGCGGCAGTCACCCTCGCCGAAGGTCGGGGTGATCGAGGAGATCCAGCGGGAGTTGGGCATCGGATGGGAGGAGACGCTGTACATGGGCGACGACGTGGTGGACCTGGCGGCGTTGAAGCGCGCGGGGTTTGCAGCGGTGCCGGCGGACGGCATCCATGAGGCCCGGGCGCTGGGACACTACGTGTGCCGGTTGAACGGCGGCTGCGGAGCCGTGCGGGAGGTGGTCGATCTGGTGCTGAAGGCGCAGGGCCGATGGGCCGCCATGATCGAGAAATTCACTTCCTAAGGCCCGGGGGGGCTTCCATGCTCCCGTCACTTGCGCGTTCCGGGATCCAGAATCGGTGTGGGGTTGAGTGTCGCCGTCATTGCGGCGGGATGGGCGTTGGCCCAGACGCCCGCGGCCGCGCCGGTGACCTCGGCGGTCCGCAACTGGAACTTCACCCTGAAGAAGGACGGACGCACCCACGGCCTGTTCCATGGAGGGCGCGCGGTCCCCTCGACCGTCGCGGGCCTCATGGCCTTCGACGTGGAGGAATTCCACGTGGACACCTTCGGGGCGGACGGGCAGCCCCAAATGACGGCGGAATCGCCTGCGTGCCGTGTGGTGCTGTCGAATTCGAGCTTCGTGGTGACCTCCCCCGGCGCGTTGCGGGTGGTGCAGGCGGATGGGCGGCTCGAATTGACGGGTGAAGGATTTCACTGGGATCACGGGGCCCAGCGGTTGGTGGTGTCGAACCGGGTCCGGACGATCCTGGTGGTGCCGTTGCCAAAGGTTGGGCGGGAAAACTGAGGGTGGATGAAGGAAACGAAGCCGATGAAGATCTTGAATTGGGTCGCGGGCCTTGGACTGGCGTTCTCACCCTTGCTGGCGCAGGAAGCCCGGGCACCGATCGAGAGCGACTGGGCCGAGATGGACCTGAAGGCGGGTGTCTACCATTACTCCGGCAACGTCCGCGTGGACGTTCCCGGGTTGCTGAAGCTCACCTGCGGCGACCTTCTGGCGCAGCCGCAGAAGGAAACCAACCGGCTGGATTCCCTCATCGCCACGACCAACGTCGTCATCGAGATCCAACGGCAGGGGCGCAACCCCGGCGACGCACCCATCGTGATGCGCGCGTATGGCGATCGCGCGGTCTACACCGCCACCAACGAGGTCGTCACCCTGACCGGGACGGACACCCGGATCGTGGATCCCAGCGGCACCATCCGCGGGCACGAGATCGTATATGACGTCGTCAACAACCGGGTCCGTATCCCGCGGCACAAGGTCACCGAGTTGAGCGCCGAACTTTTCAAGAACAGCGGGCTGTTCCGTCGCCCCACCAATGCTCCGGCGGGTGGGTCGTCGAAGTAGTTCCTGGTCCACATCGGTTGCTCCTGAATCCGGATGAAGACCGAGACTGAACCGAGTTCGCCATCCCCCGGTGCCGCCGTCACCCGTCTGCTGACGGTCGACGGACTGGTGAAGGAGTATCGCGGTCGACGGGTCGTGAACGGCGTCTCGATCCATGTCGGCGCGGGCGAGATCGTTGGGTTGCTGGGCCCGAACGGAGCGGGGAAGACCACCTCCTTCAACATGGTCGTCGGGCTGATCCGGCCGGACGAGGGACGGGTGGAGTTCCTGGGCGAGGACGTGACGCGGTTGGCGATGCACACGCGCGCGCGGTTGGGTGTGGGATACCTGACACAGGAGCCGAGCGTCTTCCGGAAGCTGTCGGTGGAGGACAATCTGCGGGCGATCCTGGAGACGGTTGACTGTCCGCGGAGCGAACAGGCGGTCCGCTTGAAGCTCCTGCTGGACGAACTCGATCTGGCGCGTCTGGCGAAGAGCCAGGCGTACCAGTTGAGCGGTGGGGAGAAGCGCCGGCTCGAGATCACACGCGCGCTGGTCACCAGTCCCAAGCTGCTGCTGATGGACGAACCCTTCGCCGGCATTGACCCCATCGCGGTGTATGAGGTGCAGAAGATCGTACGTCGGTTGCGCGATCGCGGCCTCGGCATCCTGATCACCGACCACAATGTCCGCGAAACCCTCAAGCTCGTCGATCGCGCCTACCTGATCCATCAGGGGCGGGTGGTCTACGAAGGCCCGGCGGACCGGTTGGTGAACGATCCGAAGGCCCGCGAGATCTATCTTGGACCGGACTTCAACCTCTAGTCCGACAACCCCCGCCCGCATGAATGTTGCACCGGTCACCGTCCACAAGTTCTACACCGAGCAGATGTCCGGGCTCGGATTGCATCTGCTGGCGGGCGCCACCGGGCTCAAGCGGATCATTCGCGAACCCACGGTCAACCGACCCGGTCTGGCATTGGCGGGCTTCAAGAAATACTTCGCCCCGCGCCGCATGCAGGTCATCGGCAACGTCGAGACCGCCTACCTGCGCTCGCTGGAACCGGCGCTTCGGCGACAAAGGTACGCCGAGCTCTTCCGGTGGAAGGTGCCGTGTGTCGTGCTGTGCCGAGGCATCAAGCCGGACAAGGAACTGATCAAGGCCGCGGAGGCGGCGGACACGCCGGTGTTCCAGACCTCGTTGGTGACGATGAAGTTCATCAACCTCGCCACGATCGCGCTGGAAGCCCTGTTCGCGCCGCGCACCCAGGTCCACGGCAGCATGGTCGACATCCAGGGCGTTGGCGTGATCATCCAGGGCGAAAGCGGCATCGGGAAAAGCGAGGCCGTCCTCGGTCTGCTCGAACGCGGCCACAGCATGGTCACCGACGACATCACCCGGTTGACGCTCGTCGACGGACGCAAGCTCATCGGCACCGGGAAGGAGATCACCCGGAACCTGATGGAGGTTCGCGGCATCGGGATCATCGACGTGGCCGCCATGTTCGGCGTGGCCTCGATCCGCCCCGAGAAGCAGGTGGATCTGGTGGTTACCCTGAAGTCGTGGGAGCAGATGGAAGAGGTCGACCGTCTCGGCATGGAGGAACGCACGACCGAACTCCTCGGTGTCAAGATCCCCCACATGGAGATCCCCGTGCGTCCCGGTCGCGACCTCGCACGGTTGGTCGAGGTGGCGGCCTTCCAGACAAAGCTTCGCTTGAACGGCATCAATCCCGCCCGCGAGCTGAGCCAGCGCCTGACGCAGGCGATGCAGAAGCTGTAGTTCGGCGGAGCTGAAAGCTGCCCCGCACCGCCCTGAAGAACGGGGACGTGACGTCCTCATCGCCGTGGGAAGCGCTTTGGAGTGGGGCGACGTGGACCTCGCCGCCCCGCAGGGCTTCCCGCGATGAATCCGGAAGGGTAGTGTTCGCGTCGGTGAATCCCATGTCATGGAAGAGGCAGGCGGCCGTGTCGGCGGTCGCGTCGATGTTGGCGGCGACATTCTCACTGGGCGCGGCTGAGGAAGAGTTGGCGCTCGGTGTGCGCACGACCGAGCCGCGGACACCCGCGCAGCAGCAGGCGGCCTTCCGGTTGCCCCCCGGGTTCACGATCCAGTTGGTGGCGGAGGAACCCTCCATCCACAAGCCGATGAACATGGCGTTCGACGCCCTCGGCCGGCTGTGGGTGACGACGTCGATCGAATATCCCTTTGCGGCCCCGACCAATCGTCCGGCGCGCGATCGGGTGATGATCTTCGAGGATTTCGGCCCGGATGGCCGGGCGCGCAAGGCGACCGAGTTCGCGGACGGCTTGAACATCCCGATCGGGGTGCACCCCTTCCGAAGCCCGGGCAAGGATGGGCGGGAAACGTGGAAGGCCCTGGTGTGGTCGATCCCGAGCATCTGGTTGCTGGAGGATACGGACGGGGACGGGAAGGCGGATCGCCGGGAGGTTTACTACGGACCGTTTGATCACACCCGGGACACGCACGGCAATCAGGCGTCCTTCCGGCGTGGGTTCGATGGCTGGCTGTACGCGACGCACGGGTTCAACAACGACTCGCACGTCACCAGTCGGGACGGCAACCGGGTCGACATGAACTCGGGCAACACCTACCGGGTGCGCCTCGACGGTTCCCGTATCGAGCACCACACGTGGGGACAGGTGAATCCGTTCGGCCTCAGTTGGGATGCACGGGGGAACCTGTACTCGTCCGACTGCCACAGCGCGCCCCTCTACCAGCTTCTCGCGGGCGGGTATTACCCGAGCTTCGGAAAGCCCCACGATGGCCTCGGGTTCGCGCCCACGTTGATGGAACACGCCCATGGCAGCACCGCCATCGACGGCGCCTGCTACTACACCGACGACCTCTGGCCGGCGGAGTTCCAGGACAACCTGTTCATCGGGAACGTCATGACCAGCCGGCTCAACCGGGACCGCATCGAGTTCGCCGGATCGTCACCCCGCGCGATCGAGCTGAAGGACTTCCTGACCTGCGACGATCCGTGGTTCCGTCCGGTCGATGTCTGCCTCGCGCCCGATGGGGCGTTGTACATCGCCGACTTCTACAACCGCATCATCGGGCATTATGAGGTGCCCCTGCAGCACCCCGGACGCGACCGCGAACGGGGCCGGCTCTGGCGCGTGGTGTACACCGGCGAAGACGGGAAGGCGCGGTTGCGGGCCGGGGCGCTCGCGACCGGCGTCGATGGGTTGGTGGGTGAGTTGGCATCGCCGAGCCTGGCGCGGCGTTTGATGGCGATGGAGGAGTTGGAAGACCGGTTCGCCGCTGCGGCGGTTCCGGCGGTGTGGAAGGCGGTGCAATCGCCCGTGAACAGCCACCAACGGGTACATGCCCTGTGGATGCAGCAGAGGCTCGGGGTTCAGGACGCGGGAGCGCTTCGAACGGCGGCGGGCAGTCCTGATGCCTTGGTGCGGACGCACGTGCAGCGCATGGTCGCGGACCTGCATTACCGTGTGGGTCGCAAGGAAGCCATTCCGCCAGCGTTGGTGTCGGCGGCCCGCGAACTGGCGTTGCAGGGGTTGCAGGACGCGGATGCCCTCGTCCGTCGCTGCGCGGCGGAGGCGATCGGAATGGGCGCCGAACCAAGCGTTGAGCCCCTGCTCAAGGCGCTGGCTGCTGCCCAGCCGGCGGACACGCACCTCGTCTACGTGTTGCGCAAGGCGATCCGCGACCAGTTTCGCCGGAAGGCCGGCATGGATGCCGTGCTCGCCCGACGCGACTGGTCGGATGCCGACGTGCGCGCCCTCGCCAACGTGGCGATTGCAGTGACTTCGACGGAAGCCAGCGCCTTCCTGATGCGGGAACTTCCGCGCTTTTCCCAGTCCGGCGGGCCGTCGTCTGCCGATGTGTTGCGGCATGCGGCCCGGCACGCGCCGGAGGGTGAGCTGGCTGGTCTGGTTGCCTTGGCGCGGCAGCAGCACGAGGCCGATTCCGCCGTCCAGTTCGGGTTGTTCCAGTCCGTGGAGCAGGGGCTGCAACAGCGTGGCGTTGCCCTGCCACCGGTGGTGCGCGACTGGGGCGCGACGCTGGCTGCCGAATTGCTCGGGGCAGGCGATCCCACGGCCGGCTGGAGCAACCTGCCATTGGCGGGCGCACCCACGGCGAATCCATGGGACTTGCAGGAGCGGAGGTTCGCCGACGGCACCGCCGGAATGGTGTTGTCCAGTTTCCCCCGGGGCGAGCCGCTCACCGGGACGCTTCGTTCTGCGACCTTTCCGGCACCGGCACGCTTCAGCTTCTGGATGTGCGGCCATGACGGCTATCCAGACAAGCCGGTGCAGGGATTGAACGGCGCCCGACTCCGCGACGCCTCCACCGGCGCCGTACTGGCGTCGGCCCCCCCGCCACGCGATGACACCGCACGGCGGATCGAATGGGATCTGTCGGCGCACACGGGCAAGCCCGTGGTGTTCGAGGTCACGGATGGCGACACGGCCGGTGCGTACGCGTGGATTGCGGTGGCCCGTTTCGAGCCCGCGGTGGTGAAGCTCCCCACGGTGGGTCTGCGCGCTGCCACCGAGCGCCGGGCCGCCGCCGCGGATCTGGCGGCACGCCTGGGATTGAAGGAGCAGGAACCGCTGTTGCGCCGCGCAGCCTTGGATCGCGTCCAGGATCCGGACGTGCGTCTGGCATCGGCGCGGGCGTCGATGGCCCTTTCGGACGGAACCAGCGTGTTGTCGATCTTTGGTCGACTGGTCGATCCGCAGGAGCCCGCCGCCTTCGCAGAGAAGCTGGGCGACGTCCTCGCCGGACAGCGCAACGCTGCCGCACGCGACGCCGTGCTCCTCGCCATGAAATCGGTGCCGCAACGATTGCAGCAACGTTGGGCCGGGGTGCTGGTGTCGACCCCGGAAGGCGCGCAGGCACTGCTCGAGGCGGCGGAGTCCGGCCGTGCGCCCGCCCGCTTGTTGTTGGGTTCCGCGATCCGGACCCGACTCGTGGCCGCGCGGATTCCGGCCGTCGAGGACCGCATCCGCAAGGTCGTGGCCGATCTGCCGCCCGCCGATGAGGCGCGGGAGAAGCTGGTGCTGGCCCGGCGCCAGTTGTGGGACTCCAAGGGTTCCGGTGCGGTCGTTGCCGACGGCGAGCGCGTCTACCAGCAACAGTGCGCGGCCTGCCATCAGTTGAACGGCAAGGGGGGCCTCGTGGGACCGCAGTTGACCGGCATCGGCAATCGCGGCGCGGAGCGCCTGTGCGAGGATGTGCTGGATCCCAATCGCAACGTCGATCATGCCTTTCGTCAGACCCTCATCACCCTGAAGTCTGGGGACACCGTGTCCGGATTGTTCCGTCGCGATGACGGCGCACAGGTCATCCTGGCCAATGCCCTCGGCGCCGAAGTGCCGGTGGTCCGTGCGGAGATTGCCGAGCGTCGGGAGAGCGACCTGTCCCTGATGCCGGACAATTTCGGCGACGCCATTCCCGAGGCCGACTTCCTGAACCTCCTCGCCTACCTGCTCGCGCAACGGGGGCGGTAGCCGCCCATCCCCCCAAGGACCTATTCCATCGAACGTGGGCCTCGCCTCATCGTGCGCCCATGGCTGGAGCACAGGCAGAGGCACAACGGCGGCCGATCTCGGCGCGGGACACGCGCTGGGCGGCGGCGTGCGCACGGTGGTTGACGCGGTCCGGAGCGACGCCCAACGGGATCTCGGTGACGAGCGTTGGGTTCGGCGTGCTGGCGGGGGCGTCCTTCTGGGGCACTTCGCAGACCGAAGGGGTGATGCGGGCGCTGCTGTTCGTCGGCGCTGCCGCTGGTATCCAGGCGCGGCTGCTCTGCAATCTGTTCGATGGCATGGTGGCCGTGGTGGCGTTCGCGCTGTTCGCCGGGCGGGTGGGAACGGTGATCCTGTTCGGGTTGCTGTCGTTCCTCGCCCTGCGCGAGTTCGTGACCCTGACGCCGACGCGTCGGGGCGATCATCGGACGCTGTTCTGGGTGTTCTTCGTGATCACGCCGCTGCAGTACCTGATCGTCTGGAAGGAGTGGTACGGGATGTTCGTGCTGCTGATCCCGGTGTACGCGTTCCTCTTCGTGCCGCTGCGCAGTGCGGTGGCCGGTGATTGCATCGGCTTCCTCGAGCGCACCGCGAAGATCCAGTGGGCCCTGATGATCTGCGTGTACTGCGTGAGTCACGCGCCGATGCTCCTGACGCTGGAGTTGCCGGGGTACAAGGGCAGCCCGCTGGCCCTGCTGCTCTACATGATCCTCGTGGTGCAGTTGAGCGATGTCTTCCAGTACGTCTGGGGCAAGACGCTCGGGCGACATCCAATCGCGCCCACGGTCAGTCCGAACAAGACCTGGGAAGGATTCATCGGTGGCATCCTGACGGCGTCCGGTGTGGGTGCCGCGTTGTGGTGGGCCACGCCCTTCCTGTGGTGGCAGTCCGGGTTGGTCAGCCTCGGGATCTGCTTCATGGGATTCGCGGGGGGATTGGTGATGTCCGCCATCAAGCGCGACCGCGGCGTGAAGGATTACGGCGCATTGATCGAGGGCCACGGCGGCGTCATGGACCGCATCGATTCCATCTGCTTCGCCGCCCCGGTGTTCTTCCACATCGTGCGGTATTACTGGGGGGGGAGCTTGACGGATGAGGAGTTCCCAGTCCACAGATCCCAGCCTCGTGACCTCGTCTGCTACGCCAAACGGAGAACCTCCTTTGGTCCGAATCCTCTGAGACTGGCAGGGGGCATGCGGTGGCAATGGGCAGCACCGGGTGAGTGGCGGCGGTGCCTGCACCAACA
>Ga0172372_10010095_pt1 | contig 12165 bp, 11 predicted proteins | sample LakKiv5m_2_FD_114544 | JGI IMG/M metagenome (GOLD analysis project Ga0172372, IMG submission 114544) | Freshwater microbial communities from Kabuno Bay, South-Kivu, Congo - kab_092012_9.5m | ecosystem: Environmental > Aquatic > Freshwater > Lake | place: Democratic Republic of the Congo...
CCGTCGAGGTTCAGCGCGCGGTCGGCGCCGAGCTCGACGAACATCCGCGCGAGCTCGTAGAGCGTCATGCCGTGGCTGTGACCCTGACGACCATCGACCACGATGAGGATGACCTTCTTGCCATCCCGTGAGACGCCCACGGACGAGCGCGGATGGCGCAGATTCGCGTTGGAGAAGGCGTCGAGCGAGCCCTGATCGAGGCGCCCGCCGCGCACGAGCATCGGCTGCCCGCTCACGGCCTCGCTCACGCGGTCGGCGGTGACCTCGTCGTCGTCGACCTCGGGTGCGCTGATCCACGCCCGCCCGCCGCGCGTCACCGCGAAGAAGCCGATCTCGTTGTCGTCTTCGCCGTCCGGCCAGCGCGAACCACCCCCGGCCGTCACGCCCTCGGCGCGCTGCAACATCCCCCAGAAACCGCCGTTCGTGGCCGCCGCGAGCTGGTTGCGCGTCGCGTATTCGCTGACGGTGCTCCAGCGCTCGGCGTAGGGCGTGGCGCGGATGCGCACGCCCGGCTGCGAGAGGTCGACGACGAGCGCGTGGATGGTGCTCGGCAGCGTCGTCGTGCGAACGAGGTGACGAACGCCCGGATTCGGCTCGAGCCAGCGATCGGTGTGCGCGACCGGCGGCCGACGCACCTCCTGCGCGAGCGCACGCGCCCCCACCGACCCCACACACGCGAGCGCGAGCAGCGCACCGACGACGCGCCCCTTCGACCCTCGCAGGCATGGAAAGCGGAAGCCCTCGGCGATGGCTCGTCCCGGCGCGCGCGAATCGAACGACAGCATGCGGCGAGCGATTATTCGCAAATCCGGCCGTGTCCGCAAAGCATCCGCGGGACGCGTCAGTCTCTGGCCACGCAGCCCGGGCCGGTGTAGACGCGCACCAAGCGAGCAGAAGTCGTGCGCAGCCTCGAATCCCGCCCCCGCCACGCCCCGCGCCGCACGCTGTGCGCCGTGCTTGCGCTCGCGTTCGCAGCGAGCGGCTGCGGTCGCAGCGTCCTCGCCCCTCCTCGGGAGGAGACCGCCTCACGCACCGTCTCCCGCCCCGACCCGCGGCTCGCAGCGCCGAGCGTCACAGCGCCGACGACCTCCGACCCGGCCGCCGCCCCGGACGAAGACGCCGCAGCGCCGTCGGATCCACTACCGGTTGTGCACGACGATGCCGGACCGACCGCCGTCGATGCCGCACCCACGAGCGCGGCTGACGCCATCGACGGCGGCCTCGCAGAGAACGCAGCCGACGCGGGTCTCGGCGACCCGCCTCCCGAAGGTCTGCGCGGCGGCGGCTGGTACTTCGAGGTCCCCGACGGCGATCTGCGCGAGCGCCTCGCGACGCAGCCGATCCGCGAGGTGAAGCGGGGCTACGGCGGCCGCAGCGTCGCCTTCAAGATCACGCTCGAAGACGGCACGCAGGGCTACTACAAGCCCGAGCAGCGCTTCTCCGCAGCGCACTGGTGGGCGGAGGTCGCCGCCTACCACCTCGACCGCGCCCTCGGCCTCCATCGCACGCCACCGGTCGTCTCCCGCCGCCTCCCGTGGGCGACGCTCCGCGCCGCAGCCCCGGAAGATGCGCGCTTCTCGGAGGTCATCGTCGGCGAAGACCGCACCGTCCGCGGCTGCTTCTCCTTTTGGGTGCCCGATCGCCTCGTGAGCATGCGCGTCGGTCGCGGCTGGGAGCGCTGGGTGCGCGTGCAGACCTGGCCCGCAGGCGCCGTCTCCCCCTTCCAGCGGCCGCGGGTCTACATGGAGCAGCTCGCGGCGCGACGCGGCGGCGCAGACGCGGGCACGACGCCGGGCGCTGCAGCCCCTCGCCCCGGCACGTCCACAGACGAGTCGGGTCTCGCCTTCACGACCGACGCCGCAGCCAACGAGCGCAACGACGAAGGCACGGAGCTGCCGCTCGCGCCGGCGCGCCCCGACGACCCGGAGCGCGCCGCCGAGCTCTCCGACCTGCTGGTGTTCGACTACCTCACGCAGAACACCGATCGCTGGGGCGGCGGCAACGCCAACGTCCTCACGCGCGGACCCGGCGGGCGCATCGTCTTCCTCGACAACGCCGCCGGTTTCCCCGACACGCCCAACGACACGAACGGCCTGATGGAGGCGCGGCTGCGCGTGCTCCAGCGCTTCCGCGGCCGCACGATCGCGGCCCTGCGCGCGCTCGACATCGCGCAGCTCGCGCGGCGCATGGAGTCCGAGCCGCTCGCGCCCATCCTCAGCGCGCGTCAGCTCGCCCAGCTCGAGACGCGACGTCGCACCCTGCTCGAGCGCGTCGCCGCCATGGAAGCCCGCTTCGGCGACGCCGTGCGGCTCCCCTGACACGCCCCCCGACGTCGACGCCGCTCAGTGCGGCGCAGGCGCGGTGCTCGGCTGCGCGGGGCGGGGCTCGAGGTGCATGCCGCACACCGGACAGTCGGCCGGCCCGACGTGCGTGTAGGGCAGCGTCTCGCCCGGTTTCACGCACTGCATGGGGCACTCGTAGATGCGCGTATCGGCCTGCGCGGAGGGGCCCTCCGTCGTGCTCGCGCTCCCGCACGCAGCGCTGAAGGAGAGCGTGAACGCGAAAAAGATCATGGACATACGCGTCATCCGGCGGGCCTAGCACGGCTCACCGGTGGCGCGCGAACACGCCGGCGCCACTGGCTACGCGATCCGCCGGGGCGCCCCCGTGACTGGATGAGCAGCCCCACGACTCGACTCGAACGCCTGCCCTAAGGAGCCGGAAAATCAAATGGTTTCATGTTGTTGCGGCATGAATCACCGTTGTTTGGACGCGCCGGCACGGGCCTCGTGACCCGCGCGCAGACTCGGCACGCGTCGTGCTCTGGCATTGCGGCATGACCCACGACGACGTCTACGACGACGACACCGTGATCGCACTCGTCCGCAGCGACGACCCGCCCGCGCTACCCTTCGCGCTTCGACGCCGCGTGCGCGATGACGACGCCTGGCTCGCGACACTGCCACCCGAGTCGCGCGCGGTACTCGAGGCCGCGCGTCGCCGTGCGCCCGTGCACGCCACGTCGCTGCTGCCCGGCGCGGTCGTGCGGCCCGTCGCGCGCATCCCCTCGCTCCGCCCGCAGCGCTGAATCGCGCACACGGCGGCGATTCCGGCGGGACCGCCCGACTCAGCGCGACGGCGCCTGTCCCGACGCGACGCGCAGCGGGATCGCCACCGACATCGGATCGTCAGGCTCCGGCCTCGCCCCGCTCTGCCGCAGCACCCCGAGCCGCAGCCCGCGCTCGGCGATCAGAGCGCGCAATCCCGGCTCGAGCGCGTGCGCGCTTTGCACGAGATCGCCGCGCTGCAGCTGCGCCGGCGAGAGCAGCCCATCCATCAGCAGATCCACGCGCTGCGGCCGCCAGCCGACGCCGAGTCGCAGCACGAGGTCACTCGGACACTCCCCGCGCGCGACGAGCATGAGCTCGAGCAAGTCGCCGCGCAGCGTCGCCGACGTCACCGCGAGGCAATCACACAGCGCGACTCCCTGCGTGGGATCGGCGTGACCACGCAGCGCACGGCCCGCCGCACCGCCGCGCGGATCGGCGCCGCGCCGCAAGAGCAGCAGCGAGGGCGTCGCGTGCACGAGCCCGTACTTCGACTTCGCGAGCCAGTCGCGCACGAGCGGCTCCTCCTCCGTGCGAATGAGCGACTCCCGATGCAGGAAACGCGCGCGATGGCGCGCGTCGAGCACGACGTAAGCCGCAGCCCGATCCGGCGGCGGCCCGCGCAGCACGGTCTTGCGCTCCGCGAGGTGCGGGAGCAGCCCGTCGGGCGCCTGCACGCTGCTGTCTTCGGGGATGCGCGCGACGATGCTCGCCGCATCCCGTGAAAACGCGTCCGCGACGAAGGCCGACCACGGAAAATCGCGCGAGAGCGGCGTGCCGCCCGCGAGCAGATGTCCGACGAGCGCCGGTCCCGCGAGCAGAACAGGCACGATTCGCTGCGCGATCAGGCCAGCTGCACGCCCGCGCGCGCGCAGCCACGCCACGACGGGCGCCACGCCCTCGATGGCCGCCGCGAGTACGAAAGGCAGCGCGGGCGTGAGGTAGTGCGAGCCGAGATCGAGCGTCGTCGGGAAGTGCGAGACGAGGTTCACCGCGAGCGCGGGCAGCGCGGGCAGCAACCAGCGCGGACGAAGCAGAGGCAGCACGAGCCCGACGGGCGCGAGCACCGTCACGGCATAGAGCAGGCGCGGCGACGCGCCGAGGTGCGCGGCGAGCACATCGGGGTGCGTCGCGAGGTAGCGCGCCACCTCCGGGAAGCTGCTCCCCCAGCGCCCGAAATGCAGCTCGAGCGAGCCCACGGGCGGCGCGTACCGCGGATGCAAAATCAGCAAAAAACAAAGGAGATACGTGACACTCCCCACCGCGCCGGCGAGCGCGAGCCTCACGGCGCGGCGTCTCTCCGCTGCGGGCCGATCGCTCCGCGAGAGGACCCACGCCCCCACGGCACAGGCCACGGCCGTCATCGTCGCGAGGTCTTCGCGGCAAGCGAGCGTCGCGGCCACGCACGCGAGCGCCGTCCGCGGCGCACCGCGATCGATCGCGTCGACGAGCCACGCCAGCGGCAGCACCGCGAGCGTGCCCGGATGGAACTCGTACGGAACGACGTGGCCGAGGTTCGGCTGCACGAGCCACGCGATCCCCGCCGCGAGATAGCCGTACGGACCGAATCGCCGCCCCGCGAGCCGCGCGAGCGGGAACGCCGTCGCCACATAGGCACACGCCTGCGCCGCAAGCAGCACGGGCACCGTGCCGAGCCAGCGCCCCAGCAGCCCGAGCGGGATCAACACGAACGAGAGGTGGAGACCCGCGACGTGCGCACCGACGATCGGCTCGCGCGGATCGTGGCGCACGAGCCCCCAAGCGATGCGCGCGTAGAACGCGAGGTCGAAGGTGCGGTTGTGAAAGTGCGCGTAGCGCAGCCACGAGAGCGTGAAGAGCCCGATCCCCGCGGCCACGGCGAGCCCGAAGAGCACCGCGCGCGCGCGCCGTGCGAGCCGTTCGTCCGCGTCCATCGGGGCGCGAGCATAGCGGCCTCATGGGTCGCGTCACGCGCACTGCGACGTCTCCCGCATGACCCGCAAGCTCCGCCGCGATTGACGCGCCGCGCGCTCCGGCCCAAGCCAGCGCGCGATGGACTTCGCCTCTCGCCGCGGCCTCTACGTGCTCGTCGATCCGGCGCACACGCGTGGCCGCGATCCGGTTCACATCGCGCGCGCCGCGCTCGCGGGCGGCTGCGCTGTCCTGCAGCTGCGCGCCAAGCAGCTCCCCGACGCCGCGCGGCTCGCCCTCGCGCGCGAGCTGCGCGCCCTCGCACGCGCCGCCGGCGTGCCGTTCGTCGTCAACGATCGCATCGACCTCGCCCTCCTCGCTGAGGCCGACGGCGCCCACCTCGGTCAAGACGACCTCTCCCCCGCAGACGCACGCCGCCTCGCCCCGCACCTCGCGCTCGGCCTCTCGACGCACACCCTCGCGCAGGCCATCGCGGGCGCGCGCTCCGGCGCCGACGTGCTCGGCTTCGGCCCGGTGTTCGAGACGCGCTCGAAGGAGCGCCCCGACCCGGTCGTCGGCCTCGAGACCCTCGCCGCCGTCGTGCGCAGCGTGCGCCTCCCGGTCATCGCGATCGGCGGCATCGGCCCCAGCAACGCCGCCGCCGTCGCGGCGACGGGCGCACGTCTCGGCGCGGTCATCGGCGCCGTCGGCGAGGCCGACGATCCGGAGTCCGCCGCCCGCGCCCTCCACGCCGCCCTCGGCGGAGCGGCGCGTTGATCCTCGAGGCGCTCGCGCTCTCGGCCGGCCTGGGTGCCCTCGCGCTCGCCGTCCGCCAGGTCCGGCGTCGCGCCTCACGCGCGCGGAACATCGACGCCGATACGGACTCGATCGCGAACGGCCCCCGTGGCCTGCGTGTCGGCGATGTCCTCCTCCACGAAGACGCCGAGTACTGGCTCGCCGGCGCCCTGCATCTCGACGAAGACGGGCTCGTGCTGCGTGCCTTCCACTGCCCCGGCGCGCCCCTTTCCCGTTGGGTGCTGCAGCTCGACGCCCGCGCCGACGATCTCGCGTTGTGCACCGCGACCGACACCCTTCCCGAGGGTATCGTTCCTGACTCACTCAGCGTCGCGGGCCAGGCCTACACCCTGCGCCGCCGCGGACGCGCCCGCGTCACGAGTGAGGGCAGTGACATTCCACGCGGCTTGAATCACGCGCGATACAACATCCTGCGCGGCGCGGGCGGACGCGCCCTCGTCGTCATCGACCTCGAGGACGCGACGCGTCTCGCGCTCGTCGGCCCCGCCCTCGACCGCACGCGCATCGATCTGCTCCCCGGCGGCGACGCCGGGCCCGCCTGACGCACGGCCCAGAATCGCGTCCCGGACGCGCACGCGCGCTGTCGGCCGGCGCGCGTGAGCTCAGGCGCTCTTGCGCGCCGCGAGGCTCTCGAAGTGCCGCACCGAGCTCTCGACCGAGCCCACGAGCGCCTCGTGCACGAGCGTCGCGACGCCGTTCGGATTCGACTTGAGCGCTTCGTAGTAGCGCTGACGCTCCGTCGCGTGGATGACGGCAGGCGGATAGCCGGCGCGCAGCAACAACAGGTTCATGAAGAGGCGCGCGACCTTGCCGTTGTGCTTCGGGAAGGGAGAGATCGCGAGGAGCTTGTGGTGCGCCTTCGCGGCGAGCCGCACCGGATGCGTCTTCGCCTTCTTCTCTTCTTCGATCGACTTGAACAGGGCCACGACCGCGGGCGCGATCTTGTCCGGCGTCGCGATCTCGTGGAAGTACACGCGATGGACGGGCATGTCCTTGCGGTACACGACCTTGCCCTTGCTCTCTTCGACGTCGTCCGGCGCGAGCGCGCCGTAGATGTTGCGAAGCGCCTCGAGGTCGACGGCTGCGCGCTTCTTCTCGCCGAGCTCACGCACGAGGTCGATGGCCGCCTTGTGCTGGCGGATCTCGTCGTAGGCGGGGAGCAACGCGCCGCTCGAGGCGACCTTGCTGTCGAGCGCGGCCGTCAACTCCGGGAAGCTGTGGACCACGCCCTCGAGGGCGCTGTCGTGGTGGATCCACGACATGTCGAAGCGCTGCTGGAAGTCGTGCAGGTCGACCGCGTCGACCTCGGCGAGGAGCTCGTTCAACCGAGCGACCTTGTCTTCGATGCTACCCGTTCGTGGTGCCTGCACGTCCGCCCTCCACCCCGACGGCCGGTATCACAGGGAGCACCCCCGCGCGCCCGGCGGCCGGCCGACGAGGGCCGAAAGTGCGTCACGACCTTGGAAAAGTCAATGTCTCGGGCGATTTCCAGCGCCCTCGGCGAGCAGGGTCTCGAGGCGTCGCGTGAGCGCATCTTCGTCGGGGACGCCCGTCTCGACGCCGCGCACGACGCCCTCGCGATCGATCAGCACGAGCGTCGGCAGGACCTCGACGCGGTACGCGTCGCGCAGCGCGCCATCGCGGTCAGCCAGCGTGGGGAACCCGGCCCCGAGCCGACGATGCGCCACGCGCAGCGCCGCGACCGGGAGCGTCGTCTCCGCCACGTCGACGCCCACGAAGACCACCCCGCGCGCCCGCAGACGCGCCTCGATCCGCGAGAGAATCGGGATCGATACCCGACACGGGCCGCACCAGGTCGCCCAGAAATCGAGGACGACGACCTGCCCGCGCAGCCCGGCGAGATGCAGGAGATCGCCCGCCTCGGCGCCCTCCCCCGCGGCGATCGGCAGCGTGAAGTCCGGACCGCTGCGTCCTTCGAGCGGATGACGCCCACCACAGTCACCGACCCAGAGCCAGGCGACCGCGGCGCAGAGCAACATCACGAAGGCGAACCGTCGCCCGTCGAAGGGCTCTGCGGCGTGTGTCCCGCCGCGCTCCGGCGCACGCGGCGTCTCGGGCGTCGGGGCGTCACTCATCGCGGACTCCGGAGCGGCAGTCGGATCCGAAAGCGCGCGCCGCCGCCCGGCGCCTCGTCGCAGCGGATCTCCCCCTCGTGCTCGAGCACGATCTTCTTGACGATCGCGAGCCCGAGCCCGGTGCCCTCGGCGCGGGTCGTGAAGTAGGGGTCGAAGATCTGCGCGCGCGAGGCCTCGGGGATACCCGGCCCGTCGTCGCGCACCTCGAGCACGGCGTCCGTGCCTTCGCGAAAGGCTGCGATCTCCACGCTTCCGCCTCCCTCGGGCCGCGACTCGCGGAGGGCCTGCACGGCGTTGCGGACGAGGTTGTCGACGCAGCGCTTCAGCATCATCGCGTCGATGCGGACCGGCAGCGGCACACCACGCGTCTCGGTGCGGATCGCGACGCGGCCGCCCGGTGCCGCGCTCTGCGCCTCCTCCACGACGGCCGCGACGGACCGCCCCGCGTCCGCCGCGAAGTCTGCGAGATCGGCGGGCTCGAGCCGCGCCTCGGGCAGCTTCGCGAAGGCAGAGAACTCCGACACGAGCCGCCGCAGCGTCGCGACCTCCTCCTCGACGATGCTGCGCGCTTCGTCGAGCGTGCGGCGGTACTTCGCATCCTCGCCTTTGTATCGTTCGTGAGCCTCCTGGACGGCGAGCTGGATCGGCGTGAGCGGGTTCTTGATCTCGTGGGCGAGACGACGCGCGAAGTCCTGCCAGGCGCCGATGCGCTGCAGGTAGTCGATGCGATCCCGCGACGCTTTCATGTCGCGGACCATCTGGTTGAAGGCGAGCGTCAGCTCACCGACCTCGTCGCGCCCCTGCACCGGCACTTCGACGCCCAGATCACCCGCGCCCACCCGCTTCGTCGCGTCCGCGATGAGCCCGACGCGCCGCGTGACACGCCGCGCGAGCGTGCTCGCGACGACCAACGCCAGCAGCGTGAGCGTCACGACGAACGCCACGTAGACGAGCAGGTAGGTGCGCGAGACGTAGCCCTTGCTCGACTCGAGGCGCGCAAAGACCTCGGCCGTCTCTCCCGCTCGCTGGAAATCGTCGAACGCCTGCGCGGGCACGGCGACGCTCACGTCGATGGTCGTCCCTCGAAGCGGCGCATCGAGCGGGCGTGTCTCATCGACGATACGAACCCGTGAAGCATCCAGCCGTTCCGCACGCGAGGCCTCGGACAGCCGCCCGTCCGCCCGCCGCACGCGTACGCGACCGACGACCTCGTAGCGCTCCAGCATCGCCTCGAGTACGGGGCGCAGCGATGCCTCATCGCCAGCCATGAGCGCATCGCGCAGCGCCGCGCTGAAGGCGACGGCGTCCGCGGTCCGGGCGGCGTCGGCCCGCAACGCGATGAAGTGCGTGCGATAGAGCGCGAGCCCCTCCTCGAGCTGCGCGCCGACGCGGCGGTTCACGCCGACTTCGTAGGCCTCGCCGAGCGCGACGAGGCCGAACGCCACCGTCCCGATCAGCGGCAGCAACGCGACGAGCACGATCGACCCGAGGATGCGCTGCTCGAAGCGCGTGAAGCGGAAGGTGTGCCGCGAGGGACGCCACATCAGGGCACCCGCACGGGCTGCGACTGAAAGCTGATCGCGCGCTCGGCGGAGCCGATCCGTCGATTGACGAAGAGGCTCACGAACGAGCCGAAGAACGCATCGTTCTGCACGGGCCCGCCGCCGGAGTCGGCCAGCCAGCGCCGGATGCGCCGCACGGTGTCGGGCGAGAGCGGATTGAACTCGACGAGCACCGCGAAGTAGACGCGCGCGCCGCGCAGCGTCGCCCATGCGCGCTCGCCGCCGACGGGCAGGCCGCGCATCTCGAGGCAGCGCCGCAACACGCCGTCGAGCGTCGCGACAGCCTCGGTGCGCTCGCCCGCCGCCGACTGCACCTGCACGCGGTAGCGCTCCTCGAGGAAATCACGCGTGATACGGCACGAGACCGGTGCCACGGCGATCGGCGTCTGACTGTCTCCTTGTCGATACGCATACACGCGCAGCACGACATTCTGCGGAAGGCCGCTATCGAGCTTCCGGCGCAGCGCCGGCGTGACGAGATCGCGCGCGGAGAAGTGAAGCTGCGGGACTCCCGCGACCCAGCGCACGCCGAGCGTGCGACCCGCGACGTCCTGCGCACGCGCAGCGTGCGGAACGACCGCGCCGAGTGCGGCGGCCGAAACCACGATCACGAACGACGCGACGACCCGCAGCAGGGCGATGGAGAGCAGGCGACTCACGGCTGCACGAAACCGAGCACGTTGGAGAAGCCGAGTTGGAAGACGCCGACGTCCGTGTCGGCGCGGAGTCCGAGGTCGAACGTCGCGTCGATCGGGATGCGGGAGAGCCCGTCGAAGCCCGGGACGCCGACCTGCACATCGCGCTGCGAGAACAGCGTGTAGAGGCCCGCGGAGACATAGGCATCGAGGGCGTAGAGCCCGCTGCCGCCGCGATGGAGCGGCCACGCGTACTCGACGTCGAGACGCGCGGCGAGGTCTTCGGCGCGCATGAAGCGGATGGCGGTGCCGAAGAGGTCGGGCGGCGGGCGGCGGTCGAGGTTCAGCTCGAGCGCGCGCGACGGGATCAGGTCGGAGAGGTCGGAGACGTAGAACTTGTAGAAGAAGGGCGCGCGGCCGAACACCACGCCCGCAAACGCGCCGAAGCGCAGGACATGGCCCCACGGCAGCGGCACGTAGTGCAGCACCGACGCCTGCACGCGGAAAAAGTCGTAGTCGGAGCCGAGCAGCTGCGTGCCGAGATCTCCGCGGACCTGCACGATCACGCCGCGCGTCGGCAGCGCCGCGTCATCGCGGCGGTCGTAGACGAAGCCCAGTTGCAGCGCAGAGACCAGCGAGTGCCCGCGCTGGATCGAGAAGTCGATGGCGCGCGTGCTGCCGTTGCGGGACTCGGACGCGGCGGCGGGCACGCTGTACGCGTCGATCCACTCGCCCTGCCAGTCGAGCGTGTAGCGCGCGTACGCGCCGACGTCGTGGCCCGTGCCGATGCTGCCGCCGAGACGCCGATAGAGCACCACGGCGTTGCGCGCATCGAAGTCGTCGGGGCAGTCGGCCGGATCGGGCGTGCTGCAGCCCGCCCGCGCGATCGACACATTTTCGCTGCCGAAGAAGTCGCGCGCGTTGTTCGCGAGGCCGCTCGCCGCGAAGGTGAAGCCGCTGCCGAGGAAGTCCGGGTCCGCGAAGCGCAGCCGCACGGCCTGCTGCGGCGCGGAGAAGAGAAACGCGCCACCGAGCGTGATCCCCGTGCCGAGCAGGTTCGTCTCCGCGAGCTGCGCGCCCGCGTACCACACCGCGTCGGCGCTTGGATCACCGCTCCGGAGGATGCCCTCCGAGACACCGCCGTAGAGCTGCTGGATGACGAGCGTGTTGCGCTCTTCGAGCTCGACGACGAGGCGCACGCGACCGCGCCGCGAGCCGCGCTCGAGCGAGAGATGCACGTCGCGAAACCAGCCCGTGCCGAGGAGCCGCCAGCGGATCGCCTCGATGCGCGGGTCGTCGACGTCGAGCACCTCGCCCGGCTCGAGCGGTACGAAGCGGCGCACGAGCCCCGGACGCGTTCGCCCGTCGGAGCGCACGACGACACGCTCGAGCACGTAGCGGATACGCGCATCGGCGGCGCGCTCGGTGGTCGACTCGGCGCCCGCCGCGTCACTCGGCGGTGATTGCGTATCAGGCGCTCCGACCGGTGAGCGGTCGTCGTCCGCGGGAACCTCGTCGCCGAAAGCCACCGCCTGCGAATCCTGCGCACTCCCATCGCGGACCACAGCCGCATCCTGTGCATCCACGGCGCTTGCCCGCGTCGCACACGCGATCACGAACGCAGAAACGAGGAGAGCGCGGCGCGACACGGCAGCGATGGTAGCAGCCCACCCCGCGACGACGGTTCAGCGCGCGTGGAGGAGCAGTGCGGCAAACGCCGCGATCAGCATGATGCCGGCGATCAGCCCGCCCACCGAGAGCAGGCGCGAGTCGGGGGCCGCTTCCGGTGTTTGCGAGCGGCTCACCTCCAGGCGAGACGGCGCGGATGGCGCCTCGTGCTTGCGGGGCGGCGTCACGTCGAGCGGTGTCACATCGCCGCTGACGTACACGATGCGCACGGTGGTCTCGCGGGGCACCCGCGGAGGCGGCGGCAGCGAGGGCGGGCGCAACGAGGCCGCCGGCAACGGCGGGGACGACCGACTGGGCGCGCGCTGCTTCTCCGCCTGATCGACGATCGCGCCGAGCGTCGTCTCGACGACGCGCAAGAAGCGCTGGCCCG
>Ga0172372_10010097_pt1 | contig 12161 bp, 10 predicted proteins | sample LakKiv5m_2_FD_114544 | JGI IMG/M metagenome (GOLD analysis project Ga0172372, IMG submission 114544) | Freshwater microbial communities from Kabuno Bay, South-Kivu, Congo - kab_092012_9.5m | ecosystem: Environmental > Aquatic > Freshwater > Lake | place: Democratic Republic of the Congo...
GCGAAGTCGGCGCAGTCGTCGATAACTTTCGTAGCGCCGAGCATCGAGTCGCTGCTCCTCTGCCGCGAGCCGCACCGCACAACCGGGTTCGCGCAAGTGACGACAGTCGAGAAACTTGCAGCTCGTCGCGAGTTGATCCACTTCCGGGAAACCCAAGCTATGCGGCTCGAGGCTGTCGATTGCCGGGGCGTAGTCACGCACGCCCGGTGAATCGATGAGGGCGCCGCCCTCGGGCAAATCGAATAAACGGGAGGCGGTGGTGGTGTGTCGACCTTCCTCCGTCTTATCGAGCGCGCCGGTCGCGATCTCCATCTCCGGCGCGAGTGCCGCAATCAGTGAAGACTTGCCGACGCCCGATTGCCCGACGAACGCACTGGTGCGGTGAGTTAGTAGTGCACGCAGCGCATCGAGTGCTTGGCGAGATTGACTGCTCACGATGAGTGTCTCGTAGCCCGCAGCACGATAGGCAGCGAGCCACGTCTGCCATTCGGCAAATCCAGGGTCAGTGGCATCGATGAGGTCTGCCTTGTTGAGCACTACCAAAGCCGACATGCCGGCCGAACTCGCGGCGCAAAGGTAGCGGTCGATGATGAACGGGTCCGGTTTGGGCAAGGGCGCAAACACCGTCACGAGTAGATCTAGATTCGCCACGATCGCTTCGGCGGCACCGCGCAACGTGGCGCGGGCGAGCGTGCTGCGTCGCGGCAGGACGCTCTTCACGTGAATTTCGCCGTGATGGGTATCTCGCTCGCACAGGACTCTATCGCCACACACCGCTTGCACGCGGCGACCGAAAGGGCGTGCCTCGTGGCTGACGCCGTCCGCATCGCGTACGAGCAGATGCCGGCCGTAGGCGGCGATGACTTGTGCTTCGAATTCCAAACAGAGCGCTCTTCTGGCCGTCTCCGGCAAGGCCCGGAATGTAGCCTCTGCTAGACTGAACCACAATCAAAACAGCGCTCCGTGCTTCGAGGTCTCAATCATGCCCACTCGCGATGCTCTCATTTGGATCGATCTCGAGATGACCGGTTTGAAGCCCGAATCCGACTCGATCATCGAGATCGCCACGCTCGTCACCGATTCTTCCCTGCGACTCATCGCCGAGGGGCCGGTTTACGCCATTCATCAAGACGAGACGACCTTGGCGAAGATGGACGAGTGGAATCAGCGACAGCATGGCTCCTCTGGCTTGCTCGCGCGCGTTCGCGCAAGCCGTACGAGCACGGCTGAGGCAGAGCGTGGAACGCTCGAGTTTTTGGCCGAGCACGTCGAGGCCGGAGCATCGCCGATGTGCGGCAACAGCATCTGTCAGGATCGTCGTTTCATGGCGCGATTGATGCCGCAACTCGAAGCGTTCTTCCACTACCGCAATCTCGATGTCAGCACGATCAAAGAATTAGCCAAGCGTTGGGCTCCTGAGGTTGCTGCCCAGTTCAGTAAGGACGGGACACACCTCGCTCTCGATGACATTCGCGAGTCGGTGCGCGAGCTCGCCTATTATCGTGAGCACCTGTTCGTCCCGGGAATGAGAGGAGCTTGTTGATGTTGCCGGTATTTGCCGATGTGGTCGCCGCGGCAGGGCGCTTGGAAGGACGGGTGATCCATACCCCGGTGATGTCCTCCGAACGATTCGACGCGCGGGTCGGTCGCAAGGTGCTGCTCAAGTGCGAAAACTTGCAGCATATCGGTGCCTTCAAGTTTCGCGGTGCGCTCAACACGCTGCTACAGCTCGAAGCTGCTGCGGTAGCGGAGGCGACCCCTTCGCGTATCGTAGCAACGCATTCCTCGGGTAATCACGGCGCGGCGCTGGCGCGCGCGGCTCGTGAGCTTGGCTGGCGTTGCATGGTGGTCACGCCGAACGACGCATCGCCTGTGAAGCTCGCCAACATCACGGCTGAAGGGGCGACCTTGCGCCATTGCGAGCCAGGGTTAGCGCCGCGCGAGGCGGCGCTCGCTGAGATCGTGGCGCAAACCGGTGCCGCTGTAGTACATCCTTTCGACGATGCGCGAGTGATTGCCGGTCAGGGAACTGCTGCACTCGAACTATTGAGCACGCATCCCTCGATCGATGTCATTTCGACGCCAGTCGGTGGTGGTGGTTTGTTATCGGGGACCGCGTTGGCTGCGCGTGGTTTGGCGCCAAGCTGTCGCGTGATTGGAGTGGAGCCCAAAGAGGCGGACGATGCAGCGCGATCTTTTCACACGGGCATCCGTGTGGGTATGAGCGGATCGCCACCGACGATGGCCGATGGTTTACGAGGCTCGCTTGGCCTACTGCCTTTCGAGATCTTCAAGCGGCATATCGATGACGTGCTGACCGTCGAGGAGGCAGCGATCGTGCAGGCCATGCGCGTTGCACTGGAGGACTTCCGTCTGTTGATCGAGCCGTCCTCGGCCGTGGTGCTCGCTGCTATTCTCGATGGGCGCTTGGGTAAACCGGGCGAGACGATCGGCGTGATTGTCTCTGGCGGTAATGTCGACCTGTCGGTGTGTCCGTTCCTCTCGGGCGAGCGCTCAGCTAGCGCGAGCTGAGTCCTGCGCGAGCATCAACCAAGTCTCGACCACGGTATCCGGGTTTAGCGAGATGCTCTCGATCCCCTGAGCGACGAGCCAGCGGGCGAGATCCGGATGATCAGACGGTCCCTGTCCGCAGATACCGACGTATTTGTGGGCTTTGCGGCAAGCGGATATCGCCATCGACAACATGGCTTTCACGGCCTCATCGCGCTCGTCGAAGTGATTGGCGACGATGCCGGAGTCGCGATCGACACCGAGCGTCAACTGCGTCATGTCGTTCGATCCGATCGACATGCCGTCAAAGTATTCGAGGAAGCGCTCGGCGAGCACGGCGTTGGAGGGTAGCTCGCACATCATGATGACCTTGAGACCGTTCTCGCCACGCTTGAGGCCATTGGCTGCAAGCAGTTCCGTGACTTTCGCTGCTTCAGCGACCGTGCGGACGAAGGGCACCATGATCCAGACGTTAGTGAGCCCCATCTCGTCGCGAACGCGACGCAAGGCGCGGCACTCCAGCTCGAAGCAGGGCCGGAACGATTCATCGACGTAGCGTGCCGCACCGCGGAAGCCGATCATCGGGTTTTCTTCGTGCGGCTCGTAGAGACGGCCGCCGATAAGATTGGCGTATTCGTTCGATTTGAAGTCCGACAAACGCACGATGACAGGCTCAGGAGAGAAGGCTGCCGCGATTTGCGAGATGCCTTCGGAGAGTTTGTCGACGTAGAAACCGACAGGATCCGTGTAGCCGGCCATCTGTGCCTCGATCTCACTGTTCAAGGCAGCGTCGAGACGATCAAACTCCAGCAGTGCACGCGGGTGCACGCCGATCATGCGGTTGATGATGAACTCAAGGCGTGCCAGACCCACGCCACGGTTCGGAATGCTCGCAAAGTCGAAGGCGCGATCGGGATTGCCGACGTTCATCATGATCTTCACGGGCGAGGGCGGCAGTCCGTCGAGCTCGATTTGCTTACGTTCGAAATCGAGAGCGCCTTCATAAACGAACCCCGTATCGCCCTCGGCGCAGGAGACCGTCACGGCTGTGCCTTCGCGTATGGCAGTCGTCGCGTCACCGCAACCGACGACAGCGGGGATACCGAGTTCGCGGGCGATGATCGCTGCGTGGCAGGTGCGCCCTCCGCGGTTGGTGACGATCGCAGAAGCGCGCTTCATCACCGGTTCCCAGTCGGGATCGGTCATATCGGCAATCAGCACATCGCCCGGCTGCACGCGCGCCATCTGCGAGACATCGCTAATCACCCGCGCAGGTCCTGCGCCAATGCGCTGACCGATACTGCGACCTTCGGCGAGGATCTTTGAGCGTTTGCTCAGCGTATAGCGCTGGATCGTGCGACCCGTGCGGCTCTGCACGGTTTCCGGGCGCGCTTGCAGGATGAAGATTTCACCCGTGCTGCCATCTTTGCCCCACTCGATGTCCATCGGCCTGCCGTAGTGCTCTTCAATAATGAGCGCCTGCTTGGAGAGGGTGACCAGATCTTGCTCATCCAAGCAAAAGCGCTGTCGATCCGCCATCGGCACATCGACGGTACGTACACGCTCTTTGGATCCCGGTTCGCCGTAGACCATCTTGATCGCTTTGGCACCGAGGTTACGACGCAGCACCGAGCGTCGTCCGGCGCGCAGTGCCGGTTTATAGAGATAGAACTCGTCGGGATTCACCGCGCCCTGGACGACCGTTTCGCCTAGACCGTAGGAAGCGGTGACGAACACGACATCGCGAAAGCCCGAGTCGGTATCGAGTGTGAATATGACGCCACTCGCACCGAGGTCCGAGCGCACCATTTGCTGGATGCCGGCCGACAGCGCCACTTGCGAGTGGTCGAAGCCTTGGTGAACGCGATAAGCGATGGCGCGATCATTGAAGAGCGACGCGAAGACATGGCGCATCGCTTCGAGGACCGCTTCTTCGCCTTGCACGTTGAGGAAGGTCTCTTGCTGTCCGGCGAAGGAGGCTTCTGGGAGATCTTCGGCCGTCGCCGAGGATCGCACCGCCACGGCGACGTTGGCGCCAAAAGCGCGATATCCCTCGCGCACTGCTTGCTCGAGCGCGGGCGGCAGCGGTGCCGCAAGAATCCAGTTACGAATTTGCGCGCCGACTTCGGCGAGTTTCACAACATCGTCAACGTCGAGGTCGGCGAGAACCTTGCGGATGCGCTCATCGAGCCCCTCATGGGCAAGCGTCGCGCGGTAGGCTGCGGCGGTAGTCGCAAATCCGCCGGGCACTTTTACGCCGAGGCGCGAGAGCGCGGCGATCATTTCGCCGATCGAGGCATTCTTGCCGCCGACGATCTCCACGTCATGCATGCCGAGACGTTCGAAAGGGATAACGACTTCAGTCATGGAAATTCACCTTGTCGGCTGCCGGCGTCGATGAAACACTCGCAACGGGGGCAGTCGGAATTGGGGAGAGAATCAGGTGGCGGGCAGGATCGTCTTCTTCGTTTCGGATCAAACGGGTGTCACCGCTGAGACCATGGGTCACAGTTTGTTGACGCAGTTCGATGGCCTGGAAATTCGCGGCGTGACTTTGCCATTTGTGTCGACCCTTGACAAGGCAGAGGAGGCGGTGCGGCGGATCGATGCGGCGGGCGTCGAGAGTGGCCAAAGACCTATTGTTTTCAGCACCTTGGTGCAGGATGACCTGCGCGAAGTGCTGCGTCGTAGCAATGCGTTGTTCCTTGATTTTTTCGAAGCCTTCGTGGGGCCGATGGAGCAGGAGCTCGGCACGCGTTCGACGCACCGCTCTGGGCGCGCGCATGGCATCGCCGATGCCGTGCACTACGCGGCGCGTATCGATGCGACGAACTACGCGCTTGCCAACGACGACGGCTCGCAGCGGGATTATTCACGGGCCGACGTCATCCTGGTTGGCGTGTCGCGCTCGGGCAAGACGCCAACCTGTCTGTATCTGGCGATGCAGTACGGCATCTTCGCAGCGAACTACCCGCTGACCGACGATGATCTCGAGTCGAATCGTCTACCACCGGGTTTGCAGGCCCACCGCAGCAAGCTGTTCGGTTTGCGTATCGCGCCTTCGCGATTGCAGCAAATTCGACAGGAGCGTCGACCCAACAGTCGTTACTCCTCGCCCCAGCAAGTGCAGTTCGAGACGCGAGCAGCCGACGGCATTTTTCAGCGCCACGGAATTCCGTTCATCGACACCACCGAGTGCTCGATCGAAGAAATCTCGGCTCGTATCCTCGATGCTACCGGCATCGAGCGTCGTACGCGTGCCTAGTTACCTGCCGTGAGTTAAGCGTTATAGTTTTACGGTGAGTACGCGACCGCATTCCTTGCGAATCATCGATTCGATCGTCTTATCGGGCGAGAGCGGGCTGCCGGTCAGTTGGCGCGGGCGGCCGCGCAGTTTTGTGGCGTTGATGTCGTTGTACGAGAGTAATTATCTGCGGCTCACCGAGTTAGCGGGTCCGCTGCGAAATTTGCGCGGCGAGTGTATCTCGGCAATCGAGTCCGATTGCGATCTGCGTCTGCGGGTGGGCGAAGTGTCGCCTTATACGACGCTGCTTGAGCTGACGTATCTTTTCGGTTCTGACGGTGACGAGACCGCCTGCACTTCGCCTGACATGCAGCTACGCATCTATCACGATGCGTGTCTCGTCGAGGCACACTCCTGGGCCGCGACCCATCACCACCCGTTGCTACGCGATTGGCGCCAACTGGCCGGTCAGGATCTCGATCAGCGCTGGGCGCGCAACGTGATGCTGAACAAGTGGTTGGAGTACTGCCTCGACCGCGGTCACTGCCTGCGCGTAGCGAGTGTCGAGCCGAATTGCACCATGTCGCCGGCGACCTGAACGGCCTGATCCAGAATCACATCCGGTAATTCGGCGCTGTCGAGTTCACTGATCGCTTTGAGCGCCGGCTCTTGGCGAGCCGCGCGACGCTCGTTCTCGCGCGCCAAGCGTGCCTCCTCGAGAGCGGCTCTTTCGGCCTTGCGAGTCTCGATGTTCAACGACAGGCTCTTTTGGCTGCGTAACTTCTCGACGGCCGCAATGTCGGCCAGCCACCAGCGATAGTCTGGATCACGTCGTTGTCGCGCATTCTCCTCGGTGACGAGCTTGGCGATCGAGGGCGTGAGTTGTCCCGGTTGACCGAAGCCGGCCGCCTGAATCCGATCCCAGGGTAGGGCATCATCGAGTGAGCTCTCGCCGATATCGTCAAGGCTGATGGGCGAAGCGAGCGTCACATCGGGCTCCACGCCGCGGTGCTGCGTGCTCTCACCGGTCACGCGATAGAACTTGCCGATGGTCACGGTCAGCTGACCGTTGACGGGCCGAGCGCTCCAGCGAGACAGCGGGACGAGATTTTGTACCGTGCCCTTGCCAAAACTGCGTTGACCCACCACGACACCACGGCCGTAGTCCTGAATGGCACCAGCAAAGATTTCGGAGGCAGAGGCGCTGAAGCGATCGATTAGCACCACGAGTGGGCCTTCATAGGCAACCCCCGCTTGGTCGTCGTCCAGAACCTCTTTATCTCCGCCAGAGAACTGCACCTGTACCACCGGGCCGCGATCGATGAATAGGCCTGTTAGAGACTGCGCCTCGGGTAGGAAGCCGCCGCCGTTGCCGCGCAGATCCATCACGATGCTGTCGACACCTTCCTTTTTGAGCTCGTCGATGAGCTTGCGAACATCGCGCGTGGTGCTGCGATAGTCCTTGTCGCCGGCGCGCTGTGCATCGTAATCGGAGTAGAAACCGGGCACGTTGATCACGCCGACCTTGTAGTCGCGCTCACCACGTCGAAAGGTCTTCAGTTCCTTTTTGGCGGCTTGCGCCTCCAGGGTCACCTTGCCGCGAATGAACTCGATGGTTTTTTCGGGTGAGCCGGGTGCGGCGCCGGCGGGCAGGATCTGCAATCGCACCGGCGTGCCGCCCTTGCCGCGAATCAATTGGACGACATCGTCGATACGCCAGCCGACGACATCGGTCATCGGCGTGTCGCGACCTTGGCCCACTGCGGTGATGCGATCGTTGATCTTGAGCGTACCTGCTGCCGCTGCCGGCCCGCCTTCGATCAGATTCATGATCGTGACGTACTCGTCGATCAACTGCAGCGAGGCGCCGATGCCCTCGTAATTGAGGCTCATCTGGATCTTGTATTCCTCGGAATTGCGCGGCGAGAAGTAACTTGAGTGCGGATCGAAGGTGCGCGCGTAGGCGTTGAGGAAAAGTTCGAACACTTCCTCGGGCTTGACCTGATCGGCACGCTTCAAGACACGCTCATATCGAGTGCGCAGCAGATCGCGGGCTTCGGCCCAGGTCTTATTGGTGAGCAGCAGCGAGATCGCATCGTTCTTCACTCGCCTGCGCCACAGTTCGTTGAGCTCACTTGAATCTTTCGCCCACGGCGCCGATTCGCGATCGAACTCGAAGCTCTCGTTTAACGAGAAATCGGGCTCGGTTTCCAGAAGCGCTAGCGCATGTTGAACACGCTCGCGATTGCGCTGTTGATAGCGAGCGAAAATCAGATACGCAGGCTCGATATCGCCGGTGCGGATCATGTCGTCGAAGCGCAAGCGGTGTGTCTCGAACTCCGCGATATCGCTCGCCAGGAAATAGCTACGTTGGCCGTCGAGCCCGTCGATGAATCGATCCATCACGCGCGAGGAGAGATTGTCGTCAATCTTCAGCTTGCTGTAGTGCGCCTCCTCAAGCAGCGAGCCCACTTGGCGCGCGATCATCCGCTCGCGGGCGGTTGGGGCCAGCGCGCCCGGTGGCAGCAGCGAGGTGTTTGCCGTCAGACGCGAGGAGCTGCCCACCGCGAGTAATGCAGTGAGCACCACCGTGAAAGCAAGCAGGGCGGTCGGGCGGCGACTGGAGGGGGTCATGTACGGCCTTGGCATCAGTTAGACTCGCTTTGCAGACTAGAGTGCCTGCGCCGCACCTTCAAGTGCACAGACCCCGTCAAGGAAGAAAATCGATGCAACCGCTCGCCATGCTGCTCGGAATCGTCCTCGGATCGGCCGTTTCGATCACGGTTGCGCTCATTTTGACGCTGATCGTGTTTCTGTTCCTGCCAGAGTTCGCCGAGCGGATCGGGGAGGAGTTTCCACCCTTGATTCAGACCTTGGTGGTCACCGCGATTTTGGCGGTGGTCTCGGCAGCCGCCTTCGTGGGTGAGTTGCAAGCGCGTCGTTGGCGGCGCCTCGCGCAGGCTGTTCTCGCCTTGCTGCTGTTGCTGATCGGCTGGTGGGTTTGGCCCGAACCCCAAGCCTAAAACGGATGGAGTGAAGACTATGCCCTCGATCAAATCGTTCGCATACCCGCTTGCTGTGTCGCTAGTCGTGCTGCTCGCAGGCTGTGCCACGCCTGTGCAGGCACCGACCGCAACGGTCGCGCCGATCTCGGCTGCCGAGTACGAGCGGCACATCGCGAGGCTCGCGAGCGACGAGTTCGAAGGTCGCAAACCGGGCACGGCGGGCGAACGCAAGACCGTCGATTATCTGATCGAGGAGTTCAAGCAGCTTGGGCTGAAACCCGGTAACGGTAATTCCTGGGTTCAAGAGGTTCCCATCGTCGAGATCACGGCGGGGTCCGATGCCAGCTTTCGACTGGGCTCGCGCGAACTCACCTATTCGCGCGACATGGTGATCTGGACCAAGCGTCTCGTACCCGAAGTCAGCCTCGCCGATAGCCCGCTCGTGTTCGTCGGACATGGCGTCGTTGCTCCGGAGTTCGGATGGAACGATTACGCCGGTGTCGACATGAAGGGCAAGACCGCCGTGATCCTGATCAATGATCCCGGTTTCGCGACCGACGATGCGAGCTTGTTCCGCGGTCGTGCGATGACCTACTACGGGCGCTGGACCTACAAGTTCGAGGAAGCAGCGCGTCAAGGCGCAGCGGCGGCGATCATCATTCACGACGACAAACCGGCTGCCTATCCGTGGGACACGGTGCAAAACAGTTGGACCGGTCCGCAGCTCGACATGGTCGCTAAAGATGGCAACGCCGGTCGGCCGGCTATCGAGGGTTGGGTTACCAAGGCGGAGGGCGATGCGTTGTTGCGGGCGAGTGGTCACAGCTACGACTCGTTGCTGCTCGCGGCGAGCCAGCGCGGCTTCAAGCCGATCGAGCTGGCTCAGACGGCCAGTGGCTCGGTGCGCAATCTCATCCGTCGCGCATCATCATCGAACGTCGTGGCGATGTTGCCCGGTCGAAAACATGCGGACGAAGTCATCGTCTATATGGCGCATTGGGATCATCTCGGTAAGACGCTCGCGCGAACGGGCGACAACATTTTCAATGGTGCGCTCGATAATGCGACCGGCACGGCGGGTTTGTTGACCATCGCCAAGGCTTACGCCGAGTCCTCGCCGCGTCCGGAGCGCTCGGTGGTCTTCCTCGCCGTCACTCTGGAAGAGAGTGGTCTGTTGGGTTCGGCGTACTACGTCGCCAATCCGATCTTTCCGTTGGCCAAGACCGTCGCGGCGCTCAACATGGACGCCATTAGTTGGGGTGGTCCGACCAAAGATGTGACCGTGGTCGGTTATGGTGCCTCGGAGCTCGAGGAATATCTGACAACCGAAGCGCAACGCCAGAATCGCATCGTCAAGCCAGAGCCTACGCCCGAGAACGGATTTTTCTTCCGCTCGGATCATTTCAACTTTGCCAAGGGCGGCGTCCCCGCGCTGTACATCAAGCTTGGGGTCGACGATCGCGAAAAGGGTGAAGACTGGGGACGTGCGCAGCTCGCCGAGTTCACCAAGAACGACTACCACAAGCCCTCGGACGAGTTCCGTCCCGGTATGGACTTGCGGGGTGGACTCGAGGATATCGAGTTGCTGCAGCGAATCGGCTGGCGTCTAGCCAACGAGCGGCGTTTCCCCAACTGGCATCCGGATAGCGAGTTTCGCGCGGCGCGGGATCGCAGTTTGGCGAACTAATCTCGATCAGCGAATTAGGTGTCGGCGCATTGGGTGTCAGCGTGGTCGTTGGTGCAGAGACCAGACGAGGCGTCCCATTAGCAGGAATGCGTAGGGCGCAACGAGCAGTATCCAAGCGGCTGTGCCGCCTTGGCCAAGTTCGCGCATGACATCGAGCCACAAGTCGATGAGTCCGCCGTTCTCGTATCGACCGAGCAGGATGCGTCCGCTGATCCAAAGCAGGATCGGCAGCAGGATTGCGCCAAAAGCGGCCGCCAACACGAGCCAGCGCAGCTCACGCAGAGCGATCGTCGCGGCTTGGGGCTTTTTTCGTTTCGCCATGGGCACATAATAAGCGATGCAGAACATACGAGCAGCGGTGATCGGTACGGGCTATCTCGGCCGGTTTCACGCGCAGAAGTACGCGGCAGCCCCCGGCTGCAGCTTGGTGGGCGTGGTCGACCCGCGGGACGAGGTGCGCTCGGCGGTCGCCAGCGAGATGGGTACGCGGGGTTTCGCCGATCATCGCGACTTGCTCGGTCAAGTTGATGCCGTAAGTGTCGTCACGACAACGCCTGCACACTACGCGATCGCACGCGATTTTCTCGACGCAGGCGCCCACGTGCTCGTCGAGAAGCCGATCACTGAAACTGTGGAGCAGGCGCAGTCGCTGATCGATATCGCCGCCGCTGCGGGTCGCATTCTGCAGGTGGGGCATCTCGAGCGTTTCAACCCGGCGATCGTTGCGGCCGAGTCGCGCTTGCGTGGTGCGCGCTTCATCGAGTGTCAGCGACTCGCTCCATTCAAAGAGCGCGGCACTGACGTGAATGTGGTGCTCGATCTGATGATCCACGACATCGATATCGTGCAGAGCATCGTCGGTCGACCGGTCGAGTCGATCGAGGCTGTTGGCACGCCCGTGTTCTCAGGCGCAGTCGATATCGCCAACGCGCGGCTGCGCTTCGAGGGTGGTTGTGTCGCCAATGTCACGGCGAGTCGGGTGAGTCTCAAGACCGAGCGCAAGATGCGCGTATTTCGCGACGATGCCTATCTCTCCATCGATTTGCAGCAACGTATCTTGACGGTCATCGGCAAGCGAGCGGCTGCTCCTGCGCCTGGTGAGTTGCCGGTCACGATCGAGGAGAGCAGTTACGATCAAGGCGATGCGCTGCGCGCCGAGATCCACTCGTTCCTCGACTGTATTCGCGAGGGCAAGACACCTTTGGTTTCCGGTGAAGATGGGCTGCGGGCTCTCGATATCGCCATCCGCATCACGGGTATGCTGATCAAGGAGCAGGGTAGATGAGCGAGTCGCGTCGAGTGACTGTGGCGACCACGCAGTTTGCGTGTTCGACCGACAGAGCGACCAACATCCAACGCGCCGAAGGCATGGTGCGTCGTGCTGCGGCGGCAGGTGCCAACATCATTCTGCTGCAGGAATTGTTCGAGACGCCGTATTTTTGCATCGATCAGGATGCACGACACTTCGCGCTCGCGACTACGGTCGATGAGAATCCGGCGCTGCGGCACTTTGCCCCCATTGCTCGCGAGCTTGGGGTCGTGTTGCCGATCAGTTTCTTTGAGCGCGCAGGTCAAGCCTTTTTCAACACCGTCGCTATGCTCGATGCCGATGGTCGTGTACTCGGAACCTATCGAAAGTCGCATATCCCGAACGGCCCCGGATATCAGGAAAAACAGTATTTCAGTCCCGGCGATACCGGCTTTCGCGTGTGGA
>Ga0172372_10010098_pt1 | contig 12161 bp, 10 predicted proteins | sample LakKiv5m_2_FD_114544 | JGI IMG/M metagenome (GOLD analysis project Ga0172372, IMG submission 114544) | Freshwater microbial communities from Kabuno Bay, South-Kivu, Congo - kab_092012_9.5m | ecosystem: Environmental > Aquatic > Freshwater > Lake | place: Democratic Republic of the Congo...
CGCACGCGCCGCGGCTCGGCCGAGCAGGGCTACCTGCACTGCGGGCCGGTCGGCAGCGGCCACTTCGTCAAGATGGTCCACAACGGGATCGAGTACGGCCTGATGCAGGCCTACGCCGAGGGCTTCGACATCCTGCGCGGCGCGAAGCAGGACGGACTGCCGGCCGACCAGCGCTACGACTTCGAGCTCGGCGAGATCGCCGAGCTGTGGCGGCGCGGCAGCGTGGTCGGCTCGTGGCTGCTCGACCTGACCGCCATGGCGCTGGCCGAGGATCCCGCGCTCGAGCGCTACGAGGGCTTCGTGCCCGACTCGGGCGAGGGCCGCTGGACGGTCCAGGCCGCGGTCGAGGAGGCCGTGCCGGCCGACGTGCTCACGGCCGCTCTGTACACGCGCTTCCGCTCGCGCCAGACGCATACCTTCGCGGAGAAGATCCTCTCCGCCATGCGCGCCAAGTTCGGCGGCCACTCCGAGCGTCCCCACTGACCCCCATGCTGACCTCCCTCATGTCGAGCGCCACGAGCGACACCGCCGTCGGCCAGCCCACCGGCCCGTGCGCGATGGTGATCTTCGGCGCCTCCGGCGACCTGACGAAGCGCAAGCTCGTCCCCGCGCTCTACAACCTGTCGCGCCACCGCCTGCTGTCGAGCGACTTCGCCGTGGTCGGCTTCGCGCGCCGCACGGGCGACACGCCGAGCTTCCGCGCGCAGATGCGCGAGGACCTGAAGAAGTTCTGCGACTGCGCGCCGGAGCCGGAGTACCTCGACTGGATCGAGAGCCGCATCCACTACGTCTCCGGTGACGTGGGCGATCCCGCCAGCCTGCAGCGCCTGAAGCAGCAGCTCGCGGAGCTCGAGCGCGAGCACGGCACGCAGGGCAACGTGCTCTTCTACCTGGCCACGCCGCCCGACCAGTTCGGGCCGATCGTGCGCGCGCTCGACGCGGCCGGCCTGGCGCGCGAGACGCCCGGGACCTGGCGGCGCGTGATCGTCGAGAAGCCCTTCGGACGCGACCTCGTCTCGGCCCGGGCGCTGAACGAGGAGCTGCGCGCGGTGCTCTCCGAGCGCCAGATCTACCGCATCGACCACTACCTCGGGAAAGAGACGGTGCAGAACCTGCTCGTCTTCCGCTTCTCGAACGGGATCTTCGAGCCCATCTGGAACCGTCGCTACGTCGACCACGTGCAGATCACCGTGGCCGAGACGCTCGGCGTCGAGGCGCGCGGCGGCTACTACGACGGCGCCGGCGCGCTGCGCGACATGGTGCCGAACCACATCTTCCAGCTGATCTCGCTGGTGGCGATGGAGTGCCCGATCTCGTTCGACGCCAACGCCGTGCGCGACGAGCAGTCGAAGGTCCTGCGCGCGGTGGCGCCGCTCTCGCAGGAGGACGTGCTCTCGCGCACCGTGCGCGGCCAGTACGGCGCCGGTGTGGCCGGCAAGAAGTCGCTGGTCGACTACAGGAAGGAGCCCCAGGTACGCCCCGACTCGTCGACCGAGACGTTCGTGGCGATGCGCATGGAGATCGAGAACTGGCGCTGGAAAGACGTGCCCTTCTACCTGCGCGTCGGCAAGGCCATGAAGCGGCGCGTGACCGAGATCGTGGTGCAGTTCAAGCGCCCGCCCTTCGCGCTCTTCCGCGGCACGGCGGTCGAGAAGCTCTCGCCCAACCGGCTCGTGATCAACGTGCAACCCGACGAGGGCATCCGCCTGCACTTCGGGGCCAAGATCCCGGGTGCCATCATGCGCATCGGCACGGTCGACATGGAGTTCCAGTACCGCGACCACTTCGGCTCCGAGCCGGCCACCGGCTACGAGCGCCTGCTGTACGACGCCGTGCTCGGCGACCCGACGCTGTTCCAGCGCTCCGACATGGTCGAGGCCGGCTGGTCGATCGTGCAGCCGATGCTCGACGTGTGGCAGGCGCTGCCGGCGCGCAACTTCCCGAACTACGCGGCCGGTTCCTTCGGGCCACGCGAGGCCGACCAGCTGCTGGAGCGCGACGGACGGCGCTGGCTGACCGCGGACGGCGCATGATCCTGGCGGGCGACGTCGGCGGGACGAACTTCCGCCTCGCCCTGTTCCCGCGCGCGGGCGGCGCGGCCGAGCCGCTGTGGCGCGCGACCTATCCCTCGCGCGGCGCCGCCTGGCGCACGCTCGTCGCGCGCGCGCGGCACGAGTCGGGCGCGCCAGCGCTCGCCGCCGCCTGCGTGGCCGTGGCCGGCCCGGTGGTGGACGGCAAGGCCGAGCTCACGAACCTCGGCTGGAGCCTCTCGGCGCACGAACTCGCGCGCACGCTCGAGCTCGAGGACGCCCCGCTCCTGAACGACCTCGAGGCCGCGGCCCACGGCCTCGCCGTTCTGGCGCCCGCCGCACTGCACGGACTGCAGCGCGGCGAGGAGCGCACCGGGCATCGCGTGCTGTGCTCGCCCGGCACCGGACTCGGCCAGGCGGCCGCGGTGTGGGACGGGCGGCGCCACCTCGTGCTCGCCTCCGAGGGCGGCCATGCGACCTTCGCGCCGCTCGACGACGACGACCGCGCGCTCTCGGATTTCCTGGCCGAGCGCCACGGGCACGTCAGCCAGGAGCGCGTGCTCTCCGGCCCCGGACTCGTCGCGCTGTACGAGTTCCACCACCGCCGCGACGGCCTCGCCGAGTCGCCCGCGCTGACGCGCGCCCTGGCCCACGGCGAGGGCGCGGCCGCGGTCACGCGTGCAGCGCACGAAGGCGAGCCGCTCGCGCGCCGCACGCTGCTGCACTTCGCGCGCCTGCTCGGCGCCGAGGCCGCGAACCTCGCGCTGAAGTTCCTGGCCACGGGCGGCGTCTACCTCGGCGGCGGCATCCCGCCGCGCATCCTCGCCTTCCTCGACACGCCCGAGTTCCGCGAGGGCTTCCTGGCCAAGGGGCGCATGCGCCCGCTGCTCGCGCGCTATCCCGTGCGGGTCGTGCTCGACCCCGACTGCGCCCTGCGCGGTGCAGCCCAGCGCGCGGCGGAGGCGGTGGCGTGAGTCCGAACGAGTGGTTGCGCGTCGTGCCCGACGCCGCCGAACTCGCCCGTGCGGCCTGCGCCGAGATCCGTGCACGCGCACAGGCGGCCATCGCAGCGCGTGGGGTCTTCCACCTCGCGCTCGCCGGCGGCTCGACGCCCCGTGCGACCTACGAGGAGCTCGCACGCCGCACGAGCCCGGCCGAGGTCGAGGCCTGGCAAGTCTGGTTCGGCGACGAGCGCTGCGTGCCGCGCGAGCACCCCGATTCGAACCACGGAATGGCCGAGCGCGCCTGGCTGCACCGGCTGCGCCCCGAGCAGGTCGAGCGCATGCGCGGCGAGGCTCCGCCGGCGGCCGAGGCGGCCCGCTACGAAGCGCGGCTGGTGGAACGGATCGGCCCGAATCCGACCCTCGACATGGTCCTGCTCGGACTGGGTGCGGATGGCCACACCGCCTCGCTCTTCCCCGGCACCCCGGCCCTGACGGCTCCCGGCTGGGTCACCGTCGGGCACGCCCCGAAGGCGCCCACGAATCGCCTGACTCTGACCCTCCTCGCTCTTTCCCAGGCGCGCCTGCTCTGCTTCCTCGTCAGCGGGGCGGACAAGGCTTTGGCCCTGAAGCGGGCTCTCGATCCCGCGGAGCGCAGGAGCGGCCTCGCGCGGACTCCCGCTGCCCTCGTTACCCCGAACGTGGCGGGCGAGCTCCTGTGGCTCGTCGATCAGGCGGCCGCGCCCAGCGAGCCAGGCTAGCGGGCGGGTTGCCCGAGCGGGGAGCCGTGGTGGTAGCGGTGGAGGGATTCGAACCCCCGACACGCGGATTATGATTCCGCTGCTCTACCAACTGAGCTACACCGCCACGGAGGGCCGAGCATGTTGCCGTGGGGCGGCGGAGGGGTCAAGGACACCGCGCGGACGAGCGCCCTCCGACGGGTTTTTTCCACTTTCTGGTGAAAAGTGGACCGCGCCGGGTGTTGTTCCCTGTGGTGGACGCCGGGGGGTGTTCCACCCACCTGTCCGCGACAACTCGACCGAGCCTTCCCGAACCACGAGTGTCGGGGCGCGAGCCCGTGCTCGAGGGGAACCGTCAGGGAGAAGAAATGGGTGCACCCGAGCTTGTCCTCGGGTGCACCCCTCTTTCTTTTCGGGCCACCGCGACCGTCCTGGTCGCGCGGTGAACCGCAACCGGTTCAGGCCCCCACGCCCGGCGACAGGAGCTGACCGCGCACCGAGAAGTGGCCGAGCTTCTTGCGCGTCACCTCCCCCGTCACGGGGCAGTAGACGTTGCAGGCGTCGTAGGGCGAGGAGTAGAGGTGCATCGTCACCCCACCCGTGCGGCTGCCGGCCGGCGGGCGCACGAGGTGCAGCCCCATCTCGTCCCGGATGAAGGCCACCTGACCGGCCTGGAAGGTCTGGGCCCCCTTCGGGTGCAGGGCGCCGCTCGCTCCCGGAGCGGGCATCGGATAGCGCACCTCCTCGATCTCCCCGTCGAGCACGGCCATCCAGCAGTCCTGCCCCTCGTGGTTGTGGATCGCGCTCTCCTGGCCGGGCCCCCAGACCAGCACCATCAGCTCGAAGCGCGGCTCGCGGGCCACCAGGTTGCGCGTGTACTGCGTCGGCGAGGAGAGCGCGAAGGGGCGCCAGTCCTGGTGGGAGCGCGCGTAGGTGCCGAGCAGCTCGGTGATGCGCGCGCCGCGCGCGCCCCCCTGGAACTCGGCGTGCAGCGAGCGAACGAGGAGGTCGAGGGCCTGGGTCTCGGACATGGCGCAGGGAGGGAGGAGTCGCCGGACGGAGGGACCTCGGGAGTATAGGCAGCCGTCGCCCGCCACGCTCGCCCGCCGCCTGCTACCCTGCGCGCGCATGGCACGTCCCGCGCGCTCCCTTTCCCTCGACACGTGGCTCGCGCGGTTGCTCGACGGCACCGACGAAGGCGAGCTGCACCGCGTGCTGCTGGAGGCGGCCCTGGCCCGCGCCGGGGCGCAGGCCGCGGCCCTGTGGGCGCGCACGCCGCACGGCTGGCGCACGCTGGCCTCGATGGGCGAGAGCGCCTGCCTGCCCGAGGAGCCGCGCGCGCGCGCGCTGCTCGAGGCGCCCGCGGAAGAAGGCGCCCTGCGGGCGGGCGAGCGCGTGCTCGCGCCGGACGGACGACGGCTCGCGCTGATCCTCGCGGGCGCGGCCGACGTGGACGCGCTCGACGAGCTCGAGGCGCTCCTGCACGTGCGCGAGAGTGTGCTCGACCCGCGCGCGCTCGAGCTCCCGCCCCTGCCGCGTCCGCCGCCGCGCGGATGACAGCGCGGCAACCTGCGCGCGCGCGGGAATGACTCCTTGCCCACTGGCCGGATTCGCGCGCGCGACCTATCCTCGGGCCAGAGGTCGGGCATCGGCTCGGCCTTCGAGTCTCCGCCAGGAGGTGATCGGGCTATGCGAGCAGCACGATCACCCGGGAAGCCTGTCGGAGGTTCCTCTCTCCCTCGGGCCGATGATCGGCAAGGATCATCGGCCCCCTTTTTTTTCGCGCGGCACGCGCCCGTTCGTGGCGAACGTGCCGAGCACGCGACCCTCGAGGTTCAGGACCTGCACGCGCAGCCCGCCGAGGTCGAGCACGTAGACGCGCCGCCCGCTCTCGTCCCAGGCCACGTCGAGCGGCTCGAGCAACGTCCCCGCAGCGTCGAGACGCGCGAGCACCCGTCCGCTCGGCTCCAGCAGGAACAGCGCTTCCTCGGGCGCGCGCGTCAGGAGCAGGAGCCGTCCGTCCGCCAGCGGCGCCAGCGCGCGTGGCTCGCAGGTCTCCCCCGTGCGCGTCGTCAGCTGGAAGGCAAAGTGGAACTCGCGCTCGCGGAAGACCTGCACGGTGCGCCCCGCACCCTCCAGCACCCACAGGTACGGCCCGCGCGCAGCCAGCGCGACCACGCCGCGGAACGCGCGCGCGCCGTCGCCGTGGCTGCGCAGCGCCGCCAGGAACGCGCCCTCGAGCGTGAAGACCTGTACCGCGTGGCGCTGCTCGCCACCGCCCGCCAGGGCCAGCCAGCCGGCCTCGCTCGTGCCGTGCACCTCGACGTCGACCGGACCCCACACGCGCCCGAGCAGGAGCGGCGCGCGCTCCTCGCTCGCGACGGTGAGATCGAGTGCACCGGCCTCGCGCCCGAAGGCCGAGAGCGTGCGCAAGCGCCCCGCGGCCGCGTCGACCACCCACAGGCGCCGGTCGCCGTCGAGCGCGAGACCGCCGATCGCCGAGCGGCCCGTGCGCTCGTCCTTGAAGCGCACCGGTGGGCGCAGGAGCCGCCCCTCGAGGTCGAACACGCGCACCTCGGCCGTCTTGGCCGAGAACCCGACCTGCAGCAGGCCGCGGGCGAGGACGAGGCCGCCGTGCATCGAACGCGCCGGATCAGGCGAGGCGCGTGAGCGCGCTCGCGAGCCGCGCGCGCACGCGCGCGGCCCCGAGCAGCGCCATCGCGTCGAAGAGATCGACACCACCGAGCGCGCCGGTCAGCGCGCAGCGCAGCGGCTGGAAGAGCGCCGGCATGGCGAGGCCCTGGGCCTTGATCCAGACCTTCGTGTCCTCGCGCAGGCGGGCCGGCTCGAGCGGCTCGAGGCGCGGCGCGAGCCACTCCAGGTAGCTCGTCAGCGTGGCCACGCGGTTCGCGTGCTTCTGGACGGCTGCGAGCGCGTCCTCGGCGTAGCCCACGGCCTCGTCGGCCGCGAAGAGGTACGCGATGCGCACCGGCAGCTCGGCGTAGAGCTTGATGCGCTCCTTCTCGGCCGCCACCGCGGCGTGGTAGCGCGCGCCGTCGCGCGCGAGCTCCTCGGCCGTGGCGAGCCCGGCCGCGACCACGTAGGGCGCGCAGCGCTCGGCCACGAGCGCGAGCGGCTGGTGGCGGATGTACTCGCCCGACATCCACAGGAACTTCTCGGGATCGAACACGGCCCCGGCCGGGCTGACGTCCTTCGGATCGAAGCGCTCGACGAGCTGCTCCTTCGAGAAGACCGTGGTCTTGTCGTCGAGCGCCCAGCCCTGCAGCGCGAGGAAGTTCATCACCGCCTCGGGCGGGTAGCCCTTGTCGCGGTAGTCCTGTAGCGAGGTGTCGCCGGTGCGCTTCGAGAGCTTCTTCTTGTCGGCCCCGAGCATCAGCGGCAGGTGCGCGAAGACCGGCGGCTGCTTCCCGAAGGCCTGGTAGAGCAGCACCTGCTTCGGCGTGTTCGTCAGGTGCTCCTCGCCGCGCATCACGTGCGTGATCTGCATGTCGATGTCGTCGATCACGACCACGTAGTTGTAGATCGGGTCGCCCGACGAGCGCACCATCACCCAGTCCTCGACCTCCTTGTTGTCGAACACGACCTCGCCGCGGATCAGGTCGAGGAGGCGCGTCTTGCCCTCGGGCACCTTGAAGCGGATCACGCACGCTTCACCGGCCGCGCGGCGGCGCGCGGCCTCGGCGGGCACGAGCGCGCGGCAGTGGCCGTCGTAGGCCGGGTTCTCGTTCTTCGCGCTCTTCTCCTCGCGCAGCTTCTCGAGGCGCTCGGCCGAGCAGAAGCACGGGTAGGCGCGCCCCATGGCGATCAGCTCCTCGGCCGCGGCGTGGTAGCGCGGGTACTTCTCGGACTGGCGGTAGGGCCCGAACGGCCCGCCCACGTCGGGACCCTCGTCCCACGCGACACCGAGCCAGCGCAGCCCGGCCAGGATCGAGCGCTCGTACTCGTCCTTCGAGCGCTCCTTGTCCGTGTCCTCGATGCGCAGCAGGAACTTCCCGCCGGTCTTCCGTGCCCAGGCCCAGTTGAAGAGCGCGGTGCGGGCGCCGCCGATGTGCAGGTGGCCGGTCGGAGAGGGCGCGAAGCGGAGGCGAGGGGTGGTCAAGGCGGGATCTCCCGGGGGCCGAGGGGGCGACGAGGATACGGTCGGAGCCGCCTCCGGGCACGGCCGGGCTGGAGTCGGAACGCCTTCCGGCCGAAGGTACCTTCGCATGCCCGTGAAGACGCCCCCCTCGCCCGAGCTCGTCCGCGCCCTCCCCAAGGTCTGCCTGCACGAGCACCTGGACGGCTCGCTGCGGCCCGCGACGGTGATCGAGCTCGCGCGCACGGCCGCCTACCGCGAGCTGCCCCACGACGATCCCGCGGCGCTCTCCGACTGGTTCTTCGAGGGCGCCAACCAGAAGACCTTGCCGCTCTACCTCGAGGGCTTCCGCCACACGATCGCGGTGATGCAGAGCGAGGAGGCGCTCGAGCGCGTGGCCTACGAGAACCTGGCCGACGCCGCGGCCGAGAACGTGGTCTACCAGGAGGTGCGCTTCGCGCCCCACTTCCACACCGCCGGCGGGCTCGGGCTCGATGCGGTGATGCTGGCCGTGCTGCGCGGCCTCGCGCGCGCGAAGCGCGAGTTCGGGATCGGCTACGGCCTGATCGTGTGCGCCCTGCGCAATCAAGAGCCGGCCCTGTCGGTCAAGCTGGTCGAGCTCGCCCTCGCCTACCGCGAGCAGGGCTGCGTCGCCTTCGACCTCGCCGGCGAGGAGGCCGGACACCCGGCCAAGGAGCACCTGGCCGCCTTCCAGCTCGCGAAGCGCATGAACTTCGCGATCACGATCCACGCCGGCGAGAGCTTCGGCCCGGAGAGCATCTGGCAGGCGCTGCAGTACTGCGGCGCCCACCGCATCGGCCACGGCACGCGCCTCTTCGAGGACCTCGTCCTGTACGACGGCAAGGTGATCCGCATCGGACAGCTCGCGCAGTACGTGCTCGACCACCGCATCCCGCTCGAGGTGTGCCTCTCCTCGAACGTGCACACCGGCGCCGCCCGCGACCTCGCCAGCCACCCTTTCCCGGTGCTGCAATCGCTCGGCTTCCGCCTGACCCTGAACACCGACAACCGCCTGATGAGCCGCACCACGCTCACCCAGGAGTATCAGCTCGCCGCCGAGACCTTCGGCCTCGACCTCGACGACCTCGAGACGCTCTCGATCAACGCCATGAAGTCGGCCTTCGCGCACTACGACGTGCGCTGCCGCCTGATCTTCGACAAGGTCAAGGCCGGCTTCGCCGCCGTGCGCAAGCAGCACGCGTTGCCCGCCCGCCGCCGCTACGGCTACCCGGACTGAGCCGTCCGGAGCGGGAGCCCGCGCGGGTTCACTCGCGCAGCTCGAACAGACCCGCGGGCGTCTCGACGCCGAGCACGACCTCCGAGACCGCGCTCTCCATCGTGCCGATCAGGGCGTACGCGAGCTCGGTTCTCGTGTGCCAGGGCAGCAGGGCGCCGCCGATCTCGCGGTAGTCGCTGAAGGCCACGCGCTCGCCCACGCGGCCGAGGCCCGCGATGAAGGTGAAGCCGGACAGGTGCTTCACCCGGCCCGAGGGCCAGTCCACGTACAGCGTGGTCGCGGGAGCCTCCTGCGCGCCGAGCCGCACGATCAGCACCTCCTCGGCCTCGCGACGCAGACGCTGCACGACGTGGATCGGGATTCCGAGCGCGCGCCAGTCGCCGAAGATCCGAAAAGTGCTGTCCTGCAGGAGGAGCTCGGCTGCAGGTCCCTCGAGGGTCTCGCTGGCTCGACCGCCGAGCGCCTGGCGCACGACCGTCCCGTCGAAGGCCACGCAGCTCTGCTCCGCGCCGCTCCCCGCGTCGATGCGCCAGCGATCGGGCCAGGCGAGCGTCGTGGTCGTCTGCGAGTGCCGGTCGAGCTTCGGGAGGTCGATCGTTCCGCGCAGGACGACCGGGCCCGTATCCGCCAGGCGCGCGAGGCGGTGCGCGGCCACGACGCGCGCGGCGACCTCGTCCGCGCTCGGCAGGTCGGACGCAGGCGTGACGCGGAACTCCTGGTGCTCGCCGATGTGGTAGCCGGTGACGCTACCGTCCTCGCCGCGGTCGAAGGCGATCACCGTGGCCGGCTCCGAGCGCAGCTTCCAGCGGTCCTCGCCGATGTAGTCGAGCGCGGCGACGGCCCGACCGGCGACCTCCAGGGCGAGGTCGCGGCCATCGCGCACGATCGCGCGGTACAGGTCGCCCTCGCCTTCCCAGTAGAAGCCCAGGTACGGCTCGAGCGGTGGCGCAGCCTCGAGCGGATCGAAGCGCTCGCCCAGGAGCAGGGCCGCGAGCCGCTCCTCCACGCGCAGCCCGGTCGAGGTCCCGCGTGACTGGGTGAAATAGAGCACGAGGGCCTCCTGCTCCGGAAAGGCCCAGGCGTGGGTGCCGTCGGATCCGGTGTGGCCGAACACGACGACCTCGGGGTCCTTGCCTTCCTCGCCGGCACGCGTCCACAGCTGCATCAGCGTGCCGTAGGCGGGCTGCAGCGCGGGGAACGCGGTCGAGCCTGGCATGGGGAACGTCCCGGGCGTCAGGGTGCGGCGTACCGAGCTCGCGCGCAGCAGGCGCTCGCCGCCGCTACGCCCCCTCTGCAGCCACAAGTCGAGGAAGCGCGCGTAGTCCTCGGTCGTCGAGTAGAGCGCCTGAGAGCCGAGGAAGATCGGAAACAGCGCCGGATCCTTCGGGCCGACGAAGCGTGACCACGCGTGGGGCGAGCCGAGGTATGCGCTGCACAGGCGCGCCCGCAGCGGATGATCCGGGGTCAAGAGACAGGCCGTGCTGGCCATGCCCAGCGGCTCGAGCAGGCGCACGCGCACGAACTCCTCGGCCGGCGCACCGGTCACGACCTCGATCACCGCCGTCAGCGTGTCGGTGCCCTGGTCGCTGTACTGGAAGGCCGTGCCGGGCGCGAAGTCGAGCGCACGGCCCGCGGCGCGCTCGGCCACCGCGCGCACGCTCGCCAGGTTGCGCGGATGGTCGGCCAGGATCAGCGACATCGGGAGCCCACTCTGGTGCCGCAGGAGCTGCTCGATCGTGATGTCGCGCAACCCCTCGCCCTCGAAGGCCGGCAGGAATTTCGCCACGTGGTCGCCGAGCTCGAGCTCGCCGTCCTCGACGAGCATCCAGATCGCCGCGCCGATCAACGGCTTGGTCATGGAGCGCACGCAGAACACGCCGCCCGGCTCCATCGCCACGTGCTCGTCGCGGTCGCGCCAGCCGTAACCCTCGTGCAGCACCGTGCGCCCGCGCACGATCACCTGCAGCTCGGCGCCGACGATCTCGTCGCTCTCCACGAAGGAACGCACGAGTGCGTCGAGGTCGGCCAGGATCTCGGGCGAGAGGCCTTGTTCCAGGGCAGTCGCGGGCGGAAAGGCCGCGGTCGAGACGTCCTGGGCCGGAGGAAGGAACGCGGCGGACAGGAGCGCGAGGAAGAGCATGGTCGTTCGTGGTCGGCGGAAACGGAGTGCAGCTCGAATTCAGCGGCGCAGCCCGGCGAGGGTCGCGCGCACCGCGCCCTGCAGAGCCACGGTAGAGTCGGCGCAGCGACCGAGCAGCGCGAGCCCCTGCGCAAAGGCAACGAGCTGACGCGCCGCATCTCGCGGCTGCACCGTGGGACGCAGCTCACCCGCGTCGAGCGCGCGCTGCAGCGTGCGCGCGAAGCCCTCCTCCAGGCGTGCGAGGCCCTTTCGCAGCGCGGCGACGACCTCGGTGTCCGCCCGCTCGACCTGCGCCAGGCCGACGCCGAGCAGGCAGCCGAAGCTCGCGCCCGAACCGTGGTGACGCGCGAGTTTCTGGAGCACGCGCTCGAGGTTCGAGAAGGCGCTCTCGCCCGGCCGCTCGAGTCCCGCGCAGAGGTCGGCGATCACGCTGTCGCCGTAGAGCTCGAGGCTCGCCACGTAGAGCGCGCGCTTGTTCCCGAAGGTGTCATAGAGGCTCTTGCGCCCGACTCCGAGCTCGCCTTCGAGCTCGGCCAGGCCCGTGCCGTCGAAGCCGCGCCGCCAGAAGAGATCGCGGGCACGGGCGAGCGTGCCCTGCGGATCGAAACTCTTGGGCGGTCCGGGCGGACGGCGCGATCCCCTGGGCATGACCCGAACCTAGCTATCCTACACCGATCAGTCAAGGATAGCGGAAGCCCGGGCCTCCGCCGCAACTCCCTGGAACGGTGGACCTCGGGCCGCGCGGCGCTGCGCGCGGCTCTCACCAGCCCGTGCGCACGCCCCAGGTGAGCTGGGGCACGAGCGCGGCGGGGTCGTCGCCGCTGGCGAAGAGGAGCGTCAGCTCGGGGCCGACGAGCCAGCGGCCGCCGAGGAGGGTGAAGCGTCCGGCGCCGACGTAGGCGCCCACGTACTCGCCCGGCTCCTCGACCAGGTTGGGCGCGCCGCGCGCCTCGAAG
>Ga0172372_10010100_pt1 | contig 12158 bp, 10 predicted proteins | sample LakKiv5m_2_FD_114544 | JGI IMG/M metagenome (GOLD analysis project Ga0172372, IMG submission 114544) | Freshwater microbial communities from Kabuno Bay, South-Kivu, Congo - kab_092012_9.5m | ecosystem: Environmental > Aquatic > Freshwater > Lake | place: Democratic Republic of the Congo...
AATTTCTCGCAAGTTGTGGCCCAGCGCCAATCCTGCGAAAATTCCTCCGTGACCGAATAGATCTCAGCAGAGCCGAGGGGTTACGCTTGGCTGGCTAGCGCGCAAAGGCGGTAGTCTTGAGTTGGAATATTTAAGACATTATCCAGCGACATGATATACAAGCACGGCATTTGATTCCCGGATATTTTTGATGGTACCATCCTTTACGTAGGGACAGACCTTGAAAAGGGGAAGTGTCATGTCGGACACAACAAATTCACAGGCAGTGCTGATCGCGGATGCTGATCCCGAACTCAGGCGCACCGTTTCCGCTTCTTTCAAGAACGTGAGTGCCGGGGTCAAAATTTTGAACGCCCCATCCATCAAAGACATGATGGGAAAGACCGCCAATCAAAAGTTTGATCTGCTTGTGGCCGACACTCGTCTCGAGAAACTCGGTGGCAGCGACGTGCTGGAGTTCATCTCAAAAATCCCGGAGCCGAACCAACCCCAGAACATTTTCGTCATCTCCGAGACCGCCGACGAATTCGAGCTTCTGGCCACTTTGCCGACCGCCACTTTGTTCCGCCCCCCCCTGGACACTGCGCTTTTGGAGAAGAATTTTCGGGAGGCATTCAAAATCCCCCTGCCAGCACCCAAGCCGGCAGCTAAAAAAGGGGGGATCGACACGGATTTTGTAAACCCCTTTTTTGAAGCCACACTGAGGGCCCTCAAGGGGTTCGCAAAGGTGGATTTCACCCGGCAGAATTTATTCATCCGGACCCCGCAACAGCCGAGCGGAGATATATCGGGCCTCATGCCCATCGACTCGCCCGTTTACAAGGGGAGCTTCTCAGTGTCCTTCGAGGAGACGGCCTTCTGCAAAGTCGCGACAGCGATCACTCAGAAAGAGATCACATCGATCACTCCCGAAGTCCATGACATGGCAGCCGAGGTCTGCAACCAGATTTTCGGCCTGGCCAAAAAAGCTCTCAATGACCTTGGCTATTCGGTCAAAACTTCTCTGCCGACCGTGATCGCCGGCAAAGCCCATTCAGTCAGTCACAGCACCCAAGGCGCCTGCATCGCGGTTCGGTTTTCGTCTCCGGTTGGCGGAATCCAGATCGAGATCGTCCTGCACCCGGTGGGATAAACACCTGAGGTCCTCAAGAAATCGATCGCTCGCCTTTTCTCAAGGTGACTCCATCCCAATCGCCTTGGCGAGTGCGCTTTTTTCCGGAGGCATTGAGAACTGCCCGTCGATGCACTCGTTGGCGAGGGCTCGATCGTCTTGAATCAGTTCGGAAGGATTCCCCATGACGAAAAACCCTCGGGAATCCCAAAGCTCCCGACTGCGGCAATAATGAAAGAGACCTGACTCCGAAGTCCCTCTCAAGTTGACGTCACAGAGAATGCCGTAGAATCGGCCTTTGCTGCGCTGGCGGGTCACCCGCTCCATCGCTTCGTTGGCCCCGACCGTTTCAACGATATCCACAAAACCGAGCTCCCTCAGCATGACTTGAAAGATTTGACGGTTCCTTGCCAGATTGTCCACAATCAGCCAGGGGCGATCGGCAAGAGGCGGCAGCGCCTCGGCTTTGAGAACAAGCTCATAATCCTGGATTTTTGGAAGGGCACTCGAAAGCTTGCCCATGAACCCCTCGAGTTCGTAGGGCTTGACGACGTAATTGGTCACCCCGGCCTTGATGGCATCCAGTACCGCCCCCTGCTGACTCACTCCAGTCGCAAGCAGAAAAGGAACTTTCTTGAATCGATTGTCGGTTCGCACCCTGCGCAAAAAATCAATCCCCGTCATGACGGGCATTTCCCAATCCGACACGACCAACGAAGGCGGCCTTCCTGCCAAATGCAGGCGCACGAGTTCGCGATAGCCCTGAAGGCCATTCTCGGCCTCGACAAAGCGATCACCACCGACATCAATCCCCGCCTGAGTCAAAATCTCGCGGAGGTGTTTCCGCATGTTGGGATCATCATCCACTGACAGGACACGAAACGCCGCATGCATGATCGAATCTCTCCTCCATGAATCCCTATAAACATAGTGGGGCACATTCCTCTCTCGAGGAAGTGGCAATCCAAAGCCGTAGGCGGGGTATTCGTCAAAAATTCGTCAAAGTTTTGTTTTGAAAGATTTCCAGCCTAAGGAGTATACCCTCCGCATGGCTCAAAAAATCAAAGTTGGCATCAATGGATTCGGACGGATTGGTCGTAAAATCGCTCGTCTCGCACTGACTGACGAGCGCATCGAGATCGTGGGCATCAACGATCTCTCCAAGCCCGAGCAGATCGCTCACCTCTTCAAATACGACTCCGTCCACGGACGTGCCAAAGGCGAAGTCCACCTCGAAGGCACGAACCTGATGGTCAACGGCCGGGCCATTCCCCTGTTCGCCGAAAAAGATCCCACCGTGCTTCCTTGGGGCAAGCTCGGGGCCGAGTTCGTGCACGAGTGCACGGGCGTGTTCACCGACCGCGAAAAAGCAGCCCTCCACCTCAAAGGCGGCGCAAGCCGGGTCATCATCTCGGCTCCTTCCAAGGATGCGGATGCCACCCTCTGCATGGGCGTGAACGAAAATAACTACGACCCCTCCAAGCATGGGGTGGTCTCCAATGCTTCCTGCACGACCAACTGCCTCGCTCCCCTGGTCAAAGTTCTCGACGAGAACTTTGGTGTGATCCGCGGCACCATGCTCACCGTGCACAGCTACACCAACGACCAACAGCTTTTGGATCTGCCTCACAAGGATCCGCGCCGCGCCCGCGCTGCCGCGATCTCCATGATCCCGACCACGACCGGCGCCGCCAAGGCGGTCGGAATCGTGCTCCCGCACCTCAAGGGCAAGATCGATGGCCTCTCCGTGCGCGTCCCCACCCCGAACGTCTCGATGGTGGACTTCACGGGCGAGCTCAAGAAATCCACGACCAAGGATGAGCTCAACGCTGCTTTCAAAAAAGCCTCCGAAGGTGCCCTCAAAGGAGTCTTGGGCTTTGCATCCGAGCCCTTGGTGTCGTGCGACTTCAACGGTGACATCCACAGCTCCACGATCGATGCGGACTGCACTGCCGTGCTCGAAGGCAACTTCGTGAAAGTGATCTCCTGGTACGACAACGAATCGGGCTTCTCGGCACGCATGATCGACCTCACCGCGCACATGAAGCGCAGGCAGGGTTGATATCATCATTGATATTGCAAACCACTGAAACGAAATCCCGGAGTCCAATCCCCATGAGCGTGTCGTCGTCCAACCCCCAAGTGCCCTTCAATCCCATCCGTTCCATCCGGGACCTTGAGATCAGGAACAAAGCACTGTTCCTGCGTCTTGACCTCAATGTCCCGCTCTCGGAACCGGATGCCCAAGGGCACCGGGCCGTGACCGACGACACGCGTATTCAAGAAGCCATTCCCACCCTCAAGCATGCGATCGAGCGCAGCGCCAAGATCGTGATCGCTTCCCACCTGGGACGTCCGGACGGTAAAAAGCACCCGGCCTACTCGCTCGAGCCTGTGGCCGGCCGCTTGGCGCAGCTTCTGGGGCAAGAAGTGACGCTTGCCGATGACTGCATCGGCGAAGGCATCCAGATGATGGTGAAAAGCCTCAAGGGCGGCCAAGTCCTCCTGCTCGAGAATCTCCGGTTCTACCCGGGCGAGGAAGCCAATGACCCGGCGTTTGTGCGCGAGCTGCAAGCGCTCTGCGAAGTCTATGTGACCGACGCCTTTGGCACGGCTCACCGCAAGCACGCTTCTACCTTTGGGCTTCCGGCTGCCTCTCCGGTGCGCGGCATGGGCTTTTTGGTCGAGAAGGAACTCAAGTTCCTTGAAAAGCTGCTCGAGAAACCTGCCAAGCCTTTCTACGCCATTTTGGGTGGTTCCAAAGTGTCCGACAAAATCAAGACCATCGAAACACTCCTCAAGCGGGTGGATGGCCTCGTCATCGGCGGCGCCATGGCTCATGCCTTCTGGGCCGTGCAGGGTGATACCATCCCCGAGGGCGCCAAGCAGCCCAAGCCGGATGATATCGAAGCGGCACGCAAAATTTTTCGGGCGGCACGCGACAAGGAGCTCCCTCTGCTCGTGCCCGCTGATACCAACCTCGGTTTTGATATCGGGCCCAAGTCCGTGCAACGCTTCTGCGATCTGCTCGGCAACGCCAAGACCATCTTCTGGAACGGACCCCTGGGCTGGTTTGAAAAGCCTGAATACGCCAAAGGTACATTTGAAATCGCAAAATTCGTGGAGGGTCTGCCCGCGCTCAAAGTGGTCGGCGGCGGAGACACGGTTTCGGCCATCAAGCAATCCGGGCACTCCGCGGGCTTTGATCACCTCTCCACGGGTGGAGGCGCCGTGCTCGAATTCCTCGAGAACGAATCCCTGCCCGGGATCGACGTCCTCAAGAATATCTCCAAAGTGATGGGCTCGCAGCCTTTCATCACGGGTTGAGCATTGGACGCGAGAATCAGTCCCGTGAGAGTTCCCAAAAAGATTCTGGCCGGAAATTGGAAGATGAATCATGGACCTCGAGAGGCCGAGGGCTTCTTCGGGGAGTTGCGCGAAAAATGGAACACCACCCTGAGTGAAAGCGCGCGCGCGAAACTCTCCGAAGGAGAGGTTGCGATGTGGATTTTCCCCCCCGCAGTGACGCTGGAGCGGGCACAAACCCTCGCCGCCCCTCTCGCGATCACCATCGGCGCCCAGAATGCACATGGAGCCGCATCGGGAGCCTACACGGGAGAACTTTCCGCTCCTCTGCTGGCTCAGGTGGGTATATCAACTGCCCTGCTCGGCCACTCCGAACGCAGGCAGTTTTTTGGTGAGACCGACCAAAGCCTACTCAAGCGCGCGGAGGGCTTGCTTGCGCAAAAAATGGCGCTCTTGATCTGCGTGGGCGAAACCCTGAGCGAGCGTGAGAGCGCTCGCACCCGGGAAATCCTGCTCAATCAATTGAGCGGACTTGTTGCCTCGGAGGCGCTCAAGGCCGCTTTTGAATCCGGCCAAGCCCATATCGCCTACGAGCCCGTCTGGGCGATCGGGACCGGATTGACGGCATCCCCCGACCAGGCAGAAGAAGCCCATCGTTTTATTCGGGACGAGCTCCGTGCGAAACTGGGAGCAAAAGCCTCTGAAAATTGCCGGATTTTGTACGGCGGTAGCGTCACACCCGAAAACGTCGCGACGCTCCTGACCCGCCCAGGCATTGATGGTGCGCTGGTCGGAGGAGCAAGCCTCAAGGTGCCGGTATGGCTCGAACTTGTGGAGCGCGCACTCAATGCCCCGGGCGCCTGAGCCCGCCTGACGCTACTCATGCTCATCCTCCTCACCCGATGCAGGACTTGGGGATGCCACGGGTGCAAGCAGGCGCGTGCAGGCTGCGGCAAACCCCTCGCGTTGCCTGATATCAGGTACCGACGGTAGGACACTTTTTTTGCAGGTTTCGAGCACCTCGGGGGAATTCGCGAAAAGCTCCGAAACACTCCGAGCGCCGCGATTCGGCATTCTCTTCACACAGTCCATTACCCAAAGGGAGGCAAGCAACTCCGCCGAATCACGTGTGGGAACCTCCTCTTCTCCCCGCTTGAACCGCGACTTCTGATTGCGGATTGCATCCAGAGCCAGGAGCCGGGAAAACTCGTGAACAGCTTCGAACTCCCCGGGAGCGCTCCGGGAGTAGGAATCGAAGGTGCGCGGCAACTGCGCCCTCTTGCTCTCGACTACCCCGGGGTCCACGGTCAGACGCGTTTCAGTCACGATCTCGGTCCTGCGAGACTCCCGACCCCAGAAAGAACGCTCCACCACTTCCCGCGAAGTTTGTTCCTGATATTCGTAGGCCTGCGGCTCCCAGTCGCGCACCCATGCCGACTTGATATTGAAAAGACCGGCCTGCCCCTCGGTGATATCAGCGGGGTTTGCGAAACAGGTGGCCAAAAGAAAAGAGTCCTGCTTCCGGGAGGTCGGGATATCCAGGGCGGGGCGCCCGGAACCGATCTCCGCCTCCACTCCGCAGGAGGCCATCAAATCGAGCGACTTGTGGTAGAGGCGATTGAGGCGTTGTCGCTGCAAGCTCCACTCCACGAAGTTTGTGGCCTGCTCCAGACACGAGGGATGCAGATTGAAGTCAGGAGTACGCAAGCTGAGACCGTCCATGGAGGCCACGCACCGCTCGGGTAAAGCCCCACCGTCGAGCAGGGCGCGACAGACCGAAAAATCCGTCACATATCCTTCCGAGTAACCATCATCGAGGATATCGGAGGCGAGCATCTCGGCGGTCTGGGTGCACCACCCCTTGAGCGCCTCCCGATCACGGCCCATCTGATATCCGGATCGGCCCTTCCATCCGGCAGCCCCCGCCCGACAAGATGGTGACAAAGAACACCGCTCGCAGCTGACAGCGTCCATGTCTTCCAGAGGAGCCGTCGTCATGAAATAGGTGAATCGCTGCCAGAAGCCTTCGAGGTCCCGGATCGCCGGAGAATGATGTTGAATGGCGGAATCGGAGATATCCCACCGTCGCTCCGGTTTCAGACAGGAATACTGCGAGGAAGCCGCCCCCACTATCCCCCCGCCCACCTTATGCGCCCCCGGAACCGCCTGGAGCTCCAACACCCAGGCCAGCGCCTCCGCCTCGGTACCCGGTGCATCCGAGCCATGAATGCTTCGGACTTGATCCGCACTCTTGCCCCCGAGGTAGGCTGAATAGATCAGCAACGCCTCCGGAAATGTAGTTCGAAGAGGGCGTTTTTTCCTCTCCAGCGCCAGCCCGGGAGGGGAAAACAGAAAGGTCAGCAGCAGCAGAGTGGCAACGAGATTCATCACGCTCCTCGAGCATAGCGCCGAGAACAGGCACGGGGCAATCCACGGTAAAAAATGCCCACTCAGGATGCCGTTTTTCACGGCCTATCAGCGCCCAGGACACAGATCTGTGAGCATCCAAAGATGCTCGCCAAAGCAGGAGTAACGCTGCAGTTTACGAGAGAAGAGCGAAAACATCTCCTTCAGGGTAACGCGGAGGCAGCTGCCCCGCACTCCTTTTCAACCTGAAGTCCCGACTCACAGGTTGACGCCCGCCCGGAGTGCTCTATAGTGAGGTCCTATGCAAACTTTCGTGACCGTGGTCCATGTCCTCACTTGCATTCTCCTGATCCTCGTCATTCTGCCCCAGTCGGGCAAGGGCGCCGATATCAGCGCTTCTTTCGGCGGTTCGAGTCAGACCATTTTCGGGAGCTCCGGTGGGGCGACTGTTATTACCCGGGCCACGGCCATCCTGGCAGCCATCTTCTTCGTGACATCGCTGTCACTCACGGCGCTGCGCTCCTATTCGCGCAAAAGTATCTTCTCGGGGACGCAAGCTCCGTCAGCAATGGCGTCAGCAGCACCTGCTCAAGCTCCGACCGCGACTCAGAGCGCGCAGCCTGCGGACGCAGCCAACAAGTAAACCTCGGTCAGCCGCCCGTAAGCACGGGGATTGCACTCTCTCGGTCTTATGACCGATTCGTTGCACATCGCCCTGCTCGCTCCACCCTTTGAGTCCGTGCCACCCCGCTTGTACGGCGGAACAGAACGAGTGGTCGACCATTTGGCTCGCGGCCTCGTGCAGGCCGGCCATGAGGTCAGCGTTTTTGCAAGCTCCGACTCCCACCCCGCTGGTCGCCTGATACCGGTCACGGATACTGCCTTGCGACTCCGCAACCCTCCCGTCCAGGATGCCTCCGCCATTCAGCTTTCACTCCTGCTCAAATTACAGGCGAGCCTGAGCACAGGAAACACAGGGACAGACTCCCCTCGACGTCCGATCGACATCATTCACAATCACAACGACTTCTGGATGCTCCCCCTGACTCGTAACGTCCAAGTCCCGATGCTGACCACGCTGCACGGTCGACTGGACCTCCCCGACTCTCTCCCCGCCTGGCGAGAAGCACGTGGCAATCATGGTTATATCTCGATCAGCAGGGCGCAGAGGCAGGCAGCCCCCGATCTCCCGTGGGCTGCCAATATTCCCCATGGGCTCCCCCTGGAGCAGTACCCCTACCACCCCCGACCGGGATCCTACTTGGCTTTCCTCGGGCGCATCTGTCCGGAGAAACGGCCCGAATGGGCCGTGCAAATCGCACAACAATCCGGCATCCCGCTGAAAATTGCAGCCAAGATCGAGGGAAAAGCGGGCCGGGATTGGTACGACGAAAAGATCAAGCCCCACGTCGACGGCCGCTTCATCGAGTACGTGGGCGAAATCTCCGACCGTGAAAAGGGCGACTTTCTGGGTAACGCACTGGGACTGGCCTTCCCGATTGATTGGCCCGAGCCCTTTGGCTTGGTGATGATCGAAGCCCTCGCATGCGGCACCCCGGTGCTCGCCCGTCCCTGCGGCTCCGTCCCCGAAGTCCTGACGCATGGACGCACCGGCTTCATTGCCCATGATGTCCAAGAACTCGGTCGCCTGGCCCGGGAGCTGCCGGCCCTGAGTCGAGCAATCTGCCGACATGAGGCCGAGGTACGGTTTTCGCTCACTCGGATGACGGAGGATTACTTGCATGCCTACCGAAGAATCCGGGAGCTGGGAGAGCACGGGGAGTCTCGTCATTGACGGGATTTCCTACATTCCTTCGAGCGTGCTGCTGAGCGGCACCCCCAAGCTCACCCTCAAGGACAATCGGGCATTCGGAGTATTCGATCCCCGGGGCGACGCTCCCCGCTCCGTGCATCCGGGCGCGGAGCTCGGGCTTTTTTTCGAAGATACGCGTCACATCGCCGTCTGGGAGTTCACCGTGAACGGCTCCACACCTGTCGCTCTCGCAAGCGAACTCAGGCACGATGGTCGGGTGCTCGTGATCTCCATGACCAATCGGGATTTACCGGGAATCGACGGCGCTTCGAGAATCCCCCGGGAGACGCTCCTCATCCGCCGCATACTGGCACTGCACGGGGATCGATTCCACGAAGTGATCGCGATCCGGAACTTTGACCGCACTCCGCACTGCCTGCAGCTCGAACACTGGGCGGGCTCACGTTTCGATGATATCTTTGAAGTCCGCGGATTCCGGCGCGAGCGGCGCGGCCGCAATCTGCCCACCTTGAGTCATATCGAAGGCGAGAGCGAAGCCACCCGCAGGCACGAAGCCGTCCTCCGGCACGAGGGCCTCGATGGCCGGATCACCGAGTCCGGAATCGTCCGGCATTTTCCAGCCGCATCGATCCGCCAGGCACCCGGCCTCTCGTCGGTCTTCACCCGCAGGGAAGTGCCTGCGCATGGTGATATCGAATTGCGCACCACCGTCGCATTCAGCCGTCACGACCCCGCCACGACGAGCGCACCCCAGGAAGAACGCAGCGAATGGCCCAGGGAGAACCTCGCAGCCTGGCTGCGGCGTATCGGAAGCACCCCGAAGACGGGGCTCGAGCCGGGCGAAGGAAAACTCTGGAAAAATCTGAAGATCGAGAGCAGCCACCTGCCTTTCGATCAGGGACTCCAGCGCTCGGCTTCCGATTTGCGAATGCTCCTGTCCAGCGAAGGCCAGGGCTGTCTGTATCCCTACGCGGGAATTCCTTGGTTTTCGGCCCCTTTTGGCCGGGACGGAATCATCACCGCACTCCAGCTCCTGCCTTGGTGTCCCGAGGTCGCAGCCCAGGTGCTCCGTTTCGTTTTCAAGCACCTGGGCGTCAAAGACGATCCGTTCACCGAAGAAGAGCCGGGCCGGGTGTTTCACGAGCTCAGACGTGGAGAAATGGCGCGACTGCGGGAAGTACCTTTTGTTCCCTACTATGGCTCCGTGGATGCCACGCCGCTCGCGCTCATCCTGCTGGGAGAATATCACCGCTGGACCGGGGACCTTGAACTGGTCCGGGAGCTCTGGCCGGAGGCGGAACGAGCTTGGGACTGGCTGAAATGGAACAGCCTGAAGAATGAATCGGGATTTCTGAGCTATGCGCGCCGCTCTCCCACGGGGCTCGTCAATCAAGGATGGAAGGATTCGCACGACTCGGTGATGCACGCCGATGGCGCGCCGGCCGATGCACCGATATCTCTGTCGGAAGTGCAGGCCTACGCCTGGCGGGCCTGGAAGGAGGGCACACGACTGGGCCTGCTTCTGGATCGACCCGCCAGGGCCGAATCCTGGCGGGCCATGGCGGATCGATTGAAAAGTGAATTCGACCGCAGGTTCTGGCTTGCCGACGAAGGGTATATAGCGCTCGCCTTGGATGGCGCAGGCCATCCCTGTCGCGTCCGCAGTTCCAACATGGGGCATTGCCTCTGGAGCGGGATTCTGGATTCAGGCCAGGCCGCAGCCGTGAGTCGCCACCTGATGGATCCTGCCCTGTTCAGCGGCTTGGGCGTCCGCACACTCGCGGACACCGAACGCGCTTACAACCCCATGAGCTACCACAACGGCTCGATCTGGCCCCATGACAACTCCCTGATTCTCGAGGGACTCAGGCGCCACGGTCAGACCGAATCCGTCCAACGACTAGCCACGGCCCTGACCGATGCCCTTCTCCTGAGTCCCGACCAGCGCATGCCAGAGCTGTATTGTGGTTTTCGCCGTAGGGGGAGTGAAGCCCCGATCCCCTACGAAGTCGCCTGCCGACCCCAGGCGTGGGCGGCAGGAAGTGTATTCCTGCTCCTCAAGGCCCTTCTCGGCCTAAGCCGTGAGGGACCCGAGGACCCTGTCGTCTTGCGGGACCCGATTCTCCCGGAGCCGCTGCAGCACATGCGCATCGAGGGGCTCGACCTCCGACAGGGCGAGCTCCGGTTTGACCTCCGGAAAGTCTCGGGGGAGGTGAACGGCTCGCGGAATTACCGCATCGAAAACCTCGCGACCACAGGCACGCTGCGCGCCCTCGTCGTGCGCTCCAAGGAGACTCCCTGCGCCTGAACTCAAGCGAACAGCGAGCGCCTTGATGCCGTCTCGAGCTTAACCTAGACTCGAAGGATCATGGCTGAAATCCAAAACTCACAAACCCCTTCCCTGCTCCTCCTGAGTGATCGACCGGAGGATCAGAGCCTCGCCGAATTCTGCGCGATGACCAACGGACTGAGGACCGTCAAGGCGCACTCACCGGACGCACTCAAACACGCGCTTCAAAACGAGAACCCGCGGGTGATCTTCTGGGATGCCGATTCGCAAAAAATGGCCCATGTCCAACTGAGTATCCTGGTCGAGGCACTTGTCCCGCAAAGCCGGATCTTTGCCTTCTCCGAGAACGACTTTGTGCACTCAAAGTTCTGGTCGCCGGTCTTTAAACGCTGGCATGAGTCCGGAGGCGCCCTCCCGTTCGCACACCATGTCTGGCGCCGGACTGTGGATCCCCTGCCTTTTTTGCTGGCCCGCATGGTCGGAGAAACAGCGAACGACCGGCCCCGGGCGACAACCTCCGAATCATCCCGCCCCAGCGCTTTGACACGATTTTTTCCGGAAAACTGCTGGAAGCAATCCCTTCCGATCCGCAAGACCAGCCATCGACCCATAGCAGTCCAGGCACTCGAGAAAGTCCTCGCAGAAAAGCAGGTTACCAAAAGACTGGCGTGCCTGATTGCCAATGCCGCGGATGAACTCCTCCTCAATGCCATCTACGAAGCACCCGTCCTGCTACGCCACGAAGGTGATATTAAAAAAGAATTCCGATATCAAAAAACGTTCGACCGCTCCAAGGACATGGAGCTCAAGGAGCGCGAGCGAATCACTCTCGAACTTGCGACGACCGATCAATACCTCGGCGTTTTGGTCCGCGATCAATGGGGATCCATGCCCCCGCAGGTTTTGAACGGACTCTTTGACTTCGAAGGAGAAGACGCACAGCCCGACCCGAGAAAACCTGCCCGGCACGGCCTGACTTCCATCGTGGGCTCCGGCATCAGCATGAGAATCCACACGGTGCCCGATCACCTCACCGAAGTGGCGCTTTTCATTCCAACGGGCGGAACCTTCAAGGAGTTCCGCGGTGGGATGCGTTTTCTGAGTCTGCAGCGCGATTGATAAAACAAAACCCCCGGCGCTCTTATCGAGAGCCGGGGGTTTTGGAGCTTCACAGGATCGAGCGAAGGATTACTTCTGCTCTGCCTTCTTTGGGCCGCGATATTTCGCGGCCCTGAGCAGAATTACTTCTGCTCTGCCTTCTTTGGGCCGCGATATTTCGCGGCCCTGAGCAGAATTACTTCTGCTCTGCC
>Ga0172372_10010103_pt1 | contig 12156 bp, 7 predicted proteins | sample LakKiv5m_2_FD_114544 | JGI IMG/M metagenome (GOLD analysis project Ga0172372, IMG submission 114544) | Freshwater microbial communities from Kabuno Bay, South-Kivu, Congo - kab_092012_9.5m | ecosystem: Environmental > Aquatic > Freshwater > Lake | place: Democratic Republic of the Congo...
GAAGTGGGATGCCTGCAAGCGTCGTGCCATCCTGCTTTTTCACGAAAATCTGATCCTCCCCGATTGAAACAGCCGATTCAGGGAGGTCCCAGTAAAGCAAGGCAAGCTTGAGTGACATCGGCAGGTAGGTGTGATTCGAGGTCTTGGCGAAAAACGGAATATAGCGCACATCGTTGCCGATCGTATCGATCAGCCCGACATGTCCCCAAGTTGGGCCCACGATGGGATAGGCCGGGAGTTCAGGGGTCTCGTCCTCCGGCGGGATTTTTCTTTTTTGGAAGAGGAACGGGAGGTTCCCCTTTGTGCCGAATGTGGCTGCGGCAACGATGTTCCTATTTTTGTGAATGGATTTGCCAAGCGACTTGCTCCCCGCCTCCGCCTCCTCGCGCCCAAGCGCGGGAATGCCCGCCATCGAAAAAACAAAATCCATGCCCGCCGCCTTGATGCCGCCATGTTTGAAAAGGGCATCCAGCGCCATCGCAAAATACTCGCGGTTCCAAGGGAAATTCCCGAGCTTGGCGAGCGACTCGGTGTCGACATCCACATAACAAACCTTCACCGGAGCATCCATCGCCCCGCGCATGCTGATCCGGGCGTCGATGGAATGGTTTTCAAACGGAGCTAAAAATCCATCAGGCCCGAGAAAATCCTTCTGCTCCGCGAACGGCGTGATCGACGTCTGCGAGAGCACGGCCCACAGAGTGCAAAGGACGATGAAAACAACGGTCGAAACAACCGTCTCTTGATGGGAATTTTTTTTGGTCACAAAATCTCCTGTTTGCGAAAAACAAATGCAGTCTCTGATGGCAATTGAAAGTGATGTCAATATCTCGCAACAGGAAAACCCAATGCGGGGGGCGAACCGGTGCGCGCTGCCCGGCGGACTTGGCCGGGAGAAACCTCCAGGCAGGCGTGAGTGATTTTGTGGACGGGGCTTTCTTTTGCTTGCGGCTTCATAATGCCCACGGCTGCGCCTTGGAAGCCAGCCACGCCGCTTTGAATGGGACGCGGGCACTTCCTCACTAAAAAATCAAACTCGCGGGCGGGTCGATTTTTTCTTCAGCACCTTGGCACTCGGTTCCGGGAGGGCGCCCATGCGGCCGGAATCAAGTCGCTTTTGCCAAAGCCGAATGGCCGAAGGCCCTTGCCTGCAAAAAACTCTTTTTCTTTTGAGGAATGATTCCTCCGCTATTTTGCGTGGATCGATGAATCTCAAGCAGGAGGAAAGCAACTGGTCGGACGGCTCAAAGAAATCTCCAACATTTCTGCAGCGTCTCGCAGTTCGCGAGTCGCCGCGTGGCATGCGCGTCATGCGTCAGCGCTGGAGCGACCTTCTCTTCCTCCACTGGCCAATCGACCCGGAACCCATCCAATCCCGCTTGCCAGCAGGCCTGCACGTCGACTTGTTTGATGGCCGGGCATGGATCGGGGTTGTGCCTTTCGGGATGGAGCGCGTGCATCCGGTCGGTTTGCCGCCGGTGCCGTGGATTTCCTGGTTCCTTGAACTCAATGTTCGCACCTATGTGCATGACGAATCGGGCAGGCCGGGCGTGTGGTTTTTCTCGCTGGATTGCAACCAACCCGCCGCCGTGGAAGTGGCGAGGCGCTTTTTCCACCTGCCCTACAATCACGCCCGCATGAGCTCGCGGGACCAGTCCGGGGAAATCCATTATTCCAGCCAGCGCAAGGGCTCGAATCAAATTTCCCGCTTCTGCTACCGCCGTCCGCTCCACGCCGCGCCTGCTGCGGACAACTCGCTCGAGTGGTTTCTGGTGGAGCGATACCTTCTCTTCACAACCGACCGCGCCGGGCGCATCCGCTGCGGCCGCGTGCATCACAGGCCCTACCACATCGAACAGGCGGATTGTTCCGCGTGGAGCACCGAACCGCTTCGCGAAAACGGATTTCCAACTCCCGACAGCCCTCCCGCTTCGATGCTCGTCGCCGAGCCCGTGGAGGTTTCAATTTATCCGCTCCAACTGTGAAGGAAAGGCCCTGCCATCCGAAAACGGATTTTTGACCGCAGCGCAACGGAGAAGGACAAACGAAGTTTGCCTGAAGGGCGAGCGCATCGAGTCGTTATAAGTTACTCGAAATTATGATTATATTTTTTGTTTCAAAATCGTAACAATAAATTTTTAGCAACTTCTCGACGGTTGACCAACCTTGCGTTCGTTGCGACCAGCCACGGGCTGCAAGCGACGAAAACAAAACACAAACACAAAAAATGAAAAAGCCATCCGCCTCGGGACCGTCAAACCGGTCTCTTCTGCCAAGCACTGGTGTCGGTAGCGAGTCCACTTGCACTGCCATTCAGGCAACCGAAGCAGCACATGCCATGCCAAAAAAAAACCCAGTCGCGGGAACTCTCGCAGGTTGGTTCAAAAACCACCTCCTCATCGCAGCAGGAGCCATTGCGGTGTTCCATGCGATTCCGCTACGAGCACATGACATACCAGAATATTGGATGGAATCTGCCATTGAAAGAATCGAATGGTATCAAGAGCAGGGTCGTGGTGTTGAAGGCGTCCGCCCTTTCACAGTCAGCTTGTGGACGGCCCAGACAGGTGGGAGTAAAAGATATGAGGAGACTGGATCTGTTGATTTACATTCCTCCTCAACCAATAATTCACGAGTTGAGGTCTACTATGGATACTTCGGGAATTCTACGGTGAACTCCTCGTCATCACGTGGCATCACGGCCGCCTTGAATTCCACTTCAACCCTTTGGGAGGAACTCAAGGTGGGCAGCACCACTTTTCCACGCATACAGCGCACATCTTTCGGAAAAGTCGCGATTGGCAGTAACTCTACTCGCAATATTACCTTCACAAATAGCGGAAGCTCCAATGTGACAATTCGCAGTATCGTAACATCTGAAGACTATCAAGTTACCAATGGATTACCAATTACGGTGAGACCAGGCGCAAATACGACCTTATCGGTCATTTTCAAGCCAAAATCAGCCAAAACCAGCGGAGGTTCGATAAATCTCTTAAATAACAGCACTCTAATCAGCACCCTCCGAGTTGTGGGAGCGGGATTCAGCGAAATGGTCGGAGTGCAAGCGGGTCAGTTGCCGCAGGCGAGCTTAAGGAATCCATCCGCAGCGGTTAAAAACCTCCAGATTTCCAAGCACGAATTGACTTGGGATGAGTATCATGTGGTGCGAGGTTGGGCGCTTCGCAACGGTTATAGTGACTGGGAAGAAACACTCCATCTTGTGAGCGATAGTTTTTACTGGGACGGATTGAACCAGCCCGTAATGAATCTCCGCTGGACTGATGCCATCAAATTCTGCAATGCCAAGAGCGAAATGGAAGGTTTGCCTCCGGTCTACTTGACCTCAAACAGATCCACCTACAAAACAGGGAACGATTTTTATCCCGTTCAAGACCGCAACAATGCCACAGGATACCGACTGCCATTATCCGTGGAATGGCAGTGGGCGGCGCGAGGCGGTCGATTGAGCCAAGGATACCGATTCAGCGGTTCAAACAATGGCACAGAAGTTGGATGGTTTCTTGAAAACTCTGGCAATAAGACACATGCAATCAGAAGTTTAAAGCCCAATGAGTTGGGAATTTTTGATATGAATGGGAATGTGGATGAGTGGTGTTGGGATCGTCGCGATAGCAATTACCGTCAGACATGGGGCTTAACATTTAAGACAATGCTGCGGGGGCCACTTGAAACGCTCCCAGATGGTTTGAGTTTTGCAGGATTAGGTTGGCCGGCGGATCTCATGTTCCGCGGGAATAGAACAACATACCCCGTAGGAATGCGTCTCTGCAAAGGCGCAAGCTGGGGAGAAATGATACGAGTTCCCGGTCGTGACCTTATTAACACAAACATACCTGCCGGATCCCGAACCGTTGCCAACTTCCGCATCAACAGTCAGGAAACAACATATGATGATTGGAATACGGTTCGGAATTGGGGAAATAATACAACCAAAGGATACACCGACCTGCCTTCAGGAAATGGCACAAGTCCGCTCCATACTGTGACGCAAGTAAGCTGGTATGACGCTGTGAAATGGTGCAACGCCAAGAGTGAATCGGAAGGATTGACGCCTGTTTATCGACTCAATTCCGCAAATGGGACAGTTTATAAGACAGGAAATGCCGCCTCCATCGTCCGTAATCCTCAAGCAAACGGGTATCGTTTGCCAACCGAAGCTGAGTGGGAACTGGCAGCAACCATTGATGCAAACGGTATTCAGCAACCCTTCCAATACGCCGGAAGCGACACAATAGTTGATGTCGCGTGGTATGTTAGCAACAGCGCTTCCACCCTCAAAGCCGCATCCACTAAAAACCCAACGGGCTTGGGCTTCTACGACATGAGCGGCAATGCTTGGGAGTGGGTTTGGAATGATAATCGCTCCAACCTGCTCCGCGGAGGCTCGTATACTTCGAGCGCGGCCAAATGCGCCGTCAAATACCGTAACGGTTCCTACGGTCTGGATAGTAGGCGTTCAAATGTCGGCTTCCGCTATGCGCGGAACTTTTAACCAAAAATCCTCGAAGTAGGTTGCGCCAGTAATCCAACCGAGGGCAAGATTCCGGGCTGCCGGGGCTCATAAGCTCCGGCAGCCCTTTTTTGAAATGGGCTTTGGAACTCGCCACCCGTTGCGCGCTAACCACTGCTATTTCCACGCCAGTGGCCACCACGGTCGAGACGACCGTGCTCCCCTCTTGCTGTAAAAGGGGTCATAAAAGGGGTCAGGCATTAATTATTGACATACTTGTATTTCAAAGCATCAAACTCAGAGGGGTTAACAAAAAGCTCTAAGTAAGCCGAAAGAGTTAGCAAATAGGGTGGAGAGGACAGAATGATGTCAATATTTTATTCCGACCCCTTTTACTCTCGACTTCTTGCGGACAAGTCGTCTAAACCTAAAAATGGCAATACAACCACTGATGAACTCTGATGAACACTGATAAGTAGGAGTTTATAAATTTTGAAATGCCCACCCAATACGTGAATTCACGAATTCTTGTAAATAATTTGGTATCAGTGTCTATCAGTGGTTCAAATGCTGAAATCGGGCTAAAGCAGGCAGGGCATAATGGGGAATGTTGAGAATCTTGCCGTTCTTGCGGAGGTTCAGCAGAGTGCTGCGCAGCTGTTGATCGGGGCTGAATTTTTCATCGTAGGTTCGCAGGCTTTTGCTTTTGGAATTGATGCCGGCTTTGACCTCGAGCGGCAGGATGTTTCCACGGGCGGACTGCCAGAGAAAGTCGACCTCGGCCGTGGCGGATTCGTTTTTCCAGTAGTAAAGGCTGTCGCTTGCGATCGTGCTCAAGGTTTGAGCGGCATAATTTTCAATGAGGGCCCCCTTGAACTCCTGAAAGAGGTCATGCCCCCGCACCAGAATATCGGGTAAAATGTTGGCCATCGCTCCAAGAAGTCCGATATCCAAGGCATAGACCTTGAACGCGCTGCGGTCCGCATAAGCCGAGAGGGGATGCCCCGGTTTGGTGACAAGAAAGCACCTCAAGATGAGCCCGGCGTTTTCAAGCCAGAGAATGGCATTTTCATAATCCCGTGCCCGCGCGGTTTTTTTGAGCGCGGTGAACTGGAATTTCCGGTTCTCGCGCGCCAACTGCGCAGGAATGGAGTCCCACACTTGCATGAGCTTTGGAATGTCACTCGTCGGCGCATGCTTGGCAAAATCGAGCACATAGGCGTTCAGGATTTCTTTTTGAATCGCCCGCACATCGGAAAGGTTACGGGATTTCGCGTAGCAGGCCACCGCTTCCGGCATTCCTCCCACAAAATAGTAGCGCTTCAACAACTCAACCAAATCCTCGTGGAAGGGCTCTGCAAAAGGCCCGGCGTCTATTTTTTCCTCCACGAGTTTCCGGTAGCGCGACTCGCCCACCGCATCCAAAAACTCGGGAAACGACATGGGCTTCAGGTCCAAAAAATTCACTTTGCCGACTGGAAACGACATGGGTTGCGGGAGCTTGACGCCAAGCAGGGAACCTGCGGCGACGATGTGAAATTCATTTGCCTGCTCCTGAAAATATTTCAGCGAGTTCAACGCCTCGTTGCAGGCTTGGATTTCATCGAAGACAATCAAGTCTATCCCGGGTTTTATCGCTTCATTGCGGTAAAGGCCCAAGTTTGCAATTAGATCGGCCGGCTTCAGTCTCCCCTGGAAGAAATCTTTCAGGCGAGGATCCTCCTCAAAATTGAAATACGCGACAGAGGCGTATTCGTTGGCCCCAAATTCGCGGAGCAAATGGGTTTTACCCGTCTGCCTCGCCCCTCGTAAAATCAGAGGCTTGCGACGCTCTGCGGTTTTCCAATCACATAGGTCCCGATAAAGATCGCGTTTCATCGGAGGATTTTATTTCAAATCGCGATACGATGTCAACTATTCCTTTGAATAATGTGAAAATTTTCACGCTTTATGGATTATACCAATGACCGATAGCTCCGAACCGGAGGTCTGCGGTCGCAGGACACCCGACCCAATTGACCCGAAAACGGATTTTTGACCGAAGCGCAGCGGAGAAGGACAAACGAAGTTTGCCCGAAGGGCGAGCACATCGCGTCGGCTGACGAAATAAAAACAGTGGGTTTCAAAGACGAGCTGGAAGCGAGGGAAATTTTCCGGGCCAGATGGCATGAAAGCCGGTGCTGCCTTCAACACCTTTCCGGCTCAAGTTACTTTTCCGATTTTCTGATTTGCTTGCGCCAAGTGCTCGGCGATAGGCGATGGGCTTTTTTGAAGGCGGCGGAAAAATGGAAGGCCGACCCGAATCCGGTAGCTTCTGCCACTGCGGCGAGAGTCTCCTCGCTGGAAGCCAAGAGGCGCTTGGCGCGCGCGAGGCGGGCATTCAGAAGATACTGCCAAGGAGAAAGACCTGTTTGCTCGCGGAAGACACGGCGGAAATAGGAGTAACCCACGCCAAGTTTCCGCGCGAGTGCCTCCAGATCCACCTTCGCTCCATGGGGCGCGGAGAGTTGATTCTCGGCGCGGCGCACAAGCGCCAAGAGCCTCGACTGCGCCTTGCCCGCGTTGGGGAGTTCCGCGTAATGGCCCAGCAGGCGGTGGGCGATGTGTGCGAGTTCCGAAACAGCGTAGGACCGCCTGCCGGAGACAAGCGGATGGAGCATTTCAAAGTGCTCTTCCATGCCGGCCGTTGCCAGTTTTTGAAAAAGACATTGGCGCGCGGTCAGCACGCCGCCTTCTATCAGGCTCCGCACAACCCACCCGTCGAGTTCCACCCAATGTTCGGACCAGCCGGTTTTTCGATCGGGCCGGTAGCGGTGCCACTCCCCGGGCATCAAAAAAACAACCGATCCAGCGAGGATTTTTTGCCTTCCCCGCGATGAGGTTTCGAGCCATCCGCCTCCCTCAGGCACGAGGAGTATTTGAAGGGCCTCCAGAGTCCGGCCGTTTTTATAATCAAAATGGTGATGGGCGGGATGTCCGGGCGGGGGATAGGCCTGCCCGGGGGCAATCTTCGCAAACCCGCATCCAAGCACCTCAACACCCCAGCGGCCACGCTCCGGTGTGGACGAGAAATACATGAAATAGTCTCGATTCCAAGGTGTCATTTTTTATATGAAAATAATCATTATGCATATTCTCTGCCCTGAAACGAGCGTTTATGTTTAAACATAATCTTTGCGCCTCCCCAGCCTCACCAAATTCTATGAGCAACTACAACTCCGCCCGCGAACACTACGCCAGCCTCGGCGTGGATACCGAAGCCGCCCTCGCCTCCTTGGCCTCCACCCCGGTCTCTCTGCACTGCTGGCAGGGTGACGATGTCGGAGGATTTGAAACGGCCGGCTCGAAACTTGAAGGTGGCGGCATCCAGGCCACGGGAAACTATCCCGGCAGGGCGCGCTCGATCGAGGAGCTTCGCTCGGATCTTGACATGGCGCTCTCGCTCATCCCCGGCAAGCACCGTCTCAACCTCCACGCCCTCTATGCCGACCCCTCCGCTGGGCGTGTGGATCGCGACGCCTACTCGATCGTGCAGTTCCAGAGCTGGGTGGACTGGTGCAAGGCCAGGGGACTCGGGATGGATTTCAACCCGAGCTTTTTCTCCCACCGTCTCGCATCCGACGGCCTCACGCTCACGCATCCCGACAAGGGCATTCGCGAATTTTGGATCCGGCACGGAATCGCCTGCCGGAAAATCGGTGCGGAAATCGCCCGCCAACTCGGATCTCCCACGGTGACGAATGTTTGGATTCCCGATGGCTCGAAGGACATGCCCTATGACCGCAAGTCGCCCCGGGAACGGCTTGCCGCCTCGCTGGACGAGATTTTTGCCGCACCTGTCGATCGCGCTCTCAATCTCGATGCGGTGGAGAGCAAGCTCTTCGGCATCGGCTCGGAGAGCTATGTCGCCGGGTCACACGAATTCTACCTCGGCTATGCCGTGAAAAATCAACTCCTCTATTGCCTGGATGCGGGACATTTCCATCCCACCGAAAACCTTTCGGATAAAATCTCATCGGTCCTCCAATTCGTTCCCCGCATCCTGCTGCATGTGAGCCGGGGTGTGCGCTGGGACAGCGACCATGTGGTGTTGATGGACGACCCCACGCGATCCATCATGGAGGAACTTGTGCGTGGCGATTTTCTGGGCCGCACGCACATCGGCCTCGATTTCTTCGATGCCAGCATCAATCGCATTGCGGCCTGGGTCATTGGCACCCGCTCGACGCTCAAGGCCCTGCTGGCCGCGTTGCTCGAGCCGGCCAAGCTCTTGAGGGGTGCGGAAGCCTCGGGCGATTTCACCACCCGCCTTGCGCTCATGGAGGAGGCCAAGACACTCCCGCTCGGCGCGGTCTGGCAGGAATACTGCGTCCGAGAGAATGTTCCCGGGGATTCCTCATGGATCGCCGAAGTCAAGGCCCACGAGAAAAAAATTCTCTCAAAACGAATCTGACAACCATCGCTCTGCTCCATCCAATCCCTTGAACTGCGGGAGTCTTCTTCCGCTGAACCAGCAGTTTGAAGTCGGCCAATTTTTAAGCCCACGGCAACGCCGGCTGAACGCAGCGGGTTTTAATTTGCTGGAAGGGGAGTATATTTTCTTGATGCGGCCGCCACCGAGTGTGGTGTAAGGGTCGTTCAGGAATCATGTGGGAAGCCAAAAAAAAATTTCCTTCCTGGTTAACAAGGAGCGGTGTCGAGTCGTTAGAACTAACGATGCTTCGGGGCATTGCAGTCAGGTTTGCACACTCTATCGTAGGGCCAGTGATCAGGATTCCTCCCATCTATCTCCTGTATCCGTGGCTTCTGCTGGTTGTTTCAGCGGAGCCGTGGGACATGGCCACAAATGGGCGGTCTTTTGTTGTCCGGCCACCAGAAGGTGGAGAACTGCAAACCTCTTGGTCAGCGAGCATCGAACGCGATGGTGCAGGCATGGTGTTGAATTCGCTTTCGAAGGACGGCGAGCCATCTCCGGACATGGGGGTGAGATTCCCTAAACAAAGCGCGGAGTTGTTGCTGAAGATCGATTATCAGGCCAACTCTCGCGCATTGTCCGTGCAGGCGGGCGTTCGCAACACCGGAACAGCTCCATTTTTTCTCACAGAAACAAAACCGGTTTCGGCCAGCTTCAAACCAGAAGCCGGCCTCTCAAAGTGGAGGCTAACCGGCATGCATCCGTCCACACCCGTGGCAACCCCACTGAATGCGCTTCTCAAACCGGCAGTGCTTCACGAGTGCGGTGGTCTCTACAACGAAAGGGGAAACGGTTTTTTCTTCGGGCCGGCAGGGGCGCCTGTCGCTTATCTCAACACCACAATCAATGTTCAGGCAAACGGCGTGGTGAACCTCGACATATCGGCCGACATGTGTGGCGTGCAAGTTGAGCCCGGTGAAACGCGTTGGGGGCAGGAGGCCGTTCTGGTGCTTTCCCCGCCGGGCGAAGCCGTGCCGGTGTGGGTCGGGATGGTGGCGGAATCGCACAGGGCAAGGCCACCGAAAACGGGATTGAGCGGATGGAGCAACGGCACCCCTCTCGAAAAAGCCAATGTGCAAGCCGAACTGGGCCAGGTCATCGACCGCATGGGAGAAGCGTCCGATCCATTGCACCTGGGACTCATCCAGATCGGCGGGGAGGACGGGCAGCCGGCGACTGCCAAAATACTCGATCAAACTTGGCTGCGGGACGACGCACGGCGCATCGCCGCTGCAGGCACCCGCTTCGGCCTTCACTTGGCAATCCCTCCCGGGGATCGCAAGGCCATTGCAAACGCCGCCCTGCGAGCCAAAGAAGCCGGATTCACCGCCCTTGCGATTGATCGTCCTTCGCTTGTCGCGAGGGAAACCAAGGAAACCACGCTCGAGGCGCTGCGTGCCGATTTGATGGCGATTCGCGAGACGGTGGGCAACGGGACTCTTTTGACCTACTCGGGAAATGCCCCCGAGCGTGCGGTGGTCGGTATTGTCGATGCGTGCCGCATTAGCCAACCCGGCCGACGCAATGACCTGCGGAAAGCGATCAACGAGGCCGTTCTGGCCCTGCCGGTGTGCGGGCGTTGGTTTGCAGCTGACTTCCACAGTGTCTATCTGGGCACCACTTACCATGCCAAAGGCAATTTTGATGAGGGATGGCGTCAGTCGCGCATGTGGCTGAGCCTGGCCGGCCTTGCGGGCGGCGTCTCGCTGGTTGGCGATCCGATCTACCAACCCGAATTCCAAGACTACCTCAGGAACCTGCAAGCGATCACCCCGCCGCTGAACGCTCCCATGTTCGCTCCCTGGCTTTTCACCCATGCCGACCGCTCGCGCTTGATCTCACATGTCCAGCGGGATTGGGGAAAATGGACCATGGCGCTGCTCTGGAACCCCGGGGAGGGGGAGAAATGGATGCAACTGAATTTCTCCGACGTCGGACTTGATCCGGAAAAATCCTACGTCGTGTGGAGCTATTGGGACAATCGGGTCTTGGGTGTCGTGCAGGGAGAGTGGGCATCCCATAGATTACGCTGGCCGGATATTCAACTCCTGCGCCTGACCGAACTCTCTGGCAGCGGTTTGCCCACACTCATCGGCTCAAATCTTCACCTCTCCTGCGGAGGTGAGGAAATCAAGGGGATCAAAGCGGGGCGTGCAAAGATGTCGATCGAGTTGACGGGCGCAGGATCGAAGGATGGCTATTTGTTCGTTCACAGCCGATTTCCTCCGGTTCTGGAAGGAGCAGTGGGTTGCACAGTGGAGGGTATCGCGCTGGTTGCCGAGAACATCTGGAAAATCCGCTTGAGCGATCGGGACTTGCTGGCTCCACAACGGATCGGACTCGCTTTTCTCTTGCCGCTGACCCAGCAGGGATGGTTCTGGACTTCTGTGGTCGCGGTGGGAGCAAGCCTTCTCCTCGCCCTTTGGCGCTATGTGGTGAGCCTGCGTCTGCAGCGGCAGCAGGGTCTTGCCGAGGAGCGTGCCAGAATCGCGAAAGACCTCCACGATGATCTTGGTGCCAACCTCACACAGATTGCTTACCATGGCGACTCGCTCCTCGATGCCCGGGTGCTTGCCCCCGCCGACACAGTTCATGTTGAAAAAATGCGTCAGATCGCGCGCACCACAACGCTCGCGCTGGACGAGATTGTTTGGGCGGTCGATCCTAGGCAAGACACGCTCGAAAGCTTCACCAGCTACCTGTGTGGTTACGCACAAGAGGTTCTCACCGATGCGGGCTTGAAAAGCCGGTTTGACTTTCCGCCAGACTTCAAAGGCAAACCCCTTTTGTCCAAAAACCGGCACCATATTTTTTTAGCCTGCAAGGAGGCGCTGTGTAACACCATCCGCCACGCTCAAGCGCATGAGGTCAGAATCCGGGTTACTGTCAGAGAAACAGAAACCGAGTTGGTAATCCAAGACGACGGGCTTGGCTTTAACACCACATCCCCCGGCAAACGATCCCGCGGAGGCCATGGGCTGGAGAGCATGCGGGAGCGATTGAAGACGGTCGGCGGTCGCTGCGAAATGATCAGCCGTCCCGAATCAGGAACCGAAATCCGCTTCATCTGGAAAACCGAATCATGAAAACAAAAATTGCCATCGTGGAAGACACCGCAGGCCTGCGGACAGCAATCGGGGAATGGTTAAGCAATGCCTCGGACCTTGCTTATGTGGGAGCCTGTGCCAGCGCCGAAGAGGCCATCCAA
>Ga0172372_10010107_pt1 | contig 12154 bp, 6 predicted proteins | sample LakKiv5m_2_FD_114544 | JGI IMG/M metagenome (GOLD analysis project Ga0172372, IMG submission 114544) | Freshwater microbial communities from Kabuno Bay, South-Kivu, Congo - kab_092012_9.5m | ecosystem: Environmental > Aquatic > Freshwater > Lake | place: Democratic Republic of the Congo...
AACTCTTTGAACAAGCCGCCGATCATGGCGCGGTTTTCGATGTCGCTCTTGCCGAGTCCGCTCGTGGTCATGCCGCCGAGATGGTCGTGGTATTCGACCAGCGTCACCGCCCGGCCCAGCCGTGCTGCGGAAATGGCCGCCGCGATCCCGCCGGGCGTGCCGCCGTAGATGACGACGTCCTGAGCGATTGCTTGGCCGCAAAGGAACGCAATGATGGCAAGGAATCGCATGGGAATGGTCATGGCTTGGGAGCGGCGATCAAGGGTTTCTCCGGCATCTGCACCGCATCCAAATCGGTGAGCTTTACTTTCAGCACTTCGACGGTTTGTTTGCCTCCGGCGAAGGCGATGAAGAGGCTGCCATCGTGCTCGATGACGTGCGGGTAGTCGATGTGACGTTCACCGACGAGGTAGATCATCTTTTGGAAGACGAGGCCGTCTTCGCTGATCGAGAGCGTGAGCGGGTCACGCTTCTTCGGGTTCGGGTTGGAGACGAGGACATAGCGGCCATCACGGAGACGGAGGCCGCTGATTTTGGAGGTGGCATCGGGGAAGTTGGTCTTCACCGGGGTCGTCCAGGTGCGTCCGTCGTCGGTGGAGAGGGAGCGGTAGAGGAAGCCGCTGCGGCGGTTGTCGCGGAAGACGGCGGCGAGGCGGTGATCGGGCAAAATCCACCAGTCCGGCTCCTCGGCTTTCAGCTCGGAGGCGCTGCCGAGCACCGGGAAGGACTGCCAATCGTCGAGCGACTTCACCCCGCCGACGAGGAAATGCACGCCGCTCTTCGAATAGTCAAACATGCGGCGGGACATCATCCAGTCGCCGGTGCGCAGCTTGATGGGCGGGAAGTTGTTGATGGTGTTTTTGAAGACGAGACCTGCATCCCGCCACTCGCTGGTGGCCTTGTCGAAGCGGAAGGCGCGGAGTTCGAGGCTCTTCCCGAAAAAGCCCGCCGCTTCATCGAGCGAAGCGAGCGCGAGCAGTTCGCCCTCGCGTTTCCAGAACCCGCGCGAGATCCAGCGCATGCCTTTGTCCGTGCGCGTGCCGTAGTGAGGTGAATCTGGCCCCGAGTTCGGCGGAATAGGTGTCATGAACTGCGGCGTGCTCCATTTCAAGCCATCGGGACTCGTCGCATACTTCACCCGCTGCCCCACTTGGTCCTCGATGCCCGGCCCATCGCTCCACATCGCCCAAAACCGGCCGTCATGATGCGCGAGGTAGTTGTGCTGGTTCACACCACCCGCCTTTTTGTCGAGCTTGGTCGGATCGGCGCCCTGCGCCCGCACATTGCTGATGACGACGTGCTCGCGCTGGTCCGCCTCGGCCTTGAGCTTCGCCTCGGTCGCGGCCAGCTCCTCGGTGCGCGTGGCAAGCTGCCGCAGCAGCATGTCCAGTTCGGCGCGGACGGTGTTGAGTTCCTGCTGCGATTCGCTGGAAATTTGCTTCGCCCTGGCGTCCTCGGCTTCGAGGCGGAGCGCCTGCTCGCGCAAGGCGGACAACTCGCCCTCGCGCTCCGTGAGGCGGCGGGTCAGCTCCGCGTGCGCCTGCTGCAACGTCTCGTGCGCCTGGCGCAGTTCGGCGGAGTCGCTGCCCGCCTTCGCCTCGGCGGCGCGCAGCGAGGCCGTGAGTTCGCCCAGCCGGCGGTCGAAGTCCTCGCGCTGCATCTGGATGGTCAGCTCCATGCGCAGGCGCTTCTCCATCTCGCCGCGCAGGGCGGCGTTCGCGGCCTCGAAGTCCGTCGCGCGGTCGCGCAGGCGCTGCTCGGCGCTCAGGGCGGCGACGCGCAGCCGCTCATGTTCGCGCTCCTGCTCGGTGAGCTGCGCCTTGAGCTGGGCCGTGGCGTCCTCGACCGCGCGGGCCTGCTCGGCGGCCAGCCGATCCAGCTCGGCGCGGCGGGCGGCCAACTCCGACTCGGCCGCGCTGCGGGCCGCGCGTTCCTCGTCAAGCTGCTGCCGGGTGGATTCGAGCGCCGTGCCGTGCTCGGCGACACGCGCCTCCAGCGTCGTGCTGGTCTGCGTGAGCGACTCGACCACGCGCCGGCGCTCGTCGAGTTCCTGTTCCAACCGCGCCGTCACGTCGCGCAGGGCGGCGGTGGCTTCGGCAAGCTGCTTTTCCAGCGACTCACGCGTGTCGCGCAGCTCGCCCTCGGTCTGCTCGCGCTGCGCCGTCTCGGCGCGGAGCTTCTCCTGCAAGGCCTGCACTTCCGACAGCCGCTCGGCCAGCCGCAGGTCGGCGCTGGCGCTGCCCTGCTGCGCGGCTTGCTCCGCCTGCCGGCGCGCGGTGGCCTCGTGATCGAGGCGGGAGCGGATGTCGAGCAGCTCCAGGTTCGCGTCGGCGAGTTCCTTCTCCAATTCGCCTTTGGCGCGCTGCAATTCGGCCTGCAGCCCCTGCGCCTTGCGCATGGCCTCCTCGGCGGCCTGGCGAAGATGCTTCTCCGCCTGCTCGCGCGCGCCCGTCTCGGCGGTGAGCCGGTGGGTGAACTCGGTGTGCGACTGGCGCGCGGCCTCCTCCGCCTGCTCGCGGCGACGCGCCTCGTCCTCGCGCGCCTTGAGCGCGGCCTCGAGGTCGGCCCGGAGCGCCTCGGTCGTGCGGCCCGCGTCGGCCAGGCTCTCGCGCAGCTCGCGCTCCGTCTCGTGGCGCGCGGCGGTCTCCTTCTGCAACTGGGCGCGCAGTTCGGCGAGCGCGGTGCCCGACTCCGCGAGCTGCTGGTCGAGCGCGGACTTCGCGCGCTGCAACTCGGTCTCGGCCGTCTCGCGCTCGGCGCTCTCGCGGGCCAGCTCGTTCTGCGCGGCGGCCAGCGCGCGGCGGCTCTCGGCATTCGTCGCCTCCAACTCGGCGCGGGTCTGGAGCAACGCGGCGGCAGCCTCCTCGCGCTTCGCCACCTCACCGCGCAACTCCTCGCGCGCGGTGCCAAGCAAGGTCTTGAGTTCGGCGGCGTGCTGCTCCGTGGCGGCGTTGGCCAGCTTCCACGCGGCCTCGACGCGCTCGCGCTCGGCGGCCTCGAAATCCATGCGCGCCTGCAGGCCGGCGGCCTCGGCGGCAGCGGCGGCGAGCCGCTGGCCCAGCTCGGCCTTCGTCTTCGGCAGCGCCGTCTCCAGTTCCTCGCGCCGGGCGACCTCCCCGCGCAACTGCTCGCGCGCGGCCTCCAGTTCGGACGCCAGCAGCGCGACGCGTTCCTCGGAGGAACGGCTGGCCTGAAGCAAACTCTCCTCGTTCTGTTTGCGTTCGGCGGTTTCGCGCTCGGCCTGCGCGCGGGCCTCGGCCAACGCGGCAAGCTGTTGGTCCAGCTCGGCCTTGGTTTCGGCAAGCTGCCGCTCCGCCTCGGCCTTTGTCTCCGCCAGTTGTTTCTCCAACTCGCCGCGCGTTCCGGCCAACTGCTCTTCCAAGGCCTCGCGATCCTCGGTTTCCTTGATGAGATTGTCCCACGTCTTCTTCAGCTCCGCGTCCTGGTCCGCAAGTTTTTGCTGCTGGGCCTCGGCGGCCTGCTTCAGCTCCACCTCGCGCTGGCTGCTGGCGGCGGCGGCTTCCTCCAACTGCCTCCGCGTCTCGGCGAGCATGGTGGTGGCCTCGGCAAGCTGCCGCTCCGTCTCCGACTTCGACTGGCCCAGCGCGCTCTCGGCCGACGCGCGGCGTTCGGCCTCGGCGCGCAATTGCTCCTCGGCGTCGGCCAGTTGCTTCTTCAGCCCGGCAACTTGCTGCTCCGCCTCGTTGCGTGCCTGCTGCGCGCCGGACTCGGCCTGAAGCTTCGCGGCCTCGGCGGCTTCGGTTCGGGCGCGCGTTTCCGCCAGCGCGGCAAGCTGCGCTTCCAACTCGCCCTTGGCGCGGATCAACTCCGCCTCCGCGCGTTCGCCGCGCTGCACTTCGCCGGCCAACTGCTCGCGGGCCTGCTGCAAGTCGGCGGCCTGCTGGTCTGAAGTGGTCCGGGTCTGCTGGGCGGCGGCCTCGGCGCTCTCCAAACGGGTGCGAAGGTCCGCAAGCTGGGGTTCCAGTTCAGACTTGGCCCGCGCAAGTTCCGCGTCCGCCTGCTCGCGCCGCTGCGTTTCGCCGGCCAACTGTTCACGCGCCTTCTCCACTTCAGCGGCCTGCGCCACAGTGGCCTCCAATTGCTTGCGCGTCTCGGCCAGCGCGGCGGTGGCCTCGGCGAGCTGCCGTTCCGTCTCCGACTTCGACTGGCCCAGCGCGCTCTCGGCCTGCGCGCGGCGCTCCGCCTCGCCCTGCAACTGCTGGCGCGCAACGGCCAACTGCTTCTGGGTTTCGGCAAGTTGATCCTCCGAGTTGGAGCGCAACTCCAGCGCGGTGGTCTCGATTTGCTGGCGCGCGGCCTCGGTGCGCTCCAGTTGCGCGCGGAGTTCCGCCAGCGCGGACTCCTGCTCGGCGCGCTGCGCGGCGGCGGCCTGCGTGTCATGGGAGGTTTGCTCGCGCAACTGCTGGTTGTCCGCCTCCAACTCGGCGACGCGCGCCTCGAAGCGCGCGTGCGCGGCGCGCAGTTCCGCCTCGGCCTGATCGCGGGCGGCTTCGTCGGCGTCGGTGCGGCCAGCGCCGGACTGGCGGGCCTCCGTCAACTGCGCCTCGAGGACGATCCGCGTGGCCTCGGCCTCGGCAAGCTGCCGCGAGAGCTTGCCGCGCTCGTCCTCCAACGCCTTCGCCGCCTCCTGCTGCTCGACCAGTTCCTTTTCCAACTGCGTCTTGGTCTCGGTGAGCGCGGCGATGCGCCCGGCGACATCGGCGGGAACTTCGCCGACGCTCTCCAGGCCGGCCGACGGCTGGCCGGCGGAGGCGGCGATCAGCTCCTGCTTGGTCCGCTCCAGTTCCGCGTCGAGTTCCACCAGCCGTTGCTGGATGCCGGCGTTGGTCGAGACCATCGCCTCCTCGGACAGCTCGCGCTCGGCCTCGGCGCGCTCGGCCTTCTCGTGCTCGGCCTGGAGCGCGACGCGGAGCGACTCCAGGTCGGTTTCGAGCCGTTTCACCCGCTCGGTCTCGGCGTGCAGGCGGTGATGAACGGTCTCCAGCGCGCTGTCCGGCTGGGTGTCGGCGGATTGCAGCTTGTCGAAGTCCTCGCGCAGCGAGCGCAAATCATCCTCGGCCAGTTGCCGGCGCGTGGCCTCGTCCTGCAGCCGCTTGCGCAGGGCCTCCAGTTCGGCGGGCGAACTGGCGGCGCGCTTCTCCAGTTCAGTCTTCTCCGCGCGCAACGTCTTCTCCGCCTGCTCGTGCTCGACGACTGATTTTTCCAGCCCGCTGATGATGTCGGTGAAGGTCGCGGTGCGCTCGGCAACTTGCTGCTCCAGTTGCTCGCGGGCCTTCGCGAGTTCGGCCTCGACCTGTTCGCGGCCCGACAACTCGGCCCAAAGCTGGCGGTTGGCGGATTCGAGTTCGGAGTCGCGCTTCTTCAGCTCGTCCGTGCGGCGCTCCAGTTCCGTGCCGATCTCCTTGCGGTAGGAAACCTCCTGCTGCACGCGCCCCAGCGCGGCGTCGAGCGCGGCGGCCTGGTCGGCGGTGCGGGTGTCCTCGGCCGTCTTGCGCTCGGTGATGTCGAGGATGGAGCCGATGATGCCGGCGGGCTGCTCGCGGTCGTCGAGCACGCGCAGCGCGTGGCCGGCGACCCAGCGGACCGAGCCGTCCTTGTTGCGGAGGCGGAAATCGAGATGGAACTCCTTTTCGCCGCGCACGCACTTGCGCCATTCCTCGGAGACCTTCTTGTTGTCGTCGGGATGCACCGCCAGCAGCCAGCCGAAACCCTGGCTTTCCGCCTGCGACCGGCCCGTGAGCGCGGACCAGCGGTTATTGACGAAGAGGATGTCGCCCTGCTGGTTCGCGCGGAAGATGCCGGCGGGGGCGGACTGCGAGAGGAACTCGAACGACTGCCGCGCCTCGTGGTTCTTCGCGTGCGTCTGCTCGCGCTTCTGCACGTCGCGGCGGAGAACAACGTAAATGCCCCAGGTGGTGCCACCGAGCAGCAGGGTGAACGTGACGAAGGCGGGGACGTTGAACTGCTTGGCGAGCAGGTAGTTCGCGGCGGCAAACAAGGCCAGCCCCGCGACGAACAGCGCGGCCAGCAGCCGGCGGAGTCGCGGGAGGAGAGAGTTCATGCGCGTGCTTTGTTGCGCGCCAGCGTGTTACGGTCGGCGGATGGTGTCAAACCGCGAGTGCTCAGGTTCCCTCCTCCTGCTCGTAATCCATTCGCTGTATCTAACCGCCGCCCCGCTGGGCAGTTGGACGGTTCAGGTAATTTGTGCCCGACTGTTGCAGCCGACCGGGCGTTTCCGGCGGCGGTCGCTGTAGCTCTGGGTCGTTAGGCGAGGCTCAGTTGCCCGGCGGCAGGTTCAGCGGAAGGTCTTCACGCGCTTGGCGGAGAGCATGGCGAGCATGTCGCCCACGTCGGCGAAGGCGCGGTAGTCGGGCGGCAGCTCGAAGAGCCGCGCCTGCTGGATCGCCACTTCCTTGCTGACGGTGGCCGCGACGGGCTGGGCCTCGCGGAAGCGCACGGTGAGCCGGGTGTCGCCGACGGAGAGCCGGATCTGGCGCGGGATGCCGTTCATCACCCAGACTTCGGCGGGCCGCTTGTCGCCGTTGGGATAGACGAGCGTCATGGCCCACTTCTCGGCCGCCGCGCCGTCGAGGGTGTCCGGGCCGAGGGGCTGTTTCTGGAGCTGTAGCAGGAGCGGCATGTCTTCGGGCGCGAGGTCGCGGCTGACGAAGGTCTGCTTCTCGGGGAAGAGCTGGTAGCTCTTGCGCAGCGCGAGGTTGGCCACGGTGAGGCTGACCAGCCGGGTGATGCCCTCCTGCCGGAAGGGCGCGAAGGGGCCGGTGGCGTTGAAGTGGCCGGGGGCCGAGGTGATGTCCAGCTCGGTGCGGACCTGCCCCTCGCGCAGGTGAATCCACAGTGGGAAGCGGTGCAGTTCGACGCGCCCGGCGTTGGTGCTGGACAGCTCGAACTCGCCCATCGCGCTGGCGAGCTTGGCGTCGCTGAGGATGCGCGCCAGGGCCGCGTCGAGGTTGAAGCCGCGCGACGGGACGATCCGCACGCCGGAGTTCGCGGCGGGGGGCGTGAAGGGCAGCGTCGTGACCGTCGGCGCGGCGGGCGTCGGCGCGGGGACGGGGTTGCGCGGAACCGGGATGCGCTCCTGCACCGCCGGGCGGGCGGGGAGGGTTTGCGCCGCGCCGTGGGCCAGGCCCAGCGCGAGGGCGGTCAGCAGCAGGAATTGGCGGAGCAAATTTCGCATCAGCAAAGGGCCGCAGCCATTGACGGGGAAAGTGCCCCAAAGCCGCCCGGCGGGCCAGCGCGAAATCCGCCTCAGCGGGTGGCGCGGGCGACGTTGATCGAATCACGCAGGCGTTTGTTGTCCGCGCGGATGCGGGCGGTGAGGGTCTTGCAGACGGCCACGAGGAAGGGGGTGGCCAGCTCCGGCGCTTCCTGGGTGAGGCGCTGGAAGTTGGTGGCCGAGACCTTGAGCAGCACGGAGGGATTGTTCGCCACCACGTCCGCCGAGCGCGGGCCGTGGTCGAAGAGCGAGATGTCGCCGAAGAACTCGCCGGCCATGAGCGTGACGAGGACGGTTTCCTTGCCGCCGATCATCTGGCGCACGCGCAGCTCGCCCTCGAGGATGAGATACATCGCGTCGCCCGGGTCGCCCTGCTTGACGATGGTGTGGAACTGCCGGGCTTGCTCGACCTCCATGAACTGCGCGAAGCGGCCGAGCTGCTGGTCGTTCATCTCGCCGAGGATCTTCACGCGGCGCAGCGCGCCCGGCCGGATGCCGGCGATGAGCGGCGCGGCGGCGGCGGGCAGGCTGCCCGGCAGCACGGCGCGGAGCACGGGACGCAACTCCGCCATCTGGCTGGCCAGCGCCCACTTGTTCTCGTGGCAGTTGAAGACCCACGTCTCCGCGAGCACGCGCTCGTCCTTGATCCACTCCACGAGCGTCGGCATGTCCACCGGGCCATAGACGACATCGTCCGAGGCCCAAATCTTGTAGCCGGATTCCTGGGGCGCCTGATCCACGGTGTGTTTTTAAGTTCCAACCGATTCGCTGTAAAGGAAATCGGCAGATGCGACGGGCCGCTGAAGCGGAATCTTCAAGCCGCGTCGCGCGCCGTCACATCTGCTCCGTCACTTCGATGCCCAGCGCGGCCAAACCCTGCTTCAGCACGCGGCCGGTCAGGTCGCACAGCGCCAGGCGCGTGGCGCGCTCCGCGCCCTCGGCCTTGAGCACCGGACAGCTCTCGTAGAAGCGCGCGAACAGCCCGGCCAGCTCGTAAAGGTAGTTGCAGAGGAAGTTCGGCCGGCACTCCTCCGCGACGGCTTCCAGCACGAGGCCGAAGTTCATCAGGTGCTTCGCCAAGGCCAGCTCGTCCGGCGCGGCCAGGACCAGTTCCGCATTCCGCGTTCCGCATTCCGCACTCACCCCGCTCTTGCGGAAGATGCTTCGCACGCGCGTGTAGGCGTATTGCAGATACGGCGCGGTGTTGCCCTGCAAGGCCAGCATCTTCTCCCAACTGAACTGGTAGTCGCTCTGCCGGTTCGGCAGCAGGTCCGCGTATTTCACTGCGCCGAGGCCGATGATGCGGGCGATCTCCTTCCGCTCCGCCTCGGGCAAGTCGGGGTTCTTCTCCGTCACGACTTTCAGCGCGCGCTCCTCGGCCTCGTCGAGCAGGTCTTCGAGCTTCACGGTGTCGCCGCTGCGGGTTTTGAACGGCTTGCCGTCCTCGCCGAGAATTTTCCCGAAGCCGACGTGGTTGAGCTTCACGCGCTTCGCCGCCTCGGGCTGCCAGCGGGCGAAGGTGAGGAACAGCTTGCGGAAATGCGGGGCCTGCCGGTCGTCCACCACGTAGATGATCTCGTCCGGCGACCACGTCCGCAGCCGGTAATCAATCGTGGCCAGGTCCGTGGTCATGTAGTTGAAGCCGCCGTCGCTCTTCCGCACGAGCGCGGGGTCGGCCACCCACTCGCCGTCGCGGTTGACGAGGAACGGGTCGGACTTCGGCGGCACTGAGCCGTCGCTGAACACGCCCACCGCGCCCTCGCTCTCGCGGGCGATGCCGCGCGCGAGCAGGTCGTCCACCACCGCGCCGAGTTGCGGATTGTAGAAGCTCTCGCCGAGGGTTTGGTCAAACTTGACGCCCAGCCGGCCATAGACGGAGTCAAACTGCCGCTGCGAAACCCGGATCATCTCCTGCCAGACGGCCAGGTTCTCCGCGTCGCCGGCCTGGAGCTTCACGAGTTCCTGTTTCGCCTCCTCCAGCCGCGCGGGGTTCGCGTCGCACTCGGCGTTGATGACCTTGTAGAGCCGTTCCAGCTCGCCAATCGGCTCGCGGGCCAGCGCGTCGCGGTCGAGGATTTGCTTCCAGCCCAGCAGCAGCTTGCCGAACTGCGTGCCCCAGTCGCCGATGTGGTTGTCCGTGATGACCCGGTGGCCGAGCAGCCGGAAAACCCGCTGGAGCGCGTCGCCGATGCCCGTGGAGCGGATGTGCCCGACGTGCATCGGCTTGGCGACGTTCGGCGAGCTGAAGTCAATGACCACGGTGCGCGGTTGGACGGCCTTCGGGACAAACGGCGCGTCCTTGAGCGCCTCCGCCTGAAGCACGCCCGCCACCGCCGCCGGCCGCAGCCGGAAGTTCAGGAAGCCCGGCCCGGCGATGTCCACCGCGTCGCACACGTCGGCCACGTCGAGCGCGGCCTTCACCTGCTCGGCGAGCTGGCGGGGGTTGAGCTTGCGCTGCTTGGCGAGCGGGATGAGCGCGTTGGACTGGTAATCGCCGTGCCGCGCGTCCGGGCAGGGGCGCACGAGGACGGCGGCGGGATCCGCGTCCGGCAGCGCGGCGCGGACGGCGGCCTGGAGTTTCGTTTGGAGGGTCAGGTGCAACATGGCTTCCGCAAAGGCGCGCAGGCTAATCAGCGGTCTCCGAGGGGTCGAGCGCAAAGGCCGGAACCAAGCCCCCGAAGCGCAACCGTGGTGTGGGTGCCCGCTTGCGCCCGATTTCGTCCCCTGCGCATGCGCGCGCTTGAAAGGCCGCTGAAAGTCGCCTTAACTGCCGCTCCCGTGACTGACGGCCATGAACCATCCGCCGCGCCCGACGGCTCCTGCCCGAAGCCGGAGTTGTGCGCACTCGACTCGGTGCTGCCCGGCGTGTCCGTCCGCATCAAGCAGCTCAACGGCTCCACCGAAGTCACCGCCCGCCTGCGCGAGATGGGCTTCTGCGAGGAGCAGCGCATCAAGCTGCTGATGAACCACACCAACATCATCTGCCAGGTCTGCAACGCCCGCCTCGGCATCAGCTCCCAGCTCGCCAAGACCATCATGGTCGAGCCAATCCCCGCGCCCGGTGCCAAGCCCAAGCCGACCTGACCAGCGCAAGCCACCGGAAACTTTTCGCAAGCCACCGCAAGCCCGCCCCGCCACCGTCCCGTAACCTCAACCCCTGCCCGCGCCATGCCGGACGCCCAATCACAACCGCTCACGTCGCTCGCCCTCGGCGCCACCGCCAAGGTCGCGGCCATCAACGTCCCGCCCGCCGACAAGGCGCGCCTCATGGAGATGGGCCTGCTGGTCGGCACGCAGGTCGAGCTGGTGCGCTTCGCCCCGCTCGGCGACCCGCTGGAAATCAAGGTGCGCGGCTACAACCTCACGCTGCGCAAGCACGAGGCGGAACTCATTTTGGTGATGCCCAAGTGAACCCGGCCTTTTTCAACGCAAGGACGCAAGGGCGCAGAGACGCGAGGAAGGACTGGAAATCCCCTGCGACTCGTCGCTCCACCGTCACTTCCCCGACCTTCCAACGCACCGATTCGATGTCAAACGCATGGGGACAAACGAATTCGTTCCCCCATTCGCTTGTCCCCATTCGTTTGACAAACTGCTTCTTCTCTCCGCGCCTTTGCGTCTTTGCGTCTTTGCGTTAACCCGATGTCCGACTCCCTCCAACGCTACGTCGCGCTGACCGGCAACCCGAACTGCGGCAAGACCACGCTGTTCAACGCGCTCACCGGCCTGCGCGCCAAGGTCGGCAACTACGCGGGCGTCACCGTCGAGCGCAAGGAAGGCGCACTGCGCGGCGCGGACGGCATCACCATCCTCGACCTGCCGGGCACTTACAGCCTCAGCCCCAAGTCGCTCGATGAGGAGGTTTCGCGCGACGTGCTCTTCCACCGGCTCGACGACGTGCCCGCGCCGTCGCTGGTGGTCGTGGTCGTGGACGCCTCGAACCTGGAGCGCAACCTCTACTACGCCACGCAGGTCATCGAGCTGGGCTACCCGACGCTGCTCGCGCTGAACATGACCGACGCGGCCGAGCAGAACGGCCACACCGTGGATGCGTCCGCGCTCGCGAAGGAACTCGGCATCCCCGTCCTCCCGCTCGTCGCCAGCGAAGGCACGGGCGTGAAGGAACTGGCCGAACGCATCGCGGCAACAATCCGAAACCCGAAACCCGAAACCCGAAACCCGAAACTCTTCGCCGCCCCGCCCGCCCCGTTCGCAACCGAACTCACCGCCCTCGCCTCCGCGCTGGAAAAGTCCTTCCCCCAACGCTTCACCTCCCCGCAAGCCGAAGCCCTCCTGCTCCTGTCCGACGAGAAGGTTCTCACCAGCACCCACTCGCACTATCCCGCCGAGCTTTCCGCTGCCGTCACCGCCGCCCGTGCGCGACTCGAAGCCGCTGGCGTGGACTGGCGCACCGCCACCATCGAAGCCCGCTACGCGCGCATCGCGGACATCGTGGCCGCCACAGTCTCCGAAACCGGCATCGCCATCGAAACCACGAGCGACAAGCTCGACCGCGTCTTCACGCACAAGGTCTGGGGACTCGCCATCTTCGTCGGGCTGATGGCGCTGATGTTTCAAGGCATCTTCAGCTTCGCGGACATTCCGATGGGCTGGATTGAATCGGCTGTGAACGCCCTCGGCGAATGGGTCGGCGGGCTGCTGCCGCCGGGCGACTTGAACGACCTGCTGGTGAAGGGCGTCATCGCGGGCGTCGGTGCGGTCATCATCTTCCTGCCGCAGATTCTGCTGCTGTTCCTCTTCATCAGCCTGCTGGAAGACACCGGCTACATGGCGCGCGCGGCCTTCCTCATGGACCGCCTCATGAGCAAGGTCGGCCTGCACGGCAAGAGCTTCATCCCGATGCTGAGTTCCTACGCCTGCGCCATCCCCGGCATCATG
>Ga0172372_10010108_pt1 | contig 12154 bp, 10 predicted proteins | sample LakKiv5m_2_FD_114544 | JGI IMG/M metagenome (GOLD analysis project Ga0172372, IMG submission 114544) | Freshwater microbial communities from Kabuno Bay, South-Kivu, Congo - kab_092012_9.5m | ecosystem: Environmental > Aquatic > Freshwater > Lake | place: Democratic Republic of the Congo...
AGCCCGAAGAAATCCGCGTAGGCGTTGCGCAGGGCGCCCGCATATTCGTCGTTTCGGGTTGTCGGGCGCACAAACACGCCGATGACGGGTTCCATCAACCCGCTGTCGATCAGGTTGTCGAAAATGCGGGCGGCATTGGCCAGACCGACGTACTCGTGACCGTCCTGGAAGTACGCCACCGGGTAACCTTCGGCGCGCTCTTCGTCATAGCCCGGCGGAAGGTAAATCTGCAGGGAATAGGTTTTGCCGGTCTCGGTGCTGGCCAGGGAGGCTGTGCTGATGCTGCCAGCGGGTACGCCCGGGTAGCTGGCTATCTCCCAAGGTTGCACGTAAGCGGGCATCGCCAGTTCCGAGTTGGGACCAAAGCCACCGGCCACCGTATGGGGATTGGCCGGATCCAGGATCCATTCGGAGCCATTGCGCACGAGCTTGTAATCCAGGCGGGCATCGGATTCAAACACGGACGAGCGGTACCACAGGGTGCTGGCCGAGGCTTGCGAAAGGCTGCTGCCGGCCGGGTTCCAGCCGTTGAAGTCGCCGGCTACGGCCATGCTGCTGGCTGCACCGCGGTAGAGAAAGTGCGCGGTATCGCCGTCAATCCAGGGCACGGCTAGCAATTGCGCCCAAAAACTGTCGATGGCTGTTTCGCGGGCACTGGGATTGGGCAGGCCGGCCAGATGGCTTAAAAACGCGTCCAGGGTTTGCGCCTGGCTGCCGGTCCCTAATCCGGTCAACAGAACAATCAGCATAAGCCGCGTCGAGCAGCGGGATAGCTTAACACACAACATGGCAATGGGGAGGCGGTTTTTGGCAACCTCTCCGGCAAGTTACGCATAACGCCGCACGGAGCGTTTGCCTTTGCGGGCCTCTCCTAAAACGGCGAGCTAAAACAGCAAGCTTACGCCGCTTCGGGCACCGCGGCGTCCAGCCAGAAATTGTTGTAGCCCAGGCCCACCTGAATGCGCATCAACCCGGACTGCACCAGGTCGAGCATGGCCAAGAGCAGAAATACGGCATGCACTTTTTCGCGCACGCCTTCAAAGGCCACCGCAAAATCCATGCGCGGATGAGCCTTGATCCGATCCAGCAGGTCTTCCTTGCAGCTGTCCACCGTGTAGGGATAGGGCACCACCTGGTGCGAAACCGTTTCTCTTCGCTCTTCCAATCGGCTCAACACCCGCTGGAACACCCGCATCAGTTTGTAGAGGGTAAGATCGCCCAGGTCGGTTTCCTGTTCGCCCGACTCGGCCATGCTGCGCAATTCCTTGGCATCCAGTCCTCTGGGGTGCATCAGGCGACGTTGGGTTTCCAGATCCTGCATGCGCTCCACCACTTCCTTGTAGCGCTTGTACTCAAGCAGGGCCTGCACGAGGTCCTGACGCGGGTCAATTTCGTTGCCCTGTTCGTCAATCTCTTTGCGGGGCAACAGCATTTTGGCCTTAATGCGCATCAGCGTAGCCGCCACCAGAATAAACTCCGAGGCCAGATCAATGTTGAGCGCCTTCATCTGGTGCATGTAGCCCAGAAAATCGCTGGTAATGCTGGCAATGGGGATGTCGTAGATATCCAGTTCGTCCCGTTCAATAAAGAACAGCAACAGGTCGAAGGGGCCTTCGAACTGGGGCAACTTGATTTCGTACGTAGCAGTTTCGATCATGGTCTGGCAGAAGTTCAAAGATAACCCATAGCGAGGCCCCTGTACGTTTTGTTTCCTGCGGCCTGCAGCGTTGTGGATAACCTGTTAAGCAACGCGCAACGCATTAAACAGGGTTTTTAGAAGCAGCCCCAAAAGCAAAGACCGCCCCGGGATGGGACGGTCTTTGTCAGAGGAAACGGGGAGGGATAACCGAGATAAAGAATTACTGGGCAATCACGAAGCGCTCCGTGCGGGGACCTTCCTGGGTGTACACCGTCACGAAGTACTGGCCGGGTGCCAGGTCGGAAACGTTCATGTTGTGGGTGATGCGGCCATTGTCCACGTTCGCGGCTTCTGCCTTGACCATCTGGCCAGCGGCGTTGAAGACCGTCACGCCAACCTGATCGGTGGTGGTGCCAGTCAGCGTCAGGGTGATTTGCTCGGTGGCTACCGTGGGGAACAGCCCTTCGAACGTGACTTCACCGGCCAGGCGCGGGGTTGCCACCGGGAAGGCGATAACCGTGCCGTCAGCCAGGGCGGCGTACAGACCGAAGCTGGGGGTAGAACCCAGGAAGCCTGAGGCGAAGACGACAGCATTTCCACCAGCAAGGCCGGTCAGATCGGCATCGTAGGTCACCACCGTGGTGATGCCATCAGCAGTGCGGATGTCAATCGTGTAGGCGGCGGCCGGAACGATCACGTAGCGGCTGATGGTGTTGTACTCCAGGTTGTCGAACAAGGTCAGAGCACCGTTGGCTACCACGTCAACCGTGGGGGCGTCGGGTGAACCGTGCGAGGCTACGAAAGCCACCTGGCCAAGCGGGTTGCTCTGGCGGATGTTGCCTTGCAGGATGATGTTGAAGGGCGTGGTCGGGTCACCTACAACACCGGTTGCAATGGCTACGTAGTCAGCCGAAGGGTTGCGGAAGGTACCGGTAATGGTGTAGATCGACTCGGATACGCTGGTAGAGGTAGAAGGAGCCACGTCAATTTTGACGGGAACCAGGGCCTGAACCGGCACGAAAGGCGTAGCGGTGCGGAAGCTGAAATCGTCCAGCAACAGCGTGTTGTTCACATAAACGTCCACGGTGGGTTCCGGGCTGTTGTGGATGACCTGCAGGTTGGTAAACACCGGAGCTTCGACCGGGAAAGCAACAACCGTACCGTCGGCAAGTGCGGCATAGAGGCCAAAACCGGGGGTGGAGCTCAGGAAGCCTGAGGCGAACACCACAGCCGATCCGCCACCAAGACCGCTCAGGTCAGCAGCGAAGCTGGCTACGATGTTGTAGTTGTCGCTACCGGGGGTAACATCCAGCACATAATCACCGGCGGGTACCGTCAGGTAGCCACTGATGGCGCCGTAAGAGACGTCGTCAAGCAAAATGGCCACATCGCGGGCAATGATGTCCACGGTGGGGGCATCGGGTGAGCCGTGAATGCCAATGAAATCAACCGTTCCAGGGGCCAGAGCGGCTTCGCGGATGCCGCTTTGCAGCCAGATGTTGAAGGGGGTCAGGGGATCGCCGACCACACCGCTGGCAATGGCCACGTAGGTTTCACCTGCAGTCAGGGTAACGGTGATGTCGTAGATGGACTCAGCCGAGGAGGTAGAGGAAGCCGGAGCAACGTCCAGCGTAAGGGGCACACCAGCAGGAACGTCAATGAACGGCGTGGCCGTGCGGAAGGCAAAGTCGTTGAGCAGAAGACTATCGTTTACGTACACGTCAACGGTAGGATCCGGGGAATTGTGGATGACCTGCAGGCGGGCTGTCTGGGCGGATAAGGCGCCGGAGACGGCCACCAGGGCAACAAGGATCAAGTTTTTCATGGTTCGAATGGATGTTTTGAGTGTGGAAATCATTTCCTCTGAGCCCTATGAACAGCAGGGAAGCGACTCGGTTCATGAAATCCGGATGTTTTTGCAACTTTTTTGCAAAAGAGTCCATGTTGCGATAGACCATACTCAAACAAAAAGCCTGACAATCAGGGGATTGCCAGGCTTTCTATGCGTAAAATACTTTTTTGACACGAGGCTGAACAGCCCGAACTAGTTGCCCATTTCGCTGAAGAACTTGATGCGCATGAGCTTGACCTCTTCCAGGGTCATGCCCTCTTCTTTCAGTTCGTCGTAAGCGGCCTCGATGTCGTCCATTTCCATGCTTCGGAAGAACTCCAGGGCGTCTTCCTGCTGGTACTCGTCCAGGATGGCATCCAGGTAGTAATCAAGATTGATGCGCGTTCCGGACGAAACGATGGAATCCAGTTCGTCAATCAGCTCCTGCATCGTCATGCCCTTCGACTGGGCGATGTCTTCGAGCGAGATCTTTTTGTCGATGTTCTGGATGATGTAAATCTTGTTGCCGCCCTTTTTGGCCACCGATTTCATCACAAAATCGTTGGGCCGGTCAATGTCGTTTTCTTCGACATAGTCGGCGATCAACTCCACAAAGGGCTTGCCATAGCGGTTGGCTTTACCCTGGCTGACCCCGGTAATGTTGGTCAGTTCCTCCATCGAGATGGGGTACTGCGTGGCCATGTCTTCCAGCGACGTATCCTGGAAAATGATGTACGGGGGAAGTTTTTTCTCCCGGGCCACTTTTCGGCGCAAATTGCCCAGCAGGTCCAGCAACATCGGGTCCACTGCGTTCTTTTCGCCGGCCCGGTCCGTCTCCGCCTGCGCGGCCATCGTCTTGAAGTCGTGGTTGAGCGAGATTTTAACCGGGAAACTCTTTTTCAGGAACTGGTGCCCTTCGGGATTCAGGCGAATGAGGCCATAGTTTTCGATGCCTTTGTGCAGCAGACCCAGCATCAGGCCCTGCCTAATGACGCTGTTCCAGAAGCGCTCGTCGCGGTCTTTTCCGGATCCGAAGACAGAAAGCGATTCGTGGCTGGCAGCCATAATGCTGCGCGAAACTTTGCCTGTCAACACATCCACAATGTGCGGAATGCCCTGATTCTCCCCGATTTCCAGAATGGCCTTCATGGCCATTTTCAGTTCAGCCGTAACCTCCAGCGATTCTTTCGGATGGCGGCAATTGTCGCAGCGACCGCTGCACTGCCCTTCGTCATACTGTTCCCCGAAGTAATGGAGCAGGAATTTCCGGCGGCAGGTGCCCGTTTCGGAGTACGCCACCATTTCCATGAGCAGCTGCGAACCCATTTCGCGCTCTGCAACCGGCTTGTCGCGCATGAATTTTTCGAGCTTCAGGATGTCCTTGTGGCTGTAAAACGCTACACAATCTCCTTCCAGCCCATCGCGGCCGGCGCGACCTGTTTCCTGGTAGTAGTTTTCAATGCTTTTGGGAATGTCGTAGTGGATGACAAAGCGGACGTCCGGTTTGTCGATGCCCATGCCAAACGCAATGGTGGCGCAGATGACGTCTATTTCCTCCATGAGGAAATCATCCTGTATGCCTGCGCGGCGGGCGGCCTCAAGCCCGGCGTGGTAAGGGGCCGCTTTGATGCCGTTGACGTTCAGCAAAGCAGCAATTTCTTCGGTGGTTTTGCGGTTCAGGCAGTAGATAATGCCTGATTTGCCGCTGCGGTCTTTGATGAAGCGCGTGATCTCCCGCTGGATTTCGGCTTTGTCCGGTTTGGGCCGGACTTCGTAGTACAGGTTATCCCGGTTAAAAGAGGACAAGAAGACCTCCGGGTCGGTCATGTTCAGGTTCTTGATGATGTCGGACTGAACCTTGGGCGTAGCTGTAGCAGTCAGGGCCACGAGCGGAATATGATCGCCGATGGCGTTGATCATCGTTTTGATGTGGCGGTATTCCGGACGGAAGTCGTGCCCCCATTCCGAAATGCAATGCGCCTCATCAATGGCCACGAAGGAGATCTGAATTTGCTGGAAAAAGGCAATGTTTTCCTCTTTTTTCAGCGTTTCAGGCGCCACGTAGAGCATTTTGGTCTTGCGCTCCGTGATGTCGTCCTTGACCTGGCGGATCTGGTTTTTGTTCAGCGATGAATTCAGGAAATGCGCAATGTTGTCCTGGTTGCTGTAGCCGCGCACCTGGTCAACCTGGTTTTTCATCAGCGCAATCAGCGGCGAAATGATGATTGCCGTGCCTTCGCTGATAATGGCTGGCAGCTGGTAACACAGCGATTTGCCCCCCCCCGTGGGCATGATCACAAAGGTGTCTTTGCCTTCCAGCACACTTTTGATGATGGCTTCCTGATTCCCCTTAAAAGAATCAAAGCCAAAGTTGGCCTGCAGGGCTTCCTGCAGTTGCATGTCTTGAACTTCCATCGGTATGTACCCTGAATAAAAAAACCTCGATCAAGTGATAATGACCGGCGAAACAATCCACCACAATTCCCGCAATTCGGCTAAAACAGCACAAACGGGGGGCAAAAAGTTGCAATCCGCTAATCAGTCTCAATTTAACAAAAACGCCGGCAAAAGTACCATTTAAGCCCGCTTTTCTCACCCCAGTGCGGCAAGTAATCGTCAGCCCTTCACCCGTCATCAAATAAGGCTAAGTTTGCACCCAAATTGGGGTTATGAGCAATACCTACGTTGCCATTATGGCAGGCGGAATCGGCAGCCGTTTCTGGCCCATGAGCAGAATCGCCCGGCCGAAACAGTTTATCGATGTACTGGGAACCGGCAAATCGCTGTTGCAGGCCACCTATGACCGTTTTCTGCCCATTTGCCCCAAGGAGAACATTTTTGTGGTCACCAACGAGGATTACGTGGAGTTGGTGCACATCCAGTTGCCCGATTTGCACGCCAGTCAGGTTTTAGCGGAACCGATGCGGCGGAACACGGCTCCCTGCATCGCCCTGGCAGCAAACGTGATCGCGGAGCGCGACCCGGACGCGCGCATGGTCATTGCCCCTTCGGACCACCTGATTCTTAACGACGCTGATTTTCAAGCAGTTATCACTCAGGCAGTCGCATACTCCGGTTCCCATGACGATCTGGTCACGCTGGGCATCCGCCCAACCCGACCCGACACCGGCTACGGCTACATCCAATTTGTGGAAGAAGGCCGCCAGGGCGTTTTCCCCGTCAAAACGTTTACGGAGAAACCCAACCTGGAATTGGCCAAGACGTTCATGCGCTCCGGCGATTTTCTGTGGAATTCCGGCATTTTCGTTTGGCGGGTCCAGACCATTCTCCAGGCATTTCAGCAGCACCTCCCGGAAATCGGGGACGCTTTCCGGGAACTCCGACCGCATTTCGGCAAGCCCGATGAAAAAGAGTCCATTCGCAAAGCGTATTCCGTGGTCACGAACATTTCCATCGACTACGGCGTATTGGAAAAGGCGGATAATGTCATGGTTATTCCGGCCAGTTTTGGCTGGTCTGACCTGGGCACCTGGGGTTCGCTGTACGAAAAGTACCACCGCGATTACCTGGGAAATGCCGTGCAGGGAACAAACGTGATGATCTACGATGCCACCAATTGCATGATCATGGCTCCCGACGAAAAGCTGGTTGTTTTACAGGGTCTGGATGATTTCATTGTCATTGATACTCCGGATGCCCTGCTGATTTGCCAAAAGGAAAAGGAGCAGTTCATCCGCGAAATTGCCAGCGATGTTAAACGGAAAAAAGGGGACCGCTTTTTGTAAGGAACCCTCGGTAGAAAACAAGGAACCCCAGATCGAATCGTATGGAATGCCTGTATTGACCGCCACCATTCAAGTTTTTAGCCATACCCTATAGCCAGCAACCGATAGACGCTCCCGCCTGAATATGCCCGTATTTACCTCTTCCCTCATCAGCAAACTGCCCAATACCGGTACCTCCATCTTCAGCAAGATGACGGCCCTGGCGCTGGAAACCGGTGCCATCAACCTGTCGCAGGGTTTTCCGGACTTTCCGCCGCACAAAGAGCTGGTCAACAGCGTGGCTGGTTACATGCGCAAAGGCTTCAACCAGTACGCGCCCATGCCTGGGGTAATGAGCCTTCGTGAAGCCATTGCCGAAAAGACAGCCGCCCTTTACGGGGCCGTGTTTTCGCCGGAGCATGAGATTACCGTCACGGCTGGCGGAACGCAGGCGCTGTTCACCGCCATCCAGTCGGTGGTGCGCGAAGGCGACGAAGTCATCGTTTTTGACCCTGCCTACGACAGCTACGTACCCGCCATCAAACTGGCCGGGGGAATGCCCATTCACATCCCGCTCCAGTATCCCGATTACCGCTACCATTGGGAGTCGGTCAAACAGCGCATTTCCAACCGGACGCGCATGATCATCCTCAACAGTCCGCACAACCCCACCGGGGCCATTCTGCGCGAGGAAGACATGCAGCAACTCATCAAGCTCACCGACGGAACCGACGTCATTTTGCTGAGCGATGAAGTGTACGAGCACATCATTTTCAACGACGAGCCGCACCAGAGTGTGTTGCGCTATCCCCGCTTGGCCGAGCGCAGCTTCGCCGTGTTTTCTTTCGGAAAAACCTACCACAACACCGGTTGGAAAGTGGGCTATTGCCTGGCGCCCGAAAACCTGATGAAGCAGTTCAGGCTGGTGCACCAGTACCAGGTTTTTGCGGTCAACCACCCCATTCAGCTGGCCCTGGCCGATTTTATGGTTCGAAAAGACGCCTACCTCGAGCTGGCGGCGTTCTACGAAGCTAAGCGCGACCGCTTCAGTGACCTGGTCAGCGGCAGCCGTTTCACCCTGTTGCCCTGTTCCGGCACCTATTTCCAATTGCTCGGCTTCCGCGACATTACCGATGAAGCCGACGATGCCTTCGCCGTTCGCATGACCGGCGATTACGGCGTCGCCGCCATTCCCGTCAGCGTTTTTTACCGCAGCAAAGAAGACAACAAGGTGCTGCGCTTCTGCTTTGCCAAGTCGGACGAAACCCTGGAAAAAGCGGCCGCCAAACTATGCGCGATTTAACCCTGGCCCTGGTTCAGCAAGACCTGGTTTGGGAAAACCCCCAGGCCAACCGCGAGCGCCTGACGCTGGCGCTGGACCGCCTGGAAAACGCCGATGTCATTGTGCTTCCGGAAATGTTCACGACCGGATTTTCGATGAACGCCCCGACCCTGGCAGAAGCTCCGGACGGACCAAGCCTGGCGTGGATGGCGGAGCAGGCCCGCAGGCACCAGGCCGCCGTTTGCGGCAGCATGATTTTGGTCGAAGGGGGGCGTTTTTTCAATCGGCTGTATTGGGTGGAGCCCGAAGGGCGCGTCCTGCACTACGACAAGCGCCACCTGTTCCGACTGGCCGGAGAAGACAAGGTTTATACCCCTGGTACCAACCGCCTGGTCCTGCACTGGCGCGACTGGACCATACAACCGATGATTTGTTATGATCTGCGCTTCCCGGTCTGGAGCCGGAACACGCAGGCCGCCGATCTGATCCTTTACGTAGCCAATTGGCCGGAGCGCCGGGCTACGCCCTGGAAAGTCCTGCTCCAGGCCCGCGCCATCGAAAATGTCTGCTGGGTGGCTGGCGTCAACCGCATGGGAACCGACGGCAATGGCGAGCACTACCACGGCGATTCGGTGTTGCACGACCCGCTCGGTCAGCCCGTGTTGCACGCCGGCGATCAGGCCGGAGTGTTTACCTTCGTTCTGCCTGGTGACGCCGTTTCCGAAACCCGCGCCCGCTTCGCCTTCTTAGATGACCGGGACTCCTTTACCCTGCACGTTTAACCACCTGCCGCCCTGTGGCCTGAAGTCCGCGGTTTTTTTGCTCCTGGCCTGCTGGGGTATGGTCGCGCCGGCGCAGACCCAACAAGCCCAGCAGACTCAACAAGCCCAGCAGACCCAAAAAGCCCAGCAGACCGAGCAAGCACCGCTGCCGCCAACCGAACAGGTGAAACACCCGCAAAACCCTTCGCCCGAAAACAACGCATTTGAACTCCAGGGGCACCGCGGTTGCCGCGGCCTGATGCCGGAGAACAGCATCCCTGGCTTTTTGCACGCGCTGGAATTGGGGGTCCGGGTGCTGGAGCTGGACGTTTGTATCAGCGCGGATGGCCAGGTGGTGGTGTCGCACGAACCCTGGATCAGCGATGAAATCTGCACAGCCGGCACTGCTGGAACGCGGCCGCAGAGTCCCGCCGCCGCGGCGGGTTCCACGCAGAACGATGATCCCCAGCAGGGCAAAGCGTTGCATTTCGGCCTGCTCGATTACGCGGCCATCAGCCGCTACGACTGCGGCAGCCTGCCCCACCCCCGATTCCCCGAGCAACAGCAGCGCGCAGCCGTCAAACCGCTGCTCCGCGAAGTCTTGCGGCAAACGGAAACCTGGGCCCGGGAGCGCGGGCAGACCATTGCCTACAACATTGAGCTCAAGTCCAGGCCGCAGTGGGACGGCGTGGAACAACCCGGTCCTGAACGGGCCCTCCCGCTGCTGCTGGCGCTGATGGAGGAAAGCGACGCCAACGCGCGCTGGCATCTCCAGAGCTTTGACTACCGCGTGCTCCGGCTGGCCCGAAAACTTGCCCCTTCGCTGCCGCTGGTGCAACTGGTCGAAGAAAATCCATCGATGGCGCTGGAAATCAAGCGGCTCGGTTTTGAACCCGCGGTGTACAGCCCCTGGTACAAACTCGTGACCCCTGAATTGGTCAAAAAAGCCCACAAACGCGGTATCCGCGTCATTCCCTGGACGGTGAACGAACCCGAAGACATGCAGCGCCTGATCGAGATGGGGGTGGACGGATTGATCACCGATTACCCGAATCGGGCGCTGGCCCTGCCCAACATGCACTAAGCCCAAAAGCGGATTCCTATATTCGCCCTCGGGACATGTGGCAAAAAACTTTCATAAGGCATGGTTGGCTGGCCGTGTTGGGCCTTTTCCTGGCCTCTGCGGCCACTTCCTGTGAATACCGACCGCGCAACACGTCCAACGCCGACAACGTTTTGGTGCTGGAACCGGACAGCATTCCGAGCATGGAAGATGTTCGGTTGGCCCCCGATCGCCTGCCGCAACTCAGTTACCTCTACCAAAGCAACGGCGAGGACTTCCAACTGCGTTTTCCCGGCCCGCCGAAAGTGAGCTCCGCCATGATCCCTTCGCCGCAGGGACAAATTGAGCTGATTACTATCGCCTACGATTACAGCATTACCAAAGCGTACTGGGCCAGTTATTCGGATTATCCCACGGCCATCATCCAAAGCAGACCCGCGCGCCAGATTCTGCAGGAAGCCCGCAACTCGGTGGTCGAAGGCCTGGGTGAAGGCACGCAGTTCGAAGTGCTGTTTGACTCCGTGCGGCAGCAGTACCCCAGCCAGCGTTTCCGCGCCCGCGACGCCCATTTCCACGCCGTGTATGAGCTGGTGCTCGTCAACAACCGCCTCTACCAGCTGGGGGTTTTGCGCGACGGCAAATACCCCCAGCCGGCGGATGTTGAGGCGTTTTTCAACGGCTTTGTTCTGCTGCAGAACCCGCTGTAGCCGGACCGCGCATCAGCCGTTACGCAGACACACTTGCCGCGTTCTGCGTTTCCGGCAACCATTCGGCATCAAAGCCGGCCTGGTAAACCGTCTGCACCACGTCGTCCGGCCTCAGGGCCCCTTCGACCGAAAGGATCTTATCCGGATGCTCCGTGTCCACAGACCAACTCGCGATCCGTTTCTCCTGGTTCAGCATACCCGAAACCGCGCGCACGCAGTTGCCGCAGTTGATATTGGTCTTGAATTTCATGACAAAGTATATGGTATGGCGGGAACCCCATTAATGGAGGCCGCTGTCTTTTTGGCAACAGGCCGGCAGGTTGTCGTGCGCCGTTTGCACCGCGGGCTGGCCGTCGGCATCATAGCCGGTTTCCGTAACCAGTTTGCGCAGGGCATCGGCGTTCGTTTTGGCGGGATCGAACTCCACCGTCAACACTTTGTTGCCCAGATCCAGGCGGCTGGAACTGACGCCATCTGCCTTGCTCATCGCTTTTTCCAGCGTTTGCTTGCAGGTACCGCATACCGCCGAGGTTTGAATCTCCACAGCCTGCATCTCGCTGCCGCCGGCCTGAGCCGACGAACAGGAATAACCCAGCGCTGCGAGCGCAAAAACCATCAGGAGAGAAACCAATCGAGTCTTCATTAGATAACTTTTATTATGTTTTAGAAATTTCGGGCGAAGGGCGATGGTCGCCTTTCGCTAGTTCAAGGCGAAACGCACGCCTGCGTACACGTTGCGGCCCATGACCGGGCCCCAAAGTCCCGCGGCGTCAAAATTGGAGCCGAAGGGATTGGATGCCCCGCGAATGGCGTCGTGCTGGTGAAAACCGGTTATGTTTTCCGAACCGACGTACACACTCCACGCGTCGAAATGCCGCGTCACCTGCGCCAGCAATTGCGGGTACACCGGCGATTCGCTGTTGGCAAAACTGAGCGGCAGTCGGGACGGTCCCACCAGCTGCAGCGTGGCGTCAGCCTGCCAGTGCTCGTTGGGCGTTTCGTAGCCCAGGCTGGCCAGGGCACGCCACTGGGGCACGAAGGTTTCGCGCCGCAATTCGCCGGCCGTTTCAGCACGCACATCTTCGTACTTCCAGGTCATGCGCAGGGTCATGCCCTTCCAGACCTGGAAGTACGAAGATGTGCGTG
>Ga0172372_10010111_pt1 | contig 12153 bp, 9 predicted proteins | sample LakKiv5m_2_FD_114544 | JGI IMG/M metagenome (GOLD analysis project Ga0172372, IMG submission 114544) | Freshwater microbial communities from Kabuno Bay, South-Kivu, Congo - kab_092012_9.5m | ecosystem: Environmental > Aquatic > Freshwater > Lake | place: Democratic Republic of the Congo...
AGGCCACCATCCGCCCCGACGTGCTGCGCCTGATCACACCAGCACCCTCGTCGCGCCCGCCAGACTGGACCCGCTACCGCAACAACTTCGTCAACGCCAAACGCATCCGGCTGGGGGTGGAGTTCTGGGCCGACAACCGTGAGCGCATCGATGCGGTGTCGCGGCAGACGGGTGTGCCGGCAGCCGTGATCGTCGCGCTGGTCGGCATCGAGACCACCTACGGCGGCAATGTCGGCCGTCACAAGGCCTTTGACACTCTGGCCACGCTGGCTTTTGAGTACCCCCCGCGCGCGCCATTCTTTCGCAAGGAACTGGAAGCGCTGCTGGTATTGGCCCACGAACAGGGCATCGCGGTGGCCGACATCCGCAGCAGCTACGCTGGCGCGTTGGGCATGCCCCAGTTCATGCCCAGCAGTTGGCGCCAGTACGCAATAGACGGCGACGGCGACACGCACATCGACCTCTGGCGCAACCCGGCCGATGTGATCGCCAGCGTCGCCAACTTTCTGGTGCAGCATGGCTGGCAGCCAGGCCGGCCGACTGCACTCAAGGCTGCCGTAGAAGGCTCACCGGAGGTGGGTGGCGGCATCAAGCCCGACACACCGCTCGGCGAGTTGCGCCAGCAGGGCGTACGCGCACTCGGCGATGCAACCGACAGCGAACCCGGTGTGCTGCTGCGTTATGGCAACGGCGAGGCGTCCGAGTATTGGGTCGGGCTGCAGAACTTCTACGTCATCACCCGCTACAACCGCTCGAGCTTCTACGCCATGTCAGTGGTGCAACTCGCCGAGGCGCTGGAGAACGCGGCGCGCCCTGCGCTGGCACAGCAGCCATGAAAGCCGTCGCACGCCGCGCGGGCGCTACAGCCGGTGTCCCCCAAGCACGCGGCGCGCTGGGCCATCGCAGGTGACGGTGACCCTCAGCGCTGTGTTTGACAGCGGCAACATCGAGGTGCTCGACGCCACCGATCCAGGCGATATCCGCCTGCGCATCGGCGATGACGCCGGCGGTGAACACCGGCAGTGGTTCCACTTTAGGCTGCACGGCGTGCGCGGCGTGCCGCTCACACTGCATATCGAAAACGCAAGCGCCTGCAGCTATACCGGCGGCTGGCCGGGCTACCGCGCCTGCGTGAGCGCTGACCACGTGAACTGGCGCAGGGTGCCCGACACGACCTACGACGGCACGCGCCTGACCATACGCCTCACGCCGACCACCGACACCATCTGGCTGGCCTACTTCGAGCCGTACTCATGGGAGCGCCACCAGCAGCTGATCGGGCGCTGTGCCGCCTCGCCGCTCGCCCGCGTCGACCGGCTCGGCACCAGCGTTGACGGCCGCGACATCGACCGCGTCACGGTGAGCGGCGGGCCGCTGCCCGTGTGGATCATCGCCCGCCAACACCCCGGCGAATCGATGGCCGAGTGGCTCGCCGAGGGCCTGCTGGAGAGGCTGGTCGGCGACTCTACGGCCGCGCAGGCGGTGCGCGAGCGCGCCACCGTGCATGTGGTGCCGAACATGAACCCAGATGGGAGCGTGAGGGGGCACCTGCGCTGCAACGCCGCCGGCGCCAACCTCAACCGCGAGTGGCGCGCGCCGTCAGCCGAGCGCAGCCCCGAGGTGCTGTGCGTGCAGCAAGCGATGCGCACGTCTGGCGTCGGCTTCTTTCTTGACGTACATGGGGACGAGACCATCCCGCATGTGTTCATCGACGGCGCCGGTATGGTCCCGGGCTACGGCGAGACCAACATCCGCCGCGAGAAGCAGTTCTGCGATGTGCTGGAGCGCCTTGGCCCGCGCTTCCAGCAAGTACATGGCTACCACCCGGAGCGCTTCGGCGAGGAGATGCTTTCGCTCGCCTCAAAGTGGGTGGCGCACACGTACAACTGCGTCTCGATGACGCTGGAGATGCCGTTCAAGGATCACGACGACGACCCGCAACCGGAGACCGGCTGGAACGGGGCGCGCAGCAAGTTGCTTGGCGCGGACGTGGTGGCGGCGCTGGCGGAGTGGCTGGAGACAGCGGCGTAAAAAGAGCCGCACGGCCGGGAGGCTGTGCGGCTGAGGACGCGCCGCGAGGACTGGCCAGATGATCTGAGCCGGCCTCGAGATCGACTGCGTATCAGTTGGGCGTGACGCGATAGATCATGCCACTGGCTTCGTCGGCGACATAAAGCGCACCGTCGGGTCCCAGCGAAAGATGGCGGAAACGGCCAGCAAACGTTGGCCACTGGACCTCTTCTCGCTTCGCCGACAGGCCATCTTTGGAGATGTCGAGAATGTCGATGCGATTGCCGGTCGGCGTGCCGTGGATACCGATGCCCGCATAACCGACAGCCAGTCGGCCCTCCCACTCCTTCCACTGCTTGCCCACCAACCAAACGCTGCCGCACATCCCCTGCGAGAGACCGTTGTTGTTCCAGGCTGACTTCATTGCATCGGGGTAGGTCTTGAGGTCGGTCATCGGCATGAATGCAGCGCGTTCCTTGGGGTCCACCGGGCCCATCTGGTTCGGCGAGTAGCCGCAGTAGTTGTCAGGGCACTCGCCACGGCCATTGCGCTTGTCTCGCGGGTCCCAGCCGCCGTTGCCGCCATTGACCAGCTTGGTGACCTCGTCGTTGTGCCACGGACCATTCTCCGAAGCGTAGGGCTCGTTGCTGCCGGGGCGGAACGAGATGCCCTGCGGGTTGCGGTGACCATAAGTGAAGATGCGCTTGTCAAAACCTGCGGGGGGCTTGTTGCCCGGCGCGGCCTTGCCATCCCGGTCGACGCGCAGGATCTTGCCGCGCAACTGGGTCGGGTGCTGCGGGCCCTCGCCGTTGTGGTTGTCGCCCACAGTGACATAGAGGAAGCCATCACCCGGGTTGAAGCGGAGACGCCCGCCGTTGTGTGCGCCGGGACCACCAAACGGGTGAGCGGTCTTCTTTGGCTTGTACCCGATGTCGTTGATGATCTCGACGATGTCGGATACGCCTGCCAAGGAGGCATCGACCTTCATTCGCATGACGATATTGTTGTAGCCCTCGTAGGTGCGATTGGGCCCACGCGAGCTGGCGTAAAGGTAGACGTAGCGGTTTGATGCAAACTCGGGATCGACCGCAATACCTTGCACGCCGGCCTGACCGTCACAGAACAGGTCGTCCCGAACTTTTGAATAGCCGGTCGAACCGCCCGCGCCCAACAAGCGATTCACGCTGCCCGACGGCAAGCGAACCGAGAGTCCGCCGCATTTCTCCGTGAAGAACATGGTCCCATCTTTCAGGAAAGCCATATCCCAGGGCTTCTCTGCTTGCTGGAAATCCTCTGCCTTGACCGTGACCGCTGAAGCCGAGCCGGCGTAAACGACCCCGGCGGCAGCGATCAACGCGGCGGCCGAAGCGCTCGCAAATCTGAACTGTGATGCTTTCATGTTGCTGCTCCCCATAAGACGGAAATTCGAGATGAACATTCGGACTGACGCTTGGCTGATCCGTCCCCGTGGGGCCAGACCTAGAGAGCAATCTAGTCGGATGAAGAGGCAGCATCTCCGGCCAGGGCCACGTCAGGAGTGTCTCCCGTACTTGGCAAGAGCGAATTCCCGGGTTCGGCGGGACGATCGCCCACGGAACCGTTGCAGATCACTGGAGAGGCGCGGTTAAGCCTGCTGGCTTTTTCCGATGGCGCGGTGCGGGACCCGGTGCTCCGCCGAACAACTACAAAGACTGATCGGCAGCGGCGATCAGCGCCTTCACCGCATCGACGTCGACATCCATAACCTGCGAGCGCTGCGGCAGCGACTCCAGATTCTCGAGGCCGGCCGGGCGCGGCGGGCGCTCGCCGAGTGCCTCGACCATCGTCTCCTCGAACTTGGTCGGTAGCGCCGTCTCCAGCACGACCATGGGTATGGCCGGGTCGCGCAGTTGCCACGCGACCTTGAGGCCATCGGCGGTGTGCGTATCGACAAGCCGCCCGTAGCGGGCCTTGCAGGCGCGGATGGTCTTGAGCCGGTCGGCGTGCGTGCTGCGCCCGCTCTGGAAGCCGTAGCGAGTGCTCACCTGCGCGAAGAGGTCACTACCCGCGAGGCTGAACGAGCCTCCCGCATCGACCTCGCGCCAGAGCTCGGCAACGCGCGCGCCATCTTGGCCGGTGAGGTCGTAGATGAAGCGCTCAAAGTTGCTCGCCTTGGAGATGTCCATCGACGGGCTCGAGGTCTGGCGCGTCTCGGCGGTCTTGCGCGGGCGGTAGGTCCCGGTCCGAAAGAACTCGTCCAACACATCATTCTCGTTGGTGGCCACCACCAGCTTTTCGATCGGCAGGCCCATCTGCCGAGCGATGTGACCCGCACAGACGTTGCCAAAGTTGCCCGAGGGGACGCAGAACGAGGCTTTTTGATCCGACGAAGTGGTCGCGGCGAAATAGCCCTTGAAGTAGTAAACGACCTGCGCCGAGACCCGCGCCCAGTTGATCGAGTTGACCGTGCCGATGCGGTGCCGCGTCTTGAAGGCAAGGTCGTTGCTGACCGCCTTGACGATGTCTTGGCAGTCGTCGAACACGCCGCGCACCGCGATATTGATGATGTTCGGGTCTTGCAGACTGAACATCTGCGCGGTCTGGAAGCGGCTCATCTTGCCGTGCGGGCTCAACATGAAAACCCGCACACCGCGCTTGCCGCGCATCGCGTACTCGGCACTCGAGCCCGTATCCCCACTCGTCGCGCCGAGGATATTGAGCGACGCGCCATTCCGCGCCAGCGCGTACTCGAACAGGTTGCCGAGCAGCTGCATCGCCATGTCCTTGAAGGCGAGCGTCGGCCCATTGGAGAGTTCGAGCAGGTGCAGGCCGGGCTCGAGCGTGTAGAGCGGCGTGATCTGCGCGGTGTCGGAGCCGGTGACCGAGTTGCAGTACACGGCCGGCGTGTAGGTGCGGCGCAGGATGCCGCGCAGGTCGTCGGCCGGGATGTCGGTGATGAAGCGCGACAGCACCGCAAAGGCCAAATCGGCGTAGCTCAGACCGCGCATCGCCTCGAGCTCCTCGGCCGAGAAGCGCGGGTAAGCGGTCGGCATAGCCAAGCCGCCATCGGTCATCAAGCCGCCGAGCAGGGTGTCGGTGAAGGAGAGCGCCGGCGACTGGCCGCGGGTAGAGACGTATTGCATGGGCTAAGGGACGGCCGGGACCGGGATCGGCCGGTTATGACCACCACAAATTTCGGGGCGCTTATTGTAGGGCAGGCGACTAGAATGCCGGCCACTTTGGGTATCCCGCGAGTCTTAATCATGTCAGACCCCCGCCTGATCGTCATACCCGACGACGTCAAGTTCGAGAACCTGAACCTGCGCCGCGACCCCGAGCGCAAGCACATCCGTTACGACGACGAGGTGCTGCTCAAGGTGCTCGAGGCCAACAACCTCGACCTGGACGAGATGACCCGCGACAACGCCGTCGGCGGCTTCATCATCACTTGGTACATGGAGCAGCGGCAGGCCGGCGGCAAGGAGGACGCAGTGGCTGAGCAGATCATCGCCGAGGTGCTCGACGCACAGACGCGCAGTCTGCCGGATATGAACTGACCGGCCCGTTTTCGAGCCGGCCGTCCTTCAACCACAAGCGTTCCAGGCTGGGTCTAGGTGTTCTGTGCCGAGCTCATGTATTCCGGGTTCAGGTGTTCTGAACCACGATCTTGGGGAACTTGGCCGACAGGTCGTTGGCCTTCTCGGCGACCTTGACCGCCACCTTGCGCGCGATGGCCTTGTAGATGTCGCTGATCGGCCCCTGCGGGTCGGCGACCACCGTCGGTGAGCCGCTGTCGGCCTGCTCGCGGATCTTGATGTCCAGCGGCAGGCTGCCGAGCAACTCGGTGCCGTAGTCAGCGCACATTTTTGCACCGCCGCCGCTGCCGAAGATGTGCTCCTGATGCCCGCAATTGCTGCAGATGTGGATGCTCATGTTCTCGACGATGCCGAGGATGGGGATGCCGACCTTCTCGAACATCTTCAGGCCCTTGCGCGCGTCAAGCAGGGCGATGTCCTGCGGCGTGGTAACGATCACCGCGCCAGTGACCGGCACCTTCTGCGCCAAAGTAAGCTGGATGTCGCCGGTGCCTGGCGGCAGGTCGACCACCAGGTAATCGAGCTCCTGCCAACGCGTCTGGTTGAGCAACTGTTCCAGCGCCGAGGTGACCATCGGGCCGCGCCAGACCATCGGCGTGTCGGGGTCGATGAGGAAGCCCACACTCATCGCCTGCACACCGTAGTGCCACATCGGCTCGAGCATCTGGCCGTCGGCAGTATCCGGCTTGCCGGAGATACCGAGCATCGTCGGCTGCGACGGGCCGTAGATGTCGGCGTCGAGCATGCCGACGCGCGCGCCCTCGGCGGCCAGCGCCAACGCCAGATTCACCGCCGTGGTGCTCTTGCCGACGCCGCCTTTGCCCGACGCGACAGCGATGATGTTCTTGACCCCCGGGATCAGCTTGACGCCGCGCTGTACGCCATGCGCGGTGATGTCGGTGCGCACCATGACGCTCACATTGCCGACGCCGGGCAGTGCGCGCACTGCACCGATGATCTGCTCGCGGAAGGCGTCGTGCTGGCTCTGCGCCGGGTAGCCGAGCACCAGTTCGAGCGAGACCTTGTCAGCGTCGACCTTGACGTCGCGAATGGACTTTTGGGCAACGAAGTCCTTGCCGGTGTTGGGGTCGATGAGCGCCTTGCAAGCGTCGAGGATCTGGGTCTGGTCTGCCACTGGATGCTCCGGTCGGTTCTGTTGGGGTCGCTGAAGGGCGCGCGATTGTCTCAGATGACCGGGCACTGCGGTCAGTTCCGGTAACATCCGCGCTTTCTTGGGGACACCATGACCCGCCGCCTGCTCGTCACCTCCGCGCTGCCCTACGCCAACGGCCAGATCCACATCGGCCACTTGGTGGAGTACATCCAGACCGACATCTGGGTGCGCTTTCAGCGCATGCGCGGCCACGAGGTCTGGTACGCGGGCGCCGACGACACCCACGGCACGCCGATCATGCTGCGCGCGCAGTCCGAGGGCATCACGCCAAAGCAGCTCATCGACCGCGTCTGGCACGAGCACAAGGCCGACTTCGACGGCTTCATGGTGAGCTTCGACCACTTTGGCAGCACCGATTGCGACGAGAACCGCGAACTCGCACAGGGCATCTACCGCAAGCTGCGCGCCGCCGGCCTGATCGAGACGCGTGCCGTCGAGCAGTTCTACGACCCGGTCAAAGAGATGTTCCTGCCCGACCGCTTTGTGAAGGGCGAGTGCCCCAAGTGTGGCGCAGCGGACCAGTACGGCGACAGCTGCGAGAAGTGCGGCGCCACCTACAGCCCGACCGAGCTCAAGAACCCGTATTCGGCGGTGAGCGGCTCGCAGCCGGTGCGCAAATCGTCCGAGCACTACTTCTTCAAATTGTCCGACCCGCGCTGCGAGGCCTTCCTGCGCGAGTGGACGCAAGCGCCCGACCGCCTGCAGCCCGAAGCGCGCAACAAGATGCGGGAGTGGGTTGGCAACGCCGATGCTCATGAGGGCGGCGAGTCCAAACTCGGCGACTGGGACATCTCACGCGATGCCCCCTACTTCGGCTTCGAGATCCCCGACGCGCCGGGCAAATACTTCTACGTCTGGCTCGACGCGCCGGTCGGCTACTACGCCAGCTTCCAGCAGATCTGCGCCCGTGAGGGTATGGACTTTGCCGAATGGACGAACCCCGCCAGCACCACCGAGCAGTACCACTTCATCGGCAAAGATATCCTCTACTTCCACACGCTGTTCTGGCCGGCGATGCTGCACTTTGCCGGCTACCGCACGCCGACCAATGTGTTCGCCCACGGCTTCCTGACTGTCGACGGCGAGAAGATGAGCAAGTCGCGCGGGACGTTCATCACCGCCGCGAGCTATCTGCAGCAAGGCCTCAACCCCGAGTGGCTGCGTTATTACTTTGCCGCCAAGCTCAACGCCTCGCTCGAGGACATCGACCTCAATCTGGACGATTTTGTCGCCCGGGTGAACAGCGACCTGGTCGGCAAGTATGTGAACATCGCCAGCCGCTGCGCCGGCTTCCTCGCCAAGCGCTTTGACGGGCGGGTCGATGCAGACACGCTTGCGCACCCGCTGGTCACGCAACTGCGCGGCGCGTCCGACGAGATCGCCTCACTCTTTGAGGCGCGCGAGTTCGCCAAGGCGATGCGCCGCGTGATGGAGCTGACCGACGCGGTGAACGTGTTCGTCGACGCCGAAAAACCGTGGGAGCTCGCCCGGCTTGACGGCCGCGACGCCGACCTGCACCGGGTGTGCTCGGTTGCGCTGGAATGCTTCCGCCTGCTCACCCTGTACCTCAAACCGGTACTCCCGGCCGTGGCGGGCAAGGTCGAGGCCTTCTTGGATATTCCACCGCTAACGTGGGCCGACGTCGGCCGCGGACTGGATGCCGCGCGCCCGGTGCAGGCTTACCAACACCTGATGCAGCGCGTCGATACCAAGCTCGTCGATGCCCTGCTCGCCGCCAACCGGCAGACGCTGGAGGCGCCCGCCGCCAAGGTGGCCAAGACCACGGTGGCTGGCAAGGCCAGCACGCCTACTAGTACGCAAGACACCCAGAACGGAGCCGCCATGAGCGAAGCCGCCCCCGCAGCCGCACCTGCCGCCGAGAACCCTCACATCAGCATCGACGATTTCGCCAAGGTCGACCTGCGCATCGCGCGCATCGCAAAGGCCGAACACGTCGAGGGTGCCGACAAGCTGCTGCGCCTCGAGCTCGATCTCGGCCCGCTGGGTACGCGCCAGGTCTTTGCCGGCATCAAGAGCGCCTATGCGCCGGAAGCCCTCGAGGGCCGACTCACTGTGATGGTCGCCAACCTTGCGCCGCGCAAGATGAAGTTCGGTATGTCGGAGGGCATGGTGCTGGCGGGGTCCGACGAGACCGGCAGGGTGGCTGGGCTGTTCATCCTGTCGCCGGACAGTGGCGCGCAACCCGGCATGAAGGTGAAGTAGACCGATTACGGATTTCGGCAGCCTTGGCTCGGTACGACTAGTGTTAAGGGTCGCACCGCTGCGATCGACGATCGGAGATAAACGCCATGGTCTCAGCCGACCTCATCGCATACCTGCTGCCCCTCGCCGCCAAGCTATCCGGTTATCCGGCGGTGCCGCTGCAGGACTTGCCCCCAATCCGGCAGATGCCGCCGGCACAGATCAGCCGTGAGATCTGTCCCGAGGACGCCAGCCACTGCCAAGGCATGGTCGCGATCTTCGATACTGACCGCTACCAGATCCTGATCCGCGACAACCTCGACCTCGACAACCCCAGCGACAACAGCTTCCTGCTGCACGAACTGGTACACGTGTTGCAGTACAAAGCGCGTGGCGAGGAGATTTTTGTCGATTGCCCTGCGACCATGAAGACCGAGACCGAGGCCTACCGGGTGCAGAACCGCTACCTCGGCATGGAAGGTCAATTCATGCGCGTCGGTGACGCACTCGCCTTTATGACCTGCGCCGGCAAGCAGGACACGTTCTTCACCCGTGAGGTGATGATTGAGCCGTCGTTCAAAAAGTAGCGTCGGGCGGACGGGACCGCGCTCTGGCGGTCCTTCCGGCAGCTGGGCAGGGCGGCGCAGGGCGCCCCTTAGGCCGGCACCGCCTCCAGCGCCGCCCAATCGCGCGGCACCAGGTAGCGCTCGTAGAGTTTCGCCTCCGGCGAGCCCGGCTCGGGTGTCCAGTCGTAGCGCCACTTCACGATCGGCGGCATCGACATCAGGATCGACTCGGTGCGTCCGCCCGACTGCAGGCCGAACAGGGTGCCGCGGTCGAACACCAGATTGAACTCGACATAGCGGCCGCGACGGTAGGCTTGGAAGTCGCGCTCGCGCTCGCCATAGGGCAGGTCTTGGCGGCGCTCGAGAATGGGCGCGTAGGCGGTGAGAAAGTGGTCGCCGACGCTCTGCATCAGCGCAAAGGCGCGGTCGAAATCGATCTCGCCCTGCGCACCGAGGTCGTCAAAGAACACGCCGCCGACACCGCGCGGCTCGCCACGGTGCTTGAGGAAGAAGTACTCGTCGCACCAGGACTTGAAGCGCGGGTGGTAATCCGCACCGAAAGGATCCAGCGCGGCCTGGCACTCGCGATGGAAGTGCGTGGCGTCTTCATCGAACCCGTAGTAGGGCGTCAGATCCATGCCGCCGCCGAACCACCAGATCGGCTGGTCTTCGCGGGCTGCGCCCTCGCCGACGCCTGCGTCCTGAAAATCGGCCGACGATGTGCCCTTGGGGTAGGCGACGAAGAACCGCACATTCATGTGCACCGTGGGGGCGTAGGGGTTGCGCGGGTGCAGCACCAACGACACCCCCATCGCCTCCCACGGGCGCCCGGCAAGTTCCGGGCGGTGCGCGCTGGCCGAGGGCGGCAGCTTGCTGCCCAGCACGTGCGAGAAATTGACGCCGCCGCGCTCGAGCACGTTGCCCTCCTCGACCAGCCGGCTGATGCCACCGCCGCCCTCCGGTCGCTGCCAGCTGTCGGTGCGGAACGGCTTGCCGTCGATCGCCTGCATGCGGTCGATGATGCGGCTCTGCAGGCCGGTGAGATAGTCGTAAACAGCGCGTGTATCCATGCGCAAAGTTTACTCTTTACCGAGGGCGCGGTGCCCGATGTCGCGGCGCAACTGCCTGCCTTCGAACGTGAGCTGCTCAGCACCGGCATAAGCGCGTCGCGCGGCATCATGCAGGTCGTTGCCGAGCGCGGTCACGGTGATCACGCGGCCGCCGCTGGTACGCAACTCGCCGTCTTCACCCAGCGCAGTACCGGCGTGAAAGACGTGCAGGTTGTCGTTGTTGGCAGGCAGACCGCTGATCGCATCGCCCTTGCGCGGCGATTCCGGGTAGCCCGCCGCTGCCAGCACCACACCCAGCGCCGGGCGCGGGTCCCAGTCCGGGTCGGCCAGATGCAGCGTGCCGTGCGCGGCGTGCAGCATCAGCATGGCAAAGTCGCCGGCGTAGCGCATCAGGATCGGCTGCGTCTCCGGGTCGCCCAGGCGACAGTTGAACTCGAGCACGCCGATACACCCATCCTCGCCGATCATCAGGCCGGCATAGAGGAAGCCGGTGAAGGGCGTACCTTCGGCCATCATGCCGCGCAGCGCCGGGTGGATAACTTCATCCATCACCCGCTGGTGCACCTCCATGGTGACCACTGGCGCGGGTGAGTAGGCGCCCATACCGCCGGTGTTGGGACCCTGATCGCCATCCTTTAGGCGCTTGTGGTCCTGGCTGGAGGCGAAAGCGACCACCTGCTCGCCATGCGCGAGCACGATAAAGCTCGCCTCCTCACCGCTCAAAAAGCCTTCGATCACCACCCGCGCGCCGGCAGTTCCAAGGCTGTTGCCCTCGAGCATGGCGTCGATGGCCGCATGCGCCTCGGCGGTGGTCTGCGCCACCACCACGCCCTTGCCGGCGGCGAGGCCATCGGCCTTGACCACGATCGGCGCGCCCTGCGCGTCGACATAGGCATGGGCGGCCGCCGCGTCGGTAAAGGTGGCGTACGGCGCAGTCGGGATGCCGTGCCGCATCATGAACGCCTTGGCAAAGTCCTTGGAGCTCTCCAACTGCGCCGCGGCGCGGGTCGGGCCGACCACCGGGAAGCCAGCAGCGCGGAAGCTGTCCACCAGACCATCGGCGAGGGGGTTCTCTGGACCGACCACGGTGAGATCGACGTCCTCGCGCTGCGCCAGCGCCAACCAATCGGGCACGCTGGCACCCGGCGCATTGCGGCAGCCCGGCTCGTGCGCGGTGCCACCGTTACCAGGACTCACCACCACCTCGTCGACCTGCTCCGATTGCTTGAGCTTCCAGGCCAGCGCGTGTTCGCGCGCGCCGCTGCCGATGACGAGGACTTTCATCTCAGTGCCGAAAATGCCGGAAGCCGGTAAAGACCATCGCGATGCCGTGCTCGTCGGCGGCGGCAATGACCTCGGCGTCGCGCTGCGAACCACCCGGCTGGATCACTGCCGTGGCGCCGGCCTCGGCCAGCACTTCCACACCATCACGGAAGGGGAAGAAGGCATCGGAGGCGACCACCGAGCCGGCGATCTGCAGGCCGGCGTGCTCCGCCTTGATGCGGGCGATGCGCGTCGAGTCGATGCGGCTCATCTGCCCCGCACCGACGCCGACC
>Ga0172372_10010113_pt1 | contig 12150 bp, 7 predicted proteins | sample LakKiv5m_2_FD_114544 | JGI IMG/M metagenome (GOLD analysis project Ga0172372, IMG submission 114544) | Freshwater microbial communities from Kabuno Bay, South-Kivu, Congo - kab_092012_9.5m | ecosystem: Environmental > Aquatic > Freshwater > Lake | place: Democratic Republic of the Congo...
ACGTAACTGCGGAAGCAGACTACGCTCTCGCTGCTTAATAACCAGTGAGCGGTGGCCCTGAAAGTGCCTGCGATTCAGGAATCACCGTCATTTAGCGGGCTGGTCCTCTGGTGCCGTGCTGACGCCCGGGGATGAGATCTATCAGGGCTGGCGGCCGGGGCGTTTGGCTCCGTTCAGAACCGGTCGCAACATCAGAATGGAGACACGCACGTAGGGTTCTGCGACGACGGTTTCTCGGACGCGGGTTCAACTCCCGCCGCCTCCACCACGTTCCTGTTCCGCCTGGGCGGCACGCGCCTCTCAGGCCCTGTCGACGGATGGGGTCACACCTCGACCCGGCGCACGCGAGCGGTCGGGCCGTCGGGGGGCAGCCCGATGTCCGCGGACGTGAAACCCAACACCTGCGAGCAGTCAGCGACTCGAGTCTCGAGTGCGGGCGCAGGGACGCGTTCCAGGTCCGAGACGATGTTCGTGACCCGCAGTCGACGTCTACGCTACGATCAGTCGGTCGGCATAAGGAGCCTGTGCATGAATCCCGCATCCGGCACGACGCCCGCCCAGCGTTGGATTGAACACGTCGCCCATCCTGTGCTGCTCGTGGGCGCCTATCTGCTCTGGCTGGCGATGAACAAAGGCGAAGCGGCCGTGCTGGTCGCGCTCGTCGCAGCCTTCGCCGTCCTGATGCTGCTCGAGGCCGTCGTGCCTGCCGTGCCGCACTGGCGGCTGCGCACGAGCCAGCGCGTCCAGCTGGCGGGGCTCTACCTCCTGACCCTTGTGCTGTTCGGGGTGTTCAACGCCGCGTACGACGTCACCGTCGTCGAGCCCCTGGCATCGGCGCGTGATCGGCTAGGGCTGAGCTGGCCGGTCGGCCTGCCGTTGCTGGCCCAGGTACTGCTGCTCTTTGCGGCGAGCGACTTCGTCTATTACTGGATCCACCGTGCCATCCACCGCTGGGGCTGGTTCTGGAAGTTCAGCGGCCACGGCTTCCACCACGCCTTTCAGAACATGCATGCCCTCAACGTCGGTGCCAACCATCCCTTCGAGTTGCTCTACCTGTCGTTGCCGCTGGTGTGCGTGGCGACCGTGTTCGGAGTGCCTGGCGAGATCGTCGCCGGCGCGGACGTGCTGCTCGTGGTGAATGCGGCTGCCGGACACGCCAACGTGCGCATGGATACCCCGGTGCTCAACTGGCTGATCACATCCGCGAACCAGCACCGCCGCCACCACTCCGCCGAATTCGCGGTCAGCAACACGAACTTCAGCTGCAACGTGATCCTGTGGGACCGATTGTTCGGGACGTTCTCGGAGGGCGACGTGCAGCAGACCGGCATCGGCCCGGGCGACCCGACGCTGTGGCAGAAGTTCATGCTGCCCTTTCGCGAGCCGGAGTTTGCCGACACCGCCGCGACCCGCGTGCAACGTCGACCGGACGATCACCCGGCGTGAACCGCTGTCGTCCGACCATCGGTCACAGGCCAACCCCGTCCGCTGCTCTGCGCCACGTCGTCGGGGCACTGATGTCAGGCGCACGGCGCCTGTCCGGAGCGGATGGGCCAGCCCTGCCGGGTCCGGTCAGCGCGTCGGCGACAGCAGCGGCTGGTGCGCCGCCAGCAGTTCGCGGTGCATCCGATCGAGCGCACGCTCGATGCGCCCGAGTTCGTGTGTCACACGTGCGGTGTCTTTCACCCGGAAGGCCTCGGCCAGCCCCGGGAACGGCTGCCCGTCATAGAGCGAGTAGATGTTCCAGCCGTAGAACACGTGACGATACCACTTCGTGTCTGCAGCGCCGGCGTCATCGGCCAGGGTCTGCTCCATCCGGCTCAGCCGATCGTTGAGGGCGGCCCTGACGGTGTCCGGCACACCACCACCGGCCAGCGCGGCGTCGATCGCCGCTTCGAGCGCTACCGACGCGTCTCGCACGGCCTCGGCACGCGCCCGCAGCGGCACCGCATCCATCGTCATGCCGGCATCGCGCGACCAGCCGGATGCCGCGTCCACCGCGTCGAGCAGTTTCGCCGCGTAGTGCGAGAACCGGAACGGCAGCACATCGGCTTCGCTCATTCTCAGCGCCAGCGTCCCGAGCACCTGTGCCATCAGCACGCCCTGCGCGAAACCCGGATCCGCAATCTGCTCGACATAGGCACGCGAGTCGTAATTCGTGTGGTACGTGCCGTAGCCGTAGCCGTTGTCCCCAATGAACTCGATGGCCAGCGTCGGCACCGCCAGATGATCCTGAAACGGCACGAAGTCGGCACCGCTGCCCAGCGCTTCGAGGTCAGGCACGAACGCCGACACATCGGTCACCTGCCGACGCGCCGCTTCCGACGCCTTCCATCGATCGTAGACCGTTGCGTCGCCGTCAGGCACATCCTTCGCCACGTCTGCCACGAATGCCGCGAGTGACGGCACCCCTCCCGGGTCGAAGCGCCCCTTCATGTACATGTCGATGTTCACGTACATGATGAGCTGCTCCTGCAGTTGTGCCCTAAGCGCTTCCGCATATTCGGTGGATCCGACCAGGCCGAATTCCTCGGCGTCCCAGAACGCGAACGAAATCGTGCGCGCGGGCTTCCAGCCCGACTTCGCGAGCTGACCGAGCCCGCGGGCGACTTCGAGCAGCGCGGTCGTGCCCGTGCCCGGGTCCACACCGCCGAACGTCCACGCGTCGTGATGTGTGCCGAAGAGAATCGATCGCTCCGGCGTGCTCGCGCCCCTGATCGAGGCCACGATGTCGTAGATCGGGCGCAGGCCCTGCTCCATCTCGACATCGACGCGCACGACTGCGGGACCGGGGCCCACGCGGTAGGGCGTGCGGAGCCCGCCCCGAAACCGCTGGGGTGCGGTCGGGCCCCCGAGCGCTGCCATGAGATGCTGTGCTTCGCCCCAACTCATGACCACCACCGGAATCTTCGGCAGCGTTGGCGCCGTGGCCTCATCCATGCGAAGGGCATTGCGGGTCGCACCGACACCGGGCGTCAGCGGATCACCATGCCAGTACCAGCTGTACTTGGCGTTGCCGCGCTGCAGCATGTGTTCTCCCCGCCAGTAGCCTTTGGGCCACGCGGGCCCCTTTGTCTCGCCATCGTCTCCGGGATCACTGTAGAGGATGAGGGCGCGTGCGCCAGCCTGCTCTGCCGTGTGGGTCTTGACCGCGCGGTGGCTGCGTCCGTAACGCGCAAGCGCGATCTTTCCCTTGAGCGACACGCCGAGTCTGGCGAGTTCCGCATAGTCGGCCGGCAGGCCGTAGTTGACGTACACCACGGGCCCCTCGGCCGTGCCCGAGGCCGAGTAGGCCACGTAACCGCCGCCGAGTTCCGGGTGCGAGGAGGTGGGGTCTTCGGGAATGGCCGGCTCGTCGACGCTGAGCGTGCGCCGTTCCGGCGCCGTCAGCGTCACGGCGATGGTCCTGGGCTGTGCGAGCAGCACCTGATACTCGTGAGTCTGCACCTCAAGCCCATACCCGGCCAGCGTCTGCTGGAGATAGCGGACGATGTCCTGCGTGCCTGGGGACCCTGCGGGATGCGGCCGTGCTGTCAGTGGCTGGTGGAGCGCAGACATCGAGTCTGCCGACACCCCCTGCCGAAACCGCGTTTCGAGCGCATGCTGTGCGGCTGACGCGGTCGGGGTATAGCCGAGGCGGATGCGTGCCGGTGTCTGGTCGGCTCTGCTGCGGTCGTCCCGTGCGCAGGCGGCACCCACCAGCACGAAGACCAGCAGCATAGCCGCGTGCGGGCGCAGGTGGCGGATCACCGTGGAATCACCGGCAGGATGAGATATGACGCGGCATCAGATGCATGGAACACGGTCTGCCGCGCGGTCATCGTGGTGGCATCGGTCGCAAACGGCGCGCCGGTGTTCGGATTGCGGTCGTAGCGCGGGAAGTTGCTGCTCGACACTTCGAGACGGATGCGATGGCCCGGCAGGAAGACGTTGCCGGTGGCGCCGACTTCGATGTGCACCTCATAGCGCTGACCGGGCACCATGAGGGTCGGCGTGGTGCGGCTGTTGCGGTAGCGCACTCTGATGATGCCATCCGTCAGTGCGCGGGCGGTGCCGTCGGGCTGCACGTCGCTGATTGCTGCGGTGAAGTCGGTGTCCGGTGCGCTGCTCGCAACATGCAGCACGGCGGTGATGGGCCCGGTCACTTCGAGCGGCGCCGTCATGGGCGCCGATGTGTAGACGAGCACATCGGAACGCTGCTGAATGGCGCGGCGGTCCACAGGCATCCGCGAGTAGGCGCCGAACAGGCCCGTGGGCACCGGCGACCCGGGATCATAGACGAAGGCATCAGACGGGGCCGCGCCACTGGCAGGGGCGTCGCGTTCAAGTCGGCCATCGCCGGTGAGACCATTGGCGCCACGGATGCTGTGCAGGTAGAACCGTGTCGGCTGCGCGCGCCTCAGTGGCCACTCCTGCTCGTCGCGCCAGCGGTTCTCGCCCATCAGGAAAATTCGCACCGGGGCACCGGGCCAATCGATCTGCGACGGGGCGTCTGGCCCTGGCTGGGCCGATGACAATCCTCGAGCCATCCAGTGCCGAAACCAGTCGATGATGAGCCCTTCTGAGTCGAAACCGGCCTCGGGGCCGAAGTCGACGTCACCGACTTTCGTCGTGGTGGCGTTGGGTCGCGCGTGGGTCCAGGGACCGACGATGAGCCGCTGGTTGCGCCGTGCGCGATCGGTACCGGCGTTGGCGCGGAGTCCGCTGAAGTTGGCCAGTGTGCCGTTCAGCAGGCTGTCGTACCAGCCGGTCAGGTGATAGGCCGGCACCTCGAACTGCGGATGTTTCGCGGCGACATCAAACGTGGTCCAGAACGCATCGTAGGAGGGATGCTGCAGCAGATCGAAGTATCCCGGTGCGAAGCGGCGCAGGTCGAGGGCATCGATGGAATTGAGCGGCAGGTGTCGATACCACTCGGCCTGCAACTGCCGGCGCTCATCTGGCGACAGTCCGAGTTCACGGTCGCGCATGGCCTGCGGCTCGAGCACCCGGCGCCTCACATCCTTTGCCTGCCCGAGACTCCACGACAGGCCGTCGCCCAGGTAGAACGCGCCCCCCTGGAACACCATGTCATATCGGCTCGCGTAGGACGCCGACGGAAAGAGCGCGACCAGATGCGGCGGCCTGAGCGGTGCGGCCAGCAGCTGGACGGTGGCGCTGTAGCTGCCGCCGAACATCCCGACGCGGCCGTCCACGTACGGCAGCTGTGCGACCCACTCGATGGTGTCGTAGCCGTCAGGGCCTTCATCGTGCGGCACGGCGACGCCGTCCGACATGTAGCGTCCGCGCGTGTCCTGCACGACCACGACGAAACCGGCACGCGCGAGCCGATGGAACTGGCTGTCGGCGGTCTCCGGGTGCTTCGAGTACGGCGTCCGCTGCAGCAGGGCGGGGTGGCGTCCTCTGCCGGCGGGGCGATAGACATCGGCCCGCAGCATCACGCCGTCGCGCATGCGCGCCTCGACCTGCCGTTCGATGACGAGGTCAACCGGGGCCTGTCGCGCCAGAGGCGTCGCCATCGCGCACAGAGCGAGGAGCAGGGCCAGCCGCCGCATGCCAGAGATTATAGCGACATGTGGGCAGACCGGATCATCCTGGCGACTGCGGCCTCGGTCGTCGTGGCCACGCGTCGCTCACCCGCCGAATCAGCACGCGATGATATTGACGGTCAGGGCGAGTCCGCCCGTCGATGTTTCCTTGTATTTCGACTGCATGTCGGCACCCGTCTGCTTCATCGTCAGGATGACCTGATCGAGGCTGACGCGGTGCTGACCGTCCCCGTGCAGGGCCAGGCGCGCGGCGTTGCTGGCCTTGGCCGATGCGAGTGCGTTGCGTTCGATGCAGGGAATCTGCACGAGGCCCCCGACCGGGTCGCACGTCAGCCCCAGGTGGTGTTCCATCCCGATTTCGGCGGCGTTCTCAATTTGCGCCGGTGACCCGCCGAGCACGGCGCACAGGCCGGCCGCGGCCATCGAGCAGGCCACGCCCACCTCACCCTGACAGCCGACCTCGGCGCCCGAGATCGAGGCGTTTTCCTTGTAGAGCATGCCCATGGCTCCGGCCGTCAGCAGGAAGTCTCCGACGCCTTCGTCGGTGGCCCCATCGACAAAGTTCCGGTAGTAGTGCAGCACGGCAGGAACAATGTCGGCCGCCCCATTCGTCGGGGCCGTGACGACGCGGCCGCCGGCGGCGTTGTCCTCGTTGACGGCTATAGCGTAGAGATTGACCCAGTCCATGACGAGCAGCGGATCGGTCGAGAGGGCCCGTTCACGCAGGCGGCGATAGAGGCACGGTGCGCGGCGGCGCACGTGCAGTCCCTCTGGCAGGACCTCCTCGGTATGGAGTCCGCGATCGACGCAGCCCTGCATGGCCGACCAGATGGCCTGCAGCCCCGCGCGGATGTCGGCGGCGGTACGCCAGTGCGCTTCACTGCGCCGCATCAGCTCGGCGAGGGTCAGCTGGTGCGCCTCGGCCTGGGCCAGCAGGTCCGCGGCGCTGTGAAACGGATGCGGCAACGCATCGACCTGCGGCACCACGCGACCAACGGTCTGCGCGTTGGCCACCACCTCGTCGCTGATGACAAAGCCACCGCCGACGGAATAGTAGACCTGCTCCAGCAGCACGTGGCCGTCGGCGTGTGACGCGCGGAGGCGCATGGCATTGGGGTGGAAGGGCACGTGCTCGGTGCCCAGCAGCCTGAGGTCATGCGCGGGTGCGAAGCGCATCTCATGCCGGCCGAGCATGGCCAGCCGGCCGGTGCGTGTCACGTGATCGAGCCAGCCGGCGATGCGATCGAGCGGTACGGTGTCGGGGGCCTGGCCCATCAGTCCGAGCATGACGGCGCGGTCGCTGCCGTGGCCGACGCCGGTAGCCCCGAGCGAGCCGAGCAGATCGCACTGCACGTGTGCGCAGTCCGTGAGCAGCGCACGCGCCTGCAGACGATGCGCGAAGAGCGCGGCCGCTGCTGGGTCTGCCGGCTCAGTCGTCGGCCGCGGGCGTCACGTCGGTGGCAGGCTTCGCTCGCGCCACCATCAGCATGGCCAGTTCGGTGCGCGAGCCAATGTCGAGGTGCGCATACAGCAGCGAGAGCGTGTTGCCGACTGTGCGGGGGCTGCAGCCCAGCGCGGTCGCAATCTGCCGGTTGGTCACGCCGAGCGCCACAAGTTCGGCGATGCGGGTCTGCTGAGGAGTCATGGTTGGGGAACGTCCCATGCTCCGAGTGTGTCAGGCGGGTGTGTCAGATGAGGTCAGTGGCAACGCGGGCTCGCGGCCCGTGGCACTGGTGCGGCGAGCGCAGGCTCGTCGGCTCAGGGAGAACCCAACTCCCAGACCGCATAGCGCCACCACGACGGGCTTCCGGCCTCCTCGATCAGTCGCGCATCGGTCGTGAGCCACTGCTGCAAGTCAGGCTGCGCCGCCACCTCGGTAAAGATCGTCCCGACGAACTATCGCGCATCGGCGGCCTGCAGTTGCGTCAGGGCCCCGGGGAGCTGCTGTCCGGACAGCATGGCGAGGGACCGATCGATCGACAGTGTGAGCTGTCGCGTGCCGATTCTTCCGTGGTAGGCGAGCGGATATCCGTAGTCCCCGTCGAGCGTGGCCACTTGGCCGCTATGCTGCACCAGTGCGCCGATGCGGGCATAGTCGGCGGCCCGCAGGCGGGCGCGCTGCGGCTGTCCCCAGGGGCTGCGCGCCTCGGGCACACGCAGCGTCCAGAGCAGCAGCATGACGCCGACGACCACACCGGCGGCCGCGCGATGCTTCGGTGACACACCCGACAGCAGCGCCGGCAGTCCTGCCCCGACGCTCATGGCTGCGAGCGGAATCAGAGGCAGCGAGTAGTAGTCGTGGGTGTGGATGTGATGGGGAAACACGAGACCGACGACGACATAGCCCAGCCAGGTGCCGGCCAGCACCGGCCGCACCATGCCCGGGGCGACCACCACACATGCCACGCTCAGCAGCAGCGCCTGCCCTCCAATCACGCGATCGATCATCGAGACCCAACCGAGCCAGAACGAGGCCTGGCCCCACAGTTGCGGATAGAAGCGGTTAACGAGGATGGAGTCGGACGCGGCGACGAGCATCAGGTAGTACACGATGGCGGGTGCGGCCGCCATCGCAAGGCTGACAGCAGACCAGAACAGTCCCTGCCACCGGTGCCGGGCGAGATCGGCGAGCACCACCGCGGGGCCCGCCATCAGTCCGGCCATCGGCTTCACATAGCAGGCGACACCGAGTACCGCGACCATCAGCAGCCGGGCCGACAGTGACGGATGCTGCTGCATGCGGAGCAGCAGGGCCAGTGACAGCATTAGCAGGCCCGTCATCAGGGGATCGGGCATGAAGGCGCGGCTCGCGTCGATGCCGTAGGGCATCCACCAGACCAGTGCCAGCGCCACAAGGGCGGCCCATCCCGGCGCGCCGCCCAGCACCACCAGCCATGCTGTGCCGAGTGCCGCCAGCGCCCACCCCGCGATGGATATCAGTCGCGGCCAGCGAAGATCCTCCTCACCAGCCAACGCATACGCGGCGACGGCGAGGCGCTCCATCACCGGCGGCTCGATGTCATCCATGCGTCCCGAGGCGATGGCATTGGCGCGTTCATCGGGCCCCAGCATGCGAAGTGCTGTCTCCGAGGAGGCCCGGGCGATCAGGGCAGACCGATACTGACGGGTCGCGTGAAAGTCGAGCGGCGGCACGTCGAGATAGACCAGCCGCAGGCTCAGTCCGGATGCGGTCAGCAGGCCAACCGCCAGCCACCAGACCCAGTGACGGCCCTTCCCCACCTGTGACCGGCCGCGGTCGGTTGCTGTCGCCGTCGAGTCGTCGTTCACGTGCGTCCTCGCTGTGCCGTCGCGCCTGCTGCCGATGGGCGGCGCAGACGGTCGGCGGGCAGTATGGCACATTACACCTGCCAGGCCTCGGGGCCAGCGAGGACGCGCACCGGCACGCCAGCCCCCGGCCCGACGGCCGGAGGCTGAGGATCAGCTCGTAAGGCTAGAAATCGAGCACGATGCCGATGCGTGCGATGCGTGGTGCCAGAATCTCGACAGGAGCGAGATAGGATGAACCGACGGCCAGCGTGTTGGTGGTTGGTGTCGCCGCGTTGGTGATGTTGAAGACATCGATCTGCGGCGCAACTCGGACGCCGCCCACCCGGAAGGGTCGGCTGAGACGCAGGTCGAGCATGCTGACACGGTCATAGCGTTCTTCGCCGCGGCGGCTGAGCTGGACGGTCTGGGTCGCACGCGTCAGAGCGATGCCCTGCTGCGCCGCCTGCGCCCTGGTCATTACGAAGGTCGACACGTAGGGATACCCCGTGTTGGAGACGAGCGAGCCGGCGACGGTCACCCCTCCCCACACCTCGTAGCTGCCCGACAGCCGCAGGGCGGTCAGCGAATCATTGCCGATGATTCCCGTCGGGAAGCGTGTGTTGTTGGGGTCGTTGAGATCAGTGCCGCCCGCGACGCCTCCCCGGTTCCGGCCGACCGTGAAGCCAGCCTGCATCTGCCAGCGGCGGTTGAATCGCTTGCTGGCCGTGAACTCCACGCCGTGGTACGTGGTGTCGAGATACTCCTGATTCGAGCGAAGGTTGCTGGCGATGCCGACGAACTCGGGCTTCAGATTGTAGAGCGTCGCCGACGTCGGCTTCGGACTTTGCACCGTGCCGCCGGGCCCGTTCGGGATGATCACCTCGTGCGCGGTGTACGCCGAAGGGGGCGCCAGCGTATTGGTCTGCCCCATCTGCCGCCGATTCGTCCGGTAGTAATACATCGTGCCGAAGCGGATGGCGCCAGGTAGCTGTGTTTCGACTCCCGCCGTCACCTCGTCCGAGAAGGGCCAGTCTGGCGTGCCGTCGTACAGGGTCAACGCACCACCGGAGAATGCCGAGCACTGCGCACGGTTGATCTCGCTGATCTGGAGACGACCGTCGCGATTGGGATCGGTCCAGGGACAGTCGCTGGTACCGACCGTCAGCGGATTGACGTTGGTAACCCGATCGATGCCCACCTGCAGGGCATAGCGGCTGTAGCTGGCCTTGAGCGCCGTGGTCCCCGAGCCGGTGAGATCGTAGGAGGCCCCGGCGCGCCAGACCCCAATCGACTGATCGATCACTTCACGGGCCTCGACCGTGCGCGGCGCGGAAAACGCCCCGCCACTGGCTTCCTGTTGCGGCAGCCGCCCGACATAGCGGTCCCAGCGGCCGCCGATATTCAGCGTCAGCCGGTTCATCGTCCAGGTGTCCTGGAAGAAGATGCCCGTCACGGTCGCTTCGTTCTTCGAGAAGGCCGGCGCATTGAACAGCCGGGCTGTCGTCGGCACGCCGAAGTTGTACAGCAGGTGGTGGTCGCCCCGGACCGAGTAATCCGACCCGTAGAAGAGACGTCCCCACTGGACGCCGGCCTTGAGCAGATGCTCCCCCCCGAGACCGCTGGTCGTGTAGCTGAAGACGTTATCGACCTGGTGTCGCGAGTTCGGCTGGAACTCCTGACGGTTCGAGGCACTTGTGACCACCGTCGTCCCGGAATCAATGATGCGCACCGCATCGGCCGGCGTATTGGGCTGGTAGGTGTAGTTGGTCTGGCCGTCCATGATGCTGAAGCTCGACTCGAACACAGCCCGGTTCCTGACTCCGGTGTACTTGATCTGCGTCGTGTTGACCGGATTGGTCTGCACTACCGAGGCGATGTCATCGATGAGTTCGCTGCCGTCACGGCGGTTGAGGCGAATCTTGTCGTTCCAGAAGTACGACGCATGCACCCGGTTGCCGGGCGTGATCTGCGCCACAATCTTGCCCGAGTAGTTCTTCAGATCGTTCGGGTCAATGGCCTGCGTGCCGTCGGAGTTCCGGTTGCTGACGAACTTGTCCACCACCCAGCGCCGCACCGTCCCGTTGAACCACACGCGGTTCCGGACGAGGGCACCGCCGCCGGCGGCGTTGAAGTCGTAGGTCCTGATCGTGGGATTGCCCAGAAATGACGGCCGGGCCGCCTGCGCGGCCGCCCAGTTCTCCGCCTGCAGGCCGTCGTTGGCGAAGTTGTAGCGCACATTGGCGCGCCACTGGTTCCCGCTGACCTTGGTGACCATGTTGATGTTGACGCCACCGGTCAGCATTTCCGCCGGGGCTGCCGAGGTGATGTAGTTGACCTCCTCGAACATGCCCTGGTCGTAATAGATCATCGTGGCGCCGCCGCCGCCGCCCGGCCAGTTGACCGTCGCGCCGTCAATCATGTAGCTGACGTCGGCCGTGTTGGACCCGCGCGCCGACATGCTGCTCTGCTGCATCGACTGAGTCCCGCCGACGTCGTAGGTGGCAACCTGCACCCCGGGGATGATCTTGGCCAGCGACCACGGGTCGCGACCGGTAGGCACGCCCTCGAGAATCTCCTGGCTCATGACAATCTGCTGCACATTCGAACGGACGTCGACGGTCGGCGAGGCACCGGTCACCGTAATCGTTTCTTCCAGGCCCCCAACCTCCATGCGGGCATTGATCGTGGCCACAAACGCCGCGCTGATCCGGATGTCGGCCCGCTCGACGACCTTGAATCCGGTCAGTTCGAAGCGCAGCCGGTAGTCGCCCGGCGGCAGGCGATCGAACCGGTAAGCGCCGGCGGCATCGCTGACTAGCACCTGATTGCCACCGATGAGGCGGTCGCCCGACAACGTGGCCGTCACACCCGGCAGCACCGCGCCGCTCACATCCGAGACCACACCGGTGATGGCCCCCGTCTGCACCTGAGCCCGGGCCGTCGTGGCCAGCAACAGACAGCAGGCTGTCACCAGTACTCCGCGTAATGTCGTGTGCTCATCCCCCTGTGCGCGAGTGACGGCGGTCGCGCGGCCGGTTGGAACCCGGTAAACATCCGGAAACGAAGGCCGCGGAGGGTATGCGATCGCCGATTGACGATGCAACCGATTCCGTCCGGGACTCAGCCGACCTGTGGAACGAGAGGACTCCAACAGTCTCGTCCCGTCCCCCGGGGCACCCACGTCCGTGGAGCATCACGAACCAGCGTGTGCCGGGAGGTCAGCGGGCGATTCCCGGGGCACCTGCGGCCGCGCAATCGCCATCATCCAGCCGAAGACGGCGAGGATCATGATGCCGTAGGCCATCGCCGTCAGGGCCACCGCAAGGTCGTATGG
>Ga0172372_10010115_pt1 | contig 12147 bp, 31 predicted proteins | sample LakKiv5m_2_FD_114544 | JGI IMG/M metagenome (GOLD analysis project Ga0172372, IMG submission 114544) | Freshwater microbial communities from Kabuno Bay, South-Kivu, Congo - kab_092012_9.5m | ecosystem: Environmental > Aquatic > Freshwater > Lake | place: Democratic Republic of the Congo...
TCATCGGCAATCATAGTTCCTTCGAGGGTCTTAATTTCGCAGTAAACTTTACCCTCACCAAACGGGCCTAGTCCATGAGTAATGATCTGATTATTTGTTACAGCATCGTGAAACCAATCTGGCCAAGGGAATCTTCTCTCTAATTTAACTGCCTCAATGATTACAGGTTTTTTTCTATACTTCATTTTCTATCTCCTCACCTGTAGTCTCATCACACAAAGGGATATCATGCCAAGTCAGTGTATAGCCTTTTAGAACCTTGAATTGAATAGGACTACCATCTGGGTTTGACTTCCATTCCTCAATAGGTTCACGTGTGCAGTATTGGAGTATTCTTTTCCCTTCCCGAATAATAAATCTAAGATTCACGTATGACCTCTATGTTGTATTTCTTTAGGTATGACTTCACATAATCCCTTGTCACAAAATCAAGCCTACCATCTGAATCATCTATGCACTGATTAACTTCTATAAGGATATCCTCAGCTAGTTTAAGCCTAGATACTATCTCTGTTCTTTCCTTATCCCTAGCACTGATCACTTTTTCAAACGCAGCACACTTATCATGAATTAGCATTTATCAACTTCCACTAAATGATTATAATGTAGCCTTATACTTAAGTTTGAACACCACTGTATATCTGAATTTAGGCCCTATATTATTCTGTGGTCTAGCACAGTGAAATAGGAAAGGGTCAAAGATCACGAACCTTCCAGCTTTAGGTAAAACTGCCTTCGTTGTATCCTGACTTGCCATATCAAAGAATACTGTCTCACCACCATAACTCCAATCCCATTCAGGATTCGCATAATAGATAATAGTTATCCCATCACTAGCAAGGCTGTCTTGATGAGGCCTAGGAGAGTCAGAAGAGGTATAGGCATTGGCATATACCCTATCTAGTACGAAGTCATCGTTATTGGGAATCTTGTGATGAATGGCCTCAGCTAGTGCATAGATGGTAGGATGAGTGATATCTAAGTTAGCTGACAACATTTTCTGATCATCATCAAGCTCTGGATAATCCTTCTCGACTGTCTTAAATCCAGTGTTACGTAGAACATGGTAAACCTCATGGACTAGCCTTTCAGGTACTAATCCATCATGAACAGTAATCGCTTTCATTATGACTCTCCTATTTCTTAAAAAGTTTAAACGCTATGCTATATCTAAAGGTAGGGCCAAGTCTATTCTGTATTCTTGCACAATGTAATAATGATGCTTGGAAGATAATAAACCGTCCACATTTAGGTAAGACTGAATAAATAATATCCCTTGATTCCTTATCAAAGAATACTGTCTCACCCCCATACTGAGGATGCCATGTAGGATTAGCATAATAGATAACAGTCAGCTCATTATCAAAATCGGTATCAGTGTGAGGTAATGGTGCATCCCCCATCGTACCAGCATTAGCGTAGATTCGATCAATATGAAATCCATCTGGGTCTACAATACATTTAGATATGATCTCATAAAGCTTTCTTATAGGTTCCATTTCTAGGGTCAAGGTCATGGCCATGTGTTTAATGTCCGAACCCATAAAGGATACCTGTTTAGGAGAGAAGCTTCCATTCTCAAGTAATCTGTATATCTCTACTACTAGCTCCTCATCTACTAGATCATCATAAATACTTATTGGAACCATATCGTGATCTCCTAACTAATTTAAAAGCAATCGTGAATCTATGATTTGGCCCTATCCTGTTATGAACCCTAGGACAATGAGGGATTGCTGAATTGAATACCACTAGCCTTCCAGCTTTAGGGATAACCGATTTTATGATCTCATCCCTAGTATCTGATAGGAAAACTGTTTCCCCTCCATAGGTGATATCCCAATAAGGATTAGCATAATAAAGGATGGTCAGATCATCCTTGAAATCAGAATCACTATGAGGATAAGGAACATCGGACATGGTAGTAGCATTAGCGTACAGCCTATCCAGATAATATAGATCAGCTTCGGGAGTAATATTGTAGGCAATCTGTTTTAATTCATTAAGGGCAGGGCTATCCACATCTCGAAGATTCATGATCATGCTTCGATATTCAGGGCCATTAACGTAGGATAATTGACTTGGTGAAAATGCTCCATCTCTTAGAACATTATAGATAGAGTGAAGTAGATCATTACCGACTAGGGAATCATGAATACTAATCTTTTCCATATTTGTTTCTGTAACATTCATAGCACATTAAACCATCGTATGTGGCCACACTCATAACATCATGAGGCGGTTTATTAGCTATGTATTGTTTCCCATGATAGACCGTACCGATTCCTTCCTGACACCAGATATCCTTATCGCAAAGAGTACACTTAGAATTTAAAGTGCATCCCTTGGATTCATCATAGTATTTTCTTTCGTTCGGCTTCAGAAACTTTAAGCTCAACATCCTTAAAGTAAGCTTCCGTAACTCTATCTATTATTAAATTAGTTTTACAGTCTTTAATAGACCAAACAACACCTTTCCTATTAAGATTCCGATAAGCTATCACTTTTGTTTTCATTGCTTACCACCTCAAAGTATTGCGGTTTATTTACTGGTCTGTATCTTCTATCCATTATTGAACTATTGATGTAAGTTGTTCCATTTTTTTCTACTTTCCCATATCCTTCATGAATATGTCCAAATAAATGAAACTTAATACTGGGTCTTTTTACTATCTCTTGTGCTAAAACTGGACAACCAGTGTATTTAATTTTCATATATTCCATTACTTCATCTAATATAAATTGTGGTGGGCCATGAGTAATTAGTACTTGGCAATCTTGTGGGATATCCCCCCAAACATCTTTAGCTTGGTCTGGATAGTATCCAAAAGCCCAACCCATAAATTCAGGTGTCCAAGCACTTCCAAATATTTTAACGCCTTGTACTTCTATTTTATTGTGTACAATTAAATGTACACCTTCTTTATTACTAAATTGTTTTTTAGCTATCTCAGGATTAAACCATGGATTCTTTTTAAATTTTATATCAAAAGATTTGTCATGATTTCCGGGAATAACAACTATGTCTTTTACATATCTATTTTTTACTAAGTCTTCGCATTGCTCAGCGCAATCTTTCAATTTATCAATATCGCCTCTGTATGTTAAATCTCCAGAGATAAATAAGATATCCATTATTCCAAGATATTGTTTTTTTAAATCTGAAATAACAATATCAGCAATATTTTCTTGATGAGTATCGCTAATATGCATGCAATTTAATTTTTTCATTTTGTTCCTTAAAAAATAAAAAAGAGCTACCGATTCCTTCCTGAAACCAGATATCTTTATCACAGGCAGTACACTTAGAATTTAAAGTGCATACTTTGGATTCATCATAGTATTTTCTTTCGTTCGGCTTCATTGTCTTTACCTTGTAATAGTTACTATTAGTAGGCATCACTTGGGATTCCATCTTCTAAATTCAAGATAGATACCAATGACTCTGAAAAATAAGATTGCTGTCTTCACCATCATATACCAGATATATATCTCGCATATAATAGTAGTAGCTAACAATGCCAATACAAAATAGTCCATAGGATTCCTAAAGTGAGGATAGTTTATCTTTTAGTTGAGATAGTTCTAATTCAAGGCAGCGGTTCTTATCCGATAACATACATGCCATTGTAGCCGCTTGTTGGTTTGACTTATAGGCAATCCTAGCACCATCCAATTCACTCTCAAGATGACTGATTCTTCTTTCAAGTCTTCTGTTCTCTTCGTCCATCTTGATGATAAGGGAACAGGTAGGAACATTCATATTGTCTCTTATATGATGGGCCTGTTCTATTGATATCCATTTTAGGTTTGCACATTGTTTTAGAAATAACCATAAATCCCAACCCATACTATTCCCCTGAAATTATACCTGATAGCTTGCTCTTTATTTCTGACAGCTCGTTAGATAGCTTGAGATTTAATTCTCCTATAGGTTCACAGGTAGGGCAAGCACCTTTATGGGATAGCTCTATCTGTTTATCTCGATAAGCTAACGCTGCTTGCCATGCACCCCTACAGGATTCCTTATCCCACCTAACTCCAACCTCAGGGAAATTCTCTCTTAGGAATTTAGCAAACTGTGAGTTTCTGATTCCATAGAACCAAACCTCAAACGCTTCCTTGTCCTTCTGACTCTCCACCCTCTACCTTCCTTTCCTTATCTACAATTGACTTAGTTACACTCTGACCTATACCTAACTCTATTCCTCGTTGAATCCCACTGACATAAATCTCACCTACAAGACGATGAATCTCAAGTGGGGGAATTGACCCAATCATCTGCAAATTTCTTAACCACATCTGCTACCTCAGAACCATCCACTGTGAAGTTTCTTTTCGTGCTGACTGTATAGCTTGATGTTTCCATATTAGTATTCTCTTCTAAAGATCAGGTTAAATATCAATCGCTTAAACCATGTATCAGCTTTAATCAGATGGTATCCCTCATTTTGAGCTACCCATGATGGTTGAAATGTCCCATCCTTCATAACATATACTGAATTTAGTTTATGATATATTGGGCATGGGTAATCATGACTCACCCAAGGCCCACCATCGGTTTCCATTTTTATCTCATAAGGTTTCATCTGATTCTCCTCTATATGCCTTGAGTGCCTTCCATGCTGGAATATAAAGATTGTTCTCATCGGATGATGGACATTCTCCTAGCTTATGAGTAGTGCAAGACCTAGTAGATAATATCTTCTCTAGTGCCTCTACTAGGACATTGGCCTTCTCTTTATTCCAGAACTCTCTGGTAGGTTCAAACAATCTGGTACATTCATCTTGAAGCTCTTTGATTCGATTATCTCTAATCTTAATCTCTCTTAGTGCCTCACGATAAAGATGCTCACAACACTTATTCATTAGAACCTCTACAAATTATTATTTACCTAGATCATCCCTATGAACAACTAACTGGCAGCTCACGTGGGTTACAGGATTGTAATATGTGATGAGTGTGTTAAATTTACAAGACCTCTCACTCAATGCTGACTCTACACCTATACACAATGAAAACATTGAGTACACCAGTATAACCATCATCAATGGAAAGAAGTCATCGAATAGCACATAGATAGTATTTCCAATAAGTTTAATCATTTCACATCTACCTTATCTAATAATTCTTTTGCTTTCATCGTGAACCCATCACAGTGATCAGTACCCCATTCATCCTCTACCATCTCCCTGAGGATACCTAAGGATTTATTCAGGGTAGATTGATTGTCAGGTAATCTCGTATATTTAGTAAGAACCAGATACACATCAACCTCAGGGCTTTCATATATCTCATTTCTTTCTATCTCAAATTCTAATTCATAGAAGCCTTGTTCAAGCTCACCATCAACCATATCCGATAGGTACACATCATAGTCAACGAAGTCCTGTAGAAGATCATGAAGTCCTGCATGTTCCTCATCATTCGGGAACCTCTCACATAGGACATACCTTCCATCAAGTCCAACATAGGCCTTAAGCTTTTTCATTTGATCGTCACCGAAACATTGTTATAAATCCAGATTCCAATATCTACTAATTTCCAGATAGCTAGAGGAATAGAAATAATAAGTCCTAATAGCATTGCACCGAACATTGTATTGATACCACGACCTACATCACCGTACATATTTACCTCTTAATTATGATACATTCCCTATGAGTGAATCTACTTACCATAAATCCACCATTTTTCTCACACTCATAATAACTATTCATAGTACCATGAATAATATACGCTACTACGAACACCATCACTATAAGTAAGAACAATTGAATCTTATTCTTCATATTAACTTAATCCGCAAAATGTTCTGATACTCTTATCCATATCTCAGTTACTATAAGCTCATGTTGTCTTGCTAGATTATTCCCTATGATAGGATTTCCGTATTTTAGGATTGGCCTAAACACATCATTATATAGGCTATCTATCTGCCCCTTATATTTGGAACCATTCACAGCATCTATATGTTGTTCCTTCTCATCGGGAATATCAAACTCTAATATTGCTTTCATAACCAACCTTAACAGAATATTTCAGTTTTCAATGGTTCCATAAGCATATTCAATATCATCGTCCTCATCCTCATCCTGTTCCTTTAACATTCTCTCGATTTCTTTGTTGGTAATCTTTTTCTCAGGAACACCCCATACACGTTTTTTACCACCACGACGTTCTATTATGGTCATCCCTAATGCCTTTAGAAGTTTATCTTTGTTTTTATCTAGCTCCGAAATAAGACCAATTCTTTCAAGTTCTTCTTTTACTGGTTTACTAAATTTTAAGCTGTATAACATTTCTTCCATCCAATCCATTACATCTACACCTAAGTTATCTTTAGATTCAATAATGAAATCCTCTATGAATCCTTCTTCGCCTTTCAGTTTGACTACCATTGTGGCTTCCTCAAATAATGAAATAACATTAGTTATTTTAAGGATAGCGTTTAAGATTTTTCGTTTACTTGGTTCGGATGTTTTCATTTTTTCTCCTGTATCTGTAGTTTATATTTATAACCAGCCTTCATCATCACATACATTATCTATAGCTATCTCTCTTAGAACCTGTCTGGCTAGTTTACCACCACAGAAATCTTTAAAAATATCCCCATCTGCTTCTGTGTATTCAACTAGAGAATCATCATTTTTAATCGCACCAGCATAGTATTCATGAGTAGGATGGTCACTTTCAGTCCAAGAGAATCTGTTAGCATAGAACCTAAGTGCCTCTTTCATCTTCTCATTTTCCTGAGTCAATTGAATATTACAGTGAGTAGCGTAGTCAATAGTCGATCTCATGTCCTCTAATCTTTCTGTCAAAATCTTGACAGCATCCTTAGAATCCAACATAGAGTAATCGAAACCCTGATTCGGTTCATTCGTATCATCTACCAGATTTACCTTGTCCCACTTGGAATCGCATATCTCACATCTATCTGTCTCCATGTGGATATCCTGTTCCCCATAATGACCTTTCTTACATAGCTTCTGATATCTTCCTTCAAAACTCATTTATAATTCCCCATGGCCTTAATGATCTTCTCAAAATCTTTATCATCTATAATCATCTTATCCTGATATGTTTCACCTACTAATATAAGATCACTGTATCCATCTCTTCGTTCATATATCTTATGGATTCTATCAATAGGAATATAAACACTACCTTCCATCTGTTTTGGCTTATTGGTGTGTGGGTTAATATAGTAGATGGTTAGCTTGACTAATCCTCCCATGTGGCACCTAATGACTTGAATAATGGCTTTCTAAATTTCATCCTCTCAAGGCAATCTTTCAATGTCTGATCTTTGTCAGAACTATATCGTTCAATAAGATTGATCATGAACCAATAGTCATTCTTAACACAAGTAAGTTTAGTTTTAAGGTTTTCTATCTCATCATTCATCTGTTTCATTCTCGAACCATCCCTGAGTGATCTTTCCTTATACGAACAGGCAGCGTTCCATATAACCCAATCGGTCTCAATTTCCCATTCGGCCATACCGAAGTAGATAGATGGATTATCTAGCATGTACTTACGGAATCCTTCTTTATCTTGATTATTCATTACATAAGTCCTTGTGTAATCATTTTGTGTAATCACTACTGACCTATCGGTGTATGGTAGGCCACAAATATAGAAAGTATTATTGTCATGATTAAATATACCGCTATTGCTATCTTCTCTACCATCTACCTACCCCATGTTAATTAGCTATTGATCTTATCTGATATCCTTTGAATCCTATAGAATTTATAAAAAACAAAAGGAACATTCCATAGGAATACAATCTTACCTAGGATACTAAGGTCATCATATCCCTTATAAGATTTTGATCTACTAAAGAACCAGTTAAACTCTTTTATTATCTTCATTTTTTCTTACCCCTATATTAAGTGAGACATTCAGGTTTATAAACATAATTGTAAAAGTTATATACCTTGCCTCTGGATTATTACCCCAATAAACAGTAGCACCGAAACCAAGAAACTCATCAATGAATCCAGCTTGAGGCCTTATATATATCCCTTTCATAACTCTCCTATCTCAGATAGATATCGTTGTGCCTCTACTCGAAGCCTCCATATCCCATCATAACCACGATGCTTAGATATAGTTCTGATCATCCCTAGAAGTCTTGTATTATCCTTCTGTAGTTTGGAAAGCTCATTGTTACAGATGGAATCGTGCATACTCATCATAGCATTAGCAAACCACCCAATAGCATCATCAAGCTCTACCTGTGGAAATCTCTTATTAAACTCTACTGCCCAATCGTAGGCATTTCTACTCTGACTACCCACCAGCTCTGTTAATTTATCTTCCACTACTTTCCTTTCTTATCGAGATACTTAAAATAATTGATCTGCTTTTCTCTATCCTTAGCATCTTTCTCAGTATCGAAAGTACCTAGAATTTTTCCTTTATGGGATTTAAGCACCCACTGAGAACCTGACTTCTGAATGATCTCATTTAGCTTTTTGATAATCCTTCTAGCTCTACTCATATTCACTTCCTGATTAGATTTTTAATTCCTAGGTAGATTGATGACAATCCTATAGGTAGAGCTATTATAATCACAATACAAAGAAATAGATATATTTGAGCTACCTTAGAATTATTGGATTGCCCTGCCATGTGCCACAAGGAAGGGATAAAGACTATGAATGGAATCACACATAGACCGAATAAAATAAATAATAAGGAATCTTTGATCTTTGACTTCATACTACCATCCTGTAAATGTTGGGCCATCTGTGGTCAGGATTAGGCCCTTAATCCAAGCAAGATACCCAAAAAGGATAAAGGATATCCGACCTACTGAGAAATATAAATCCCATGTAATATTCTTAACAGTTAGATTCAGAGTATGTCAAAAGTTTAGACACCATCTTAAGGTTAGAAATGATGGGTATTTTAGGTGCTGTAGGTATTGGATATTAAAGACATTCATGATAACGTATATTATCGTGCAATATACATACCTTAAGGTTACAAAGATATCAATATGAATTTCTAAGATTCCAGTATTGATTCACTTCCCACTTATAAATATCCGAAGGCATCCAATCCATACAAATAATATTTATGATGATTCTTTCTAAGTAGCTCATGATTTAAGCTTAATATCAAAATTACTGAATAGGAAGGTGATAGTGGAATCTATGATGGTATGTTCCTGAGGTAGGGAAATATCTTGGTGAATCCCTGTCTTCTCAAACACCCCATGAAGCCCTTCATGGATAAGTACCTTAAGAAATCTATCAAGCTCTGTGATCTCTCTATTGATCTCAAGAAGGCCATCTGAGTAATACCCATCCTCATCATTATCAATCTTGATATATCGAACCTTGTGCTTAACACCCATGATATCAATATTTCTGATTCGTCTAATGGCCTTAGTCTTACTTCTACGCATACGTACCCTCTAGGATTAGGCAGATTGTAGACTGTTATAGTTACCGCATTTCTTACAATGGGAATGGCATTTATTGTAGATGTGATCACAGTTATCACATTCAATGTAAAGGTAAGGATAGAGGGTAAGTTTCTTTTCTAGGTATGCCCTAGCTATGATAGCACTTCTGCATTTCTTACATCTTGAGTGCCAATCAGATTTATTCTTAGGCTGCCTCTTTGTACGAAGTCCGAAGGTGCGACTGAAATCCTTACCCACTTGACCTAGTATGCCACAATTTGTGCATACTTTATACATGGCCTCACATCCAGCCATTTATGACCACTTTACGGATAGGATGATCAGCATTATTGAAATATTCGCTAACTGCCTTTTTAAGGTTAATTGACTTAAACAGTTTACTATCTTCCATCCCTAGGTCTTTAAGCTTCATCCATAGGATAAGAGTACCTGAGGCATCCTTTCCCCATACTGTAAGCCATGCTGAGATATAGAAATAGATTGTATGGATAAAAGCTGGTTTCTTATTAACTGATCTTAATACATACCATGTATCCTGAGGGGGAAGCCTAAAGCCTACATTCCAAAGATCATCCTCACCCCATAGAGAATTTCTGTGAGCTAGATCAGCTATGCTATCTGGTGCCTTCTTATTCTTGTAAACCGTATTGACGATGAGTCGGGCCATACCCATTTTGAAGAGAACCCAGATTGCTTTAATCCAATTCACTCTCCATAACGGTGTGGCCCTAAATCCATCGAGGTTACAGAATTGCCAGTGATTCTTTTCTAAGGTTCTTGGACTAAGTAATCCTAGTACCACTAAACCAAGAATCTCATCACGTGACATTGGTGGGAGCTGCTTATGAGGTGTACGGTTGATAACCATCCTGTCAGTGCTGACAATACACGCTTTAAAGCAGATGGACAGTTTTCTTATGTCCACAGGTAGGCCGAGAAGATGAGCATAGGCGGTATATATCCACCCATTGTTTGATGATGGTTCACCGTCCACACATGGTTTATCATGGTATCTTGTCCATCTATCAGTATATTTAGTATCAATTCCCCACGTAACCATACCTACTTCCTTTTAGTAAAATTCTTGATCTCATACATCTTAGTACGATTGAACATTAACCACTTCCGATAGACATAGATCGAGATAAAGCTTCCTAATAGGAATCCGTAGATAGAATCATATTCGAGAGGATTGATATATCTTTCCACAATTAGTTACCCTGATAGTCTTCATCGAATGTTGAGGTGAACATCCCCTTCATGGCCTTAACCTTCAATTCATCAAATTTCTTCTCAGGAAACTGAGATACAAGGGTACTTGCCTCAAGTGCCATAACTTTCTTTTCTAGCTTCTCATAATCAAACTTCTCTGGTTCACCTTGTGATGGTGGGCATGGTTCGGTCTTAGCTTTCTCTCTTTTTGCTTTAAGGTATCCTGCCATCAATAAGCAATAATTCGCTAAATCCAGTAGGGTATCATCCACTGACTCATCTTTAACTTGTAGTTCACCATTCTGCATGAATGAGATAATACGAGAAAACTTATCATTCATTCTAGTGAGAAATCCCTGTTCGGTAGATGCAATCCCTAAGACCTCAACCCTAGTAAAGTTATTAAAGGCATCACCACCGTTTCCTGCATAATCAGCATTTTTCCGTTTAGTGATCTCTAACATGTTTTTAAATGTGTCTTCCTGAAATTTGAAAAACCACTCTCTACTACCAATCTCTAGTCTTTTAGGTTCCATTCTACATCCTCATGGTTAATGTTAATTAAATTGTAATTATGAGTTTTATTATCTGTCTACTTATTAGATTTAAGTTTGATCATCTCCTCCCACATCTCATTCCATATAATCTTAATTTCCATATCATCCCCTGATCGGATAATTGGATTCCCACTAAGTGTGATCAATCCTAAAGACCTTGCCTTATTTATAAAATGTTTAATAGGCCTTGAGTTTTGTGGAAAATGATAATCAACCTTTTCACCTAATCTCATGAGAAATGTTGTGATGGTGAATATATTCTTATCAGTGTATACAAATCTGTTCTTACTCTCAAAAGCATAGAAACATAATGTTCTGTGATGAATATCAAAACTTACCCCAACTTCATGAATGTTCATTAAGACCCCTTCGATAACTTTAAAATGTAAATAACTACAGAGAATATTAAAAATAAAAACAGATAATGGAATTTAGACATACTACCTCCTAAAGTGATCATCTCTTCCAGAAAGTATTTTCCTTGGAGTGATCTTGATATAATTTTGGTGCTGAATCTAAAACGTAACCTAAAGCATCTTCTGAATGTGTGGATTCATCTGACATGAATAAATGTTTTGGATGATAAGTGATCTCTACAGATTGCCTGAATACGTCAACGGAAACTTCCTCACCTAATCCATTCTCAACCTTGGACATGGCCTCTTCATCATTTTTTGCAGATACAATAACTTTTCTTGTTGTAGTTTCCTCAATAATATATATACTCATCTCATTCCCCCATTTATAAAACCATACTAATCCCCCTCTAATCCTGTCAAAATATTTAAAATCACCTAACTATACGAATATAGACAAAATCAACACAATTTCAATAACTTAAAAATTTGGATTTATTGATATACGAACCTCTCTACCGTCAAAAAGTAGACACTTTCCTACCCCAATTTAGGGTAGGATTTCTCCTACTTTAA
>Ga0172372_10010116_pt1 | contig 12146 bp, 10 predicted proteins | sample LakKiv5m_2_FD_114544 | JGI IMG/M metagenome (GOLD analysis project Ga0172372, IMG submission 114544) | Freshwater microbial communities from Kabuno Bay, South-Kivu, Congo - kab_092012_9.5m | ecosystem: Environmental > Aquatic > Freshwater > Lake | place: Democratic Republic of the Congo...
GCCCCTTCGAACAGGATGTTCTTGCGGGCCCGCGCCGCTTCGTGGATGGTGCGGGTGCAGTCGACCACATGGGGCGCCAGGCGACGGCCGTAGCCGGCGTATTCGGCGATCACCGCATCCGGGTCGAGCGCCTCGATGCCGTAGACGCGGCTGAGCAGCTCATTCTTTTCCGCCAGCGGTGCCAGCAGGCGGTCGCGCAGGCGGGCTTCATCGAGCAGGTCCAGCACCCGGATGCCGTTGCGTTCAGCCTTGTCGGCGTAGGTGGGGCCGATGCCGCGCCCGGTGGTGCCGATGCGGCGCTCGCCGCGGCGTTGCTCCATCGCCTGATCGAGCAGGCGGTGGTAGGGCATGGTGACGTGGGCGGTGGAGGCCAGCTTCAGGCCGGCCACATCGATGCCGTACCCCAGCAGCATGTCGAGCTCGCCGATCATCACGCCGGGGTCGACGACGGTGCCCGAGCCGATCAGGCAGGTGGTGTCGGCGTAGAGGATGCCGGAGGGGATCAGGTGCAGCTTCAGCACCCGGTCGTTGACGACGATCGTGTGGCCGGCGTTGACACCGCCCTGGTAGCGGACGACGACGTCGGCGGAGCGGCTGAGGAGATCGGTGATCTTGCCCTTCCCCTCGTCACCCCACTGCGCACCGATGACGACGACGTTGGCCAAGGACACAGCGGCCCGCAGCCGCTTCTGATCAGACGGCGTGAGCCTCTCAGATCGGGGGGTGATCCGTCAAAGATCCCCCCAGCAGGGGGGCGCGGGCGGCGACTCAGCTGCCGCGCGTGGCACTGGACTCCGCCTTGTGCAACTCCTTCTCCAGCCGGGCACGCAGGGCATCGGGCAGGGGACGGTTGGCATAGTTGCTGTAATGCCCCGCCAGCGAATTGAGCGCCGTCTGCATCGTGGTGAACGAAGCCAGGCCATTGACGTCATGGCGGGGGCGGTAGCGCGAGATGTAGTCGTTGATCAGGGCCCGCGCCTGGGTTTCGGCCGCCTGATGGCCGGCTTCCTCCTGGGGGATGGCGATCGTGGTCAGCAGGCTGCGGGCCACCTGCACGGTGTCATCGACGTAGTTGCCGCTCAGGCCGGTGCTGCTGCTGCAGCCCGCCAGGCCCAGGCTCAGGCACAGCGCCAGGCAGACACAGGCGCTCAGCAACGGCCGCAGCAGGCAGCGACGCAGCAGGGCAGGCATGGGGGCAGGAGCGTTGGGCGGCGTCGATCCTAGGTTCCGCCGTCTCAGCGGCCCCGGAGGCGGCCTGCTCCCAGGGCTGATTCAAACTCGGCGCGAGGGCGGCGGTCGCAGCACAGGCAGGCAACCCGCTCCCTGGAGCGTCTGGGGTGCTCAAGCCCACGCATGGTGCCCGTATCGCGCACAACTGACGAAACCGGCACTTTGAAGCGGCCCTGGGCCTGCTCCGCTGCCGGCCTGCTCCACCGCCTTCCGCCGCCTTCCGCCGCCTTCCGCCGCCGCGCCGGCGGCGCGGCGTCAGCCGATCTGCTGCTGCAGGGTGGCCGACAGCTCCTCGGCCGGCAGATCCCAGCGCTCGCCATCGCGACGGCGGATCAGCTCCACCCGGCCCGCCGCGGTGCCGCGGCCCACCACCACCCGCCAGGGGATGCCGATCAGATCGGCATCCTTGAACTTCACACCCGCCCGTTCGGGACGGTCATCGAGCAACACCTCCCGGCCCGCCGCCTGCAGGTCGGCATACAGGCGTTCAGCCAGCTCCAGCTGCGGCTTCTCCTGGACATTGGCCACCACCACGATCACGCCATAGGGGGCAATCGCCATCGGCCAGCAGATGCCATTGGCGTCATGGTTCTGCTCCACCGCCGCCTGGGCAAGGCGCGAGACGCCGATGCCGTAGCACCCCATCCACAGCGGCTCCTCAGTGCCGGCCTCGTTGGTGAAGCGAGCCTCCAGGGCCTGGGAGTACTTGCGACCCAGCTGGAAGATATGCCCCACCTCGATGCCGCGGGCGGCCTGCAGCCGCTGGTCGGGATCCTGCAGGCAGCGATCGCCCGGCTGGGCGGCGCGCAGATCCTGGACCTGATCTGGGGCCGGTTGAAGGCCAAGCCCCTGCCAGCTGACGCCGGATCGATGCCAGTCGCGGCGGTTGCCACCACAGACGAAGGCCTCCAGGGCGATGGCGGTGGGATCGAACAGGCGCAGGAACGAGCGCTGCAGGCGCAGGCCGGGCTGCGGCCGCTCCGCCGGCGCCGCAACCCCGCCAGGGACAACGGCAGGGACAGCGGCGCGATCCGGCAGGGCCGGATCTGGGCCCAGCACCGCATCGGCCAGATCCGGCCCCAGAAAGCCGAGCGGCAGGGCCGAGAGATCGAGGCTGAGCCGCTCCTGGCGCACCAGCTCAGCGCTGAGCGGCTCGATGCCGAGCAGGGCGCCGTGAGCATCGCCGAGGCGGGCATGCACAGCGTTGGCCAGCTTGACCTCGTTGAGCTGCTGATCACCGCGCAGGCTGACCAGCACCGGTTGGCGCAGGCCGTCTTCGCAGCGGGCCAGCAGCAGCAGCACCTTGACCAGCTGGGAGGGGTCCAGCGAATGGGCGCGGCAGAGATCCTCGATCGAGGTCTGGCCCGGTGTGGCCAGCTCCTCGCCGCGGCCGCCGTGGCGGAGGCCACCGGCCAGGGGCAGGGCGTCGGCCGGCAGCGAGACGGCCCGTTCCTGGTTGGCGGCGTAGCGACCATCGCCGCTGGTGAGGATCAGATCCTCGCCGGCCTCGGCGGTGACCATGAACTCCTGGCTGGCGGAGCCGCCGATGGCACCGCTGTCGGCCTCGACCGCCACAGCACGCAGGCCGCAGCGCTCGAAGATGCGTCGATAGGCTATATCCATAGCCGCATAGGTACGGCGCAGGCAGTCTTCGGTGGCATGGAAGGAATAGGCGTCCTTCATGATGAACTCCCGCCCCCGCATCAGCCCGAACCGCGGCCGGATCTCATCGCGGAACTTGGTCTGAATCTGATAGAGGTTCACCGGCAGTTGCCGGTAGGAGCGCAGCAGATCCGCCGCCAGGGATGTGATCACTTCCTCATGGGTGGGCCCGAGGCCCAGGGCACGGCCCTGCCGATCCTGCAGGTGGAACATGATCCCCTCCCCCGCGGTGTAGCCGGCCCAGCGACCGCTGCGCTGCCAGAGATCGGCCGGCTGCAGCTGGGGCAGCAGCGTCTCCAGGGCACCGGTGGCATTCAGCTCTTCCCGGACGATTGCTTCGATCTTCTGCAGCACGCGCCAGAGCAGCGGCAGGTAGGCATAAATGCCGGATGCGACGCGACGGATGTAGCCGGCCCGCAGCAGCAGGCGGTGGGAGGCGATCTCCGCCTCGGCCGGATCGTCTCGCAGCGTCACCAGCAACAGGCGCGACAGACGCATGGAGGTGGCAGGGCGGCGAGCCGGGACCCTATCACCCAGGCTGCAGCCCGGTCGCCAACTGTCCCCACGGCGACAACCCCACCCGGAGACCTCTGCTACTGTCCATAACCATCCATACTGTCCCACTCTCGTCTCATGGTTCCTGCCGCCGCTGCGATTGCCACCGCCACGGCCGCCGGAGCCCCCATGGCCTTCAATCCACCCCCCGCCGACTTCAGCGGCGTTGCGGTGGAGAGCGATGCCGCGGCCGCGGGCAGGGTTGAGACGCTGATCGGCATCGAGGAGGTGCAGAAATCGCTGCACCGTTCGCGAGCTTCGGTGTATCGCTACACCAACACCGACCCGCGCAATCTCAACCCGCCGTTCAATCCGCGCAAGCTCAATCCCGAGTATCGCGGCGATCAGAAGGAGCCGCTGCTGTTCCATCCCGACGAAGTGGCACGGTTCGCCCGCGATGTATTGCGCATCAAGGAGGTCACCGTCGAGGTGCTCACCTCTCCCTCCACCGTCACCCAGCAGCTGCTGAATGCGATCCTCCAGGAGCTGCGGGCCATCCGCGAGCGGCTCGAAGAGCTGGAGGCCTCGCCCACCGACCTGCAGCGCCACCGCCAGCAGCAATCCCGTCCCGCCGCCTGAGCGCCTGAAGCGCCTGGGCGCCTGAAGCGCAGGACCGACGGAGTGCCGGGCCGTTGCCGGGGCGGCGAGCCCTGGCTGCCCGGGCTGGTGCGGCAGCCACGGCCCAGGAGCCAGATCACTACAGGGCTGACCCACCCCTGGCCGCCACAGCAGTCACGGCCGGAGCTCGCTGCACGCGCCGGTTGAAGGGTTTGGATCGGGCTCCTTCACGGCAGAGCTGGGCGGCCGGGCAGGGCTGATTCAAACTCGGCGCGTGGGCTGCGGCTGAAGCGCGGGGGGTAACCCGCTCCTGGCAGCGCTTGGGGTGCTGATGTCCATTCATGGTGCCCGTGTTGTGCACGACTGGCGCAACCGGCACGTTGAAGCGGCCCTGGGCGGCCGGGCGCTGTTGATCGTTCGCTCGGGCCCCGATCGAATCGGCGGCGCTGAGCGCCCGCGACCCCAGGCCCGATGCGGTTCCCCGCCCGACCGACCGCCCGACCGACCGCCCGACCGGCAGCCGTCATCGCCGTCATCGCCGTCATCGCCGTCATCGCCGTCATCGCTGCCATCGCTGCCATCGCCGCCGGCGCCCATGCCCGCCGCTTCGGCCTCGTCCGGCACGGCTGCCATCATCTGCCCACAACGGCGCTGATCAGCAGCGAAAACGGGCCCAGGCTGGCAACATGGGCGAGATTCCTGCACAAATGAATTCGGTGGTTCGCTACGGCGTCCGCCCACCATGGACCAGAGCCTTTCCCTCCCCGCCTGCCCGTCGCTGACGCCGCCCGATCCTGCTGTCCCCCCGGCTGCTGCCCCCCCGGCTGCAGTCGCCGCCGAGGACCCTGACAGTCCGGGCCGAAGTCCCCGGCCCGACCCTGATCTCCTCGCTGCCAGAAACGGTGAGGCCGCCGAAACGGGCGCGAGCCTCAGCGCCGATCCGCTGGCGGAAGGCCTCGGACTCCTGGCCGGCATGGCCATCGCTCTGATCACCCTGGTGGTGCCCCTGGCCACGGTGCTCTGCGACCCCGCTGCCCCCCCGGCAGCCCTGCCGCCCCGCGCCGCCGCGCTCTGAACTTCCTGGCGCTGCAACCTGCGCCATCGTCCGCGCAGTGGACCGGGCCATCGTCCGCTACGCGGACTGGTCCACTGTCCGCTGCGCGCACTGCTCGATGTGTCCGCGCAGCGGACTGCCGATCAGCCGTCAGCGCGAGCTGAGTTCTCCAGTTCGAGCCGGCCCTGAGGCTGCAACCGGATCAGGCCCCGGCGGCCCGGATCCCCCGGATGGCTGGCCCGGGCGGGGCCAACAGGCCCAGCTGCCGCCGCTGTTGCACGCCGCGGCCTGCTGTACCGCCGCAGTTCTGTGGCGTCGCAATCCCTGCCGCTGCCGGTGCGACAGGGATTGCGGCGGCCGGGGCGAGCCGGCGGCGATGGCTCAGCGGTTGCGCTGCAGCAGAAACCCCTGGAAGTCGAGGGCCTGGAACACCACCGCCGGATCGCTGAACCCGGCTGCATTCACCAGGGCCGTCAGCCGCGACAGACCGATCGGATGCAGGCCGGGGCTGAGGCTGAGGGCGGCCAGGGCATCGGCGGCGCCCTCCAGGCCGCTGGCCCGCTGAAACCCCCGCCAGGCCGCCTCCACCTGGGCCTGCAGCGCCGAGCGCTCCGCCCGCATCAGATCGACCAGCACCAGCTGGCCGCCGGGCCTGAGGCTGCGGGCGAGGGCGGTGAGGAAGGCCAGCTTGCTGCCGTCATCGGCCAGGGCCTGCAGAACGAGCACGGCCAGGGCGCCGTCGTAGGCCCCGGCCTGGTCGAGATCCTCCACCCGGCTGCAGCACCAGCGGATCGCCGCCGCATCCCCCACGACCTGCCAGCGGCGCTGGGCTTCGCGGAGCATCGCGGCGGAGGGATCGCTCGCGGTCAGCTGCCAGTCGGGGCGCTGGCTGCGGGCCTCAACCAATTCGGCGCCGGTGCCGCAGCCGGCCACCAGCACCGCGGCGCCGGCAGCGCTGGCCAGCGGTGAGGCCGCCAGCAGGCTCACGGCCAGCCGGGCCAGGCTGGCGTAGCCGGGGATCAGCTGCTGGACGATCAGGTCGTAGCCGGGCGGAACGGCCTCGGGGGACCCGCTGGAATGGCCGCTCACAGACAGAGATCCAGGCATGGATCAAGCCATGCTAAAGCGCCTGCCACCCTCGTCGTCCCGGCTCGCTTCGCCAGCGGGCCCGGCCGGGGCGGGCTGACCGCTGGCCGCGGCGCCGTTCCCGACCAGCGCCAGCAGCAGAGCCGGATCTGGACAGAGTGGCGCCCCGGGGGGACCCGCTGGCGCCGCCCCGGGGGGACCCGGTCGCCGCTGGCGGCCCGCATCGATTCCTGGCCCTGACGGCCCGGGGGCGGCGCCAGGTGACGTAAGTTGGGCGGCGCCCTCCCCCAGATCGACCGTGCCCACCATTCGCTTCGAACGTGAAGGCCAGCAGGTTGGATGCATCGAGGGGGCAAACCTGCGCAAGGCCGCCCTTGACGCCGGCATCAATCCCTACAACGGACTCAACAACTTCAACAACTGCGGCGGTCTGGGCCAGTGCGGCACCTGTGTGGTCGAGGTGGTTGAAGGAGCTCGCAACCTCTCGCCCCGCAGCGATGTCGAGGAGGTCTATCTGGCCGATCGTCCCGCCAACTATCGCCTCAGCTGCCGCACCACGGTCAATGGCGATGTGACCATCCGCACCCGCCCGACTGAAGGGGTGGGCAAGGGTTCCAACAGCCTGCTGGGTGCCATCAAGTCGCTGGTGGGTCGCGGCTGAGCCAGCGCCGGCTTCGCTGCCGATTCCTGATCCGCCCTGGCGGGGGGCGGATTCAGCGGCAGCGGCAGCGCTCTGAAGCTGCCGCCAGCACGGATCAGGCGATCACCTGGATCTGATCACCCTGGTGTGCTGTCCCGCATGTTTAGGCCCAATCCAGGACCTGCTGATGGGGCTTGGAAGCCTTGCTCTACTGGATACCCAGGGGCCGGCGTGGTCCCTCCATTCCACTGCGTAGTTGCAGGACGGCACACTGGGGAACCTCTGGGAAACCCCTCAAGGGCGCCGGTCAGAGCGCGGAGATCCCAGTTGCCGCAAGGGGCAGTCCGCGAGCGGGATCGGTTTTCCAGAGCCTCCTCAGGTCAGGCGATCCGCCGTTGTTGGCCGCCGCCGCTGTTGGCCGCTGTTGGCCGGGCCTGTGCCCCGTCCGCGGATTTCCGCTCACTTGCGTGTCTGCCGCCACGATGGCCTCGAACCCTCCCCTGCTGTTCCGCTACAGCGCCTGCAGCACCTGCCGCAAAGCCCTGGCCTGGTTGCAGCAGCAGGGCATCGCCGTGGAGGTGCGCGAGATCATCAGCACGCCTCCCTCCCGCCAGCAGCTGGCCGCTGCCATGGCCCAGCTGGGGCGTTCGCGCCTGTTCAACACCAGTGGCCAGAGCTACCGGGCCCTGGGGGCCGCCGCCGTGCGGGCCCTCAGCGACGATCAGGCCCTCGATGCCCTGGCCGCCGACGGCAAGCTGATCAGGCGCCCCTTGCTGATCACCCCCGGCGGCGCCACCCTCACCGGTTTCCAGCCTCAGGAGTGGCAGGAGCTGCTGGCTGCTGCTCCTGAGCCGGATCCTGCCCCCTGACGGTGAGCAGATCGAGTTCCTCGATCAGTCCCTCGATGCCGGCCCGGTTGATCTGACTCACATAACTGCGCTTGAAGCCCTCCAGCAGGGCGCACAACAGCAGCTGCGACTGCTCCAGGGCCGGCCCCTCCTCCAGGGCAGCGGCCAGTTCCTCCCAGAAGCGATCCAGACAGCTCTGCAGCAGCTCCAGCTGCTGGTCATCGCGGCGCCCCAGCCGTTCGCCGGTGCTGCGGGTGAGATCGATCAGGCTGTCGACCATGCCACCGGCCAGCTGGCGGCTGAGCCCTCCCTCCATCTGCAGGATCGGCTGCAGGCGCCGCAGGGCCGGCGGCACCATCGTGTTCTGCAGGCTCTGCCGCAAGGCATGGCCCAGCACCCCCTGCAGTTCCGGCGCCAGCCGCGGCGCCACCCGGGCCAGCACCAGCGGCGCCCAGATCCGCGTCAGCTCCGCCAGCTCACGGCGATCGCGGCCGACGCTCTGGTGGCTGCGCAGGGCACGGATGCGACCCGGCCAGCGGCGGGAGCGGATCAGACCCTGGAGGCCATCGATCAGCTGCAGCGCCAGCACCTCGATCAGCTCCACCGCCAGCAGCGCCACCACCGCCCGGCTGATCACCGCCCGCAGCGGCTCGATGGTGATCAGGCCGCTGCTCTGCAGGCGCTCCAGCACCGGGATCAGCCGCAGCCAGCGCCAGAACGGCAACAGCAGCGGCAGATCGATCCAGCGGCGCAGCAGCGCCTCGCCCCAGCTCAGGCCAGGCAGCCGCCGCCGCATCCGGATCGCCCGCAGCAGGATGTCGAACGCGAACACGCTCTGGAACAAGGCCAGGTCGTAGCGCCAGAAGTGATCGGTGGGACGGCCGTTGTCATCGATCGATCGCCAGTAGTTGGTCGCCACCAGCGGCAGCACCTGCTGCTGCCAGAAACGACGCTCCTGAGCCCAGCCCAGCCGCTCGATGCGCTGCGGATCCAGCAGCACGGCGGCCGCCTGCCGGGCGGAGTCGCGGTCACCGCGCTGGCGCAGCCGGCTCTTGATCTTCTCGAGCGTGCCGCTGGCATCGCTGGCCGCAAACGGATTGGTGTCGATCAGCTGCTCGGTGAGCCGGATCTGGCCGAGCAGCAGCTGGCGCTGCCGCGCCGTCAGCGGCCGGCCGGCCCGCTGGGCGGCCAGGCTGCGATCGAGCTGCCGGAAGTGGCTGCTGTAGGCCTCGGTTTCCCGGTGGGGTTCGATGCCCTTGATCGGATCCACCCAGGGGGTGAGGTCGGGGATCACCTGCAGCGGCAGCACCAGCGGCACCGACGGGATCGGGTAGAGGCTGCGCTGCAGCCAGAAGCTGCGCAGCGGAACATAGGTGAGGTCGAAGGCCACCCACACCAGATTGAGCGCCGCCCACAGGGCCACGAAGCGATCCCAGCTGCGGCCCAGGCGACTGCCGCCGGCGCGGGGAAGCGCCTCGTGCCAGCGGGGCCGTGCCATCGAAATCCGGGGTGCTGCCTGCCTAATCTGCCCACAGCACCCGGTCTCTGCCGCCCCTCTCCTTGCGACCCACGGATTCCCTGCCCTCTGAAGACCCGACCGCTGCTTCGCCTGCCGCTGCGGCACATCCGGGAGCCGTGCCCGCCTCCACCGAGGTCCCCCTCGCCACCGCCGCCGGCCCGGCGGCCATCAAGACCGGCGATGGCTCTCTCCTGCCGCCCGGCCCGGCCAGCCCGATGCAGGCACCAGCGGCAGAGATGCAGCCGAGTGCCGCCGAAGCGACCGAAAGCCCCTGGGTGTTCTGGCGCAGCGTGCTGCTCACCCTGGCGGTCGCGCTCGGCATCCGCCAGTTCCTGCTGGAGGCCCGCTACATCCCGTCGGGTTCGATGCTGCCCGGCCTGCAGATCCAGGACCGGCTGCTGGTCGAGAAGCTCAGCTATCGCTTCCGCGCCCCGCGACGCGGCGAGATCGTGGTGTTCCGAGCACCGCAGCACTTCGATCCGGTGCTCAACAATGGCCTGCGGCCGTCCCCCCTGCAGTGCCTGCTGGTGAACCTGCCCGGCATCAGCTCCCTGCCCGGGGTGCAGCAGCCGGCCTGCGATGCCTTCATCAAGCGGGTGATCGGCCTGCCCGGTGAGCAGGTGAGCGTCGACCCGCGCGGCCGGGTGAAGATCGACGGCAGGGCCCTGGTCGAACCCTACGTGCACAACTTCTGCCGGGCGGACAACGAGGGCCTGGGCCTCTGCCGACCGCTGACGGTGGTGGTACCGGCCGGCGCCGTGCTGGTGCTGGGCGACAACCGCGCCAACAGCTGGGATGGTCGCTTCTGGCCCGGCACCCATTTCCTGCCGCAGAGCGAGATCATCGGCCGCGCCTTCTGGCGCTTCCTGCCCGTCAACAGCTGGGGAAGCCTGGAGCCCACCAGCCCGCAGCGCCCCTGAGGCCGCTGGCCACGATCGCCCCCTGGCCTCCCCCCGGTGGCACACCATGGTTGGCGGCCAGCGAGCCACGGGGCTGCAGCCCGCCGTCGGGGGCGGCGGTGGGATCGAACAGGATCCAGCGGCGGCTGCCGGATTGGAGCCGTTCGGGCTCGAGCCCCAGGAACCGGGCCGGCCCCCAGCACAGACGCTCCCACAATTTCTGCGGCGGCCACTGGTGTCGCTGCACCAGCTCGCGCCACAACGCCGGCAGCACGCCGATCGAGCCGACCCGGCGGTGGCCGGCAATGCCGCAGCGACGCTGATCGGGGCTGAGCAGCATCTCTTCGCCATCGAGGGGCTGGTGATGCACCGCCACGCTGCTGATTAGTCCGCTCTCCAGGGCGGTGATCAGGGCGGCGCGATCGGCGGGACCACCGAGGGAGGGCTCCAGCCGCCAGCCCTGAGCGGCCGGATCGAGGTTGCCGCTGTCGGCCAGCAGATGCCACCAGCAGACACTGGCCTGCGGTGGACTGGATTCGCGCTCCAGGCGCTGCACCGCTTCGGCGGTGGAGAGATTCATCAGCCGCAGCGAGGCGGCGGGCAGGGCGGCCGCCAGGGCCAGCAGGGTTTCCAGGGGCAGGGTTTCGCTGAGCACCGGATCCGGCGGCCAGCCGGCCCGCAACGCCTCCACCCGTTCGCGCACGAAACCGCCCCGGCTCAGGGAGGGATCGCGGGGGGCCAGCAGCAGCGGTCGATCCCCCAGCTCCGCGAGCCGCAGCCCGCGCTCCAGCAATGCGGCCGGCGGCAGTGCCGCAGCCGCGGCCAGGCCGATCGCACCGGCCTGCAGCTGATCACCATGACCGGCCAGGGCCGCATCGGCGCCGCCCTGACTGAAGCTGCCCCAGAGATGCAACCGCAGCGGCTGCGGCCAGCTCAGCCCCAGCTGTTCGGGGCGATCCCGCCAGGGGCTGCCCCAGGGCAGCAGGGCAACGCTGCCGTAGCCCCCCAGGGCCGCGGCCTCGGCCAGGCTGGTGAGCGTCTCGGCGCGACCCAGCAGCGGTTCCTCCAGGACGCTGTGGGGATCGACCAGCGGCGGCGCGAGCCAGAGGTGATCGGCCGCCACGACGCGCAGGCCGGCGGCGGCCCAGCCAGCAGGGCTGGCGCCCGGATCGGCGCTGGCCGTGGGATCGGCTGTGGCGGTGGGATCGACTGTGGCGGTGGAATCAGCCCTGGCCGTGGGATCGATCCCGGCGGCAACGGCAACGGCCGCGGCGGCGGGGCCGGTCGGCCCCAGCGCTGCGATCTGACCGTTGTGGATCAGCACGTCGGCGCTGCGGGCGGGCCGTTCAGCGGCCTCGAGCAGATTCACCCGGCGCAGCAGGGTGGGTGGAGCCTCGGACATCGATGCGATCGCAGGCTCCTAGAGCGCTCCGGCGGCGGTGCGGTCGAGCACGCCGCCGAGATGGCCGGTGAGGTTCAGGCCCGTGATCACGGCAATACCACCGGCGCCCTGCGGGTAGTCGATCACCGTGACGCCGCCGTTGCCCTGCTTCACCGCCCAGATGGCCTCCGGACCCAACCCCAGCAGCGCGCAGAGGATCGTCTTGTTGACGGCATCATGGGCCACCACCAGGGCGGTCTCGCTGGCCTCCAGGCTGGCGGCGATGCGCTGCCATGTGGTCAGTGAACGCTGCCACACCTGCTGGATCGTCTCCCCCTGGGGCATCTGCACGGTGTGGGGCCGCTGCTTCCAAGCGCGCAGCAGCTCCGGCCAGCCTGCGGCGATCTCCTGTTCGAGCCGGCCCTCCCACAGCCCGTGGCCGATCTCCACCAGGCCGGTGGTGCTGGTGAGCGGCACGCCGGGATGGTCGGCCAGGATCCGCTCGGCCGTCTGACGGGGGCGGGCCATGGCGCTGGTGTAGGCCCGCTGGATCGACACCGGTGCCAGGAAGCGGCGCGCCGCCTCGGCCTGGGCGTAGCCGTTGCTGTTGAGCGGGATGTCGATCTGCCCCTGGAAGCGCCCCTCCCGGTTCCAGTCGGTTTCGCCGTGGCGCACCAGCAGCAGCCGCGGACCGGCACTGCGCCGCGGCAATCC
>Ga0172372_10010119_pt1 | contig 12142 bp, 6 predicted proteins | sample LakKiv5m_2_FD_114544 | JGI IMG/M metagenome (GOLD analysis project Ga0172372, IMG submission 114544) | Freshwater microbial communities from Kabuno Bay, South-Kivu, Congo - kab_092012_9.5m | ecosystem: Environmental > Aquatic > Freshwater > Lake | place: Democratic Republic of the Congo...
ACCGGGGCATGTACGAAACAGCGGCGCAGCCGCGACCTCTCGCCGCGCAGCGGCGCCTCGTCCCGCGCGGCGAAGCCGCGCTCACCCCTCACACCCATCCCTGATTCGCCGCGCAGCGGCGCCTCAACCCGAGCGGCGAAGCCGCGACCTCTCGCCGCGCAGCGGCGCCTCGTCCCGCGCGGCGAAGCCGCGCTCACCCCTCACACTGTTTCGCGGCGAAGCCGCGTCTCCTCCCACGCGGCGAAGCCGCGCCCTCTCGCCGCGAAGCGGCGCCTCATCCCTCACACTGTTTCGCGGCGCAGCCGCGTCCCCACGCGGCGCAGCCGCGTCCTCACTCCACCACCAGCGTCCAAGCGGCTCGCCGGGCGGCAGGGTCGAGACCGGTGACGGTGTAGGAGCCGGCGGCCAAGCCGGCGGTGTCGAAGCGGACCGAGCCGTCGGCGGCGGTGCGAAGTTCTGCGACGAGCCCGCCGTGGAGGGCGTGGATGCGGAGGGTGGAGACCGGGTGCCAACCGCTGAGCAGGACCGCACCGCGGGCCGGGTTGGGGTAGCCGGAGGGGGCGGAAGTAGCCGCCGGTTCGCCGTCGAGGACCCCGTTTCCGGTGGCCAAATCGTAGAGGACGATGTCGTCCACCGCCGCTTCGATGAGCGAGCCGCCGTCGAGGTATTCGCCCACCGTGGTGGAGTCGGAGGCGATGAATTGGATGCGGAACTGGGCGGTGGGCTCGATCACATCGGCGACACGGAAGGCCATCCGGCGCCAGGAAATGTCCTGTTGCAGGGTGTTTTCGAGGTAGGTCCAGGTGGCGCCGCCGTTGTTCGAGATTTGGACCTGCCACCAGTCCGAGGCCGGGTTCGCACCGGAGGGCGGCGCGTTCACGAACCAACGCCAGTAGGCGAGCACCGGGTCGTCGTAGGAAGACAGGTCGATGACCGGCGAGCGCAGCGTCGTGTGGCCCGCGTCTACGTCGTTCGCGCCGATGCCCGCGTCCGCGCCGGGGCTTTGGCCGGTGACGAAGCAGAAGCCGGCGATGCCGTCCGTGTGGTCCATGGAGGGCGCGACGATGGTCGAGGCATCGCCCGGTTCGGCGTAGGAACCGACCGGAATCACCTCTTCCCACTGGCCGGTGGTGGCCAAATCGCCCGGGACCCCCTCCTGCCACGTTCCGAAGTCCGAGAACTCGTCGCCGTCGTGCGCCTCCACTTGCGCGACCCCCACGAGCGTGAAGTGTGGCAGATTCGGGTATTCGAGGTTGCTCGCCGATTCCGGCGAAACCGCGCTGAGGTAGCCGAAGTCGTCGCGAATGCCGAGGTAGTAGGCGACCACGGTGGCGGGGGTTTGGGCAGGAATCTCGGCCGCGTAGGTGTCGCCGCCCACATTTGCCATGGGCACCTCCGTCCACGGGCCGTTGTGGCTCGTGCGGTACCACAGGTAGACCCCGTCGAGGTAGAGCGACGCCGGGAAGACGATGTCCACGTCGCCTTCGATTTCGAGGCCGGTTTCCGCCGCGGCAAATTCCACCGGCGCGTGGTCGAGCTCCGCATAGCTGAAGAGCGTAATGCCATGGATGGCAAAGCCTTCGACGATGGCTTGGCCGTTCGGGGTGCCGTTCGTGAGGTCCGCGTCGTCGTCGTCGGCTTGGAGCGCGTCGAGCAGGACGTCGCTGAAGGCTTGGCCCTCATCGCCGTTCGTCGCCGTCGCCTGCAGCCCGCCGTACGCGTCGAGGAACAGCGGCATGGTGGCCTGCCAGTCCCCGCCCATCAGGAGATGGGTGTCGTACCAGGCGCCGCAAATGATCTCACCGTCCGCGTGCACTTCGCCCACGAGGTCCTCCGGATACACCTTCGGATCGATGTCGTAGCGGCGGATGCCGTCTTGGTTGTCCGTGTAGAAGCCTTGGCCGATGATGTTGATGTCGCCGAGCGACATCGCCCAAAAGTCGGCATAGCCCTCGTTCATGGCGCCGTTCAGGAAGAAGCTGCCCTGCGCGCCGTAGAAGCGGCCGTTGATGCCGTGCCCGTACTCGTGCCACACCACGTCCGCGATGAGGGAGGTCGGGTTGCAACCGCCGCCGGCCGGGTAGAAGTTCACGCTCGACCCGTCCCAAAAAGCGTTGCAGGTCCCGTCCACATCGATGTTCGTGGTCAGCGGCTCGTCGAGCTCCACAAACTCCGGCATCCACGACTTCATGTGGTCGTGCATCCGGTTCACGTTGTAGAACGCCGAGCGCTCTTTCACGTTGCCGAGGTCATTGAGAATGAAGTCGTTCGTGCCCTCTTGCCAGTCAAGTGTCGTCGAAGGCGTCACGCCGCCGGTGTACACGCGCGACCAGCGGCCTTCCAGCGACACGGTCGTCGTTCCCGGGCTGGCCGGGCTGCTGAAATAGCCGTCCGCATCCGTGTGCACCTCCGGTGCCCCAAACCCCAAACCCAAATGCGGCATCGGCGCCGTTTCCTGCACTTCAAACGGATAGTGCGTGTGCACGTCGGCCCGGAGGGTCCCGTCCACCGCCAGGACGGCAGCATCGAGGCCCATGCGGCGCACCACGCGCGCCGGACGCTCGGCGTCGGCGGGGACGGCGACTTTGCCGTCGATGTGGATGATCCGGTTCACCCGCATCCACACTTCGCCGGTATGCACGTCCACCCAGGTCAGGTAGCGGCGGGGCGAGGTCGAGGCGCGGCCGTTGACCGTCAGCTCGCGGATGAGGCGGTAGGTCGTGGTGCCGTCGGCGGCCGTGAGCGGCAGGAGGCGCTCCGGGCCGACGTCGGTGCCGGACCACTGATCGAGGGAGAGGCCTGCGGCCGCCGCGTCGGTGAGGGCGTCGAGGGGGAGCGGGGTGCCGGCGGGGAGGGCGGCGTCGCGGTAGTAGTCGAGGCTCCAGGCGACGAGGCGGTCGCCGTCCCATTTGGCGTGGAGCGAGCCGCCGATCACCGGGATGCCGTTGAGGGTTTGGTCGGCGAAGACGCGGACGTGCCGGCCTGCGCCGGGGGCGACGCGCCAGGCCTGGGCGGCAGGGATGCCGAAGGCGGGGAGCACCTCAGCGGCCCAGGCCTGGGTGCGGGCTTCGGGGTCGGTGCCGGCGTAGGGCAGGCCCGGACCGAAGGCCCGGTGTGGGAGGCCCGTGGCGGGGTCCATGACGGTGCGCCAGCCGGGATGGGCGGCCGCGTAGGCCGGCCAGGCCGAGGCGTCGCGCAGGCGGCGCTGCGAGGCCGCGTCCGGCGCGGGGGTGTGCCGTTCGAGCCGCACCTCGTGCGGGTCGCGGGCGGACACGAATTCGGTTTGGGCCGCGAGCGGCGCAAGCGGTGCGAGCGGCAAGGCAATGCACAAGAACCCCCGGACGGAAAGAAGGCGCATGATCCTGAATTGAATGCCGAAAAGGTAATGCAAAGGCCGGGGCGCCCTGCCTCAATGCAGCGGGAAGGCCACAAAGCCCTCATCCACCGTCAAGAGCAGCGGATTTCCTGCCCCATCCTCCGGGAAAAGGGCCACCTGAAGGACCACGGCGCAGCGGCGCGTTGCGTGCCCTTGGTCACTCGTGAGGAAGTCCGCTGCCGACAGCACCTCGAACAGCGCGTCCGAGGGTTGGCCACCCGGACCCGTGCACGCGCCTTCCGACCGGTACCAGCGTCCTGCCGCGTCCAGGTAGCGCACGGCCACCCCGTCCTGGGTGAAATTCGTTCCGCCCCACGTGTCGGGCGCTCCGCCCGTGCTGTCCGGATCGAAATCGCCGTCGACTTCGAGGTCATCGTCCTCCAAATCTCCGTCCTCGTCATCGGCTTCAGCGTTGTCGTCGCCGTCCACATCGCCGGGGAGGTCCGGACCGTCGAGGGTGTCGCCCGGGAACGTCCAATCCACGCCGTCGATGCACGTTTGGTCCGCAGCAAGCGGCAAACCGAGGCATTCCGCGATGCACGCATTCGGCACCGGGAGAATCGTGCCGTCGGCCAACTCCACGCACACCGGCGCGATTTCGTCCGTGCACGGGCAATCCAAGGGGATGTTCAACGAGTCGAGCTGCGCATTTGCCGCCGCAGTCCCGAAGAGGGCCACGCAGCAGGCGAGGGTGTGTACCCACTGGTTCATTTCACAGGTTGTCGGTTTCTGGTGGTACTGCGAACGACCCTTAAGAGTCCTTGGGTGAAGTTCGAAATTGTCTGCGAATCGGCCTTCCCGCCGGACCTTCGCGGCATGCAACAGCTTTGTGTCGTGGTGCTTGGTGTGTGGATCGGGTCGGTCGGGTGCGGCATGCGGCGACCGACGGCGGAGGCGGTGCCGCCGGCCCCGGATTACCGCGCGTCGAGCAGTTGGGCCGCGCTGCCGGGGCGCGCAGATGCTGCGGATTTCGTGCCGCGCCGGGCGCCCGCGGACGTGCTCGGGCCGCAGGACAGCCTGGGCGTCGACGTCTTCTTTGTGCATCCGACGATTTATGAGCGCGGGCGCAGCTGGAATGCCGATGTGGAGGATCGGCGGATGAACCGCAAGGTGGACAAGTTCCCCATCCGGCTGCAGGCCAGTGCGTTCGGGGCGGGGACGCGGGTGTATGCGCCGCGCTACCGGCAGGCCCATTTGGGCGTGTTTACGTGGAAAGATGCGCAGAGCGACCGCGCCCTCGACACGGCCTATGCGGATGTGCGGGCAGCCTTCGAGGCCTATTTGCAGACGTGGAGCGGCGGGCGGCCGCTGGTGTTGGCCGGCCACAGCCAGGGGAGCTGGCATCTGCGCACGTTGCTGCAGGAGTACTTCGCGCCGGGAAGCCCGCTGCTGGAGCGGTTGGTGGCGGTGTACCTGCCTGGATTTGACATGTTTGCGGACCAAATTCCGGGCCTGCCCCCCTGCACCGCTCCCGACGACACCCGCTGCTGGTGCGCCTGGATGACCTACGGCGTCGAGGTCCTCGCGCGCGGCCCGGAAGCCTTCGGTCCGTGGAACGAACGCCCGCCGGTCTGCATCAACCCGGTGACGTGGCGGGCCGACACGGTCCCGAGCACCGCCGAAGCCCACCGCGGCGTCGTCCTCGCCTCAGGCCGCTACGCCTTCCCTGGCGCCTTGACCGCCCGGGTCGACCGCGGCGTCGTGCTGGTGGACCTCAGTCCGATGCCCGCCGACCGGCTGTTCCGGCGGGAGAATTGGCATGCAGGGGACATCAACCTCTTTTGGGCCGAAATCCGGCGCAACGTCCGGGTGCGCGCGGCAGCTTTCACACCGTGACCCGGACTGCGTGTCCAGATTACACGGAAGTTGATTCCTGACCGCGGTGCCCGATTTCAGGCATCCTGCACCGCCCCACACGTCATTCGAGACTTAATTATCACACTTCCAATTCAGCCCACCCGACAATATACCGCCCGTTTGAACTTTTTGTGAAACGCAGGGTTTTCTTCGTGTCCATCATACACCTTTAAACCCTTTTCGCAATGCTCTTATCAACCCTCGCGCTTGTGAAGGCCATGCCGGCGGACGATTACGTCGGCTTTACCTTCTTCGTAGGCACCATGGCCATGATGGCCGCTTCGGTGTTCTTCTTCTTGTCGATGAACTCGGTCGAAGGCAAGTGGCGCACGTCGCTGCTCATCAGCGGCCTCATCACGTTCATCGCGGCCGTGCACTACTATTACATGCGCGACTACTGGGCGGAAATCGGCGAATCGCCGACGTTCTTCCGCTACGTGGACTGGACGCTGACGGTGCCGCTGATGTGCGTGGAGTTCTACCTCATCTTGCGCGCAGCCGGGGCCCAAAAGTCCCTCATGTGGAAACTCATCGCCGCTTCGGTCGCGATGCTCGTGACGGGCTACTTCGGTGAAGCCGTGTACACGACGGGCTCGGGCCCGGCGGTTTGGGGCCTCATCTCCGGCATCGCCTACTTCTACATTGTCTACCTGATCATGTTCGGCGAGGCGAAGGCGCTCGCGTCCAAATCGTCGCCTGCCGTCCAGCGCGCGCACGACATCTTGACGAAGTTCGTCCTGATCGGCTGGGGCATCTACCCGTTGGGCTACATGATCGGCACGACCGGCTGGTACGACTTCGTCGACGGCATCGGCCTGAACATGGACGTCGTCTACAACATCGGCGACGCCATCAACAAAATCGGCTTCGGCCTGGTGGTCTACAGCCTCGCGGTCAGCAAGGACTGATCCCGACCGACCTGATTTCCCGGAATCCCGGATTCGCACTGCGGTGCGAGTCCGGGATTTTTTGTTTTGGCCTTCGCCTTGTAAAAGACCCTTCGCCCCCCCCCATCGAATCGAGCGCAATCGGCTTCCCTCACCGATTGATGATGCGCAGAAGCGCTGGAAAAGCAAACACCGACTTCCGAGGTGGCTTGCGCTCCCTTGAGCTTAGCGGACAACACCGCTCCCGGTCCCGGATGGGGGAAAGCGGCCGACGCGGCATCTTTTGCGTGTTTTCCATGAGCGACAAACGTCCTTGTCTTCCAAATTGAATCCCAAGTGGAACACAAAGCCATTTGTCTTCCATTTGGGCTTCACTCGAAAACCGGAGGGTTGAACAACCGCCACGTGAGAGCGAAGGAGGTCGACCAAGCCTGCGGCTTCGTTCGGAAAGAACCAGTTGCGGGCCAGCAGGGCGTGGCTCTACAGGCCTTTCATGCTGCAGAAATAAATCCACTTCTGCCGTTGAGCCCTCCAACGGTGTGTTCCCGGGCTTTCGGCCAGTTCTTACCCGGCCCAACTTCCATTGCACGAGGGATTGACAGCATCTCCCTGTCACAGAGTGGGGGCAATTTTCCCCGGTTCGTGTCACAGAATTAAGGCAATTTTCCCCGGTTCGTGTCACAGAGTGGGGGCAAAAGGGGAGCAAAAAAAGACTCGCCCTGGTACGCTGTTCTTATGGGAAGCGTGGCGAGTACTGTTATCGCGAATTTAAGGCAATTCTTGTTTCGAGTCAAGACTCGGAGGTGCGGCGTAAGAACGTGTGAAGCTGTTGGAAAAGCTTGGCATCTCAGGATGCCGGTGTTCCTGCACGCGTAAAAAGCCGAGCCTCAGCCCACCAAGTTTGCACAGGACAACGGGCTGCAACCAGTGAAACCAAGTTGCAAAACATGCAAACAAGTGATTAGATGACTATTCTCATGGGTCTTTAGAAATGATCAAGTCGGTCCACGAGTACTTCTGGATGGCCATTCATACAGCTGACGTTAGACCCATTCTTTGACTTACCGACCAACTGAATCACCCCTCTCCACCTGACCTTATCTCAATTCCCACCGTTCCATTCAGGGAATTGCTCATAAGAATCCCGCCCTCCGCGAGGGTTGGGAACGGATGATAAAGGACGGGGTAAGGTCCGATTCACCTTTATCCTGCGGGGGGTTGAAGAGGGAGAAAAACACCCCCTACCTTTATCATTGCCTTTATCATAAAACCCCCAACCTGTTGATATACAACGGGTTGGGGGTCAAATTAAGTAGCCCCACTAGGACTCGAACCTAGATCTAGGGTACCGGAAACCCTTGTTCTATCCCTTGAACTATGGAGCCAAAAAAGGCGGCGCAAGACCGCCCATTTGTGGAGAATATCGGAGTCGAACCGATGACCTCTTGCATGCCATGCAAGCGCTCTAGCCAGCTGAGCTAATCCCCCTTCTGTCCGACCCGTCGGCCGGGGTGCAAATATACCCACAACCTCTAATCCTGCAAACCCTCCTCCCCTGCCGAAAATCCCCCGCCTGGGAAGTTGCCGCACGTCGTCCCGAAGAGCACCAGGAAATCCATCAAATCAGCAGTATCCACCTCCAAATCGCCGTTGAAGTCTCCCACACAGGAGGCTACCGGCATGCACAGACCGAGGGCCGAATTCCAAAACGTCCCCGGACCACACACGTCTCCCGCCACCACGCACAGGCCCAGGACAAACGACCAAACCGTCCCGGGCGCGCAGCACCCCGGCCCGGGACAGCACACCTCGAGGCAGGACCCGTCGTCGCAGTTCGCAGAAGGCACGAAGTTGCAGGCCGAAGGGTCGGTGCAACCGGGAACAGCGCCGGGGGCGAGGCAGGGATCTGCCGGGACGAGCGCCACCACCACGGTGCTGTCACATCCGAAGCTGCTGGTGAACGTCGCGCTCAAGAAACCCGGCGCACCGGACGTGACCCCGTTCAGGGAGTACGTTTCACCCGGCTGCAGCGGCACCGTCAGGGACACCGAGCTCACAGGATGCACCGTGACCGACACCGCCCCAGGGCACGAGGAGGTTCCGGAGGCCACGACGAAGGGGTAGGTCGTGGTTTGGGCAGGCACCACCGCGCGCTCAGGCCCCGCCGCGCCGCCCGACCACGCAACGGCGACCGGTGCACCGCCTGCCGCGGCCGAGACCGTCAACAGCGCAGAATCCCCCGCACACACCGCGCCCGGTTCCGCAACGGCCGTGTAAAAAAGGCACACCCCGGCAGAACACCCCGCTGCGGGTTCGTAGTTGCAGGCCATCGGATCCATGCACCCCGCAGGGATGCAAGAGCCGTCGTCACAGTTCGCGGCGGCGTCGAAATTGCACGCCTCTGCGTCGGTGCAGCCGGGAATCAACCCGAAGCACGGCGGCTCCACTTCGAGCACGAGGGTCACCACCGAATCGCAACCGAAGGCATTTGCCGCCACGAGCACGACCGTGTCCGGGGCTGCGTACGTCCCGCCGGCAAACGCGTAGGTCGCGCCTTCAGGCAGCAGGACCGAGAGGAATGTGCTGTCCACGGGAAGCGCTGAGACCGTCAGGCTCACCGCGCAGGTGGCAGTTCCCGCAGTGAATGCCGCGCCGAAGGTCGCCGCGGAATCGAGCACCGCAAACCGCGTGTCGCCGCTGCCTTGCAAGGCGGATGCGCCGGTGGTCCAAACCACCTCCACCGGCACCGGCATCGGAGGAACCGAGAACACGTACTGGGTGCCTGCGCCGATCGCTGCGCCCGAGGGTGCCGTGAACTCGCCCGCGGCCCCGCCGCCTACGAGGACGCCGGCGGCTGCGGAAGCAACCGAGGACCAGCGATCCGGGCCCGTCGAGCTGCCGGTCGTCCAACCGGGAGAAGCCCCGAAGGCGCTGAACTCCCCGAGGACAGCGTCGAAATCGCCCGCGGCGTTGCGGTACCGGCCTACAAGGGCCCAGCCGCCCGCCGGTCGCGGAGTGGCGTGGGAGACGAGCAGGTCGTTCGCGTTGGGCGCGAAGGACTGCGCATCGATCGGGGTTCCATTCGTTTGCCACCGCGCGACAAAACCTTGGAATGCCGCCGTGGCCGGCAAGGAGACCGTGGTGCCCGCGAGTGCAAAGGGCAACGAACGGAAGTGGCCCGCGACCACCGGGCGCTCCTCGGCGTCGAGAAACACCGTGGCCCCGAGGGATTGCACCCCAGCAAGGGTTCCGGGGTTCCCGAATCCGCGGTTCCACAGCAGGTTGCCGTTCGTCCCGAGTTTTGCGAGGAAACTGCCGGCGAACCCGGGATTTGACACCGAGGTTACCGTTCCGGTGGCGTCGCGGTACAGCGAAGCCGGTCCGACGATGTTGGGGAATTGGTTCCACGACCGGAACGAGAGCGCCACATACAGCTCCCCCGAAGCCGCCACCGCCACCCCGTGGATGGCGGTTTCGCGGTTCGAAACCGTGTTCGTCCAACCGTACGTCCCGAGGGGCCCCATCCGCAGGAGGACTGCCGTGGTGAGGTAATCTGAATTCGATTGCTGGAGGAGCCGGGTCCAGCCGGGTCCGCGGATTTCTGCGACACCCGACGACTCGCAGCAGGCATTGAAGGCCCCGAACACCACCGGTCCCCCGTCCGGCATCACCGCCACCCCGTCCCAGCCTTCGCCCGAGGCCCCGGTGAGCGTCGCCCCCCACAGCAGGCCCCCGGCTTCGCTGACCTTAACACAAAAACCGTCCTTGTGCGTGGGCGACATGGAGGGAATGCCCGTGGCGGTGAACGTACTTCCGCCGGTTCCGAGGACCGTCAACGCTCCGATGTGGCGGCCGACCCAGTAGAGGGAGCCGTCCGGGGCCACGGCAACGGCCGCGCCGCTCGTGCCGGATTGTTCGCCGCCTTGGGCTGAGGTCGCGACGAGGATCCAGGCGGGTTCACCGCATGACGTGAATTTGGCCAAAAAAGCATCGGACGCCCCCACCGCGGTTCTGCTCCCTCCCGGCCAGGCCAGCGTGCCTGAAAACGTTCCCGCAACGTAGTGATTCCCTGCCGCATCCACCGCTACCGAAGTGCTGCCAGAATCCACTGCGAAAGGGGCACCGCCCCAAGCGGCCGCGGCCGGAGGAACGCACGGCGGAAACGACGTCGCAGTGAGGTACACGGTGTCGCCGATGCACACCTGCGGCGCACTGGCAGCCAGGCTTCCGAGGTCGCAGGCGCTGGTTGCGGAGGGTTGTTGGGCCCTAACGAACATCGGGCAAGCAAGCAGCACCGCGCAGACCACGGATGTCCATCCGTCCGTCCTGCAGCAAATCAATCGGTTAAGCCACCTGAAACCAGTTCCCACCCGTACGTGTTTTCACGTCAAAGGTGCAGGTTTCCGCCTGAATCTCAACCTTGCTATTTGTTCAAATCGAACGAAATGCACACAGAATTTCAACAATTCACGGCGCCGCCACCACCGGCAGCACCTCAAACGGCGGCAACACCAACCGGAAACAGCCCCCACCTGTGTTCGCAATGACTTCCGACCTCCCGTTCAACTCCCGGCCGTGCAAGGCATACCGCTCCTCCTCGAGCATCGGACCGGCCGCCGGAACACCATAGAACATGCGCGTCGCCGCCCAAAATCCCTGCACCCCCTCCCGGCGGTAGCTCAGCGGCAACACCACGCTGTCCACCAGCAAGGTCCACTCCCGGATGCTGTCCGGATGGAGCGGAAAATCCGCGAGGTCCGCGGCAATGCGGTAGGTCCGCACGCTGCGCAAGTTCGATTCGACCCCGGGCAGCACATCGGCCGTGGTGGCGGAAGTAACCGTCCAGCGGGCCGGGCGGCAGAGGGAGGGAGCCGGTTGAGGTTGAGATTGAGGTTGAGGTTGAGATTGAGGTTGAGATTGAGGTTGGGGACGGGGTTGGGGTTGGGGTTGGGGGGGGATGCGTTTGGAGCGGGGGACGAAGCAGGCGCTGAGTGCGAGGAGGGCACCGGCGAAGAGGGCGAGGTGGGAGCGGGTCATTCGACGAGGAGGATGCGGTGTGGAGGGAACGGGACAAGGTTCGTGCCGGACCCGTCGGGCACGACGAGGTAGGGACCGGGGGGGAGGCCGGCGAGGTCGAGGGAGGGCCCGGTGCCTGTGCGGAGGGGGCGGCCGGCGAGGTCGAGGAGGCGCCAGGGGGCGCCGGCGGGGAGGCCGTGGGCGGGGCCGCGCGTGGGGTTAGGGTGGAGGGCGGCGGAGGCCGGCGGCGGGGAGGCGGGGAGGCCCACCGTGCCGTCGGTGAGGTGGAGGTGCACGTCGAGTTCGGGGGTGCCGAGGTCGGGCGTGGGGAGGCGGTACAGGACGATGTCGTCGCGGCCGTTGCCGTAGCCGTCGGAGGTGGCCGCGATCCAAACCGCACCGTCGGGCGTCCGCACCAGGTCCACGGGGCGGTCGGCGTCGGGCGTGCCGAAGGTGGGACCGCCGCCCCAGGTGCCCGCGCCGTTGAAGCGCGAATAGAGGACCTCCGGGCCGCCGAGGCCGTAGGCGGAAGTTGCGGCCGCGGTGACGTATTGGGTCCCGTCTGCGGTCCAAACGATGGCCCGGCCCTCCATGTCGCCGCCCGCCGGAAGCGTGGAGAACCACAGCTGGGTACCGTCCGGGGCCAGCCGGGCCATCGCGAGCCGGTAGGTCGCCGGCGAGGCCGGATCGGTCGGGTCGGCGGGCGGGAGCCGGCGCGTCATCAGCACCACCGCGCCGGACGGCCCCGCGTCGATGGCCTCGGCCACGGTGCCCGCCACGGGAGCCGTCCACGTCGCGGTCGCACCGGTGGCCGCGTCCACTCGGGCGACCACAGCGCGCGCTTCGGCCGCATCGGCGCCGTAGCGGGTGTAGGCCAGGTAGGCCGTGCCGTCGAACAGGGCGACATCCGCGGCCACCTCCTCCGCGGCCGGCTCCGAAGCGGTCCAGGGGGCTGCGTTTGAAGTTTGGGGCCCGGCGGAGGGATGGAAGATCAGCCCCACATCGC
>Ga0172372_10010122_pt1 | contig 12139 bp, 9 predicted proteins | sample LakKiv5m_2_FD_114544 | JGI IMG/M metagenome (GOLD analysis project Ga0172372, IMG submission 114544) | Freshwater microbial communities from Kabuno Bay, South-Kivu, Congo - kab_092012_9.5m | ecosystem: Environmental > Aquatic > Freshwater > Lake | place: Democratic Republic of the Congo...
AAACAACAAAACATGAACAACCACGAAATTGATTACAAATTATTAGGTGAAGAAATGCAATGCGTAGAGATTGAGCTTGATCCAAGCGAAGCTGTAATTGCAGAACCAGGGAGCTTTATGATGATGAATGATGGTATTCAAATGGAAACCCTTTTTGGAGATGGAACCGATAAAGGTTTTATGAATAAATTATTTTTAGCTGGAAAGCGATTACTTACAGGTGAAAATTTATTCATGACAGTTTACACCAATGTTACTTCCGATAAACGAAGAGTGAGTTTTGCCGCTCCTTACGCAGGAAAAATTATTCCTATGAATTTACAGTGGCTTGGCGGAAAAATTATTTGTCAAAAAGATAGTTTTTTGTGTGCTGCAAAAGGTGTTGCTGTCGGTATTGAATTTCAAAAGAAATTAGGAACCGGCTTATTTGGCGGTGAAGGTTTTATTATGCAAAAATTGGAAGGTGACGGATTGGCTTTTGTTCATAGTGGTGGTCACGTTATTGAAAAAGATTTGAATCATGGAGAACTTTTAAAAGTAGATACCGGTTGTATTGTAGCTTTTACAAGTTCGATTGATTACGACATACAATTTGTAGGTGGAATAAAAAACACCTTGTTTGGTGGCGAAGGAATTTTTTATGCAACACTGAGAGGTCCGGGGAAAGTATGGATTCAAACACTTCCTATCAGCCGATTGGCAAGCAGAATTTTATCCTACGGAACTGGACCAAGAAAAGAAGAAGGAAGTATTTTAGGTGGACTAGGAAATTTATTTGACGGAGACGGACGATAATTTATTTTAGATTTTAGAATTCAGATGTTTGAATTTGAGAAATTAGATTTTAGTAAAAAAATTTTATCCGTTTTTCCCTACGAGTAATAAAAATTAAAAAAGAAAAAAATTAAACTAACATGTCAAAACAAAACACAAACTATAACGAAGACAGCATAAAATCCCTCGACTGGAAAGAACACATTCGTATGCGTCCCGGTATGTACATTGGTAAACTCGGTGATGGTTCTGCCTTCGACGATGGAATTTATGTATTACTTAAAGAAGTAATGGATAATTCCATTGATGAGTTCATGATGGGTGCCGGAAAAAAAATTGAAGTATCGGTTAAAGATGGTGTTGTTTCTATTAGAGATTACGGACGTGGCATTCCACTTGGGAAAGTAGTTGATGTTGTTTCTAAAATAAACACCGGCGGTAAATACGATAGCGATGCATTTAAAAAATCAATAGGTTTAAATGGTGTTGGTACCAAAGCAGTTAATGCACTTTCTATCTACTTCAAAGTTATTTCTTATCGTGATGGGCAATGTAAATCTGCCGAGTTTGATTGCGGAAATCTTATTAAAGAAGGAAAGTTACAAGATACCAAAGAAGCCAATGGAACGTATGTTGAGTTTCGTCCAGATGACAGCATATTTAAGAAATACCATTTTGTGCATGAGTACATTGATAGAATGTTGTGGAATTATGCTTTTTTAAATACGGGACTTACACTTCATTTTAATGGTAACAGCTACAAATCTGAAAATGGATTAAAAGATTTGTTAGAGAAAAATATTTCCGGCGAAACGCTTTATCCAATCATTCACTTAAAAGGTGAAGACATAGAATTGGCAATGACACACAGCAACGAACATTTTTCGGAAGAATATTACAGTTATGTAAATGGTCAATATACTACTCAAGGCGGAACGCACCAAGCTGCTTTCAGGGAAGCAGTGGTGAAAACGATTCGTGAATTTTTTAAGAAAGATTTTGATCCAACGGATGTTCGTAAATCAATTATCGCTGCTGTGTCTGTAAAAGTGCAAGAACCTGTTTTTGAATCACAAACAAAAACCAAATTAGGTTCGCAGGAGGTTGCTCCAGGCGGTCAATCCATGCGTTCTTTTGTGAATGATTTTATCAAACAACACTTAGATAATTACCTTCACAAAAATCCGGAAACTGCAAAAGCAATTGAGGCAAAAATTGTTGCCAACGAACGCGAACGTAAGGAATTATCGGGCATACAAAAGTTAGCGCGCGAGCGTGCAAAAAAAGCATCGCTACACAATAAAAAATTGAGAGATTGCCGTGTTCATTTGGATGATGCAAAAAATCCACGCTGTATTGATACCACGTTGTTTATATGTGAGGGAGATTCTGCAAGCGGTTCAATTACCAAAACAAGAGATGTAAATACACAAGCTGTTTTCAGCTTAAAAGGTAAACCTTTAAATTGTTTTGGATTGGGTAAAAAAGTTGTTTACGAAAATGAAGAGTTTAATCTATTACAATCAGCATTAAATATTGAAGATGGATTGGAAAACTTGCGTTACAACAACATTGTAATTGCTACCGATGCTGATGTGGATGGTATGCACATTCGTTTGTTGTTGTTAACTTTTTTCCTACAGTTTTTCCCTGATTTGGTAAAGAATGGTCATGTGTACATTTTGCAAACACCACTTTTCCGAGTTCGTAATAAAAAAGAAACCATTTATTGTTACAGCGATGAAGAACGTAAAGCTGCAATTGCTAAACTTGGTCCGAAACCCGAAATTACTCGATTTAAAGGATTAGGTGAAATCAGTCCGGATGAATTTAAACATTTCATTGGTAAAGACATTCGTCTGGAACCTGTATTGCTTGACCAACAAGCTTCCATACAGCAATTACTAAATTATTACATGGGTAAAAACACGCAAACACGCCAAGAATTTATCATTGATAACTTACGTTTGGAAAAAGACGTAGAAGAAGAATTAATGAAATAATTTTTAATCAATTAAATTTTTGGTATTATATTTGGTTTCCGAAATCGAAAAAACAAAATAAACAATGAAAACAATTCAACTTTTAACCATTCCGGCATTAGCTTTATCACTTTTAGCCGTATCATGTAAATCTAAAAAACCTGTTTCAGTTGCAAAACAAGAGGGGTTAATCGAAATTTCAACGCCATTTGATTCTAAAGAATACAGAAGCGATGAAGAAAATTTCCGTTCAAAACAATCAGGGAAATCTCCTGACTTAGCAACTGCTAAAAAAATTGCATATCAGAATGCAAGAGCAGAAATGGCTGCAAACATTAACGCTACTGTAAAAAGAGTAACTGATCAGTATACCAATCAACGTACTGTTGGAAATGCTCAGGAATTTGAAAATAAATTTGAAGAGTTATCACGAGAAGTTGTTAATCTAGAAATGTCTAATGTAAAAGAACTTGGACAAAAAACATTTCAGGATCCTTCTGATAAAGCATATATAGTTTGGATTGCTCTTGAATCAAACAAAAAAAGTGTTTTAGAAAAAATTGATTCTAAAATTTCAAACGATGCTAAATTGAAATTAGATTACGACAAACAAAAATTTCAGCAAATTTTTGACGCTGAGATGAAAAAATTAGCTGAAGAAGGAAAATAATTTTTAAAACTTTAATAAGCCGACTTAAAAAGAAATACCTTTGAAAGTCGGCTTTTTTATTATGCGTAAATCAACTTTAATACTTTTAATTTTAGCACTACAAATCCTTGTTTCTTGTACAGGATCAAAAAAGTATTTTAAAGCCGCTGAAAAATTAGAAAAACAAGGTTTGGTTAATGAAGCCGCTTCTTTTTACATGGAGTCTTTAGAAAGAAAACCAAACAATACCAAAGCAAGAATAAAATTAAAAGAAGTTGGACAGAAATACATAAACAATCTTTCATCAAAATTTTTTAGAGAATACAACAGTGGAGAATTTGATCAATCTATCGAAACTTTTGATAAACTAAAAGCTTTTACATCAAAAGGTGCTTCATTTAATGTTGAATTAAATTATCCTCAGGCATACAATACAGATTATGAAAACGCATTGGATAAATACTTGAACCGACATTACGATAATGCTTACAAATATCTTAATAATAGCAACTATGATGCTGCTTTACGAGAAATTAATAAAATTAAAAAATATCAACCTGAATATAAACGCACTCAGGAATTTGAAATAACAGCTATTTGCGAACCTCTATATGTTTCCATGATAAAAGATATGGAAAATAAAAATTATAAAAATGCAGATGAGAAGATAGATAGAATAATTACGAAAAAAAGTGACTATAAAGATGTTATTGATATAAAAGAACTATTGACAGGTTTACTAAACATTAAATTGATGGTGATTAAACCTAAAATTTCTGATGAAAAAGAAATAGAAGATAACTTAATGAATGAATTTACAAAAGAAAGCACTACTTTTTCTAAGAACTTTAGTTTAATAAATAATTCACCTTTCATAACAAAAGCTGATATAGATAAGTTATCAAACACAGGCAATATTGATCTTTTACAAGGAATAAAAAAAGCAACGGGTGTAAGCTTTTATTTTATTTATGATATTTCAAATGTACAAGTAAATGAACCAAAATCAAGGCCAATTCAGCAAACTGCATTTCAACAAGTAACAGAAAAAAGAAATGAGGTTTTAGTTACAGAATGTTTAAAAATTCCTTACTCAGAATTTAAAATTTCGAAATCTTACAGTTACGATTTTAAATACAAATTACTAAATGCAGAAAATAATCAGTTAGTTTTAACGAATACTGAAAGTTGTGTAGGTAGAGATATGGTAGAGTATTATGAATTTTCGGGAGGAACAAATATTATTAATAGTATGAATAAAATTTTCCCTTACGACCCATGTACAACACCTCAAATTAATCAATACAATCCAAATCAGTGGAGAAAAAAGTTTTCTGAAAAAAGAGAACTTCAATCAGTTACAACACTTAAAAAAGAAGCAGATGCAAAATCCATTTCTTCATTTAGAAAAGTGCTTCAAAATTATGTGATTAAATAATGAATTTGATTTTTAAAATAATTACAAACCTTTTACTAATAGTTCTGCTAGCTACTAATTTAATAGCGCAGTCAACTGGCTCTACAACATTACCTCAGAAATTGATACCGGGATGGGTGAGCAAACGCCCAAATAGTATTACAAAATACATTGGTATTGGAATGGCCGAAAAGTCAAGTGGAAACAATTATCAAAACGAAGCTAAAAAAAATGCTTTGTTTGATTTAAGTTCTGAAATTAAAGTAAATATCTCCAGTAATTCTATTTTAAATACTGTTCAAAGTAACAATCAATTTTCAGAAAATTATAACTCAATGATAAAATTGAGTAGTGCAGATAATATTGAGGGTTTTCGTTTAGTTGATTCGTATGAAAATGATTCGCAATATTGGATGTATTACGAGTTGGATAAAGAAGAATACGAAAATCAGAAAGCCCAAAAAAAACAAAGTCTGGTAGATAAAGCAGTTAATTTAATTAACCTTTCTGCAGAAGATGAAACTCAAAAAAACTATACGAACAGCATAAAGAAAAAACTACAGGCCTTTAATTTATTGATGCCTTATTTTAATGAAGATATTAAGTTTCAATCTAAAAATGGTTTAACTACTGTGCTTGATTTAACCAATTCCATTCAGAAAAATTTACAATCCATTTCAATTGCTTCACCTAAAACTTATTATACTGTTAAGCCATATCAAAACACTTATGATAATTTAAAATTTGAAATTGCGTACAATGAAAAAATGCCACTGAAAGATTTTCCTATTTCAGTTTCATTGGAAAATGATAAAATAAAGTTGATGAATGAAAAGATAACAACTAATCTTGAAGGAAAAGCAGAATTATCAATCAAATCAGTAAGCTTGATTGAAAACACTATTGGTATTTCACTAACACCTGATTTAAATAAACTTACAGAAAACGACAGTGGCTCTGTTTTTTCAGTTGAGTTATTGAAAAAATTTATTCAAATTCCTGAATTAAAATCTGGATTAAAAATTCAGCCAATACAAATTACAGTTCAAACTACAGAACAAAATTTTTCAAAAATAAATGAATCAAAAATAGTAATGCAACTCATTTTGAAAAAAATGAATTTACCCGAAGTTGTTTTAACCGAAACGGCTCAAACTGCAGATTATATCATCGAATGTATTGCCAACACGTCAAAAGATATAAGTTCAGATGCTTTAAACAGTAAGTTCGGAATTCAATTGGCAAAACTGAATGTGCAATTGAATTTAAAAAATGCCAAAACAAATGAAGTCATTTACACCGGACTTGCAGATGAAATTTACGGAAGCGGAAATAGTTTAGATATTGCAGGTATAAATGCCTACAACTCTGAGCAACTAAAAATTAAACTTTACGAAGCATTATTTTTCCTAAAAAGAAAACTGATTGTTTATTAGCATTTTTAAATGACTGAACTTAACCAACATCGCGCTCCATTATGGGCGCAACTTTCAATCGGATTAACCTATTTAACAATACTTGCTGTATTTGGTAGTTTAGGAGAAAGTTCGGTTCCACAAATAGATCCAAACAATACTTTATTGATTGTTTTTTTGAAAGTGATGCAGGTAATACTAGTTTCCATAACTTTTATTGTACCTGTGTTACTTTTTAGTAGTGTAATAAGAACTGAAAAAATTAAATTTTTACAACTACAGAAAGTTCCAAAATGGCAAGGTTTAATTATTGCTTTAAGCATTTGTATCATTGCACTCCCACTTGTTAGTTATACTGCTGAATGGAATTCAAACATTCATTTCCCTGATTCGCTAAAGAACATAGAAAACTGGATGCGTATAAAAGAAAATGCAGCTAATGAAACTATAAAAATATTTTTTGCCAATAATACAATTGGTAATATGATTTCAAATTTATTTGTCGTTGCATTTATGGCCGGATTAAGTGAAGAGATTTTTTTCAGAGGCTTTATTCAACGTTTATTTATTGAAAATAAATTGAATCATCACCTTGCAATTTGGTTAACAGCAATTCTTTTCAGTGCAATTCACTTGCAGTTTTTTGGTTTTGTTCCAAGAGTTTTACTCGGTGCTGTTTTGGGTTATTTATATTATTATTCAGGTAATTTGTGGTTATCTATCATTGCACATACTGTTAATAATGGTTTTGCAGTAGTTATGGCATATATAACAGGTAACTTAGATAGTGATCCAATTAATGAAATAGGAAGTGAGTATTTAAGCATAGTTTTATGTATTATAAGTTGCATAATTATTGTTTTTGAGATTTTTTTACTTAAAAAAATCTATAATAAACAAACAGCATAGTTTATTATTGAGTATAATTAGTTAAATTTTACTTATATGAAATAGCCAAGTGCTTCGCGCATAAAAAACTAATGTGTTGCACTGAGTTTTTCGAAGTGAAGATACATGGCGTATACCAAATGGCAATTAAAACAACATAACAAAACACATAAGAAACAAATGAATAAATTTTTTCTTACTCTAATTTTTTTCTATATCATAAGTTTTTGCTTCTCTCAAAACAAAGAAGAAAGAATTAATGAGATCAAAAAAATGTATGCCGAAGTAAATGATAGATTGAAAAAGCCAAAAGAGTGTGTTTCTAATAAAATAATTGAATACGAAGGTTTTGATGAAAATTCTGAAAAATTTCCATTTGATCAATTTGCTGAAGTATGTAAGCTAAATAATAATTATAAAACACTTTCTGCCAGTTTTAATGGTTACGAATGGAATTGCAACATGAGTTATTATTTAAAAAATGATATTCCATTTTTTGTTTTGATGTCAACAGGTGCAGAAGGTTGTATTTCTGAATACAGAATTTATTTAGATATAAACGGTGAAATAATTAAACTTATAGAAAAATCAAATGATTGTGATGGCAATTCACCTAAAACAAACAAAGAAGTTATAAATGAAAATCAACTAGCAAACATTAAAAAAATATTAATCGAGAATAAAGAAAAAATAGATGAAATAATTAAAATTAAACGTAACTGATTTTTTAATGAACACACTTACATTTACAATTTCAGGCATGACATGTTCGAGTTGCGCATTAATTATTAAAGATGCTTTTAAAGATTTTGTAAATGAAAATCAAATTTCTATTAATCACATTAACGGAGAAACTACAATTTTTAGTGATTACTTAATTGATATTAATAATTTACGCGATGCTTTAAAAAGATATCCAAAGTATAAAATTGAAAATCTTCCTTTAAACAAAGAAAAAGGTTCTTGGATAGTTACTTACAAACCGGTATTACTTTTGTTTTTTTATATTACTTGTTTAAGTTTACTTATATCTTTAAATAATTCAACTTTTGATTTTCACAAAGCAATGAACACGTTCATGGCCGGTTTTTTTATAGCATTTTCTTTTTTTAAATTACTTAATCTAAAAGCATTTGCAGATAGTTATTCGATGTATGATATTATTGCGAAAAAGATAAAGAGTTGGGCTTACATCTATGCTTTCCTTGAATTAGTTCTTGGTATTTTATACACAATAAATTTCAATCCTTTATTATTAAACACTTTTACTGCGCTTTTAATGAGTGTAAGTTTAATCGGTGTTTTAAAAAGTGTACTAAATAAAAAACAGATTCAATGTGCTTGCCTAGGTTCTGTTTTCAATTTACCAATGAGCACATTAACAATTGTTGAGGATGGTTTAATGATTGGAATGAGTTTAGTAATGCTACTATTTTATTGAATTTATTTTTCGTTCAATTTGAGATAAATGCAAACAGAAAAATGATCGCTGTATCCACCTAAATAATTACTACCGGCATAAGTTCTAAAAGGTTGACCTAAATATTTTGGATTGGTTTCACAAACTTCAGGAAAATTATTGATTTTAGCTGAACTAAATGAATACGTTTTTTTTACAGAAGTATTGAATTCACTTGAAATAATTATCTGATCAAACAAATTCCATTTCCCTTTATGTGAAAGCGTACCTTCACCTTTTTGATGAATAGACTCCATTGGATTAAAATAGATATTATCTTTTGCTAAATTTTTATCTGCAGTAGTAATTATTCCCTTTTTAATACTTTCATTGGTTGGATCGTCATTTAAATCCCCCATAATAATTATTCTTGAATTCTTATTCACAGCAAATATTGAATCTGAAATGTGTTTTGTTACTTTAGCAGCAGAAATACGCAGCTCATTTGTTTTTTCCTCACCGCCTCTTCTTGATGGCCAGTGGCATACTATAATATGAGTAAGTTCGCCATTTAATTTTCCACTTACCAATAATTGATCACGGGTTGCTCTTGCAGAATCGCCTGGTAATTTAACTGTATAAGCTTTGCTACTTATTAGTTCAAAATATTTCTTTTGGTATAAAAAAGCCACATCAATTCCTCTTGCATCCGGTGAATTATAATGTACAATTTGATACTTTCTCGATTTTAATTGTTTTGTTTTAACCAAATCAATCAAAACATTTTTATTTTCAATTTCAGCTAAACCAATAATTGCAACACCATCTTTTTGTTCATCAATACCTATTTTTGAAACTATAGAAGCAGTGTTACTTAATTTTTTTAAATAACGTTCCGAATTCCATTTGTTTTTTGAAATAGGAAGCCACTCCTCATCATCTATTAAAGGATCATTAATTGTGTCGTATAAATTTTCTACATTCCAAAAAGCTATTACAACTGATTTATTTTGAGCTTTAAATAGTAAAGTTGTAAATAGGAACAATGATGATACAATTAGCTTCTTTAATGAAAACATAAGTTTGAATATTTAAATAATTTATAAATCTTGATTTCGTTTTTTTACCATAGTTAAAATGGTTGCAATGGCAACTGTTTCGCCGGTTTCATCATATACATCTACTAACCATTTTACTATTCCTTTTGCAATGTCTTCCGGATTTTTTTTCTCTTGATCAATTTTTTCTTTGCAGGTAAAACGAACACCAATGGTACTGCCCATGTAAACCGGTTTGGTAAAACGACATTCATCAATGCCATAGTTTAAAAGAACAGGTCCTTTTTTCGCATTTACAAACAAGCCGGCAGCTTTACTTAAAATGTAGTAACCATGAGCTACTCGTCCGGTAAAAATGGTTCCATCTAAACTGGTTACATCTGTATGCGCATAAAAATGGTCGCCACTTACATTGGCAAAATTCACCACATCAGCATCTGTTACAGTGTGTTTGGCTGTAATTAGTGTTTCACCAATTTCCAAGTCTTCAAAATGCTGACGGAATGGATGAATATCTTTTTCAATTTGTTTAGCACCTTGTTGATACTGTCCGGTAATTGCAGTAATGGTTGTCGGCGATCCTTGAATAGCTGTACGTTGTAAATAATGAAACACACCTCGTTTTCCACCCATTTCTTCTCCACCACCTGCTCTTCCCGGGCCACCGTGAACCAACATTGGCATTGGTGAACCATGTCCGGTACTTTCTTTGGCACATTCATTATTCAATACTAAAATTCTTCCATGCATACACGCTGCACCAATGGTGTACATGCGCGCAATGCGGTCATCAGCAGTAACGATTGAACTCACCAAACTTCCTTTACCCATTTTACTGAGTTCAATTGCTTCATCAATGGTTTTGTAAGGCATAATGGTGCTTACAGGGCCAAATGCTTCAATGTTATGGCAATCTGTATTGGTGAATGGTTTTTCGTTTAAGAAAATAATCGGTGGCATAAATGCGCCTTTATGTTTGTCTGCACCTTTCACTTCAAATTTTTCAAAATCACCGATGATGATTTTTTGAGTTTTAGAAAGTTGCTCTACTTTTTCTTTTACTTCTTGCAATTGTGTTAGTCCGGCTAATGAACCCATGCGCACACCTTCTACATTCGGATCGCCGATTACAGTTTGTACCAAGCGTTTACCCAATGCAATCTGCACATCTTCCACACGATTTTCAGGAACAATTATTCTGCGAACAGCGGTACATTTTTGGCCGGCTTTGGTAGTAATTTCTCGAGCTATTTCTTTAATGAAAATATCAAATTCAGGCATTTCAGGTGTAACATCATTTCCTAACACACAACAATTCAACGAATCGGCTTCCATGTTAAAATGCACGGACTCTTCAATTAATCGTGGATGAGATTTTAGCATTTTTCCTGTTGATGCAGAACCGGTGAATGTAACCACATCCTGACTAATAACATGGTCTAAAATTCCATTGGCACTTCCGCAAATCAATTGTAATGCACCTTCTGGAACTATACCACTTGCAATAATTTCTTTAACCACAGCTTCAGTTAAAAAGGAAGTAACCGTTGCCGGTTTTACAATGGCAGGGACACCGGCAAACCAATTGACTGCAATTTTCTCCAACATCCCCCAAACTGGGAAATTAAACGCGTTAATATGAATAGCAACTCCTTCTTTCGGTACACAAATGTGATGACCAATGAACGTGTTGTTCTTGCTTAATTTGGCTACGTCGCCCTCATAACAGAATGTCTCATTTGGGAATTGACGACGCAATGATGCGTAAGTAAATAAATTACCAATACCACCTTCAATATCCACCCAACTATCAATGCGGGTGGCACCGGTTGCCCAGGATATTTTATAAAACTCTTCTTTTTTACTTAGTAAATGTAGCGCAAGTGCTTTCAGCATTAAACCTCTTTCTTGAAAGGTCATTTTACGCAATTTTGGTCCGCCAACTGTTCTGGCATAATCCAGCATTTTTGCAAAATCTAATCCTTTACTGCTTGCTGTTGCTACTACGTCTCCGGTAATTGCATTAAATAATTGTTGTCCCTTATCTGCGCCTGCAACCCATTGTCCGCAGGCATAATTGTGAAGTGTATTCATTTTTATATATTATGAAAGTAAATATAACGAAATCGAATAAAAATAAAAGTATTTTTAAAAATTCTTGAAATAACTTTAGGATATCATCAAAATTTTTACAAAATGTATTTAAAGTTAAATGATTAAATTTGTTGATATAAAACTTAAATCATGAAGACTATATCTTTTTTAGAAAAAAACTTAATCAAGTTTTACATTTTAATAATTATTTTTTTTCAATTTACATTTATTGATTTAACTTTTTCTCAATCAAATCCAACTGCGCATGATTTATCGTCTAGCGATTTTTCTTTTTTATGTTTTGCTGCCGGAACAACTACAACTTATCCAACATCTATGCAAGGTTGGAAATTTAGCGCTGAACCAACATCTGCCATCACAACTAATGCTAGTGCTGATTTTAATTTATCAGCAAGTACAGCAGCAGCATCTACCGGTAGTATAAGAAATGAGATAACTTCAG
>Ga0172372_10010123_pt1 | contig 12138 bp, 6 predicted proteins | sample LakKiv5m_2_FD_114544 | JGI IMG/M metagenome (GOLD analysis project Ga0172372, IMG submission 114544) | Freshwater microbial communities from Kabuno Bay, South-Kivu, Congo - kab_092012_9.5m | ecosystem: Environmental > Aquatic > Freshwater > Lake | place: Democratic Republic of the Congo...
GCTCGGGGGTTATTGCTTGGTGGTCGGGCTCAGAAGGCGTTCGATATCGACGCGGAGGCTCCCGAGGTTCGTGAGCGATACGGAAAGCATTTGTGGTGTCAGCAACTCTTGATTGCGCGGCGACTTGTCGAGGCGGGAGTCAGCTTCGTGACGCTCGATTTGAGTTATCACTCGGCCTCTGGAACGTGGGACACGCATGGCGACAACATCCCTCCGTATGGTGGGATCTCAAAGGGGCTTGGTCCGCTGTTGCCGTTGTTCGATCACATGCTCTCGACCTTCGTGAGCGACTTGGAAGAACGCGGCCTGCTGGAGAATACGTTGGTTGTCGCAATGGGTGAGTTTGGCAGAACCCCACAAATGGGGACACAAGACAGTACCGATGGTCGCAATCATTGGGTCGATGTGATGTCAATGTGCATGGCTGGAGGGGGATTGCGGCACGGACAAGTGATTGGGGCGAGTGAGCCGGATGGGGGGCATATTGCTGAGCGACCGGTGACTCCTGGTGACCTCGCGGCGACGATCTACCGCTATTTTGGAGTGCCGCTTGATACAGCGTACCTCGACAACAAGGGTCGGCCGCGGCCGATCGTTGAGCATGGAACGCCGCTACGCGAACTGTTCTGATTGCCCAATTTGATCAGGGGTCTGAGGCACCTTGTTCCTGAAACAAGTGGTTGACCCATTTCAGGAACGCCACTACAAACCCGCCCCTTTGAGGTCCGTCCCGGCTTGCGGAGCAACGCCGATCACATAGGTCGAAGAGAATTAGGAAAGCCAAAAGATGGGTCGTGTTGAACGTGACCGCGAAATTGCTCGTCGTCGAACTCGCCGTGCGAAGCTGAAAAAGCTCCGAGCTCGTTTTGCTACGGCAACAAGCACTGCTGACAAAGAGGCCATCTTTTTGAAGGCGCGGAAGATGAGTCCGTTTGTCGAGTTCGAAGGTCAAGCTGCCTCCTGAAGTCGGTTTGTAGGCATTTGACAGTCATGTTGAGACAACAGCAATAAGCTGGGATCACTCGATGGTTCCGGCTTATTTTTGCGCGCGGGCGCTGAGTTGGTGCGATGCGGCAGTGCTCGGCCGCATGTTGGAGGTCGATCGGCTGTGCTCTCTCTGTCGCTGCATATTCTTTGTAGCAGGGCTGAACGGGACGAGATGGACACAGCTTGTGACCCTGCCGACGTGACTACGGCGCTGCCGATATCGCAGTTTCGAAGGGAGTCGTCTGATGGAAACCAAGCACTCGGAAGAAGTCGCTCGGGAAGATGGGAAGTCGCTGAACTTCATTGAGCAGATTATCGAACGCGATATCGCCGCCGGAAAGAACGGCGGGCGAGTGCATACGCGGTTTCCGCCCGAGCCGAACGGCTATCTGCACATCGGCCATGCGAAGTCCATCTGCTTGAACTTCGGGCTGGCGAAGAAGTACGGCGGCCAGTGCAACTTGCGGTTCGATGACACGAACCCGACCAAAGAAGATGTCGAGTACGTCGACTCCATTATGGAGGACGTGCGTTGGCTCGGCTTCGATTGGGAAGACCGGCTCTTTTATGCGTCGGACTTCTTCGAGCAGATCTATCAGTTCTCCGAGAAGTTGATCGTCGACGGCAAGGCTTACATCGACGAGCAGACGCTCGAACAAATCCGCGAGGGTCGCGGCACGCTGACTGAGGCCGGCAAGAACAGTCCGTATCGCGAGCGTCCGATGCAGGAGAGTCTCGATCTCTTCCGCCGCATGCGCGCGGGCGAATTTCCTGACGGCAAGATGGTGTTGCGAGCGAAGGTCGATATGGCTTCGCCGAACATGAATCTGCGAGATCCGATCCTCTATCGCATCCGGCATGCGTCGCATCATCGCACCGGCGACAAGTGGTGCATCTACCCGATGTATGACTGGATGCACGGGCAAAACGATTCGCTCGAAGGTATCACGCACTCGATCTGCACGCTCGAATTCGAGAATCATCGTCCGCTCTACGATTGGTTCATCGAGCAGCTTGGCATTCATCATCCTCAGCAGATTGAGTTCGCGCGGCTTAACCTCACTTACACCGTGATGAGTAAGCGGAAGCTCTTAGAGCTTGTCGAAGCGAAGCTCGTCAGCGGATGGGATGATCCGCGCATGCCGACGATCAGTGGCTTGCGGCGGCGCGGTTATACGCCGGAGTCCATCCGCGCGTTCTGTGAGCGTATCGGTGTCGCAAAGTTCAATAGCCTCGTTGAGATGGAGTGGCTTGAGCAGGCTCTGCGCGAAGATCTCAATAAGCGCGCTCCGCGTGTGATGGGCGTGCTTAATCCGTTGAAGGTCGTCATCGAGAACTATCCCGAAGGGCAAGTCGAGCAGCTTGAGGCGGTCAACAATCCCGAAGACGCGAGTTATGGCACTCGGCAAGTTCCGTTCTCGCGCGAGCTGTACATCGAGCAGAGCGACTTCATGCTCGACCCGCCGAAGAAGTTCTTCCGACTCGGCATCGGTCGTGAAGTGCGTTTGCGATATGCGTACTTCGTGAAGTGCGTTGATGTTGTGAAGGACGCAGCGGGCAACGTTGTCGAGTTGCGTTGCACTTACGATCCGGCCACTCGCGGCGGCAACGCTCCCGACGGACGCAAGGTGCAAGGCACGATTCATTGGGTTTCGGCATCGCATGCTGTGGATGCAGAGGTGCGACTCTATGACCGACTTATCTCGGTCGCTGACGCGGGTGCCGTGCCTGACGGCGAAGACTGGAAGAGTTATCTCAACCCGAACTCGTTGCAGGTGCTATCCGGTTGCAAGCTCGAACCGAGTCTCGCCGATGCAGTGACCTCGGCGAAGTTTCAGTTCGAGCGGAATGGATACTTTTCGTTGGATAAAGATTCCGCGCCGGGGAAGTTAGTCTTCAACCGCTCGGTCACGCTCAAGGACACCTGGGCGAAGGTGCAAGCCAAGGATGCCTGAAACTGAGCAGCGGCAACGCGAACGAGCGAGATGAATGCGATGGATGGTGAGTTCCATGGCGATATTGTGGTCTCGCGTGGCTCGACCTGATGCTCTTCGAAGGAATCTTTGAATGACGACGACGCTGATTCGCGGCGGACGGATTATCGACCCTAGTCAGAACATTGATCGTGTGAGCAACCTGTTGCTGCGTGACGATCGCGTGGTTGGGATTGATGACCGTACGACTGTCGCTGACCGGCTGATTGATGCGGCAGGTTTGATTGTGTGTCCGGGCTTGATCGACATTCACGTCGCTCTGCGCGAGCCAGGCAATGAGGAAGACGAGACAACCGAAACAGGCACCGCTGCGGCTGTCGCCGGTGGCTTTACGAGCATCGCGGCTCGGCCTGATACAAACCCGTCGATCGACAATCGTGGGGCTGCCGAGTTCGTGACGTTGCTTTCGCGTCGCGCGGCCAATTGCAATGTCTTCCCGCTGGGGGCCGTGACGAAGGACAACGAAGGCAAAGAGCTTGCTGAGATTGGGCAGCTTGTCGAAGGTGGTGCCGTCGCAGTGACTGATGGCAAGAATCCGATCGCCAACGCCGAGATCATGTGGCGCGCGCTTGAGTACGCGAAGATGTTTAACTGCGCGGTCATCAGCTTTCCGCTCGTGCCCGAGTTGGCTCGCAATGGCGTCATGCACGAAGGCTACTACTCGACGGTGTTGGGGCTGTCGGGCATTCCGTCCGCTGCCGAGAGCATCATGGTCAGCCGCGACATCGCTCTGGCTGCGAGAACTCACGCACGGCTGCATGTGATGTGCGTTTCGACAACGGTGAGTGTCGATTTGATTCGTCGGGCTCAGCAAAAGGGCGTGCAAGTTTCCTGTAATGTCACGCCGCATCATCTCGCGCTGACCGATGCCGAACTGCAAAGCTACGACCCGAACTTCAAGGTCTCGCCGCCGTTACGCGCTCAGAAGCACATCGAGTCGCTGATCGCGGGGCTCAAGGATGGGACGATCGAAATCATCAGCGCGGATCACGAACCGTATGCGTCCGAGGAAAAGGATCTTGAACTCGATCAAACGCCGTTCGGGATCATTGGGCTGGAGACGCTCTTACCGATTTGCATTCAGACGCTGATCGAACCGGGTCATCTGAGTTGGCCCGAATTGATCGCGAAGCTGACGACAGGCCCGGCCAAGTTGCTTGGTATTCAGAAGGGCACACTCAAAGCCGGAGCGGATGCCGATGTGACGCTGATCGATCCGCATGTCGAATGGACGATCGATCCGAATCAATTTCGGTCAAAGAGCCGCAACACGCCATTTGGAGGCTGTCGCGTGAAAGGCCGTGCTCACACCGTATTTGTGAACGGTCAGATCAAGTACTCGGCGGCAGCGAAGTAGCGAGGGTTCTCGGTGGCGACGAACCCGTCATCTTGGCGCGAACGAATTGTCGCGGCGGCGGAGCGGCCGGTGGATGCGGCGTCGCTGGCGGTGTTTCGTGTCGGGCTGGGTGTCATCCTGCTGTGGGAAGTCTGGCGCTACTTTCACTACGGATGGATTCGCGACTTCTATGTCGAGACGAAGTTCAACTTCACTTACCCCGGCCTGGATTGGCTGAAGCCGTTGCCGGGTGTGGGGATGTATCTGCTGTTTCTCGTACTGGGAGCAGTTGCAATCTGCGTGAGCCTGGGGCGGTTCTACAAGGCAGCGATGAGCGTGCTCGCAATCGGGCTGAGCTATGTCTTGTTACTGGAGCAGACGGCGTTTCTCAATCACCTCTATTTGGTGAGTTTGATTTGCTGGCTGATGATTGCTGTGCCAGCAGATCGCGAATGGTGTTGGCGGCGTGGCGGTAACAAGCCGTACCAGTCCACAACGCTCCCGAGTTGGTGTTTGTGGATGATCCGTACGCAGATTGCGATTGCTTATGTGTATGGTGGGATTGTGAAGTTCAATCCCGATTGGCTCGCTGGGCAGCCGTTGCAGTTATGGATGCTGCAGATGACCGAGCTGCGTGCATGGGTCCCAATCTATGGTGAGCGTTGGTTAGCGATCGGAATGTCTTGGGCCGGACTGGTGATCGACTTGTTGGTCGTGCCCGCGCTGTTGTGGAAACCGACGCGCACTGCGGCACTGGCGATCGCCGTGATGTTCCACGTGTGGAATTTCACGATGTTTCACATTGGCATCTTTCCGTGGTTCATGATCGTTGCGACGACGTTGTTTTTGCCGCCGGACTGGCCGAGACGGTTTGTTCGACAGCGTGGGGCGGCAAACCAGATTGCGTGTGCTCAGAGCAGCACATCGGAAGTGCTCAGCACAACGAGAACAAGCCGCGTGTTCATGCTGCTGGCGGTATGGTTTGCCGTTCAACTGCTCATTCCGTGGCGGCATCTGCTCTATGAGGGCAACGTGGATTGGACTGAGGAAGGCACTCGGTTCGCTTGGCGGATGATGCTGCATGACAAGTGGTCGGCGTTGCAAATCACGCTCGTTGATCCGCGTACGAAGAAGACGCGACCGTTTGATCCGCGCGCATTCTTGTCGCAACGTCAACTGGACAAGATGAGTTATGAGCCCGAGCTCCTCAGGCAGTTTGCGCAGCACGTTGCGAGCCTTGCTGCTCAGAGCGAACTGGGTCGGCAAGAGGTGCATGTCTTCGTACTGACGTCGCTCAATGGGCGCGAGCCGCAACTGCTGATCGATCCAACGGTTGACCTCGGTGCCGAACCATTCCGTTGGCGGCGCCAACCTTGGATCATGCCGCTGACGAAGCCGCTGCCACCGCAGCCTTGGACGCCGCCGGTCGATAAGCTCAAGTTGCCAATGCCGGGCAAGATGACGAAATCACCCTAGATCAAGCCCCTTGATTACGGCATTGGTGGCTATTTGCAGGCCGTTAATTTCCGCACTGAACGAGCTCAGAATCCGACTCATTAAAGCAGGGCATCATGACATTTCGCGGGTTGGTGTTGTTGAGTGTGCTGTGGATCACAACGACGTGCGGAGCTCAGGTGCCGTTGAAAGTTGACTATGCGATGGACTCGGATCCGTTGCTGGTTGAGCCAGGTATTGAGCGTGTCATCTCGAAGGTTTACCTGAAGCTGTGGCTCGAATTGTTAGCGCAGCCGGAGCAAGATTTGCTGCATCGTACGGCCGAGGCGATTGAGCGGGCTCACGGTCTTGGTATGCCGGGACTGAATGAGACGATTGGGCCATTAACTTCAGTGCTGACGGCGAAAGACTCCTTGCCATCTGTACGATTCGCAGCAGCGCGAGCACTGATCACGATCAAAGCCAAAGATTCCGCAGCCATGTTGTTGGAGGCTGCTCAACAAACGGGGCTTGATCTCCGGCAAATCGTCGAACCGGCACTCGCAGAATGGGACTTCGAGCCCGCGCGAGCGATGTGGTTGGCGCGGCTCACCGATCGCCAAGTGCGTCACCGTGACCTGATGCTGGCAGTGCGTTGCTTAGGGCAAGTGCGCGAGATCAAGGCTCAAGCGACACTGCGAGAAGTCGTACTTGATTCACTCCGACCAGCGGACTTGCGGTTAGAAGCTGCGCAGACTTTGGGGCAACTCGCGACGGAAGGCTTTGAAACGGATGCGGCGCAGCTCGCTCGTGATTCGCAGCAGACACCGGCAGCGATTACTCATCGAGTATGTGCCGTACGATTAATGAGTCGGCATGCCAGCGCTACAGCACGCAGTTGGTTAGTCGCGATGTCGAAAGATTCTGAGCCAGCGGTTGCAGCAGTCGCGATGAATCGATTGATCGAGATCGATCCAGATTTGATGCTGCCAATGGCGGAGGCCGCGATGCAGAGTGCCGATGCCAAGATTCGCCGCGCGGGATTTGCGGCATGCGTACTGCGTCCGACTCCCGAACGGATGCCTTGGACTGTTAAGTTGCTGGACGACGTGAACCCAGCACTGCGGGGAGATGTGCGCGAGGCATTGTTTCAGTTGGCTAAGACACCGGAGTTGGATGCCGTCATTCGACCGGCTGCGATGTTGCAACTGGCTGCCGACAGTTGGCGCGGACAAGAGCAAGCCGCGTTGTTGTTGGCATCGCTCGATCATAAAGCCGCGACCTCACGCTTGGTCGAATTATTGAAGTCCTCGCGTCCCGAAGTGATGGTTGTTTCGGCCTGGGGTTTGCGCAAGCTGGCCGTTCCCGAGACGTTGGCACCGATGTTAGAGCACGCTCACGATCAGACTCGACGACGTCAGGCAGGCGACGTCCCGAATGCACTCGACCCCCAAGTAGCGCTGATCTTCGAGACGTTTGGGATGATGAAGTACCGCGCTGCTGACAGCTTGCTGCGACAATACATCGGGAAACGTGTAGAGATGGGTGAGTACTCACGGGGTGCTGCGATTTGGTCGCTGGGCAAGTTCAATGAAGGGCGGCTTGATGCCGGGTTGGCACAACTCCTGATCACACGTTTGACAGATATGACTCCGATGCCATCTGAAATGCCGCGCGTTCGACAGGCCAGCGCGATTGCGTTGGGATGGATGAATGCAAAGTCGCACGCTCCGGCGATCCGCGATTTCATGGGTCCGGGTCCGCAATGGTCTGGACCCCAACTGGCGATGCGCTGGGCGGTGATAAAATTGACCGGAGATCCACTCCCAGAACCAGCCAAGCAACAGCACGGATTTGGTTTTTCGTTTGCGGAGCCAATTCCGCCGAGAGTGGCACCGTGAGGTGTCAGTACTCCATCTGATCGCGAACCTCGCAGCGTTGTTGTTGCGGTGTCGTAGCGAATTGCGCGCTCTACGATTGCTGCTCGATCATTCGCGCTGTCTGTGCAATTGACGTTCGATGCCCGTGAGACTTCAGCAGCCAGTCGCTCGGCCAGCGCAATGACCTTTTGAACTGCGGTTACTTCTCTCGCTCATGATCTGGAAACTCATGTCTGACTTGTCTGATGGTTCTTCAGAAGATCGCCTGCGTGATCTCTTTCAGCGGCAGGCCGAGTTTCGCGATAAGTGTTGGTATCGATCGGCGCAACGCCTGTCACGAGAGATCAAGCTCTTCGCCAAGAGTGAAGGGCAGGTCATTCCATACTTGCATGCCTGCCATCAATTGATGAATTCTGCGCAGTCGTTGCTGGAACCTGAGTTTGGCTGCGAGGTGGCGATCGAAGCGATCGCGTTGCTGGAAAGCGAAGAACGAGCGCGGTTGATCGAACCAGATCTGCCGCTCGAACGCTATCGCTATACCGTGCAATGGATGTCTGCTTGCTCGTATGACAATCTCGCAAAGCACGTCGCGGCGCGGGAAGGTTACAACTCGGATGGCGTACATGACTGTATCAATGACGGCATTCAGGTTTGTCGTCGAACGGGCAAGCTGGAGTGCATTAATTGCTTCCGTGAGTACGCGACCGACGTGTATCGCGCTTCCGATGATCTTGAGATGGCGATGCATCATGCGCGCGCGATTGAGCAGAGCGCTGCTCCCAAAGATCCCGAGGCAGGCAACGACCGACGGTGGGTTGGGGCGAAAGATCAGATCGAGTTGCAGATCTTGCTTGGGCAGTTGGACGCCGCGTTTGAAGTCGGTCTGAGAGCGCTGGCGCTGCATACGAAATATCATTCGCCGTTCGATGCAAAGCTCGATATGGCCCGCGAAATGGAAGTCGTTTTGCGTTTGTCCGGTCGCTTCGAGGAGCATGCTGCCTTGATGGCCGCTCACGACATTGGGTTCGACTTAGGGGCAGGTATCCCTGCCGGTGAGGACCCTTTGCTGGAAGTCGAGACGGCAAAGATGACGTCGTTGCGATTGTGTTGCGAAGGCCGGTTCGATGCGGCGGCAGAAGCACTCGCTCGCTTCGACCAACTGTTGCAATCGCGGCAGTGCATCGCGCATTGGTTCGAAGTGCGATTACGCCTCATCGCGTGTTACTTGCTAGGCGGGCAGACGCAACGAGTCGACCGCCTCGCAGCCCAGTTGCTCGAACGGGCGAAGACTGCTCGCGATTGGCTCACACTTCGGCGTTTGCGGGGTTTGTTATCGGGTTCCATCAAGACGGCACCGATCCCAACGGTTGCTGAGTTGAAGTCGGGACCATTTGCGCCGCATGAGCGTGGATTGGGTTACGACCCGCTCGAGATCGCACCACCGAACAGCCTCGCCTCCGTGCCGTCTCAATCTCCCGAGCAGCAAGAGTTAGCAGAGTCGATCGACGAGATCGTCGCGGCCACTGCGGATGATCTTGCGGAGGAAGAGATCGCGCCCGAGTTCCTGGCGCGGTTGAGCCGTTGGTTCGATCGTTTTATGGAACGGGGTGCAAAACCCGATGCCGGTTGGGATGTCTGTGTCGAGATGATGGAACTGAAGCCGAGCGACGTGCGGAGTGCGGCAGAAGCCGGACGCCTCGTGCATACAGTCCACATCATCGCACCGACATGCGGACTCACGGTCGACGCACTGCGTTGGGCTTTGCAATTTCTGGATGCGTTTCCGAATGATGCCACGTTGGTCAATGTGGTCGCGTCTTTGGGAATGACAGCGCGAGAAATGGCTGCGGCGGATTCGCAACCGATGGACCCAGACTCGGTGATCACCGCGCAGCGGTTGCACGAGTTATTTCGTCGCTCACTCGATTTGGATCCCGAACGTCCCAACAACTTTGCGCGGGCTGGCCAATTTTATCTCAGCATTGAAGCGTTGGGCGACGCCGAGCGTTGCTTTGCGCGGGCGTCGCGTTTGGATCGTGGCAACGCATTAGTCGCTCGGCGTTTGGCAGAAATCTATGCAGCCAGTCAAAGACTGCAGGACGCGCTGAATGTGCTCGATCTTTGCATTCGTGAAGGCACTCGAGACCCGCAGGTATTCTGGTCTGCTGCGATGACGGCACTCTCTGGGAACCATTTTCAATTAGTGGCGAGCTATCTCCTGAAGTACGAAGAGATGTCCCCCGGTGAATCTTGGGTGCAGTACTACCTTGCGCTCGCATACCTCGAAACGGGGCGCCCTGAAGATGCCGCTACGGCATTGGATGAGGAAGCCCGTCGTAATCCCGATTCGCCTTTCAGTCTGCATGCGTTACGGGCATGTGTTGCGGCACTCGCGGGCGATCTCGCGGGACTCTCGCGACATGCGCAAGCAGTGCTCGACGTGCCGCTCGCGACGGTCGACTACTTAACGGTGATCGGTATTTCGCGGTTGTGGACGCGTCTCTTTGAAGCCATTCAAAAACTGCCTGTTGATCATGAGATCCGACAACAACTCGAACAACGCGGTCTCGAATGTGGACTCGCCCCAGACAGCTACTTTACAGCCATCCGGGCACAGGAACCCGAGCAAGATGAACTGAGCTATTACGTCTGCAGCTTTGAGCAACCACTGGGCGATCACTGGCGGCAGCATCCGGGTTGTCTACCCACCGAAATTGAGTATTCGTCCTATTGTTCGAAGTGGGGGGTCATCGCTCCCGATGGCATCTTGGCCGAGCGGATCGCGCTGGCATGGCAGTCTCGTTGTCAGATTCTGCCACCGATCTTAATGAGCATCGACCTACAAGCTTCTGGCCTTCGTGAGCGAGTAGGAATTGTTTGGCAGGGAGTGCATGAAGTCTTTGATCCGGCAGCAACTCGTTCACCGGCAGACCAAGGCTTTCTTCCGAACGAAGAAGATGATGCCAGCGAAGATGATGCTGACGACGACGATGCAGCGTTTTCCTAGCGTTTCCGGTCTCCCTCAAGAGCGTGGGTCTCTGCGTCGTTTGCCATGAGCACACTCGAAGCTGGTCAGTGTCTTGGTTCTGGCTGAACTCGGTTCGTTTCTGAAGCGGCGGGATCACGGATTTCATGAGGGACATGAGTCTCCGATGCTGCCTTGATTGATCATTACAGTCCAACGAGAGATCTCTTATGCCCCGCCGATGGATTGCTGCTGCGTTGTTCTTGACCGCTGTTCGTGCGGCGCTGGCTCAGGCTCCGCAACCTGTGGCCGATGATTATCGCGTGCAAGAGTTCGCCGCGCGACCGGCTCCGGAGTGGGTCGCGATCAAAGACTACGGGGCAAAGAATCCGAAGCTTGCCGGTTTTCGCGTGCCGGATGCGTTGCGCGTCGATGTCGTCGCCGAAGAACCGGTCGTGCTCAATCCGGTTTCGCTGTCGTTCGACGATCAAGGCCGCGCGTATGTCATCCAATGGAACCCGGCCCAAAGCTCGCGTCTGGGCGACTATGAGATCACATATCAAGACGGGACAACTGGCAAGATTCATCGCATGTTCAAGGATTCGCTCGATGACCTAAGGCGACTCGAAGACACCGACGGCGATGGCGTTTGGGATAAGTCGGTCGTCGTGATGAACGATCTGGAAATGAGTTCGACGGCGATCTTTCATCGCGGTTGGTGGTACTTGCCATCGGTCGGCCATGTCATCCGTCGGCAGATCGTGAAGGTCGGCACGGAGCTTGATCGCCGCACGCTTGGGCCGGCGACCGTGAAGCGTTTGCCGGGAATCGAGCCAGGCACCGAGATCATCGAGCAAGAGATTGTGCGCGGGATGTGCGGCTTCAATCAGCATCAAGCCTCGGGCATTACGATCGGGCCTGATGGTTGGCTCTACATCAGTTCGGGAGACGACGACAACAAAGCGGAAGGATCTGACGGGTCGCGTGTGACGGTGTTGCGGTGCGGCGTTATTTATCGCTGCCGACCTGATGGTTCGGATCTGCACGAGGTTGCGCGCGGCTTCCGCAATCCCTATCGCAACATCGTGCTTGATCGGCACTTCAACATCTTCCACATCGACAACGATCAAGAAGACGGTTCGAAGTTCACCGGCTGTCGCATCATGCATGTGCAAGACGGCAACGACTTCGGTTGGCGGCTGTATCCCGGAGCCGTCTGCTGCCGAGTCGACAATGCGCGCGCGGCGGTCTTTGGTGAGCGCCCCGGCAAGTTACCTTCGTTGATGAAAACCGGGCGAGGCGCTCCGGCGGGCTTGCTGAGTTTTCAATCGAACACGATCGAGAAGCTCGACGGTTGGCTGATCTATCCCGACGTCGTGCGAAAGCTCGTGCGGGCTTATCGCGTCGAGCGTTCTGGGACGTCGTTCCAAGTTGTCTCGCAATTCGAACTGATGGCGAATGACGACGGCATGTTTCGACCGTGCGAAGCGGTGCAAGGCCCTGATGGCGCGCTCTATATCGTCGATTGGAGAACGAACGGCA
>Ga0172372_10010124_pt1 | contig 12136 bp, 14 predicted proteins | sample LakKiv5m_2_FD_114544 | JGI IMG/M metagenome (GOLD analysis project Ga0172372, IMG submission 114544) | Freshwater microbial communities from Kabuno Bay, South-Kivu, Congo - kab_092012_9.5m | ecosystem: Environmental > Aquatic > Freshwater > Lake | place: Democratic Republic of the Congo...
CCCCATTAACGCTCGTTGCGTTATTGGAGACCCCATTAACGCTCGTTGCGTTATTGGAGACCCCATTAACGCTCGTTGCGTTATTGGAGACCCCATTAACGCTCGTTGCGTTTTTGTATCATTGTAAATTAGCATGATCAACGCACTGAAATTCCTGTATATGTGATGTGTTTTGCTTTCTCAGGCTCTCCGCCGCCTGGGTGACGACGAATTTGATAACAGGAATTTCATTGAGCGCCAGTTATCTTCGAATGGCGGACGACTCACGAAGCTCGTTGCATTTCGCGACGCTATATCGTTGGTAATGGTTCTAAAAGGGAAGGTGGCCCAGAAGACTAGGCAAGAGTTTGCCGATATCATCAACCGTTACATTGCTGGCGACCTCAGCCTGGAGGAGGATCTTCAGGCCAACGCACAGTCGACCTCCCCAGTTGCTCAGATGGCGAGGGAGTCACTGGGCATCAACACTGGGGGGGGCGATGCCCTGCAAAAAAAGCGTGAGCTCTTGGACCTGGACATGGTTGAGACACAGGCCAAGCGGGGCAAACTCGAGCTCTTTGAAAGTTTCATCAACATGGTGCAGCGCCTGGACCCGACCTGGCGGCAGGACGCAAGGATGGTGGTACAGTCTAAGGATTATCTCAAAAATGTGATTTTTTCTCCGATGCTGGCCATTGCTGGCAGTGAGCAGCCTCAGCAGCAAGTGCAGCAAACCATCAGCATCAGCGAGGTTGCCATGCAAGAAAAGATGGGAGTGCTTAACCACGGAGCTCTGTGTGGTGCAGGGAAGAAGGCAAAAGAGCTCTACGTGGCTAAGCATGGGCGGATCCCTGAGCAGCGCAAGCAGTTCGTGGACGGTGCAGAGCGCCTGGTGAACGTGTACACTGAGGCAGACAGGGACATCATTGTCGAGGCGCTGCGCTTCGTAGGGAATGCATAGTGGATTGATAAATAATTTGTCCGATTGTCTATCGGACATTTTGTCCGATAGAAAGTGTGGAGGGAAAAACACAGGTTTTGACCCAGTTTGAAAATGTGTGGTCACGTTACTTTTGCATGAGACTTTGTCCGATTGTCTATCGGACATTTTGTCCGATAGAAAGTGTGGGGGGAAAAAACACAAGCTTTGACCCAGTTTGAATTTCAAGTTGTTTCACAAAACCAATGAAGTGCTTTCGGTGTGGTCGGTATGGTCATTTCATTCGGCATTGCTTTGCCAAGACCACATTCAGCGGAAAGAGACTGAGAGAATCCGATGACAGTACTACACAAGCACCTAGGAAGCGAGTGATCATTGAGTACTACGAAAAGAGCAGTGACGAAGACAGTGACTAAACCCGTCTGACCCAGTTTGAATTTTTCGCCACAAACCGACTCGAAAAGCATTAAAGGCGACGAAAACAGCATGGGTTGCGCAGCGATGCCGAGCAAAGTCCGAAGAATCACGGAGGAGGGGCGCTTCGGCCTCACCACGCCCATCCACTTCCGCTCCGAGGGGAGCGGCGACGCCGTGTACCACACCACCGTGTCCCTCGCCAAGCCCGGGGAGGGCGAGGTGTGCCCCATCACCCTCGAGCGGATCGCGGACTACGAGCTCGACTTCCTGCCGGGCGTCACGTTCCGCAAGGGGATGAGGGACCACACCAAGATGACGATGCGGTGCGGCCACTCCTTCTCGGCCATGGCGCTGGTCTACCACCTGCGGAAGAACTCGCTCTCCTGCCCCATGTGCAGGGAGGGCACGCAGGAGAAGCTGCACCCCGTCTGCATCCCCTTCCACTTCAAGGGCGGGATGCTCGAGTGGATCGCGCGGGGCGAGCAGCGCGACAGGCAGGACCAGGAGAGGGAGGACTACGAGGCCGCCCTGAGCCTCTTCACCAACGATGTGAGTGCCGGCTCCGTTCTCATTGAGCAGATGCTCCGCCAGGTGGACCTCTTACTCTACTTCTACAGCGAGGGAGGCATCATCCCCTACATGATGCAGAAGTACTCTATGGCGTCGTCTACCACGTGGGAAGGGGGGGGGTCGGGTATCACCTTCAGACTCCCTCCGCACTACGCCAGGCAGCTGCGCTCGAATATGAGGCTGCTACATAAGCCGGGCGACCTGGTGTTCGTGCTCTCCTCTCGCGACGTCCACGGCCACATCGTGCAGCTCGACCGGTTCAAGACCCACAGCAACGTCCTCATGGCGCGCCGGCTCAACGACGTCGAGTCCTGGGACAGAGAGCTGCTCACGGAGACCAACGGCTGCTATCTCAACGTGGGCTTCCTGAGGGGGCAGGAGAACGAGCCCGCAGAGATCGAGTCCTGCGCGTGGACATTGCCCAAGAGCAGGCTGAGGAGCGAGCTCTTCGACGGGCCGCTCGCCGCCGCGAGGGACGTCCTTCAAGCCCCCCGCATCGTGGAGGTCGTGGTGCTGCGGGAGGAGAGGGTGTGAGGCAGGCGTGGGGGTGTGCATAGTAAAAAAAACAAGAGTGTGTCTTTCGCGCGGTGTCGATGATTTCAATGCCTCACAAACACGAGGACGCCGTACTCGGCCGCCTCCTTGCCCCTGAGGGCGTGCGCGGCGGTGCACGCGGTTAAGAGGTTGCCCGCGGAGTGCGCCGGGAGGCATCTCGCGAGTCCCGGGATGCGAACCAGGCACCGCGCGGCCCTCCACAGGGCCGTCCAGGCGTGCAGGGCCTCTGCCGTGAGGTCCTGGTGGCACCGGAGCACCAGCCCGGCGTTGGCGGCGGCCACCTCCCACTCCCTCCTCGTGGGGGCGCGGCGGATCTTGAGCCCGCTCTCCGCCAGCCGCATGGCCACTCTCTGGTGGGCCGAGGCAATTTCGAGGTGTTGAGGGCGGAAGGCGTCCGCGATGACCAGCCTCCCCGACGGAGAGAGGCACCAGGCTGCCTGCCGCAGGAAGAGAGCCATGCCGTCCTTGCCCTCCACGTAGCACAGGGCCTCCACCGCGAAGATGAGGTCGACCTTGTTGGGCAGCTGCTTGGTGAAGGCGTCCAAGGAGCCCACGTAGAAGGCGGCGTTGGCCACCCGGGCGTCTCTCTTGGCCAGGTTGGCGATGTCGACGTGGCGGGAGAGGGGGTCCACGGCGTGGAACTTGGCGGAGGGGAAGAGCGACGCTAGGTGGAAGGTGCACGCGCCCTTGCCGCAGCCGACCTCCAGCACCTCCTTCGCCCCCATCATGGCCATCTCCCTCACCACGAAGTCGACCTGGGACACCCGCACGTGCGGCGAGTGCAGGCGGGTGTGCATGCCGGCGCCGACGACGGCCTCCAGCCAGCGGTACTCCCGGTCCGTGGTGGCCGTGTAGTAGTCCAGGACGTTGCCGGGGGTGAACGCCTTGCACAGCCACTCGTGCGTGGTATATGCTTTGTTAATGATATCCAAATCCTATGTCATTAAAACAGTATAAGCAGTATATCTTTGTCATAAGAATGTATTACAATTACGCTAAAAATAACATATCAATACGACAACAAATGCATAAGTTTAAGCAAAATTTTGCCTACTTGTGCGAGCGTCTCGTCGCTCAGCTCTGCCCCATACACCCTGTACAAGTGCAGGCAAAAGAGGCCGGCCGCGCCCGCGCCGAGTCCCGCCGCGAGGTACCACGACATGACGGGGGAGTCTTTTTCGGGGTAAAATCGCGGTGCGGCGTGAGGCAAGTTTCGCCTCGTCTTTTTCGGGGTAAAAACGCGGCGCCTTTTTCGGCAGTTATTTAATAAAAGGCAGGGATGCACCCCCACCATGCTCCTCTTCCAGACAGCCTGCCTAGGACTGCTGGGTGTCGCCTGCGCGATGACCACGCAGCTCCCCCCGCTGAGGCTCCGGACCCTCCCGTGCCCCGTGAAAGCGTTCGGCCCCCCCGCGCCAGCCACGGGCCTCAAGTGCATGCAACCACATGTTTCAGATCTGGACGCCACGTGGCAGAGCGTCAAGTGCATGCAACCGCATGTTTCAGAACTGGACGCCACGTGGCAGAGCCTCAAGTCGCTCGGGCTCGTGAGCACGGTGTGTAGCGTCGGCATCTTCGTGATGATCCCTTTGTGGTACGGAGGGCTCATGCTGAGCGAGGTAGCGTGCAGGAAGCTCGACGACGTCGTTCGGTCGATGTTGAAAAGGAAGTAAAAAGAGAGCTCAACAGAAAGGTGGTGGAGGAAGTAGGTGACCCTCCTGTGATGAGCGAGCAGTGGGAATTATTGGCCAGGGAGTACTGCAGAAGCTATGATGAGTTGTTTCAGATTGACGATAGCAAAGATCTCATCGTCCCCAACGAGAAATTCCCCGAGATATTCTCGTGGTACAGCCAATACAGACTCGTGATTGCAACGCTGGTGGGTGTCTCACTGGACGAGCTTCATTACGAGGAGGACTGGCCATTGTGCAAGAAAAATGCCAAGGTGTTGCAACTGAATGTGGTGGCAATGATTGCGAGGAATCACCTCGGTAAATTGTTCGAATGAATGAATTCACGCGACCTCCAAGATGATCTGCCCCGTGCCGACCTGCGCCTGCACCTGCGCCACGAGCTGCGCCCTCCTCTGCTCCACCTCATTTCTCGACTCCACTGCCTTGAAGCTCGCGCGTATGTCCTTGACCGCCTTGCACGCCCTGCCCGCCTCGCACCAGCACTGCCACACGGACGAGGCGCCCCGCGATGAGTTGGTGTGCGCGGGGCAGTCGTAGATGAGACCGCCAAGGCAGTAGCCGCCGAACTCGCACACCAGGCAGTCATTTTGAGCCGTCCTGCCCAGCCCCGTCTGGTACGTGCCCCCCGCGCACACGCGGCACTGCGAGGGCGACGCGGCCCCCTCCGTGTCCTGGTAGGTGCCTTCGGAGCACAGCGAGCAGTTCGCCGCGCTGACCAGGCCGACCCCCGTCTGGAACGTGCCCCTCCCGCAGCGAGTGCAGTTATTTGGACTCTGCATCGCTGCCCCCGTCTGGTACTTGCCCGCCCCGCAGTACGAGCAGGCCGACGCGCCGGGCACGTCCTGGTACCGCCCCGCGGAGCACAGTAGGCACAGGGAGGCGCCCCGCTGGCCCTGGTAGGCGCCCAGCCCGCAGAGAGAGCACGTGGCCTGCGAGGTCGCGGCGTAGGCGGCGGAGTAAAAACCAGCGTCGCATAGCACACAAAGCTCGGCGCCCTGCGAGGTCTTGTAGCTCCCCTGCCCGCACGCCCCGCACGGGCCCCCGTCCGACCCTTGGTAGCCCAGGTTGCACGTGCAGTTGAACCAGTAGTTGGAGTAGGGGGGCGAGGTCGTGAACTGCGGGCACGGGTTGACCACGCCGGTCCAGCACCACGAGCCCGCGGGGCACGGCACGCAGGGCGTGTTGTTGGTGCCCGCGAAGCCCCGGTCGCAGAAGCACTCCGTGTAGTTGACCGCCCTGGTGGACGCGGTCGTCGCGTTGCCGGTGCAGTTGAAGCTGTAGAAACCCCCGGGACAGTAGGAGGCCACGGGGCACTCCCCGCACGACGTCACGAAGCCGAAGTAGCCCGCGTTGCACGAGCACGAGCTCAAAACCCCGGACCGGGCCGGCGAGCTGCTGTTCCCGGGGCACTGCGACCTGACGCCGCTCGCGCAGTAGGCGTCCCGCTCGCACTCGGCACACGCAGAGCCGTTGTTGCCGTAGTAGCCCGGCACGCACACGCACTCCGTGATCCGCCACGCGCCCGAGGGGGACGTGGCGAAGGCGGGGCACGCGTGGCTCAGGTTGCCGTTCCCGCCGGGGCAGTAGAAGCCAGGCCAGCAGAGGGCGCACGGGCTCGTGCCGGGCACGGAGCCGTCGCCGAAGTAGCCCCTGTCGCACAGGCACTGGTTCTGCTCCGTGCTCCCGGTGGCCGACACGGCGTTGAGCGGGCACTGGTTCCGGACCCCCGCGGCGCACCAGTAGTTGGGCGGGCACACGGGGCACGAGGCGGCGGCCACAACGTCGCTGTAGTTGCCGGCGGGGCACACGAGGCACTCCGTGGCCGAGGACTTGCCGGTGAAGGGCTGGTACGTCCCGGTGGGGCACGAGAGGCACTGCGCAGAGGCGTTGGACCCCTGGCCCGTCCCGTACGTCCCCGCGGCGCACGCCTGGCACTGCGACTCGGAATTCGACGCAGCGGTGGGCGAGAACTTGCCGGCCCCGCACAGGGTGCACGCGTTGGATGCCTGGGATATACTGTACGAGCCCGCCGCGCAGTCCACGCAGGACGCAGAGGTTGTCTGCCCGGTGCCGGACTGGTACTTGCCGGAGGCGCAAAAATCACACAACGACTCGTGGTCCGCCGCACTCTTGACCCCGTACTTCCCGGTGGCGCAGGGTGTGCACGTGGCGTTGGAGCTGGCGCCGGTAGAGTCACTGTAGGTCCCGGCGGGGCAGGCGTCGCATTGCTGTGGCGTATTGGCAGCGAGGATCGTCCCGTACGTCCCGGCGCTGCAAGGAGTGCACGTGGCAGGGGAAGTGGCGGGCGAAGTGACACTGTACGTCCCCGCCGCGCAGGCGTCGCACTGCGAAGACAAGTTGAGGCCCGTGCCTGTGCCATATCTTCCTGCAATACACGGCTGGCACATGCCGGGGAAGGTGGAGCCCGGTACTACTCCGTACTTTCCCGCGCCACAGAAAGCGCAGGAGGTGATGTCGGTGGCTCCGACCGAGGCCCCGTACGTCCCAATCGGACACAACACGCACGTGGCGTTTGAGGAGGCCCCTGCCGTGACGCTGTAGGACCCCGCCCAGCAGCTCTGGCACCAGGACTGCGCCGTCGACCCCGCCCTCCCGCTGAACTTCCCGGCACCGCACAGGGTGCACGCGGTCGCCGCGGCGGCGTCGGAGTAGGAGCCGGGGCCGCAGGACGAGCACGCCGTCGCGCCGTCGGACCCGGCGAAGGAGCCCACGGGGCAGGCGAGGCAGGCGGCAGAGGAGTTCGCGGCATACAAGCTCGACGCCTTCCCCGCGGGGCAGAGCTGGCACAAAAAGTTGCCGAAGAAGCTGCCGGGGTAGCACACGGCGCAGCCCGTCGCGTTGAGGGCGGACGTCATGTTCGCGGGGCACGAGAGGCAGGCGGTGGCCGCGTAGTAGTCCACGTAGGACCCCGCGGCACACGTGCTGCAGGCGCTCTGCCCGCTCGTGGTCCCGTACGTGCCGGCGGCGCACGACTGGCAGCCAAGGAGCACCACGCAGTCCCCGGAAGCACCCGCGCCCGACTGCGTCGCGTACGTGTTGGCCGGGCACTTTTCGCAGGTGTGCTGGGAGGTGGCGGCGGTGGCGGCGGAGAACTTTCCGGGGGCGCAGGCGGTGCAGAGGCCGGAGGCGATGAATCCAGAGCCGGTCCCGTACGTACCAGCCGCACAGGGAGTGCACAGGGACGCGAGGCTGGAGCCTGGCGTGGTGGAGAACGTGCCGGCAGTGCAGGGCTGGCACGCAGTGGTGCCGGGGAGGGTGGAGAACGTCCCGGCGCTGCACGTTGCACACGTGGTCTCCTGGCTGGCGGAGCTGTAAAAACCAGCGCTGCATCCTTCGCACACTGTGGCGGTGCCTTGGCTGGAGAACGTGCCAGCAGAGCACAGTTGGCACACTGTAGTAGCGACGATGCTTGAGAAGCTGCCTGCTGTGCAAGCCACACACACAGTCTGCTGGCTGGCTGAACTGTACAGGCCCACGCTGCATCCTTCGCACACGGTGGCGGTGCCTTGGCTGGAGAACGTGCCAGCAGAGCATACCTGACACACGGTGGTGGCCTGAATGCTTGAGAAGCTGCCTGCTGTGCAAGCCACACACACAGTCTGCTGGCTGGCTGAACTGTACAGGCCCGCACTGCATCCTACACACACTGTGGCGGTGCCTTGGCTGGAGAACGTGCCAGCTGTGCATACCTGACACACTGTAGTGGCCTGAATACTTGTGAAGCTGCCTGCTGTGCACGCCACACACACAGTCTGCTGGCTGGCAGAACTGTACAGGCCCACGCTGCATCCTTCGCACACTGTGGCGGTGTCTTGGCTGGAGAACGTGCCAGCAGAGCATACCTGACACACGGTGGTGGCCTGAATACTTGTGAAGCTGCCTGCTGTGCAAGCCACACACACAGTCTGCTGGCTGGCTGAATTGTACAGGCCCACGCTGCATCCCACACACACTGTGGCGGTGCCTTGGCTGGAGAATGTCCCCGCTGTGCACAGGACACACGCAGTCTGCTGCGACGTAGAGCTGAACGCCCCCGCGCTGCAACCGAGACACACAGTGCTGCCGTCCAGGCTCGAGTAGCCCCCCGCGGCGCACGCAAGGCACGCAGCAGACGAGTTGGCCGCCGTGGTGACGCTGTACGTACCCGCGGAGCACCCAGCACACACCGTGGAACCCGTGCCCGAGGCGTAGTACCCAGCCCCGCACGTGTCGCAGTTCTGCGCGGGGGTGGCGCTGGACTGGAACGTCCCGGCGGCGCAGTAGGCGCAGTCCGACAGCGACGTGGAACCGGGGCTGGCAGTGATCCTCCCTGCGCCGCAGGCAACACATCCAGAGGCAGGCGTGGCGCTGGCGTAGGCGCCCATGGGGCACTGCTCGCACAGGGACGCGGCGCTCCCGCCGAAAATAGTAGAAAAGGAGCCCAGGGCGCACGGTTGGCACGCAGTCAAGACCGAGGTGAGCCCGTACGAGCCGGGCAGGCACAGCTCACACGCGCTCGAGTTGAAGAAGGAGCCCAGGGGGCAGGAGTTGCACACGGTGGCCCCGCTGTTGGAGTTGAACCCGGCAGCGCACCCCGTGCACGCAGAGGCGCCATACACAGGCGCGTACGTCCCCGCGGAGCAAACTCCGCACGAGCTCAGCCCCGTGCTCGACCCGTACGCGCCCGCGGAGCACGACAGGCAGCCGCCGAGCGTGACGCAGGAGGTGGCGCCGGACTGCGTAGCGTACGTGTGGAGGGGGCACGATGCGCAGGAGGCAGAAGGAGACGAGCTGAAACTGCCGGGGCTGCACAGCGCGCACGAAGACTGCTGAGGGAGGCTCGCGAAGGCCCCCGCGCCACATGCCAGGCAAACTGTGGCGCTTCCGAGGCTCGCATAGCTGCCAGCCAGGCACCCGAGGCAGAGAGTGGAGGCAGAAGCAGACGAGTAGGAGCCAGAGGCACACGTCAGGCACACCGTGGACCTTGCTGCAGAAGTGAACTCGCCCGCGCCACATGCCAGGCACACGCTCTGCCCAGTCACATCTGAGAAAAGTCCAGCAGCGCACGAGACACACACGCTGGGATACTGACTATTAGAGTACTCCCCGGCACCACATAGATTGCACACAGTGGCCCCGGTCCCGGACGCGTACGAGCCGCTCACGCAGGACCCGCAGCTGTACACCACCGCGGACGCGCTGGACTGGAACGTCCCCTCGTCGCACCAGACGCAGTTGAGGTCGGAGGTGTCGGAAAGCAGCCGCCTGTACTGCAGCAGACGACGCATGTCCACGGGGCCTGTGCTCACAGTGGATTGATAGTACCGGCCCACGCCGCATGTCAAGCAGGAGTCGGAGTTGGAAGAGGACGTGCCAGTGGCGTACTTTCCCTGCGAACAGGCTTCGCAGTACCAATTCGCAGAGACGGAATTATAGGTACCCGCTTCACAGGAGGTGCAGGTTGTGCTTAAAAGATCATACGAATACGTTCCAACACCACATATTTCACAAACAGTGGAGGCTGTGGCTGTGGAATAATACCCGGAATCACAAGATAAGCAATGTGCGAACCCAGAGCCAGATGCGTAACCCCCTGCATAACATGCTGCACAGGATGTCAAACCGTGCGCAGAATTAGATACTGTGCCAGGACCACAAAACAAGCATTCAGAGGAGCCATTAGAGCTTGCGTATTTACCAGATGCACAAGCAGAACACTCACTTGCTAAAGTTGCATATACATCATGTATAACTAAACAAAAAATTAAACTTAAAATAAATGTAACATCTTTTGATGTTATCATTAACACAAACAAACAATAAGTAAAATTTATATATTGTTAAAAAATAACCTGTGTTCAACATAATTAAATCAAATTCATACCTTAAAAATAGCATAAAATTAACATAACTTTAACAAACATTTACCAAATCAATACCATAACATCATATAAATTTTAACCTAAACCACTATCAATATGGACGCCGACGACCACCCCTTCATGCAGAACGCCCCCGCCCCGCCCGACCATTCCAGGGACTGGCAGGCGTGGATCATGATCGTGGGCTTCGGCCAGTTCTTCCTCTTCTTCCTGGTCTTCTCCGTCACCTGGGGCGACCAGAAGATGATCAGCGACAACCTCCTCCACCCCTCCATGGGCTACTACGTGGGGCTCATGACCTTCTTCGTCGTGTTCCAGTGCCTCGTGTGCGGCGGCTACTTCGCCTACTTCCGCAAGAAGGACCTGGCCATCTGCGTGGTGGGCTGGGGCTTCGTCCTGCACAGCCTCGCAGGCTGGCTGGTCCTGGCCTTCAACGCAGACTCCGCCGTCCACTTCACAGGGGTCGTCCTCTACCTCCTTGGGCTCGGCGGGACCTACGTCCTCCTCCTCCGCCTGTCCAAGCACTACGACGCGAGGCTCGAGAGCGAGACCTACGACGTCATCGCCGGCACCCTCTTCCTCTGCACAGTCTCCTTCCTCGTGGCCTTTGTGGTCCTCTTCTTCCTCGACCACCCCGACGCCTGGCTGTGGGAGAACCTGGCCTTCCTCTTCTACCTCCTCTACTACCTCTACTTCTTCGCCAACCACCCCCACGACCCCTCCGCCCCCATCGTGAACGAGAAGCCCTACACAGAGGTCCCTCTCTGCAGGCCCCTCATCATCATAAAGAGGTCGTGAATTCCAAATTCAATGAAGCTTAAAAGCAATGAGACGCGACAAGGGAGACTCAATCTTTACTGAATCACAAGAGCAAAAGAGAGACAGCGACACGCAACAAGAGAGACTCAATCTTTACTGAATCACCACACTCACGCGCCGTAGCAGCACGTGTTGCGCAGCGCGCGGTGGGCCGAGGTCATGGCGTGGGAGATGAGCTGGTTGTTGAGGACCAGACGCAGCGCATACTGCACGTCGCGCATGCTCAGCGTCGACGCTTTGCGCAGCTTCGCCAGCCGCCCGCACTCGCCGGCCAGCGCCTCGAAGGAGTGCGCCATGTAGTCGTTGAGGACAGTAAGCGAACGCTTGGCCAGCTGCTGGTGGGGGTTGAGCTCCCTGTTCAGCTTCAGCAGCGCGCGGCGGAAGTCGTATGTCAGCTTGGAGCGCCTGCGCTTCTTGGCCTCCGCGCCCCCCGCAGCTGCCTTCACCTGCTGGCGCCTGTACTCGGCGACGCTCCCCGTCTTGTTCATCCTCGGGAGCTCCGCCTCAGCTGCCTTCACCTGCTGGCGCTCCGCCTCAGCTGCCTTCACCTGCTGGCGCCTGTACTCGGCGACGCTCCCCGTCTTGTTCTTCCTCGGGCGCTCCGCCAAACTCTTGCGCATGCGCTCGTTGAAGCTCAGAGGCACCTTCGCCCCCTGGCGCCTAGGCTCGCCGACGTGCGGCGAGGTCGTGCTCGGCGTCTTACCGCTCGAGCCGACCACGCTCGTCGTGGTGGGGTCCGAGGTGGGCCAAGGAGACCACGGCACGGTGGGCTCGAGGCCACCAGCGGCCTGGAAAGCGGAGAAGTCAGCCTCGGGGAACGCTATTATGACAGGAAAATGACTCAGGGAGCGTGAATATTCACGGGGAATGGCTCAAATAATACTATCATGCCAAAGAAATGCCTCGGGGAACGCAATTATGGATAATAAACACGCATGAATGCAAGTATGAATTTCGAACAACATGAATATATGTCAAATATACATACTATACCTCGTCGGCGACCTTCTTTCCGGTCTTCTTATCGCTCATTTGATTATTTATCAACTGAGAGGCGTTCTCTGCGAACATGAGAGGGTCCATAGCATAGATGGAGGTCCTCTGGCCTTGCGGGGTGCTCGGGCAGCTCATGGCGTGGTTTTTCGGTGTTCAAATTTTCAAAAGGCAATATATGTCCCTGTCCACAGCTCAGTAATTATCGTAATAAAACCCTGGTGTGGGTGAGGTAAATTAATTAATTAATAATAGAGTCGGGGGGGGGAGGGGGGTTCGTTAATTAA
>Ga0172372_10010126_pt1 | contig 12132 bp, 9 predicted proteins | sample LakKiv5m_2_FD_114544 | JGI IMG/M metagenome (GOLD analysis project Ga0172372, IMG submission 114544) | Freshwater microbial communities from Kabuno Bay, South-Kivu, Congo - kab_092012_9.5m | ecosystem: Environmental > Aquatic > Freshwater > Lake | place: Democratic Republic of the Congo...
GCCGTCGTGATGCAGCAGCAGGCTCGCGGCGTTACCGGTGTCAGTGCCGAAGAGGTTTTCATCGGTAACGGCGTCAGCGAGCTTATCGATCTTTGTCTGCGCGCGATGTTGAACGACGGCGACGAAGTCTTGGTGCCTAGCCCCGACTATCCATTGTGGAGCGCGGCCGTGAATCTCAATCGCGGCAAGGCAGTTCATTATCCTTGTCGGCCAGAGCATGGCTTCGTCCCGGATGTGGAGGAGTTGGCGGCCCTCATCACGCCGCGGACGCGAGCGATCGTCGTGATCAATCCGAACAATCCGACAGGGGCGGTCTATCCCCGCGCCGTGCTCGAGGGCATTGCGCGGCTCGCCGAGCAGCGCGGTCTCATGCTGCTTTGCGACGAGATTTACGATCAAATCCTGTACGACGATGCCGAGTTCGTGCCGATGGCGAGCCTAGTACACGATACGGTTTGCGTCACGATGTCTGGCCTCTCCAAGGTGTATCGCGCCTGCGGCTATCGCGTCGGTTGGGCGGTGGTGTCGGGTAAGTTGTCGGCTGCGCAGGATTTCTTGGGTGCGCTCGAGTTGTTGGCGTCGTTGCGTTTGTGTAGCAACGTTCCCGGTCAGTGGGCTGTGCAGACGGCTCTCGGTGGCTATCAAAGTATTCGTGAATTAACTCGGCCGGGTGGTCGTTTGTTTGAATCCCGCCGTGCGATCGTCGAGGCCGTGGCCGCGGAGCCGTCACTGGAGCTGGCGACGCCGCAAGGTGCCTTGTACGGATTCGTCGGGGTCAACGACTCGATCGAAGGTTTCGACGATGAGGCGTTTGCACTCGAACTGCTTGAGCGCAAACATGTGTTGGTTGCGCCGGGCACGAGCTTCAACGTGCCCTACAAGAACCACTTCCGTATCACCAATCTGCCGGATGCGGCGCAGCTGCGGACTGTGTTTTCACGGATGAGCGAGTTGCTCGCCGAATATCGGTCACGGCCGCCGGTACCGGCCGGTCGCGTGGTCGACGCGAGCGCGCGTTTCCGAGGGTAATTGGGCCCGTTTGACGACATCGCGGATCGTCTGCGCGCAGGCGCGGGACTGATAGTTCCAACCCGCTCACGGGCGGCTGCGATTCGCCTCGCTTTTGCGCGTGAGCAGTTGCGCTCGATGGAGGTGTGGCCGACGCCCGGCGTGACTGCTCTAAACGGTTGGATGGCCTCGTTGGTGCGAGAGGCCTGCCTCGAGGACACTCGTCAGTTCCGGCGGCCGCTCGGCCCGCAGGAAGAGTGGTGTCTGTGGTTGGATGCGGCGCGCGCATTGCTCGATGAGCGCGACGATCCGCGACCTTTCATCTGGTCGGCCGATGCGCTCGCCGATGCGTTGCAACGATCGGCCCGTCTTTGCAGCGAGTGGCGGATCGACGATGCCGTCTTGACGCGTTATCCTACAACGGAGGTGCAATGGTTGCTGAGCGCTCGGCGCGCTGTCAGTGCTGCGGCACGGGAGCGGGGCGCAAGCGCGTCGTTCGAGCAGGGCGAGTGGCTACTGACGAACCCGTTGCCCGACAGCGAGCACCTCGCTGCACAGTCGGTTTATCTCGGCGGACTCGTACCGCCGTTACTACGAGAGCTGTTCGCGAATCGCAACGTCACCGCTTTGCAATCGGTGGCGACTCCCGATGCCCTGGTGACGCAGCATCTACTGCCAACCCCAAGCGATGAGATCGCCGCGGCTGCCGACTGGGCCCGAACTCGGTTGGAGGCAAATCCCGAGGCGCGGCTATACGTGGTCGTGCCCTCGCTCGAAGCACATCGCGCTGAAGTAGACCGGCAGTTTGCTTCGCAACTGACGCCCTCACGTTGGCGCGATCCCGACGTCGAGACTCTCTTTGATGTCGAAGGTGGACGACCCTTATCGGAGTACCCAGAGCCGCGCCAAGTTCTGCAGGTATTGCGCTGGCTGGTTGCTCACGAAGAGGCTGAAGGCTTCGCGCGATTGCTCAAAGGCGAGGTTTTTCAGGACTTGTCGATGTCCGCGCGCGCGCGACTCGCAGCGCTAATCCGTCGCGATCCGTTCGAGCAGCGCTACGCGCGCGCTTGGCTTGCATTGCTCGCCCAGCTGCGAACGTCGCTCAAGAGTGATGTCGATGTTCTCAATGCTCTCGTTCAACGCATAGAGCGGCTGCTCATTGAATTAGAGAGTGATCGAAAGGGCTGGGCAGAGCGCTTCGCCGCGATCGCACAGCAAGCGGTGTTTGCGCATCGCCCGGCGCGAGACTCCACCACGCGGCAAATTCGCGAGCAGTGGCGTGAGTTGATGCATGTCTTTGGCGAGCTCCAACGATCCCGTCGCACTGCGAATGGGCAACAGAGCGTCAATCTGCTGCTCTGGCTGGCGCAACGCGAGTTCGTCGCACCATCGCGTGGTGAAATGCCCGTAACAGTGACCCGGTCGATCGATCATCCGGGTGTTCGCTACGATGGTATCTACGTTTGTGGCATGCAGGCGGACGCTTGGCCGTCGCCGGCCCGCGCGGATCCTTTCGTGCCGTATCTGTTGCAACAGTCGCTCGGTATCCCGGAGTCGAGCGCGCTCGGTCAGTCGAAGCGCGCGCAACTCGCGATGCGTCAGTGGGCGGAGTCGACACCCGATTTGCACTACTCCTGTGCGCTTCGCGATGGCGAGACGGAACAGCCGAGCCCGTTGTTGCGCAGTGACGGCAAGCACAGCGAGTCGCCGCCGCTATCGTTTGCGAAACGGCGGCGTAGCGCTCGGCCGCAAACGCCCGCCATGGAGCCGGCTGATGTAACGGGTCGTCCTTGGGATGCGGCGCGTCGTATTCCGGGCGGTGCCGAAACGCTAGCGACCCAAGCGCTCTGTGATTTTCGTGCCTATGCGGAGCGGCGCTTGCTCGGTCGGCAAGACGAGGAAGTGGAGCCGGGTATCTCGGCGCTCGTCCGAGGCAGTTTGTTGCATCGTGCCTTGCATGTTTTGTGGCGTGACCTGGTGGACTCCGAGCGCCTGAATAATTTGAACGCTGAGCAACTCGATGAGTTGCTCGAGCGTAGTCTGGCGGAGGCGATGAGTGATCCTTCCTTGTCCGCGGGTGTCGAGGGCCTAGACTCACTGGCGCAACAGCAACTGCTGCTTCGCGAACGACGTCGGTCAGAGCGTGTCATTCGCCGCTTGTTGGAATTGGAGCGCCAACGCCCGCCGTTCGTCGTGCAGCATCGTGAACACCCGGTCTCTTTGACGCTAGGCGAGGCGAAGCTCGAACTTCGCATCGATCGTATCGATCGCGTTCAAAGTGCTACTGGATCATCTGCCTTGATGATCCTCGACTACAAGAGCGGTCGGCATCGTCCGCTGTCTTTTTCACTCGCGAAGCTCGATGCGGTGCAATTGTGGCTGTATGCGCTGTGTGTCGAGACGCAATCGCAAGAGAGTATTATCGCGCTCGCGAACATCCACCTGAGTTCCGCGTCATGTAGTTATGTCGCATCGACGGGCGAGAAAGATGTGCTACCCGACGTCAAAGTAGGCGTCGCTTGGGCGGAACAGCGCGCTGAGATTCAGCGCGAACTTGCGGCATTGGCAATGCGCTTCATGACCGGCGTAGCGACGGTGAGACCGAGTCAGCGTGCTTGTCGCTATTGCGACTTGCAGGGCCTGTGTCGTCGCGCCGAGCTCTCGGGTCTCAGCCTGATGGATATGGAGTCCGAGGAGGCCTCGGAATGACGCTCCTCGAGCAAGATGCCAAGGCGCGAGGCGATTCGCTCGACATCACGCGCTCGCTGATCGTGCAAGCTCCGGCAGGGTCGGGCAAGACGACGCTGCTTATTCAACGCTATCTGCGATTGCTTGCAGCGGTCGATGAGCCGGAGGCGATTCTTGCCATGACCTTTACGCGCAAGGCCGCCGGCGAAATGTTGGCGCGAGTCGAGCAAGCCTTGGCGCTGGCGACACTGCCGGAATCTGCGTGGCCTGATGACCCATCCAAGCGCCAAACGGTGCTGCTTGCGCAAGCGGCATGGCAGCATGCCGACCGACGCGACTGGCAGTTGCATGAAACCCCGGGGCGCTTGCGTATCCAAACGATCGATGGTGTGCATCGCAGTCTGGCAGCCGCCGTCCCGATAAGCGCAGGCGGTACCGGGCAGTTGGCGCTCGCGAGTCAGCCGCAGCTGCTCTACCGCGAAGTCGCGCGTCGCAGCCTCCGCGAAGCGGAACTCGATTCGGACTGGTCTGCAGCATCTGGGCGACTATTTGAACATTTGGATAATGCTTGGGTTCGCGTTGAAGATCTGCTCGCCAAGATGTTGGCGCAACGCGCGCGCTGGCTGCCACATCTGGTCGGACGTCCTTTTGAGCAGATCTCGCAGGAACTGTCAGAGGTGATCGCCGAGGTATTGCGCGAGCTTCAGTTGCAGTTAGAGGCGGTCTTTGACCGTGAGGCGAAACAGCAAGTCGTCGAGTTAGCACGCCATGCGCAAAGGGTGCTCGCAGCGGCGGGCGAGGATAGCGACCTTCGACACCAGTTACAGCCGCTCGCCCTTGCCGCAGACGGTGAGACACTCGACATCGAAGCTTGGCGAGCCATTGCCCATTTCGTGTTGACCAAGCAGGAGAAGTCCGGTCCTGTCCGGTTTCGTCAGCGTATCAATGTTCGGCAGGGGTTTGCTCCCAACGACCCCAATAAGAAATCATTTGAACGCTGGTTGGCTGACTGGTCTTCAGCGGAACGAGCAAGTTTGCTCAATGAGGTTCGACATGCGCCGCCAGCGTCTTTCGATGCCGCCGAGAGCGAGCTCATGCAGGCCCTCGTGCGGTTGTTACTCTTTGCGGCGAGCCAGTTGGAGTTGGCGTTTCGTGAGCGACGCGAGGTGGATTTCATTGGCGTCGCGGCCGCTGCACGCGAGGCGCTGCAGGAAGCGGGGGATGCCGATCGTGAGCGAATCCTGCACCAAGGCAGCCGCTTACAGCATCTGTTGATCGACGAGTTCCAAGACACATCGCGAGATCAATTCGAGTTGATCTTGGGACTGACACGCGATTGGCACAGCGGCGATGGTCGAACGCTATTCGTGGTCGGCGATCCGATGCAGTCGATCTACCAGTTCCGTGAGGCGCGGGTTGATCTGTTCGAAGCTGCGATACGCGAGGGTTTTGGGCAGGTGCGCTTGGAGTCGCGCAACTTGACGCAGAATTTTCGATCCGTTCCTGCGATCGTCGAACACGTCAACCGCCTGTTTAGCCGGGTTTTCCCCAAGACCGTCGAACCACGGGAATCTGCGGTCCCGTTTGCAGCTAGTCTCGCTGGGCGCGCTGAGCCCACTGTCGAGGCCGGCGCCGCTTCGAGCGCCGCACCGGCCATCGACTGGCGACTTGCTGCGGTGATCGGCGACGACCGAAGTTGCGAGGCTTGGGAGACCCATGCTGTGGTGGATTGCGTGCGTAGCTGGCGCGCGGATTCTTCGATTGAGTCGATCGCCATACTAGTAGCTGCCCGTCATCACGCCACCGCGATAGTCGCTGCACTCAGCGCAGCAGGTTACCCCGTGCGCGGTGTCGATCTCGTGCCACTCGGTGACACGGCAGTCGTGCAGGATCTCCTCGCATTGACTCGAGCTTTGAGCTCTGTGCTCGATAGGGTGGCGTGGCTGGCGATTTTGCGCGCTCCTTGGTGCGGGATGTCGCTTGTCGATTTGACGTTGCTGCTCGAGGATCAACCACGTGCAGCGATCATCGATTTGTGGAACGACCCAGAGCGTCTTGCGCGATTGTCGGCCGATGGTCGAGCACGTCTCGATCGTTTACGGCTCTGCCTCGAGCCGATATTGGCTCGCCATGATTTGGCGCTAGCGGTACGAGTGGAATCGGTATGGCTACAGTTGCATGGGCCCGCCTGTTACGAGGATGAAGGCGCGATCGACGATGCGAGGCGGTATCTCGACGTGCTAGCCGAGGCATCGATGCGCCCGGGGTGGCGCGCTTCAGTGGATCTCGAGCCGATGCTGGATGGGCTCTATGCGGCGGGCAGTTCGCTGCAGGGTGCCATCGAGGTGATGACAATCCACCGCGCAAAGGGTCTCGAGTTCGACGCGGTGATCGTGCCTGGACTGGCCCGTCGTGTGCAGAGTGATCCGTCTGAGTTGCTTGAGTTGGTCGAGTGGCAGGAGGGTGATCGCGCGCTCGCGTTATTTGGACCGATCGCGGCCAGCGACGAGCGCGGAGGGCGGCCATCCGTCTCGGCGTGGATACGGCGGCTGCGTTCGCGGCGTCTTGATCGCGAGCGGGCGCGTTTGTTGTACGTTGCAATGACGCGAGCGAAACGGCATCTCGCGCCGATCGCGAGTTTTGCCGTCAAGAAGGACGGGGAAGCTTCCATTGCGAGTCGTTCGCCACTTGGCGTGTTGCGACCGGCAGTCGCCGAACTCATCGATAGCGCATTGCGCGAACCGTTGACGTTCGCGGAGGCTGAGAACGCCGGCACGGCACTCGGGAGTTTTCGGCGCTGGCCCGTCGATTTTGAGCCGCCCGAGTGGCCCGCTGATCTTGTGGTCTCAACTCTGAACCTCTCGAGTACCGAACTCGATGCCGAGCCGCGAGCGGCGAGCATGCAGAGCGGTGATCCGTACGCGCGAGCGGTGGGCGTCGTGATCCATCGCGAGTTCGAGCGCCTCGCGCGCCTCGCGGAGTTACCTTTCGAAGTCGATGCGTCGGCAAGGCTGCGTTGGCGCCAAGGCTTGTTACTCGAAGGTATTCCTCGCGAACGTTGCGATCATTACCTCGAGCGCGTGCAGTTGGTGGTGCAGCAGACCTTGTCGGATGAGCGCGGGCGTTGGATTCTTGCTCGACGCGACGCGCGTGACGGAATTGAACTCGCACTGACTGGCAAAGTGGCAGGTCGAATCGTCAATGTCGTCGTCGACCGCTGTTTTGTCGAGGCAGGCGAGCGATGGGTGATCGACTACAAGACCGCAACGCCGCCCGATGAAGATCTGGCCGGATTCATTGCAGCACAGCGCGAGATACATCGTGCCCAACTGGAGCGTTATTCAAATCTGCTGGCGCGGCTCGGGCCGGAGCCTGTGAGGGCGGCTCTGTATTTTCCAGCGATCCCCTGGTTTGTCGAACTGGCCTGAGCGAATCGAACCGAGCTGTGCTTAACGCAGCAGCGTCCAAATAGAGCCTTCGATGGTCAAGTCAAATTCGCCGCGCGCGTTCGTCGGCCCCAAGGCAGCGAGGGCGGCACGCAAAGGCAAATCCGAGTCGTCGCCGATACCCACTTTCATTTGCATGCGATAGCGTCCATCGCGTTGCCACTCGAGCGGTCCAGAGAGCCGCAATGCGCCTGCGCTTGAGCGAATGTCGCCGCTACCGTCGGGGCGCACGGTCAGTACATGCGCGCCGAAGGCGGAAAAGCGCAACTCGGCTCGCAGTTCGTGAATTTCTTGGGTCGTGCCCGATGCCTTTGGAATCGCGAGTGCAACCGTTTCCCTGCTGGGAATCGTCTGCCAGAGCCGTCGAAGATCACGATCGACGAGCGGACTCAGCGATCGATAGCTCGAGGTGAAATACAGGTCGCGTATCTGCCAAGCAGAGCGCGGTTGCCAACGAATAGTCGCTCGTGCGCTCGCCTCGTCGAGTTGCCACGCTAGATCGACGCTCGGCTGAAGTGAGAGCAGTGATCGAGGCGCTAGGTCCCAGCGCAAATGACCAAGCTCTGCGCGCGATCCGAACGAGTCGAGGCGTTGCAGACGACGACATTCGCCTCGCCAGACGGTACCCGCTGTCTCGGTACAGGCGAGCGATGCTGGCAGGGCGGGCCGTAACCAAGCGGCTGGCGCCCACACAATGACGCCGATGAGGCAGGCGAGGAGGAAAAGGCTGATCGCCAGTGGCGATCGGCGCGAGCGACATTTAGGGGGCTGCGAGCTGGCCACGGATCTCGCCGCTGACGCGTCCGTCACTGGTGCGACGAAGCTGCAGTTGTTCGATGCGACCGCCCGCTTGGTCCCACGCTGCGATCTGCTCCAAGACCCGATCATAGGCCACATCGGTCACCGTCAGCGACGTCACGCCGGCTTCGGTACGCGCTGCCGAGAGCAAAGCCGCGCTCGTTGAAGACTGCTCGGCGGTTGCTACACCCGATGTGATCAGTTGCGTGATACGCGGTTCCAACGCGCTCGCCCGTTGCCAACGCTGCATCGCAGCTTCGCGTGCATCGAGCAACCCAGCAAACGTGCCAAGCAAGATCAGCACGCCAATTACGGGTAGTCCGATACGCAGAATATGCTTCTCGCGTGGTTGCAGTCCTTCGAACCAACCGGTGATCACGCTAGGTAAGGTCATGGGCGCACCAACTCGATCAAGGTGTTGCCCTGCGGATCATTACTTTCGGTCACCTGCCAGCCTGCGGCCGACCAGCTCGCACGCCAAAGGGCAAGGTCGGCGGCGCTGGCGCTCTTTAACTGCAAGGTAACTCGCCCGCGCTGCAGAGCGATGGCGTCGAGCGTCAGCGGCGTCTTGCCGGACCCGTTCACCAAAGAGTTCAGCGTATCGAGAGTCGGTGTAGGTCTGGTGCGAGTCGTAAGGGCGATGAGCTGTCGCTCAAGTAGCGGCACGACGTTCTGGATATCGCTAGCCGGTGGCAGCTGATTCGCCGCCTGTGTGGCGATACGCTCTTCGATCACGCGGGCGCGCGAGGTGGTTGTCAGGACATCGGTCACGAGCTGCGCCATGAACACCGCGATAACGAGCCCAGCGAGTCGTAAAGGCCAGCGCCAGCGCTGCCACCGCTCCGCCTCGGTGGCTCTTTGGGTAAATTCGCTGTGCAGCAGATTCGGCGCTTGAGTGGTTCCGATTCCTCGTGACAACCAATCGAGTGGCTGTGCGACTTCGTGCGACTGGACGCTAACGACCTTGCCGCGCAGCTCATCGATTACCGAAGCGTACTTTTGCAGGTCAGTCTCGCTGGCATACACGCGCAGACCGACGGTACCGGGGGGAGTCGACCCGAGCGACCAGTCGAGTGCCTCGGCGAGTGCATCGACAGGCCAAGTTCGTCGTAGCCCTCCGGGGGTGATCCAATGGGCATCGGCACCATCGATCCACAGCAGCACGTCACCGGGTTTCGAACCGATGCAATCAGCATCGGCGTAGAGTGCGTTCGGCTTCAAGCCGGCGGTATTCAGTGCCACGAGTAGGGTGTTCAACCAGTCTCGCTCGATCGCCGCGACTTCGACTTCGAGTCGCCCGTCCGAGACGGCTCGGGAGTGGATGATGGTCAAATGCTGGGATTCGACATCGCCAACGAGACGATCCTCGATCGCATAGGCCGCCGCTTGCCGCAGCTTATGCGACGGTACGGCAGGCAGAGTGGCATTGAAACGCGGCACGAGCGCAGCCGGCACCAGCACGATCAAAGAAGAGGCGGCGTCGGGCTCATCGGGTGTCTGCCGAGACAGTGATGATTGAAAGGACGCGATCGTCGCTTGCAAGTCGGCGCCCGTCGGAATGTGCAACAGCAGTGGTTCGTTCATGATGCAGTATGTCGGAGCAGAACCCGGATCTGGCCGGCACCCGGTCCTTCGTGACGCAGCAGACTGAACGAAGTGTAGCCGGAACGACCGCTCGAGACGTAGCCGAACAAGCCGAAGTATCGGCTGCGCTCGCCGATGTTGAGTGCGCTGCGCATGGCGTCGAACTCGCTTGCGTCAGGCAGGCTGTTACGTAAAACCTCGAGGCGGGGAAAGCAACCTGACTCTCGATTGCGTTGCAGCGCCTCAGCGGACTCGCTCCATTGCTGCTCGCCGGTGAGTGCATCGAGCAAGGGGCCGGTGGCGTTGCAAAGATTCAAGCCCGCATCGCGCGGCAACGCAGCAATGTGGGGCTCGAGTCGGCGATAGCGATCCAGATCGAAGCCATCGAGCGACAGCAACTCCGTGGTCGAGGTGATGATGCGATTGGCGGGTCGGTAACCCGGTGCGAGAGCGCTGTAATGGCTCGCCTCCGTTCCGCCATCGAGTGGCTGATCATCGGCGTCGATCCAGTCGATGATCCGCGGCGCCCACTGCGGCTCGAGTTGCAGGTTTTGGAGCAGTCGCTCGAGGGTACGCCGCGCCAACTCATTCGGTCGCCCGTCGGCGTTCACCAGTGAGTTCAAATTGAATCGCCCCTGTAGATCGACGAGGCGAGCCTCCATCAGATAGCCCGGAATGATTTCGACGGGACCATAGGGGCGAGCCCAGCGCTGCGCACCGTGCACCGACGCCGTCGTATCCTCCAGTGTCTCTCGAAGTAGCGAGGCAGCCAAAGCCTCGGTCGCCGCGCTGATTTCACGAGCTTGTTCCTGCGCGGCGCTGCCGGCAGTGCGCCGAATGGAAAGTCCCGTATCGGCGCTGAGCGCATAGGCAAGGGCGCTGGTGATCGCGAGCACGATCAAGGCGGTCAACAGCGCAATCCCTTTGTTTGGCGCGCGACCTCTCATCCGGGGATCTCCCAGACGCGTCGCAAGACGCCATCGCGCACCGTCTCGATCCGCATCTCGACGGCACGAGGTCGTTGTCGCAAGGCGGGCGGTGTCGCACTCACACTGGGTTTAGGCCAAACGGCGCTCCACTGTCCGTCGTCATCGAGAAATCGAAACTCGATAAGCCGCACATCGCGTAGCAAGACACGGACGCGCGGTTGAACACCGGCGATCGGATCGAGCACCGGCCAGGTCAGCCTTTGCAGTTGGCCTTGCTCCAATCGATATTCGACACGCCGCAGAGCAGGGCGGCCGCTCGCGCGCGCATCGCCCTCACCACCGCGGGTAAGGACGAGTACTCGACCGCTACCGTCTGCACCGATCACGGCAGCAAGTTCACCGCGACCGAGTGTGTCGGTGATCGGGCGTGGGGTGATTTGCGTGATATCGAGGGTCAGCAATCGCACCGCGCGTTGTAGGTTAGCGAGTTCGTCCTGCGCGAGGCGGATACCATCGCGTTGTTGGGTGGCTTGCATCAAGGCGCCATAGCCGATCGCGAACATGACCGCGGACACAAACAGCGCGACGATCAGCTCGACTAGGGTGAAACCGCGCAATCTTTGAGAACATGCTGTCATGGCGTAACGCTGCTCGCCGTGTCCCAGATGGCATCATCCCGGCCAAGGCTCGCCAGATCGTCGCCTCGCGCACCGTGGACGGTGACTAGCCAGTTGTCGGCGTTCGTGGCAAGAGCCGGCCGCGCGTCAACCCGAATGCGCCAAACCCCGCGAACGTCGCTGCTCTCGATGGTTTGACGCCATTGCCAGCGCTGACCTGCCATCGTTTCCTCGCCCACTTCGTTCGAGGCGAGCGGCCACTCGCGCGATATGCGAATCTCAGCCAGTCGATTAAGGGCAACCCACTCGGCGTAAGTACGCTCGCGCAGTCGCGCGCTCGCGTCAGCACCTGTCCCGATCGCGCTCATGACGGCAGCCGAGCCCAACGCGACCACGGCAAGCGCGACTAATACCTCAACCAAGGTAAAGCCGCGCAAGCTCATGGCGTTGTACCTAATTGCAAGGTCCCCTCAGGATCAGGGCGCAACCAGGCAGTCTCCGCGACGCCGGCGCGCGCGAGGCGTAGCTCAAAGGCCGTGAATTCACCGCTGACATCAACACCAATCTGCGGCACCGACTCGTCCTTGCGCGCCGCAATCACCACACGGCGACCATCGAGATCAAGCTCGGCCGCAAGCCCTGCAGGCCAGCGATGCCGCGCGAGCGCATCATCACCGGTGGGTTGCCATTGCAGTGTGCGCGAGTCGAACACCAGAAACTCATATCCTTCGGTCTCGATGAGTACGCCGTAGGGTCGTTGCTCTATCTCGGCGCGATCGCGCAGGAATAACAAATGGCGCTGTAGACGCTGCAGCTCACTCTGCACACCGGTGTCACGCCCGAGTAGTCCAAAAGAAATCACGGCACCGCCAATCAAGACGCCGACGATCGTGATGACCACGAGCATTTCTAGCAAGGTGAAGCCGCCGAGGCGACCTTGCATGGGTGCCGCTCGGTTCAGTTGCCGAGATTCCAATTGCCGATATCGTCGCCGCCGCCTGCAACATCGCCCGGCACACCGTCGGGTCCGAAAGAGTACAGATCGAACTCGCGACCTCGCGC